>Ga0213826_1000767_pt1 | contig 15205 bp, 16 predicted proteins | sample MC6MC0899MG_FD_180668 | JGI IMG/M metagenome (GOLD analysis project Ga0213826, IMG submission 180668) | Enriched soil aggregate microbial communities from Iowa State University, Ames, United States - MC6-MC0899-MG | ecosystem: Environmental > Terrestrial > Soil > Unclassified | place: USA: Iowa...
GTGCACAAGACCGTGGACGTGGACCTGCGCAGCATCGGCGGTTCGGCGCTGACCGACGACATCGACGTGCCCGAGGCGGGCGGCGAGGGCATCCCGGTCACCTACGTGCCGGCGCGCAACACCATCATGCTGTCGCTGGCGCTGGGCTGGGCCGAAGTGCTTGGTGCCAACGACATCTTCTGCGGCGTCAACGCCGTGGACTACTCCGGCTACCCGGATTGCCGCCCCGAGTTCATCGCCGCCTTCCAGGCGCTGGCCAACCTGGCGACCAAGTCGGGCGTGGAAGGCGCGGGCATCACCGTGCATGCGCCGCTGCAGTTCCTCAGCAAGGGCCAGATCGTCAGCGAAGGCGTGCGACTGGGCGTGGACTTCGGCCTGACCGTGTCCTGCTACAACGCCGATGCCAGCGGCGCGGCCTGCGGGCATTGCGATGCCTGCCGCCTGCGCGCGCAGGGCTTCGCCGATGCCGGCGTGGCCGACCCGACGCTGTACGCCTGACCGGCTCTGGTAGGGCCGGCCGCTGGCCGGCTTCCCCGGCAGGTCTCATTCTGGTAGGTGCCAACCTTGGTTGGCGCTGCCCGCCGGACGCGGCCCGGCGCTACCAATGTTGGGATTCCGGTAGTGTCGGCCGCTGGCCGGCAGCCCCGGCAGGTCTGATTCTGGTAGGTGCCAACCTTGGTTGGCGCTGTCCGCCGGGCGCGGCCCGGCGCTACCGCTGCGGCAGCCAACCCGATGCTTCAATGAAACCGCGCACCGCAACCGGATCGCTGTAATCCAGCTCGATCATCCGCGCGATCGCCGCCTGCTCATCCGGCTGCTGCCGCATGTACTCCTGCGCGATGCGGTAACCAGCGTAGTACCCCACATCGCTCACCCCGAACGGATTGCGGGCGTTGTTGTACAGCCAGTTGTCCAGCGCATCGCCATCCATCTCCGCACTGAAGCGAGCGCGGATCTCCGATTCGTGCAACGGCCCGTAGGCATACAGCGGCAGTGCCGGGCGGCGACCGCTGATCCGCTCGGCGATGTACTCGGCCACGCCTTCGCGCACCGCGTACTGTGCGAGCGATCCCGTAGTCTCGCGCTGTTGGGTGTGCACGTACTCATGCAGGTTGTTCTGCGCGTTGTTCGCGCCGGGCGCGCTGTCGTAGAAGACCCGCAGGCGACTGCGCAACGGCTCCGGCAGTTCGCTGACATCCACGCTTGCATCGCCGAGTGCCATTTCCGCGCCGATCAGCACCTGGTCCCCCAGCGTGGTGCCGCCTGTGCGCAGCACGCCCACCGCATAGGTGATGCTGGCCGGGCGCAGGGCGGGGTAAAGCCTGCGGAACGCAGCCAGATCCCGCTCCAGCGTAGCGCTGGCCTGCCGGGCGTTGGCGGTCAGCGGCCGCACCGAGGCCCAGAAGTGCGGCCAGGCGAGCATTGCTTGTGCGTATTCGGCGGCGGTGTAGTTGCGCACCTTCATCAGCGCGTGCAGGCCGGCACTGCCCGGCTCGACGTAGTGCTGGCGGACCAGGGCCACCCGCTGCGCGGCATCGGGCTCGGCATGCACGGCATCGTAGGTACTCCAGAATCGGGCGATGTCATCTATCTGTACCGATGGGGCCGCAGCGGCGGTGACGGTGCAGGGCAGCAGCAGGCAGGCGAACAGAAAGAAGGGCAGGCGCATCCGTGGCTCCGAAGGACGAAGGAGTGTGCATGAGATGCGTCCGCTGCATGGAACGGTTTAACTGCAGGCCGATACTGCGACGATTTCTCTCTACCGCACAAAGTAGGGTAGAATGCCCACCCCGCCGACAGGCAGGGATGTTGCATGGGCCGTTAGCTCAGTCGGTAGAGCAGAAGACTTTTAATCTTTTGGTCGATGGTTCGAATCCATCACGGCCCACCATCGCAGACAGCGCCGGCATCACCTGCCGGGCAACCCAGAAAGCGCCGAGAGGCGCTTTTTTGTTGCCCGCGTGCAGCCACGGTCGGCATGCCGCGACGCCGGCGCAGGAAATCTTCCAGCAACACCAATTAATTACCTTTAAGGTAACTAATTCGGGAATAAAAAGTAATGGATCGTGCGGTTTTGGCCGGTCAGAATCGACCGGCCAAGTCTCTTTCAACCGTAGTGCGCGCGTAGAAGCCCCGCATCGTGGAAGGAAATCCCCTCGCGGATGCACTCCTCGGCGCGTTCCATATCCTTGTGCAGCTGGATCAGCGCATCGTCGGCGAGCTGGTCGATGTCCACCACCCCGCAACAGGCCTGGTCGATCACATGCTGCATCGGCTCCCCCCAGCGCCGGCGTACGTTGCGGATCATGCGGCAATGCCACTCGCGCATGATGGCGTCCATCCGCCGTTCTCCCGGGGCTGCATGTGCCTCACCGGCCACCACCCGCAAGGCAGGTGTCGGGTTGCGACCGCCGCGCAGTTCCTGCGTCCTAGCGGCCAACCGCTGTGCGAGCTCCTCGAGTCGCGTGTGAGTCATCCTTCGCCTCCCTGATCCGTTTTGCCAGAAGCTTCGTCAGGTCGAGCACATTGTCCGGGGCCGAAGGCTGACCGAACTCGTCCACGACCATGAATGCGGTCTCCAGCAGCACAGGATCGTAGATCCATTCCGGTGGATCGCCGACCAGCTCCAGGTAGTGCGAAAGCACCTTGACCGCAGCGCTCATCTTCTCGAAATCCAGTCCCGTAGATTGAGACTGAAGCGACATCTCAACGTCCTGATCGGCACGATCAAGCGTGCCGTGCGGGAGTTGCATTGCCGACTCGAGATCGCGTGCCAGACGATGGCCGATGCTCTTCGGGTTGCTCTCCGAAATCCACTGGCTGACCTGGGGCTGCGCCCAGCGGGTGCCGCCGAACAGGCGGGCCCATTCGGCCGGGCCGCCGGCAGCGGCAACGCGGAGGCGCATGTTGAGGGTGCGGGCGGTACTGGCGTCCATCTGCAAATGGTGCTCTGCATTACCAATCCAGCAAATGACCAAAACGGTATTGACTTGGCATTACCGGGACGGTAATGTGGGGCCATGAACCTCATCGACTACGCCATCTCCCAAGGGGGCTACGGCACCCCCAGTTGCCCCGTGATGCGCCGTCTGGCCCACCAGACCGGCTGTGCGCTGCGGACCCTCTACATGATCGCCCGCGGCCACAAGTTGCCTGGCGCCCGTCTGTGCCGACGCATCGAGGTGGCCACGGCCGGTGCGGTCCGTCGTGAATTCCTGCGCCCGGATGTGTTCGCGCCGGGTCCGTCGTCCATCCAGGGAGAAGCCCACCATGCAGCTTGATACGTTCGGCGAATACGTCCGCAGCCGTCTGGAGCACTGGGGCGGGGAATACGCCCTGCATCGCGACTGCGAATACCTGGGCTTCCAATCACGCAACCTGCTGGCCGTATTGATCGAGCATGGCGGCGACATGCCCGGCCGTGCGCAAGGGTACAAGCCACTGGAGACGGACCTGCTGGCGCAGCAGATCGAAGACATCATCACCGCAGTTGCCCGTGACAACGTGGCGATGGCCTGCGCACTGCGTGGCTACTACTGCGGTCGCGGCCGTCGCAAGGTCGAGCGCTTCGAGACCGCCAATCTGCTGCTCGCCAACTGCGGGCAGCGACCGGTCTCCAACCGGCATTACCTGAACCTGGTCGAGCTGGGCTTCCAGCGCGTGCGCGGCTGGATGGAAGGCATCGCCCAGGCCGCATGAGCGGTGGGCTCAACTTTCGCCCGTCTCCCGACCGGATGAACCCTCGCGCCCAGCCGGCAGCGAGGCGGGCACCTCTCCCGGCCACCTCGGTATGTCGTGGCCAGCATCAAATCCTGGACTTTCCATGAAAGAAGAAATCTTCAGCGCAGTGGGCGCAGCGGCGGCCAAATCGGCTCCGCCGGTAACCGTTGCCGGTGCACTTGCCGCCGGCATCACCCTGGACCGCCTGGTGGTGGTCCTGACCATCATCTATCTCGCCGCACAGATCGCTTACCTGTGCTGGCGCTGGCTGCGCGAGTGGCGGCGGAAGGGACGCGAATGAGTACGCCGCCCACAGCGTTGCCGATGCGCCGCCTGGTTGCCGCGCTGGTCCTCAGTGCCGCAGGCCTGATCGCCATTGTCGAGCATGAGGGCTATACCGACGCGGCGGTGGTGCCGACCCGCAATGATCGGCCCACCTATGGTTTTGGCTCGACCCGGCGCGAGGACGGCACGCCGGTCCGGCTCGGAGACCGGACTACGCCCGTCCGTGCGCTGCGCACCGTGGAAGCGCACCTGGCGCGCGAGGAATCGCAATTCCGCGCATCGTTGCCGGGTGTCGCGCTGACCCAGGGTGAGTACGACACCTATGTCGACTTCCTTTACCAGTATGGGATCGGCAACTGGAATGGATCATCCACGCGCCGGCATCTCCTGCGAGGTGAGTACCGCCAAGCGTGCGATGCGCTGCTGCTGTGGAAGCGGGCAGGGGGCTACGACTGCTCGACCCGGGTCAACGGACAGCCCAACAAGGTGTGTTGGGGCGTATGGCAACGGCAGCAACAGCGTCATGCCCGCTGCCTGGCGGAGCAGTGAGGGATGCCACGCACATTGATCGCGATTGCGCTGCTGGTGCTGTGGTCGTCGGTGATGTTCGCGGCAGGCTGGGGCTGGCGTGGCGATCGCAGCGATGCCGCAAAGGCAGAGGTTGCGTCGCTGCAGCATGCCGAGGCAATGCAGGCCGAGCGCGCAGCGCGCGAACGGCAGGCGGTACAGACCGGGGCGATGGCCTCGCTGGGAGAACAGCATGAACAAGATCGAGAGCGTGCGGCCGAAGTGGAAACAGAGGTGGTTGCTGGCCTGCGTGCTGGCAGTCTCCGGTTGCGCAACGACCTCGCCGCCTGTCATACCGGTCGCTTGTCCGACGCCACCGCCAGCGCCCGCGAACGTGATGCGGGCGCCCAACTACGAGCAGAGGTTGCGGCAGCGCTTGTTCGAATCGGACGCGACGCCGACGACCAGCTCAGGAGCTGCCAGGCGGTGATCGCGTTGGACCGGCGTTGAAGGCGTGCGGGTCGCGGTGGGGTCAGACCTTCGGTAACCCATGACGAGCGTTCACCAGCGGATCTTCGCAATAGCGGGCGATATGAAGTCTGCCGTGCGATCAGTGTGGCGTTATGCTCAGCGTCTTTCCCGGGATGGCCGCCCCATGCGTTTGATCGTGCTGTCGCTGTTGTTGTCCGCTGTCTCCGCCGCGCCGCTGATGGCCGCCGAACCGACGGCGCAGACGGCGGCCGCTTCGCCGCTGGTGATCGGTGAGACCTTCACCATCCAATCCAAGGCGCTGGGCGAAACCCGCCGCATCAACGTCTATCGCCCGCAGCCGTGGGGCCTGGACCCGAAGACGCCACTGCCGGTGCTGTACATGCCCGACGGCGGCATCGGCGAGGACTTCCTGCACGTGGCCGGGTTGGTGCAGGTGCTGACCGGCAACGGCAGCATGCGCCCGTTCCTGCTGGTCGGCATCGAGAACACCGAGCGCCGCCGCGACATGACCGGCCCCAGCAACGTGGCGGAGGATCGGAAGATCGCGCCACGCATTGGTGGCTCGGCGGCGTACCGTGATTTCCTGCGCGATGAACTGATGCCGCAGATACGCCAGCGTTATGCGACCACCGACGAGCGGGCACTGATCGGGGAATCGCTGGCCGGGTTGTTCGTGATCGAGACGCTGCTGCAGGAACCGGCCTTGTTCAACAGCTATATCGCGCTGGACCCCAGCCTGTGGTGGAACCACGGCGCCTTGCTGTCTGGCGCAGGCAAGCAGGTGCCGTCGGTCGCGCGCAGCGGTGCGCGGCTGTTCCTGGCCAGCAGTGGTCAGCCGGAACTGGCTGCGTCGAGCGCACGCTTGGCGGCGCTGCTGCAGCAGGCATCGCCGGCAACGCTGGTGAAGTACCAGCCGCTGCCGGAAGAGACCCATGCCACGATCTACCACCCGGCCGCCCTGCAGGGCCTGCGTACGTTGTTCCCGGCACCGCCGCCGGCGTCGCCCTGAGCGTAGCTGGCACCGGGTTGCGCGGCATGCCAGGTGGTTGGGGATAAAATTCAACCGCTATCGGATCGGTCATGGCTGCGAGTGGTACTGGTCGGGTCAACGGAATCAGTCTGCGCGGGTAGGTGGGCGTGGTAGTTCTTTCTGATAGCCACTCAGCAACAGCCCTCCGATGAGTGCCACTAGATCTACGGGTAGTCGTCTTTGTAGGTTCATCGCTCGTCCCTCCGCTGGATGCGTGGTATGGCGCTCATTATTCTCTAGGCAATTACACTGCGATCGACGTGGGGCGAGTGCGGTGATGGCCGCGCTTGCTTCGTATGCTCGCAGTGATTTGTGGATCGATACATGCTCTCAAGGTGGCGCATTCGGCATGTTTTTTGTGGGGCGTTGGTAGATGGCCCGGGGATCTGTGCGCACGCCCCAGCGTGTAGGCACATGCGGAGGACTTCTGCAGTTCGATAGGGACCGAACCATCGTCAACATCAAATCCAAGCACTGCTTGGCTCAATCCAGATCCAGCCGACCCCGCCGGGCTACATGCCGAGTCAATTGCGATGGCGGCCCTCTTCTAAGAATGCTCTGAAAAATTCACGCAGGGTTGTTCAGGCCCTCCCTAAGTCAAATCACCTGCGCTAGCCTGATTGCCCTCACAACATGAAACGGGGTGTGATCAGTCGCTATGAATTCTCTTGCGATTACGGACAATATCGGCACGCAGCCCCGCCTCCCACTACGCGTACCTGTATACAAGGTGCTCGCAGGAGACCTGACACATGTCCAAACGCCGAACGAGGAGAGTCTCCTTATTGATTGTGGTTTCCATCGTGGTAAAGCCATTCTGGAAGCCGTTCTAGGTCAGAAGCGTAGTCTGGACGTCATTGTTGTCACTCATCAGCATCTCGATCACTTCGCAACGCTTGCGAACTTCGTCTCATCATCGGAAATGCGGCCGCGAATCTATCATTCTGGAGTGTCGTACCCCCAAGGCTATACCCCTCCGTAAGCCTAAGTACATGTCCTCACTACGGTGGCCTGGAAGCTCCTCTTTGGCAGCAGTACTCAACCTACATACGCGGAACACATCGATGGAAATTGATTGACGGCCTGAGCGATGTAAAGGTATCGAACCTTTTGCCGTCTGAACAGTTTCAAGTGGAGTCAGATGGCGAATACCATTCACTCAACCGATCATCAACGCCCCTCCTTATTGAGTACGCGGGTCATCGCATTATGATCGGCAGCGACGCTGAGGCTGATCAATTGATAGGCGCGATCGAACGGAATGCGGTTACTGTCGGCTTGTACATCGCGAGCTCGCATGGCCGGCCGACACACAATGATGCCTCTGCACTGAAGGCATTGAACCCCGCGTTCATCTGTCTCACGGATTCTTTTGAAGGATCTGACTTCACTAAACACTATCGTAAAGCCGTCCCTGGCGTCGACGTCAGAAGCGTCAATATCGATGGGAGCCAGTGCTATTCGTTCTGGAGCGATGGTCGCGTGGAACGTGAGTCCGTGGAGGTGTACGGATGACGAGTCAAATCGCAGTGCTAGGAGTCAGTTCGCTTCAGGGCGAGAGCGAGCTACTGGCGCGCTCAGTACTTGAAGATGTTGTACGAATTGCGAAACAACATCGATCTACTCTACTGGCCGGGACCGGTGGTGGCGTGTCCACCTTGCTTGCAAAAGTGGCGGCGCAGGGCGGCATTCCAGTAGTTGGCATTTCTCCGGCCACAGATGCAAAGTCGCATATAGAACTCACCGGAGAAGATCCGTCTATTTATGCAACGATGATTTACACAGGGATGGGATACAAAGGGCGAAACGTCACGCTAGTCAGATCCGCAGATGTCGTCGTAGCGCTCGGAGGGCAAACCGGCACGCTCAATGAACTAACGATCGCTTGGGATGAAGGTAAGCGGATTGCCATAGGTCAAGATGGCGACGCACTGGGCTGCGCCCCCGCGATTTTCAGGGGCTTGGTACCGCGCGTCAGCAAGAAGGCACACAATGCCGAGCTTTTTGATGCGCCAAATGTTGCATGCGCGCTTGATGCCGCCTTGATCTCGATTGAGCCCTCATCGGGGTTTGCGCCGGCCACCGACAGCTCAATTGAGGATTTATTCCGTCAGGCGGGTGCGATCAGCGAAGGTCATTTCGCGATCAAGTCCGGTCATCACACGATCGAGTTTTGGGAGAAGGCACGATTGCTGGCAATGCCTGATCTCGTCGCCGATATTGCCCGTCGTATGGCGTCGATAGTTAAAGAAGCTGAGGCAGAGGTGCTGATTGCCCCCCCCGATTGGAGGAGCCATCCTCGCTCATGCGGTAGGCCTACATTGCGAACTCCCGGCCCTGTTCTTCGATAAAGGTCCGGAAGGCGAAATGTTGGTCTTGCGCGGGTATAGCTTGAAGAAGGGCGCAAGAGCTTTGATCGTCGACGACATTGTTTCAGTTGGAGGTACGATTGCATCAGCTGAAGCAGCCATTGAATCGCTTGGACTTCAATGCGTGGGCTCTCTAGTGATTGTTGACAGACGTGGCGGATCGCCCCGCGAATCCCTGGCAGAGCTAAAGCATCCGCTACGAGCGCTCTTGGTGAAGGATACTCCCCGCAATGAATCACCTGATGATTGTTCAGCGTGTAAGCAGGGAGTGCGATTCGAAGTGCATAAGGAAAGGCTAGCCTTGGCGGACTGACGATGGATGTCACAAGTGATGAGCGATGGATGCGTTGCGCCCTATTGGCAGGTCGACGTGCGCAAGGAATTTCCTATCCAAACCCACCCGTTGGAGCCGCATTGGTCCACGAGAATGAATTACTCGCCGTAGGTTGGACCCAAGCTCCTGGTCACGAACATGCTGAAGCCATGTGCTTTAGGCAGTGCGCAGCAGTCCCACCAAATAGCACGCTATACGTCACCTTGGAGCCGTGCAACCATGTAGGAAGAACGGGGCGATGCACGGATCTGGTGATAAACGCTGGGATTGGTCGGGTGGTCGTGGGCCTTGAGGATCCGAACCCATTGGTCGCAGGCGCCGGAATTTCCCGATTGCGTGATGCTGGGATAGAGGTAGCAGTGGGCGTTCTAGCGAGCAACCTCAGAGAGGATATGGCGGAGTACTTGTATCGGGTAGGAGAAGGACTAACCAGTGGCTTTCTTCAGCAGTCGGGCCAACGCTGGGACCACGCAGCACAGTCTTGGGAGCAACATAGAGCCGGAAATCGCTGGACCGAAGAGTTTATTTACCGACAGAGCCTGCGAGAGCAGCTTGGCGACGTCAGCGGGCTAAGGATCCTGGACTTCGGCGGCGGCAGTGGAGAATTCTCTGAGTTCCTGCATGAGAATGGCGCGATAGTGACGTATGTCGATCATTCCGCACAGATGCGGGAAATTGCGAGGCATAAGACGAATGGAGTCCTTGAGGCATACTGCTTAACCGAAGATCTAGAAGGCTCGGCCCGGCCGCAACTGTTCGATGCTGTTGTCGCCAATATGGTGCTTCATGATGTTGAAGATCTCAGTGGAACGCTAGGCTGGCTTTCGAGCCGACTGGAGATGGGCGGCCGCTTGTTTGTGACCATATTACACCCTTGCTTCAAGCCCCCAGTGCACGGATGGAGTTCGCTGAGTGAGTCGAGCGCTCGGTACATGATCGATCGATATGGGAATATAGGCCTGAATCTTACGGCCGTTTTCGGCGGCGGCCCTTCGAGCATTCCCACCCTTAACATTCATCGCCGGCTGTCTGACTATATGGCGGCGCTCTTGGCTATCGGCCTCGTGCTCGACTCCGTTTTCGAGCCCGATGGTCGTTGGCACCCGGAGTATTTTGCAAGTCCGTTGGCAGTGGCTGACGATTGGTTTCGGCGCGCTCCTGTGTTGGGTTTTTTGGCTCACAAACCCCAATGCTAACCACTGCTTCTTCTTTTCCCGTTCATGCTGACAGAGGGCTGCGAGGAAGCGAGAGAATGCTTGGCAATCGTATTGCGCAGTACGACTCAGTCAGCGCCTTCTCTATTGAATTGGTTGAGGTCTGTAAGCGCTACCTCGTTGAACGGGCGAATGAACTAGGTGGAGTTACGCGGGCGGGCAAGCTGCACCAACTCACCCAATCCTATTTATCAATACTGCGCCCGATCCCGTTGCCGTTCGCGGGCCGGCTTAGGAACGTTGCTGACCTTCACCTCGCACTTGGCGGCTCGGGAAGCATTCGTGAGTTGCAAGCCACCGTTTGGCGAACCATCTGCTTTGTCCTTTTACCAGATCTCATGGCAGGAGGAGCTCGATCAAAGCCTGCCAGGGCCGCAAGGAACGCCGGGCTGGACTGTGACTTTTGCTTGGAGTTGATCGAACACGCAAAATCCAAGCTGGAAAGGTCGCAGGTTCTCTCTCATCGGGAGGTTCTCTGCCCGCCCTCAGATCCGATCAAATTCTGGCAATCCGAGGCTAGGGTCGGCCCTCCCGATCTAGGCCGTTTTAGCCGGTGCTGGAGCGGACATCGCCGTGCCGATTTTCTGCGTGAAGGAGGCGCGTTCAGTGGTGTCGAGATTGCACTGAGAAGCCCTCGTGGCGAAGAATATGTTCCTTGGCTGGACGGAGCCCGTCTGGTATGTATGCGGCCGGACTCGGTATTTGCCAAAACTGCGACAGCTTTGCGAGAACTGTCATAACCGGTCCATCAAACACCGCGGCGGATATGACGAAGTTTGCCCGTATTTTAGGTGCGGGCGGCGATCCTCGGCTCACGCCCGCTGCTATTGCCTACTTGCTTCCGACCGGGTCACATTCGCTCTTCGAAGTTCTATTTGGATTGAGGATGGGCACTGCTTTCCCTGATATCCACGAGCTGGCTTACTGGCGGCACCAAGCAATATTGGGTGAATCCTCTAACGATCATTCCGTTTAAGCGATCATCTACATATGCACTCACGTTTAGTACCAGCTTACCTGGCCGTGTTCCTAGATCATGTCGCATTTGGTTTAGCTGCTCCAACGATACCCATTGCGTTGACTGAAATTTCAGGCGATGCAACTTCTAGTGCCGTACTGATCGGGGTATCGGTATCTGTGTTCGCGCTCGCTCAACTTGTTGCTTCGCCTGTCGCTGGCTGGTGCTCTGATCGCTGGGGCCGCAGGCGACTGTTAGTTGTAGGTAGTGTTTTGCTCAGTAGCGGATTTCTCGTCATGGCTGCTGCACAAACTGCTTCTTCCTTTATCATTGGTCGATCAATCTGTGGCATTGGAGCGGCGAATGCTGGGGTGGCTTCCGCCTATGTGGCGGACTGGACCGCGCCAGAAGAGCGGGCGCGCGCGTACGGCTGGTTGGGCGTTGCTTTCGGCTCTGCCTATGTTGTTGCCCCGGCTGTAGGCGGCTTCCTGGGAGAAATTAATTGGCGCCTTCCATTCGCGGTTGGCGCACTCGTCGCCATGCTGAATGTGGTGGCTTGCAAATTGCTTTTGAAGGCTCCTATGCCATCACTCACCGCAAGCCCAGCGGATGTGGTGGAGCCGAGGGGCATCGCCAAGCTACAATGGCGGCGATTGATATTAATCGCATTCTTGTCATCATTAGCGAACACTGTTTATCCGACAGCCCTTGCATTGCTTGTCATGAGTCGGTATCAGTGGAATATCAAGGATGTTGGGGCGCTGCTGGGTGCTGTTGGGATTTGCACGCTGATAGTGCAGGTTGCCGTCTACCAATGGGGCGCGAGAAGGTTTGGTCCAAGGCTCATGTTAATTTTCGGATTGACGTGTGGCATTGTTGGCTTCGTCGTTTATGCTTTGGCGCCCACATCAGGTTGGTTTTACGCAGGTGTTCCGATCATGGCGCTATGGGCATTCGGCCCGCCTGCGGTGCAATCGATGCTCGCAGAAGCAGCGTCAGCGCGTGACGCTGGCCGGATGCAGGGAATTCATATGGCGACTGCGGCAGTGGCCAATCTGGCTGGACCCGCGATCTTTTCCTTGTTATTGGCGGTGCAGCTTCAAGGCGGCACGCTCCTCGGTTCCATCGCATATCCCTTTTTGGCATCTGCATTTATTCTCGCAGTTGCTTTGATCCTCTCGCTCACAGGGTTGAACGACTGGTCGCATTGCTGCAGCGGGCCTCGCCGTCGCGGCTGGTGAAGTACAACCGCTGCAGGAAGAGACCCACGCGACGATCTACCACCCGGCGGCGCTGCAGGGCCTGCGCGCGCTGTTCCCGGCACCGCCGCCGGCCTCGCCCTGAGAGCGGCTTGGCGTGAGGCAACGGGCCGTGTGAGGATGCGGTAGCGGCGCCACCTTCGTGCGTCGCCCGCAACAGGAGAGCGCGGATGCAGCGTGTGCGTGGATGGAGTGTGCTGACCTGCCTGGCCCTGGCAGGTTGCGCGATGTCGGTGGCGCCGCCGGCAACGCAGAATGAAGCCAGGGAAAGCGCGACAGCCGTGCCAGGCGTGGTACTGCCTGATACCGAGTCACTGCGCGTGCATGACCCGATCGGGCGCGACTATGCCCTGTGGGTGGCGTTGCCTGCCGGCTACGCGGCGCATCCGCAGAAGCGTTATCCGGTGGTGTACGTGACCGATGCGCTGTACAGCTTTCCGCTGGTGCGCAGCATACGCAACCTGGTGGGGCAGCAGGGCGTCAACATCGAGGATTTCATCCTGGTCGGTTTGCCGCCGCAGGAAGGCCTGACCTCCAAACAGAGCCGCTCGCGCGACTACACCCCCAGTGATCCTGTGCGCACCCCTGCCGGCTACTACAGCGATGACGTGACCTATGGCGGCGCGGCCCATTACCGCGACTTCCTGGCTGACCACGCGCTGCCGATGATCGATGCGCGCTACCGTACCGATCCGGCCCGGCGCGTGTTTGCGGGTCATTCCTATGGCGCGCTGTTGGGTGCTTACGTGCTGACGACCCAGCCCGACATGTTCGGCACCTACATCCTGTCCAGTCCGTCGCTGTGGTTCGACCAGGGCCTGCTGCCGCGCATGCAGGATGCCGCCGTGATGCCGTCACAGCCCATCCGCGTACTGCTGTCGGTGGGCGGCTACGAGACGGTCAAGCCGGGGCCGCGCTATTCAACGGGCAACGACATGCTGCGGCAGGCCGCCGACTTCGCCGGCCAGCTGCGGCGCAGTGGTCGCAAGCTGCAGGTGGAGAACATCGTGATTGATGGCGAAGACCATCTCACCGTATATCCGCGCGTGATCACCCGCGCGCTGCTGCAGGTGCTTCCGGGCGAAGGGCCGTATACCGGCGGCTGACGGCCGGCTCCATCCACGCATGGCTTGGATCTACTGGCAGCATTTTCCGTTCACGCAACGGTGCGCATCGCCGTAGAGCCACGCCATGCGTGGATGCACCAGTAGACCCACGCAACGCGTGGATGGAGCAGTAGATCCACGCCATGCGTGGATGCACCCGTAGATCCACGCCATGCGTGGATGCACCAGTAGACCCACGCCATGCGTGGATGCACCAGTAGAGCCACGCCATGCGTGGATGCACCAGTAGATCCACGCCATGCGTGGATGCACCAGTAGATCCACGCCATGCGTGGATGCACCAGTAGATCCACGCCATGCGTGGATGGAGCAGTAGATCCACGCCATGCGTGGATGGAGCAGTAGATCCACGCCATGCGTGGATGGAGCAGTAGATCCACGCCATGCGTGGATGCACCAGTAGATCCACGCCATGCGTGGATGCACCAGTAGATCCACGCAACGCGTGGATGGCAGCCTCAGGCCGCGCTTGCCTGCGGCGCCGGCATCAGCGCGGCATCGGCGGCATGGCGGAAGCACAGCCGGATCGCATCCAGCAACTCGCTCATGTTGTAGGGCTTGGGCAGGAAATGGATGCCGTCGTGCAACTGCGGCAGCACGGCATGCTGGTCCATGCCGGAGGTCACCAGGATCGGCAGCTGCGGATACAGGCTGCGCACGCGGTTGGCGGCCTCGATGCCGCTGACCAGGCCGAGATTGACGTCGGTGAACATCAGGTCGAAGCGCTCTCCGGCGGCCAGCAGGCCCAGCGCGGCTTCGGCGCTGCTGACGCCTGCGACGTGGCAGGCTTGGCTCTCCAGCGCCATCCGGCTCAGTTCACGGGTTTCCTCGGCGTCTTCGATCAGCAGGACGCGTGGTTCAACGTGGCGCTTGGACAGCAGCATGACGCAACAACTCCGGACGGCAGGGCATGAAAGGCGCGCAAGTATGCGCAAGCCCCCAGTGAGCCCCGCGTGCAGGATCGGCTAAGCCGGCGTTACAGCGCGCGGTTGCGCTGGGTCCGCACATGCCAGGCCAGCGCTGCCACTGCCAGCAGCGTAGTGCCGATGCGCAGGCTGGTGGCCTGCCAGCCCAGCGCAACGGCGTCGTCGAGGCTGAACACATTCCAGGCCAGGTTCATCGACACGTGCAGGGCCAGACCGCACCACAGGGTATTGCCGTCGAGGTGGTCGAGCCAGGCGAAGATGAAACCGCCGAAGGCGATCACTACGCCGACGAACAGGGCCACGCCGCCGCCGTCGAAGCCGCCGAAGCCCAGCCAGTGCACCACGCCGAACAGCAGGGCCTGCGGCAGTGCGAGCAACGGCCAGGGGCCGCGCACGATCTTCGCCAGCAGCACGAAGCCGAGGCCGCGGAACAGCACTTCTTCGGCCAGCGGGAACAGCACGGCCAGCATCGTGGCGTCCAGCGTCGTCAGCGCCGTGTTGGGCGTCCCCAGCAGGGCCAGCCCCAGCCAGCACGGCAGGCTGGCCAGCAGCACCCACAACGGGCCACGCATGCCGTTTCCGCGCAGGCCGAGGCTGGCCAGCAGGCCCACTCCGCGGGGGCGCAGGAGCGTGGCCAGCAGCAGTGCGACCAGCACCGCCAGCGCGTTGTCCAGCAGGCTGCCACCGTAGGGCATGGGCAGGGCGGGAATCGGCGCGCCCAGCGTGGCACTGATGTCGCGCACGTTCAGGCCGAGGCCAACGCCAAGCAGCACCAGCAACAGGCGCATGCCGGTGGGAGTCGAGTCACGGGCAGTCACATGCATTCCTTGCAGCGAGGTCGCGAGGCAGTCTGCAGGGCGGCGGACGTGGCGGCACGCGCCGGAAGTCCCTGTGCCATCGGTCATGCGTTGCCGCACAGTCATCCGCACACAGGTACAGTCGAGGCCAGACCGACAGGAGCAATGCGAATGCTGTGCCCCGTGT
>Ga0213826_1000774_pt1 | contig 15064 bp, 12 predicted proteins | sample MC6MC0899MG_FD_180668 | JGI IMG/M metagenome (GOLD analysis project Ga0213826, IMG submission 180668) | Enriched soil aggregate microbial communities from Iowa State University, Ames, United States - MC6-MC0899-MG | ecosystem: Environmental > Terrestrial > Soil > Unclassified | place: USA: Iowa...
CGCTGTGGATCAGTCGTCGCGGCAGGCCAGGCGGGGGAGGAGACCACGAGGTCCGACGGCGGGGTCGACCACCATTCGCCCGTGTGGTGCCTCGAAGGGTCGGCGGGGACCTCGAGGATCATCCGGCTCTCCCAGGCCGTGGTGCGGTCCCACCACTGTTCGAGGACGTGGGCGGCATGGACCGGTGGCTGTGGCGCGCCGAAGGGAAGGCCCGCGGCGCTGTTGTCGAAATCCACCACCCACTGGGGGCCTGAGCCCGGGGAGGAGTCCAGCCCGGACCGGAGGATGGCCCGCGCCGCCTCCCGGGCGAACGGGAACAGCGCACGGCGGATCGGCGCCTGCGAGGCGAGGATCTCTTCGCCGTGCACATCGCCCCAGTAGGACGCTTCGTTGACCGCGACCACCAGAGCGTTGAGGAGCTCCGAGCCGCTCAAGGGTGTTGGTTCGTAGCCCCGGATCCGGTCCGCCAGGGCCTCATAAGGCAGGGGAGCCGGCATCTGTGGTTCGGCGGGTTCGTGGACTCCCGGGCCGATGAGCCGCGGCAGTCCCGCCCAGCCCCGTTCCCCGGGTCCGCGGCGGTCCAGGACGGTTCTCACGCTTTCGTCGTGGCAGGCGTGAAAGAAGGCCGAATGGTCCTCCCAGACCGGGCCGGAGCAGTCGCCGTCCATGAGCTTCACCATGTGGTTCTGAAAGCACGTGAAGGCCAGCCGGAGGCCGCGCGGCGAGCCCAGCATGGCCCGGGCGAAGTCTTCCGCGAGATCGTCTGCTGGGCGTGCTGCGCCGTCGTCGTTCCCCATGACCGGAGCCTAGCCGAGAGGCAGGAGCCCGGCCATTCAGCGGCGGATCGCCTCGACCACGAGAAGCCGGGAGCGCTCCCGGACCGGCGCCCGGTGCCAATCGCCCCAGACCGCGCGCACGTCGAAGCCCGCGTGGTCGAGCTGCTCGACGAGCGTGGACTCCGAGCGGAAGGCGAGCGGGAAGTCGTGGGACAGGTCCTCGCCGTCCAGGAGATTCCGGGAGCGGAGGAGGACCGTGCCCTCGCCGGCGGCGTTCAGATCCGCCTGCAACAGTTCGAACGATTCGCGGAGCCTGCCGTGCGGAGTGTCCCTCTCGGTCGGGGCGGCGGAGGTCCAGCCCTCCCAGGCGCGGTCGGAGGGATTGCGGCTCTCGAAGGCGAGCAGGCCGCCGGGACGGAGCGACGCGTGAAGATCGGCGAGCGTTCGCACCCAGTCCCCGTCCGGGATGTGCTGTACGACATTGCCGCTCAGGACGGCCACGTCATGCGCGCCCGGCGGGATGGAACGGCTGTCTCCGAGGATCCAGTCGACCTGTTCGGAACCGCGCCGCCCCCGCGCGAAATGGAGCATCGCCGGTGAAGGGTCGATGCCCACCACCCGTCGGCCCGGGGCGGCGAACGTGACCGTCAGGATCCCGGTGCCGCAGCCGAGGTCCAGCACGGCGCGGGCTGCGGCGTGGTCCACGAGGGACCGGTAGTAGTCGTGGTCCGGGCCATCCGGATTGTCGATGTCGTACAGCTCGACGAGCAGAGGGTGGAGGTCGGCCATGACTTCACGCTAACAACGGGGCTGGATCGATGGAAGGGCCGCGTCCAGCCGACTAGGCTTGGCACCGTGACTGAAGCGCTCAATGACTCCGCAACCGCCCCCGACTTCGACTTGAGGAACCTGCCCAAGGTCTCCCTCCACGATCACCTGGACGGAGGGCTGCGTCCCGCGACCATCATCGAGCTCGCCGCCGCCGTCGGGCATGAACTTCCCTCCACCGACCCGGTCGCCCTGGGCCAGTGGTTCCGCGACTCCGCGGACTCCGGCTCGCTGGTCCGCTACCTCGAGACATTCGACCACACCATCGCCGTGATGCAGACCCGCGAAGGCCTGATCCGCGTGGCGAAGGAGTTCGTGGAGGACCTGGCCGAGGACGGCGTCGTCTACGGCGAGGTGCGCTGGGCCCCCGAGCAGCACCTGCAGAAGGGCCTGAGCCTGGATGAGGTCGTCGAGGCGGTCCAGGAAGGTCTGGAAGCCGGCATGGCCGCCGTCGAGGAGACCGGCCGTGAGATCCAGGTGGGCCAGCTGATCACCGCCATGCGCCACGCCGACCGTGGCCAGGAGATCGCCGAACTCGCCGTCCGTCACCGTGACAACGGCGCGGTCGGCTTCGACATCGCCGGCGCCGAGCTGGGCTTCCCGGCCTCCCGCTTCCGCGACGCCTTCACCTACCTGGCCGAGAACAACTTCCCGGCGACCGTCCACGCCGGTGAGGCCGACGGCCTGGCCAGCATCCAGTCCGCACTGGTCGATGGCCGCGCCCTGCGCCTGGGCCACGGCGTCCGCATCGCGGAAGACGTCACCGTGGACTTCGAGGCCGACGACGACGGCGAGCAGGTCGGCATGGTGTCCTTCGGCACCCTGGCCGCCTGGGTCCGCGACCGCCAGATCGCGCTGGAGGTCTGCCCGTCCTCCAACCTCCAGACCGGCGCCATCGCGGGCTTCGGCGAGGACATCTCCGCGCACCCGATCGACATGCTGTACCAGACCGGCTTCAACGTCACCATCAACACGGACAACCGCCTCATGAGCGGTGTGACCCTGACGGACGAGTTCGAACTGCTGGTCGAGACCTTCGACTACGACCTGGACGACCTTCTGGAACTGACCCTGAACGCCGCCGAGGCCGCCTTCCTTCCGCTGGAGGAGAAGGAAGCCCTGGTGGAGTACATCAACGAGGCCTACGCCAACCTCGCCTGAGGACCTGAGGAAGGCACGGACCATGGAGACGACAGTGGGTGCGGGGGAGAGGACCGAACGGCTCCTCGACTGCGTCGCAGCCCTCCGCGCCCACTGCCCGTGGACTCGTGCCCTCACGCATGAAAGCCTCCTCGAGTACCTCCTCGAGGAGGCTCACGAGGTGGTCGAGACCGTGGAGGGCGGCGCGGCGTCGCCGGAGGAACTGGCCCAGGAACTCGGGGACGTGCTGCTGCAGGTGGTGCTGCACTCCCGGATCGCCGAGGAGGACGGCCGGTTCGCCTTCGCGGACGTCGCCGAGGGCCTCCGCCTCAAATTGGTGCGGCGCAACCCGCACGTGTTCCACCCGGACGGCAGCCTCCGTGACAGTTTCCCGGCCACGGTGGAGGAGATCGAGGCCCGCTGGGACGCCGTGAAAAAGGCGGAGAAACCCCAGCGGGAGTCCGTCTTCGAGGGTGTCCCGGAATCGCTCCCGGCCCTCGCCCGCGCGGCCAAACTGCTGTCCCGCGCCCGTCGGGACGGCGGCGCGCTGGTGCCTCCGCCGTCGTCGTCGCCCGTGGACTTCGAGGACGAGGAAAGCCTCGGCGAGGTGCTTCTCGCGCTGGTCGCGGACGCCCAGGAACGCGGGCTCGACGCCGAACGTTCCCTCCGCGCCGCACTGCGCCGCCGGGAGCCCAGGAAGTCCGTGTCTGAACAGCGCTGATCAGCAGCCTGCGACGGCCGCGTTAATAGTCCCGTCCCGGGAGGAATGCGCCGGAGCCCTGCGCTAGGCTTGAGGCGGGACGAGGCCGTCCTGCACCGCACGGCCCATCCACGACTGAGTGAGCGATGTGTCACACGGTGATACGTCAGCTGAAGAACAGGAGCTTTTCCATGGCGCTCATTGATGCCATCCACGCCCGCGAGATCCTCGATTCCCGTGGCAACCCGACCGTTGAAGTTGAAGTCCTCCTGAGCGATGGCTCCCTGGGCCGCGCCGCGGTTCCCTCCGGCGCCTCCACCGGCGAGCACGAAGCCGTGGAACTGCGCGACGGCGACAAGGGCCGCTACCTCGGCAAGGGCGTCCAGCTGGCCGTCGACGCCGTGATCGACCAGATCGGCCCGGCCCTGGAGGGCTTCGACGCCACTGACCAGCGCAGCATCGACGCCGCCATGATCGAACTGGACGGCACCCCGAACAAGGGCAAGCTCGGCGCCAACGCGATCCTGGGCGTCTCCCTGGCCGTCGCCAACGCCGCCGCGGCTTCCGCAGACCTCCCGCTGTACAAGTACCTGGGCGGCCCGAACGCCCACGTGCTGCCCGTGCCGCTCATGAACATCCTCAACGGCGGCTCCCACGCCGACTCCGATGTGGACATCCAGGAATTCATGGTGGTCCCGCTCGGCGCCGAGACCTTCTCCGAGGGCCTCCGCTGGGGCGTCGAGGTCTACCACAACCTCAAGTCCGTGCTGAAGGAGAAGGGCCTGGCCACCGGCCTGGGCGACGAGGGCGGCTTCGCCCCGAACCTCCCCAGCAACCGTGCCGCTCTGGACCTGATCCAGGAAGCGATCGTCCGCGCCGGCTACACCCCGGGCAAGGACATCGCCCTGGCTCTGGACGTCGCCTCCTCCGAGTTCTTCGAGAACGGCGCCTACCAGTTCGAGGGCAAGTCCCTCACCGGCGAGGAGATGAGCGCTTACTACGCGGAGCTCGTCGACGCCTACCCGCTGGTCTCCATCGAGGACCCGCTGGACGAGAACGACTGGGACGGCTGGAAGCACCTCACCGACACCCTCGGCGACAAGGTCCAGCTGGTGGGTGACGACCTCTTCGTCACCAACCCGGTCCGTCTGCTCGAAGGCATCGAGAAGGGCACCGCGAACTCTCTGCTCGTCAAGGTGAACCAGATCGGTTCCCTCACCGAGACCCTGGACGCCGTCTCCCTGGCCCAGCGCTCCGGCTACACCACGATCACCTCCCACCGCTCCGGCGAGACCGAGGACACCACGATCGCGGACATCGCCGTCGCCACCAACGCCGGCCAGATCAAGACCGGTGCTCCGGCCCGCTCCGAGCGCGTCGCCAAGTACAACCAGCTGCTGCGCATCGAGGAGGAGCTCGCCGACGCCGCCGTCTACGCCGGCCGTGCCGCCTTCCCGCGTTTCAAGGGCTAAAGCCCGGACGCTGCACGGAACGGCGGTTATGGTTGAGGAACCATGACCGCCGTTCCGGCGTTTAACCCCTGGCAGGCGCCCTTCCCTGCCGTGGTGCGGGCACCGGCCGGCACCACGCCCCCGACCTGACTTTCGAGGTGATCACCGTGGCGACCCGCCGCCCCAAGGTTCCGCGCGCGACACTGCTCGACGGCGGCGCCTCCACGACGCGCAAGCCGGCATCCCGCGCCGGGGCCGCCGGCTCGGAGGAGAACCGGGCGCACGGCACCCGCGCGGAGGGTTCCCGGATTGAAGCCGAACGCACGGTCGCGGACTTCACCGCCAAAGCCCGGGAGAAGAACGCCGCAGGACACGGTTCCGCCGTCTCAGGGGCCGCCCCGAGGACTCCGGGGAAGCCGAAGCCGTCCGGTGGCGCCTCCGGGGGGACCGACGCGGGCAAGGCTTCTTCCGCCAAGGCTTCGCCCGGCTCCGGCGCCAAGACCTCCGGCACGGCGAAGGCGGGTGGGAAGGCCGACGGCAAGGCCGCAGCCGAACCCACTCCGGTTCCCGCGCGCGCCTTCTCCGGCCGGCTGCTGGCGCTGGGCCTGGTCATGCTGGCGATCACGGTGCTTCTGGCGCCCACGGTCAAGAACTGGTGGGATCAGCGCCAGCAGATCGCCCAGCTGCAGGAGGACATCCGGACCAAGCAGGCGGACCAGGAGGATCTGCAGAAGCAGATCGTCCGCTGGCATGATCCGGCCTACGTCCAGCAGCAGGCCCGTGACCGCATTAACATGGTGATGCCCGGTGAGATCGGGTACTGGGTCTTCGGGAAGGAAGGCGGCACGGCCGGGGTGAGCGCTCCGGAAGGTTCCGCCACCACCCCGGCGCCTGAAGACACCCCCTGGACCCAGAAGTTCCTGGAATCCGTCCGGGAAGCCACCAAGTAGCACGACCTTCCTGGGCCTTGAGCCCCAGGCCTGAACAGTCGCAGTGAGGATTGACGAAGATGAGCGCAACGGCGCACCAGCCCACGGGCGGCGAGGACCGGACGGTCACCGGACAGGACCTGGACACGCTGAGCCGCCAGCTGGGCCGGCCGGTCCGGGACGTCGTGGAGATCTCCGCACGCTGCGTGTGCGGCAACCCGCTGGTGGCCGCCACGGCACCGCGCCTGGGCAACGGCACGCCGTTCCCCACCACGTTCTACCTGACGCACCCTGTCATCACCTCCGCCATCTCGCGGCTCGAGGCGACGGGCCGGATGAACGAGATGAACGAACGCCTCGCGCAGGATCCCGAGCTGGCAGCTTCCCACCGCGCCGCCCACGAGGCCTATCTGGCGGCTCGCCGGGAGATCGGACGGATCAGCGGAGTGGGCGAGGTCCCGGAGATCGACGGGATCTCCGCCGGCGGCATGCCCGAGCGCGTGAAGTGCCTCCACGTCCTGGCCGGACACTCTCTGGCCGCAGGCCCCGGCGTCAACGTCCTGGGCGATGAGGCTCTGGAGGGCATCTCCGAGTGGTGGACCGCGGACCGCTGCTACTGCGACGGCGCCTGGGACACGAGCGGCCAGGCACCCGAGAAGGACCTGAGCCGCCACGGACCGCAGGGCCGTCCCGATCTGGTGGGCCGCCCCGCGCCGCGCCGCTCCACCACCCGCCGCGTCGCCGCCATCGACTGTGGCACCAACTCCATCCGCCTCCTGGTGGCTGACCGGGATTCCAAGGGCCGCCTGGAAGACGTGGTCCGTGAGATGCGTGTCGTGCGCCTGGGCCAGGATGTGGACAAGACCGGTGAATTCGCGCCGGAGGCCCTGGAACGCACCTTCGCCGCGGCCGGGGAATACGCCCGGCTGATCGCCGAGCACCCGGTGCCCGCAACCGAGTCCGCCGACGGTGAGACCACGCCCCTGACGTCCGCAGACCTCCGCTTCGTCGCCACCTCCGCGAGCCGCGACGCCCGCAACCGCCAGGTGTTCGTGGACGGCATCCGGGAGCGTCTCGGCGTGGAACTCGAAGTCATCAGCGGTGACGAGGAGGCCTCGCTGTCCTTCGCCGGCGCCGCGAGCGTCCTGCCCCCGCGCGGTGAGGAGCTGACCCTCGTGGTCGACCTGGGCGGCGGCAGCACCGAGTTCGTCCTGGGCAACGACGACGGCGTGCAGGCCGCACGCAGCGTCGACGTCGGCTGCGTGCGCCTCACGGAGCGCCACCTCCGCAGCGACCCGCCCACCGCCGAGGAGATCGCCTCCGCGGAAGCCGATGTGAACGCGGCCCTCGACCTCGCCGTCGAGACGGTTCCGCTCGGCCGCACGAGTGCCGTGGTCGGCGTCGCCGGCTCCATCACCACCATCACCGCTCACGCCCTGGGGCTGGAGCAGTACGACTCCTCCCGGATCCACGGGTCCCGCCTGAGCTTCGACGCGCTGCGCCGGGCCTGCGACAGTCTGCTGGGGATGACCCGGGACGAACGCGCCGCCCTGGGGTTCATGCACCCCGGCCGGGTGGACGTCATCGGGGCCGGGGCTCTCGTCTGGCGCACCGTGCTGAATCGGCTGGAAGAACTGAGCGACGGACGCCTCCAGGAGGCCGTGACCAGCGAACACGATATTCTGGACGGAATCGCCCTCAGCATCGCCTGAGGGGCTTCGCCCGGGACGGCCGGTTGCGGGAGTGACTGGACGGACCCCGAGACGGAACGACGGGAGCACATGAGGGCACAAGACGCGAACCGCGCACGAGGACGGGGCCGGTGTGTCCGAAGCCTGACGACGGCACTGGTGCTGACCATCGCCGCCTCGCTCTCCCTGGCCGGGCCCGCGCAGGCGGACAGCATCCGGTCCGGCGAATACTGGCTGGACGGATACGGCGTCACCAAGGCCTGGAAGGAGAGCCGCGGGGCCGGGGTCAAGGTGGCGATCATCGACTCCGGCATCGACACGGCTCATCCGGATCTCAAGGGTTCCGTGGTGGAGGGGACGGACGTCTCGGGCGCCGGGAACGCCGGGGGCACCAAGAGCATCGGGGCCAAGCCGGAGCACGGCACGCTGGTGGCCAGTCTGCTGGCGGGCCGCGGCCATGGCACCCGGCCCAAGCCGACGTCGTCGCCCACCCCCGGCAAGGCCGCGCCCACCGTGCAGAACATGGGCGCCGGGCCGGACGGCATGGTTGGTGTGGCCCCGGAGGCGCAGCTCCTCTCGGTCTCCACGTGGCTCGGCTCGCCGAACCCCGCAGGCAAGTCGGACGAGGATCAGATCCCGGAGGCGGTGCGCTGGGCAGTCGACCACGGGGCCAAGGTCATCAACATCTCCCTGGGCAGTTCCTCGCCGGACTGGCCGCAGAGCTGGGACGCCGCCTTCCTTTACGCGGAACAGAAGGACGTGGTGGTGGTCGCGGCCGCCGGTAACCGTGGGAGCGGCAACATCCAGGTGGGCGCGCCCGCGACCATCCCCGGCGTCGTGACGGTGGCCGGACTGGACCGGAAGAACACGGCCAGCCAGGATTCGTCCTCGCAGGGCATCAGCATCGCCGTGGCGGCTCCGGCCGAGGAACTGGAGGGCGCGCTGCCCGGCGGCGGCTATGCCACCTGGAGCGGGACCTCCGGCGCCGCCCCCATCGTGGCGGGCGTGGCCGCGCTGATCCGCTCCAAGTACCCGGAGATGAGCGCCAAGCAGGTCATCAACCGGATCGTGACCACGGCCAAGGACGTGGGGGATCCGGGCCGTGATCCGCTGTACGGCTTCGGCATCCTGGACGCGGAGAAGGCCCTCACCGCCGACGTCCCCGAGGCGCAGAGCAATCCGCTGGGAACCATCTCGGAATGGATCCGGGTGCACCGTCGGGGTGGCGAGCCGAGCCAGAAGCCGCCGGCGGGCGCCGGCAACCTCATGCCGCAGCAGCCCGTGTCCGACCCCGCCCCGCCCGTGGCGAAGGCCGCGGACGGTTTGGATTCGGCCCTTCCGGGGACTCTGGTGGTGGGCTTCTCGGTGCTCCTGCTGGCGATGCTCGTGGGCGCGGTGCTGCACGTCAGGGCGGTCGCACGCAGGGAGGCCGGCGAGTCCGAGTCCGCCCCGTCCGCAGCGGCGACGGCTGGCGAGCCGGCGGCTGCCGGGGCGCCTGCCGGCACTGCCGTCCCGGCCCGTGAGGAGGCCTCGGATGCGGCCTCCGAAAAGGCGTCCGGGGGCACCGCCGCGGGGGGCTGATCGGACGCGTTCACACTATGTGAATGTTTTCACAAACTGCGCTATCCTGGGTGTATGGCAATCACTCAGCAGCCCCTTGCTCCCCAATTGCAGGACCGCCCGCGCGTTCTCGTCGTCGGCGGCGGCTACGTCGGACTGTACGTAGCGCTCAAGCTTCAGAAGAAGATCGCGAAGGCCGGTGGCATCGTCACCGTCGTGGATCCGCTTCCCTACATGACCTACCAGCCGTTCCTCCCCGAGGTGGCCGGTGGCAACATCGAGGCCCGCCACGCCGTGGTCTCCCACCGTCAGCACCTCAAGGAGACCGAGCTCATCCAGGGCCGCGTCACCGCGATCGACCACGCCAACCGCAAGGCCGTCGTGGCCCCCGCGGACGGCGGCGCTCCGTTCGAGATCCCGTACTTCGACGTCGTGCTGGCCGCCGGCGCCATCACCCGCACCTTCCCGATCCCGGGTCTGGCGGACAAGGGCATCGGCCTGAAGACCATCGAAGAGGCTGTGGCCCTGCGCAACCAGGTCCTCAGCAAGATCGAGCTGGCCTCCACCATGACCGATCCGGAGAAGCGCAAGGCCGCTCTGACCTTCGTGGTCGTCGGTGGCGGCTTCGCCGGCATCGAGGCGATCACCGAGCTTGAGGACATGGCCCGCCAGGCCGTCCGCGAGAACCCGCGCGTGGACCAGAGCGAGATCCGCTTCGTGCTCGTCGAGGCCATGGGCCGCATCATGCCCGAGGTCACCGCCGAGCAGGCCGAATGGGTCGTCGAACACCTGCGCAGCCGCGGCATCGAGGTGCTGCTGAACACCTCCCTGGCCGACGCCCAGGACAAGCTCAAGCTCATCAACATGGCGGACAAGTCCCCGGCCGGCGAGTTCGCCGCGGACACCCTCATCTGGGCCGCCGGTGTGCAGGCCAACCCGATGGTCCGTTCCACCGACTTCCCGCTGGAACCTCGTGGCCGCGTCCGCGTGCTGCCGGATCTCCGCATCGCCGGTGACGAAGGCATCATCGACAACGCCTGGGCCGCCGGTGACGTCGCCGCTGTTCCGGACCTCACGGGCAAGGGCCTGCCGGACGGCACCTGCGTGCCGAACGCTCAGCACGCTCTGCGTCAGGCCAAGGTTCTCGCCAAGAACCTGTGGGCTTCCCGCTGGGACAAGCCGATGCACGATTACAAGCACAAGAACCTCGGCGCCGTGGCCGGTTTCGGCTCCTGGAAGGGTGTCGCGAACATCAACCTGCTCGGCCGCATCGGCCTCAAGGGCTGGCCGGCCTGGCTCGCCCACCGTGGTTACCACGGTATGGCGATGCCCACCTTCGAGCGCAAGTTCCGCGTGGTCGGTGGCTGGTTCCTGAGCCTGTTCGCAGGCCGCGACGCCACTCAGCTCGTGGATCTGGACAACCCGCGCGCCGCCTTCGAGGCTGCCGCCCGTCCGGCCCCGAAGCCGGCGGAACCGGCCGCCAAGTAAGCCTTCGGCCTCCGGGAGGAGGCACGGCTGCCGCTTGCCAGCGCCCGACGGCGCCGCTCACCGTTTCGGTGAGCGGCGCCGTCGTCGTTTCCGGGGGTTTTTCGGCTTGCGTGCTCAGTTGTTGCGGGTCCGGGGCTTCAGAACCCGCAACTACTGAGCACACAAGGAGCGACGACGGCGGAGGCACCGGATGTGCCATGGTGAGGGGCCGCACGGATAGGATGGATCCGCGCCCCAATAGCCCAATTGGCAGAGGCAGCGGACTTAAAATCCGCTCAGTCAGGGTTCGAGTCCCTGTTGGGGCACCAGTGTCCGCCCCCCGTGCGACCATGAGGTCATGGCGAAGCAGTATGAACAGCTCAACGACCGGCTGACGGACTTCATCCGTGAGCAGCAGATGTTCTTCGTCGGGACGGCCGCCCGGGACGGGCGGGTCAACGTCTCGCCCAAGGGCCTGGATTCCCTGAGGGTTCTGAGCCCGGAGCGGCTGGTCTGGCTCAACGGCACCGGCAGCGGCAACGAGACCGCAGCCCATCTGCTGGATTCGCCGCGGATGACCGTGATGTTCTGCGCATTCACGGGCAAGCCGAACATCCTGCGCGTCTATGGAACGGCCCGGGCCGTGCATCCAGGCGAGCCCGAATGGGACGGCTTGGTGAGTCTTTTCCCGTCCCTGCCGGGCGCGCGGAACCTGTTCGTCCTGGACATCGACCTGGTCCAGACGTCCTGCGGCTTCGGGGTGCCGCTCTACGAATTCCAGGAACAGCGGACACTGATGGACTCCTGGGCCGAGAAGAAGGGTGAAGAGGGGCTGCTCGCCTATCAGCAGGAGCGGAACCGCGTCAGCATCGACGGCTTCCCGACCGGTCTTCCCGAGGCGGAGGTGATGCGGGAGGGGTGACGTGGTCGGGTCCAAGGGCCAACCGCGCCGGCTCTGGTTTTCCGGAGCGGGCCGGCCTTACGATGACAGTCCCTGGGCCGACGCGAACAGACGCTCGTTCCGGCTGAGGACACCATCGCCGCGTCGTCGGCACCATCCATCCGATCTGCCGGAGGTGAGGGCATGGCCGCCCGATTCGTGTACTGGATGAACGTTTCGCTGGACCTGATGATCGAGGGCGAACCAGGGGAGCAGGGCGGTGGCGACTGGATGCGCATCGGTGAGTCCCTGCACCGCGAGTTCAATGCACGGGCGCGTGCTCTCAGCATGGACGTCTCCGGCCGGGTGATCTACGAGACGATGGAGTCGTTCTGGCCGGACGCGCGCACCGACACCTCGCTGCCCGACTTCCTGCGCGAATACGGGGAGATCTGGACCGACGTCCCGAAGGTGCTCGTCTCCCGGACCCGCACCAGTGCGGACCACAACACCAGGATCATCGGCGGGGACGACGCGATCGCGCAGCTCGCCGCGCTCCGGGCCGAGGAGAGCGGGGACATCGGCGTGGGCGGCGCGGATCTCGCCACCCAATTGCTGAACGCCCGGCTCCTGGATGAGCTGATGATCTTCACCCATCCGGTGATCCTGGGCCGCGGGCGCCCGCTCTTCGACCACCTGGACGAACCGCTGCAGCTGGAGCTGCTGGAACAGGCGTCCTTCGAAGCGGGCGTGACCCTGCACCGGTACGCCGTGCGCGGGGCGATTCGGGCGGACTAGGGAAACCTTCGTCTCAGCCGAGCAGGTGGTGTTCGTAGGCGAACGCCACCACCTGGAGGCGTGCGGTGAGTCCCAGCTTGGTCAGGACCGAGCGGAGGTGGGTCTTCACCGTGGCTTCCGAGACGAACAGGCTCTGCGCGATCTCGGCGTTCGGCAGTCCTTTGGCGGCGAGGAGGAACACGTCCTGTTCGCGGGCGGTCAGGGCCGAGATGGCTTGCAGGTCCGGCGATGGACTCGGGGTCTGCCGAGCTGCGTGCTGGAAGAGATCGTGTGCGGAGCCCGGGGCGATCACCGAGTATCCCGCGTGGACGGTGCGGATGGAGGCGAGCAGGAACTCCGGTTCGGCGCTTTTGAGGAGATAGCCTGCCGCTCCTGCTTGAACAGCATCCACCACGGCCTGGTCCCGGTTGAAGGTCGTCAGGGCGATGACCTTGGGCCGTTCCCGCCCGGTTGAATCCGCGGCCGCGAGGATCGCGCTGGTGGCATCCACTCCGGACATCCCCGGCATCCGGAGATCCATGAGAATCACGTGGACCGGGTTCTCGGCGGCGCGCTTTACAGCCTCGGCGCCGTCCCCCGCCTGCCAGCTCAGGGAGAGATCGGATTGGCTCTGCAGCAGCATGGCGATACCGGCCCTGAACTGCGGCTGGTCGTCCACCAGGCCGAGTGCGATGGCGTCGAGGCCGCCTGGAGCGTCAGGCACGGTCATCCGCTCCCACCGGGACGGCCGCGGACAGAAGTTCCGGTGAAGCCTCAGGTGGGACCGGAGCGGAGAACTGCCCATACGGGATGAACGCGGTGACGCGGAAGCCGTCCCCATCCGGCCCTGCCACAAGCCAGCCGCCTGCGAGGTGGGCGCGCTCCTGCATGCCGGGGATCCCGCGCCCGGTACCGGACGCGGACGGCGTGCCATGGGCGGTTGAGGCGACGTGGATCGTCAGCCCGGGGCCCTGCCAGTCCAGATGCAGCCGAGCCGTGGACCCTTGCCCGCCGTGCCGCAGTGCATTGGTCAGGCATTCCTGGACGATCCGGTAGACCGCCACCTGCTGGCCGTCGCTCAGTCGCACGGGTTCGCCCGAGTCCGTCCGATGCACCTTGAGGCTGCTCCGCATGTGATTCAACAGCGCGTCCAGATCCTCGAGGCGAGGCTGCGGACCGGGATTCTCGCCGGTCTCGGTGCCCTGGACCACGCGCTGGGCATCGTCCAGGGCAGTCCGAGCCGAGGAGGCGATGGTTTTCAAGGCGTCCAGGACGGGCTGGGGTTGGTCCGCGCCGAGGTACCGTGCTCCGTCCGCCTGTGCTGCGATGACGGCCAAGGAGTGCGCCAGGACGTCGTGGAGATCGCGGGAGATCCTGCCGCGCTCCTGCTCCACCACGAGGTCCATCTCGGTCTGGTGCAGACTTGTTTCCGCCTCCTGACGGCCCTTGAACGCGGTCACCTGACGGCTGCGCAATCGCAGCAGCAAGCCCGGCAGGCTGAGGGCGGCGGCGAAGGTGGACAGGAAGACGGAGGCACTGGGGCCGTAGTACGCCATCATGCTGACCCCGGTCGGGGTGAACCAGCCGACACCGGCCCCGTAGTACCGCGAGACCATGAGCACGGTCATCGCCCCGACGAACAGCACACTCACGCCTGCTGCGATCCATGCAGTCTTGGCAGAGGCGGTCCAGAGGATGACGGCGAGAGCGATGAAGCTGCCCAGATAGATCGCCCAGTGGTTCGCCTGCGGGGCGGGCACCACGTGCAGGAGCTGCGCGACCAGCAAGGCCGCCGTCGCTCCCAAGGAGAGATAAGGCGCCCAGCGGGACAGTGCGATGGACACCGTCACCGCCACGAGCATCCAGGCACCGGGCCACCTGAAGAACGCCGTCCAGTCCCCGCCGCCCATGCGGCCGGCCTCACCGACACACCAGAGAATGAAAAACACGATGGCCACTCCAAGGTGGCCCCAGCGGTTGAATACCCCCACGATTCGATCCATGCCGCCACGCTAGCAAGAGCCGAACCGCGCAAACCGCGGAACCGGCGGATCTCAACCCGGGGGCCAGCCGATCTCCACCCCGTGCAGGAGACGGCGAACTCCGCCGCCCCCGCACGGAGTTCACATGGGGAATCAGCCGTTGAACGTGGCCGGGTGCGGCCCGGTGCGGCCGTCCTTCTCCAGGGCGTCGACCGCGCGGAGTTCCTCGGCGCTCAGCTCGAAACCGAAGACGTCCAGGTTCTCCGCGATGCGCGACGGCGTGACGGACTTCGGGATGACGACGCGTCCCTGCTGCAGATGCCAGCGCAGGATCACCTGGGCCGGGGTGCGGCCGTGGGCCTCCGCGATCGCCAGCACGGACGGATCCTTCAAGGCCGCCCCCTGGGCCAGCGGGCTCCACGCTTCCGTGACGATGCCGTGTGCGGCGTCGAAGTCCTGAACGGCGAGGTTCTGCAGTGCGGGATGCAGTTCGACCTGGTTGACGGCGGGCACCACGGCGGCTTCGGTGAGCAGCTGCTCCAGGTGGCCTGGCTCGAAGTTGGAGACGCCGATCGCCCGGACACGGCCGTCGGCGTAAAGCTTCTCCAGAGCCTTCCAGGTCTCGATGAAACGGCCGTTCGCGGGCGCCGGCCAGTGGATCAGGTAGAGGTCCAGGTACTCCAGGCCGAGCTTCTCCAGGCTGGCGTCGTATGCCGCAAGAGTCTCCTCGAAACCCTGGTCCGAGTTCCAGACCTTACTGGTGATGAAGAGTTCGTCCCGGGTGATGCCGGACTCGGCGATCGCCTGGCCCACGCCGCGCTCGTTGCCGTAGATGGCAGCGGTGTCGATGCTGCGGTAGCCGGCCTTGAGCGCTTCGGCGACG
>Ga0213826_1000776_pt1 | contig 15045 bp, 28 predicted proteins | sample MC6MC0899MG_FD_180668 | JGI IMG/M metagenome (GOLD analysis project Ga0213826, IMG submission 180668) | Enriched soil aggregate microbial communities from Iowa State University, Ames, United States - MC6-MC0899-MG | ecosystem: Environmental > Terrestrial > Soil > Unclassified | place: USA: Iowa...
TTAAAAGAAGTGTAAGCCCATACCTGTATTTATAAGAATCATTACTGTTGTTTTTTTGTAAACATAGTTCTTTGAATATGGTAATTTGATCTGGTGTTAGGGCAAACGTCTCTTTTCTTTTCACGTTGCAGAAAGTTTCATTTGGAATTGTTACGCCTAACATTGGATTAAAACTTATATCCTTATTCCTAATTGCGTAACTGTACACTCCAGAAATAAATGTGAAAATATTTTTAATAGTTCCGTAACTATATTGTTTATCTGAAGAAGTTGCAAGAAAATTAAAGAAATCCTGTAGTTCATCTGTTTTTAGTGAACCAAACTGTTTGTTACATATTTTAGATTCTCCAATTTGCTTATTCACAATTATATCAAGTCTATTATACGTCGACAACTCAATTGTTTTACTTTTCTTCTTGATATAATTTAAGCAATAATCATAGAAATTCGCTGTTTTCGGATTTATTAATCCATCGTCATATTCTCTTATAATTGACTTTAGTTTTCTTTTACACTCTGCTTCACTTTTGCCGTATACATATTTAGTCAATCCATTTAAAGTTACTCTTCCCTCATGCCTACCATCTGAACGTTTTCTAACACTTCCTTCATGCCATGAATTACGTTTGTTTTGTTTTTGTGTAACACTCATAACTATAGTCCCTCCTAAAAAGAGTGTTACAATCAAGACTAATTAAGCACTTTAATTATAACACTCACGAATATTTATATCAATATTTTATTTCTTTTCCAATATTTTCATTGATCCAATCGTTTAATCTTTCTTCAGTTGTTATGTAATCCTTTCCAACTTTTGCAACTGGAAGTATATTTGATATAAGCAATTCATTTAATTTGGTCTTCCCAAATGGAAGTATCTCAAGCAAGTCCTTTTTAGTAAGTATTTTTATTATTACCATCTCCTTTATTAATAGCAATACTGGTGCCATTTTGTCTTCAAATACACGCCACTCCCCTGTTTACCCCGTGATTGCCAAATCACATAATCAGGAAATACGCTCCCGTTTTCTAGTACCCATTTGGCATTTGCCCAATTTCTCTCTGTTGGTTCTCTATAATAGGTACCTCTAGGGATACAATCGTATTGCCCAGGCTCAAATACTACATCTTTAATTGAATTGGCAAAGCCAGGGTGCTTCACTCTATTTAACACTACAGAAGCCACATATCTTTGTTCCATATCATCACACGGTTGTGCTTCTCCAGCAATTAAATGAGCCAATACGTACAACTCTTCTTCTGTGTATGTAATCTCTTTGTCTGATAAATATTTTGACTTGATATACCCATATCCACTATAGGAATCATCTTCTCCAAAAAATTTACTCCATCCATCTTCTTCGCTTATCACATCAAAACTTGTATTTAAAAAGGCTTGGCCTAAAACTTCTGATTCTATATTTGGTTCTTTTCTAATATTAACATTATTTGCATTGCAATATTTAGTTGACGTAGTTACATTTTCCTGTGCCGCAGTAGCGGTTTCTTCTACATAATTCGCCCATGTTGCCATGGGCATCGTAAAGGCGAGACAGAATGATGTCATGCCTACTGTTATTAATTTTCTCATTACAATCCTCCAAATTTTAGATTTGAAGGATACCGGTATCCTATAGTTATAAATTGATTTATGTAAAGCCTATGTTTGCAACCACAGGCGTTGATTGATATTCCTTATCGCTCAATCTTTTCATCACATGGAATCATCTGCCCATACACATATTTCTTGCCTGTTAATTTGCATGTGATAATCCATTTTTTCTTATTAGAATTATCAATTTTACATTGATTACATTTAATACATTCACTTGTGGTTTTCATGTTTTACCCTCATTCTAGTTTCCTGTTGCTTTCCAGGGTTAAAGGAAGTTTCATAATCTCCTGTGAGATATCCTGTAACTCTTCGAAGTCTACGGATTTTTTTACTTTTACACATAGGGCATTCATTCCCAATGTCATCTGTATATCCACATTCCTCACACATATCATTTGGAACATTCACAGCAAAATATGGGATATCCTTATCCATCGCATAATTCACAATTGCTTCAAGAGCTTCAATGTTATTTTTTACACTACTATCCAACTCAACATAAGTAATGCAACCTGCGGAACTGTAACCGGTCAACTGTGATTCAATATCTATCTTTTCAAATGGACTCATTTCTTTCCAAACTGGCACATGAATGCTGTTCGTAAAAAAGTCTTTGTCTGATACATTTTTAATAACTCCATATTTTGCTTTAAATTTACTCATTGAGGTAAAGCATAGATTTTCAGCGGGGGTATAGTATACTCCAAAGTTTAATTGGTAGTCTTCTTTGAATTTGGAGCACCGATTTTTAAATAGTAACTCTATATCTTTTGCAAGTTTCATGCCTTGCTCCGTTGTATGGTCACAACCAATTAATATTTGCAGCGTCTCAGCCAAACCAATTTGACCAATTGCAAGAGTTCCATGTTTTAGCGCGCTCCTAATACCTTCTTCTGGAATATACCCTTCCATAACGCCATTTTCATACATGAACTTGGCTGAATCAGAATCTTGGCTACAAATCCAATTAAATCTTTCAATCAACATATCTTTAGCTTCATTGATTTTCTTATCAAGCAGGTTCATAAAATCGTCTACGCTTTTGGATTCCATTGCTAATGTAGGCATGATTATCGTTACTGGACAAATGTTTCCACGTCCGTCTTTTAGCTGTCCGAGTCCGTTAATATCAAGTCCGTTTGCCGTCCGGCAGCCCATGGTACTAAAATATGTTTTTGGATCGTTTCTATCATAACCATCATTGCCACTCCAATCCACATTAGCATAATTGGGGTATAGCCTTTGAGCTGTTGAACGAAGAGCCAGTCTATATAAGTCATAATTAGGATCTACTGGATTTCTATTAACACCTTTCATACACTGGAATATTCCACATGGAAAGATTGAAGTCTTATGTAATTTTCCAATCCCTTTAACCGAAGTTTCAAGAAGTGCCTTAGTAACCATACGCCCCTCTGGCTCTGTACACGTTCCATAATTAATTGAAGTAAATGGAAGTTGATTGCCCGACCTACTTTGAAGTGTATTGAGATTGTGATACATTCCTTCGACAGCCTGATTGATTTCCTTTTCGGTCTGTTCGATAGCGTATTTATAAGTATTTGGTTTGCAATCTGGATATTTATTAATAGATCTTTCATCTGTTAGTGCGTCTATCCACTCTTGATATAGGGGATTAATTGGTTCTGAGATATATTTTAATCCGTCTTGAAAATGCTTGTAGAACGACTTTCTCACATAGGGAACCATTGTCCAATCCAAATGTGTTGCCGAAACTCCCCCGAACTGCTGAAGAGACTGTAACTGAAAAATAACTGCTATCAATTGAAAAGCCGTACTAACTGACTGTGCTGGTCTTACGTCTGTTTGTCTAGTGTTGAATCCATTGGCTAACAATTTATCAAATGGTATACTAAGACAGTTATGGTCGCCTACTGCATAATGATCAAGGTCATGAATGTAAATTTCATTATTCAAATGGTTGTTTTTTGCCATATCTGAAATAACATCATCTAAAGCAAGACTCCTCATCAATACACTATTAGCTTCGCCCATTCTTCCGCCGAACGACTTCTCGTCAACGTTGGCATTTTGATTCTTAACATTTTTTGCAGAGATTTTTTCAGCTACATCTTTCATCATCTGACTGTTTCGTTCTCTTTCAATACTTCTATCATGGCGATAGCAGATATATTTAACAGCAACATCCTTGCGGTTACTTGCCATTAGTTTTTCTTCTACGATATCTTGAATATTTTCCACAGACAAATACTGCTTATTGGACAACAAATGCTCTTCTGCAATTTCAGAAATATAATTTGCAATTTCCCTTGCCTTTTCCTTTGCATATGCACTTTCTTCTCCATCAACATCAATAAATGCTTTCAAAATAGCTTTCTTAATCTTGCTCTTATCAAAATCAACCTTGCTGCCATCTCGTTTAATAATTTTCAATCTATAAAGTTCCTCCACTCCATCTCATACTATCTATATCAACGTGATTTCTCACGGGTATATTTCATGCAGCCTTTACCAGCTTCACTACCACACAGCACATAATAAAAGCTATTTCCTTCATCAAATCCAATTGGCTTCCTAATAATATTGTCAATTACTCTGTCATTGTTGTCATTTGCATTACCACTCTCATACAGAATCCACGTGTGTCCATGGCCGTTGTCCTTTATTCTCTGAAGTTCAGAGATTAACTCGTTTACTGTTGTTACCATCTAAAAAATATTCACTCTTTAATCCTTTCATTTATCTAATAGAAATCTCATTTTCTTTTCTTCAATAATCATTCATCGTATTTCCAGTATTTGACGTTTCTATCGCTGGGATAACCATCTGCCGACCCGTCTTCGTCTTCAATAAATTCATAATACCTAAGTCCATTCCACATGTGATTATCAAATTCTCTTCCATTAGAATCCATTATAATAAGTCTTCTATCTCTTTCTGGAACAAGGTTTACGTCATTCCATTTAGTATTAGGCAAAGAATTTAATATTTCTTCTAATCCATCAAGTGCATTTGAAATTGCTATGTTTCTCTCATTTGGACGACAAGAACCAACTGAATTTTCAACTAGAAACGTATCAAACTTATGTAAGATTAATTGCTTTTCGTATAAGTCCAATTTAACCTCCTTTTAATCTTAATAAAATAACCCTTCTATCACAGCTTTTTAGCCACATATAGTATCCCATAATATTGTAAAACCAAAGCCACTAATGCTCATATATGTACTTAGATCATAATTATTTTCACGTAATCTCTTTGTTAGCTCCTCAATCAAAGTTTCCTTTTGATTTGTTACAGGAAAGAAAACGCCACAGGACATCTTTCCTTCACCACAAGCGACTCTTATCTTAGTGTCAATTTCATTTTCGAGATTTTTAATCAACTCATCAAATTGTTGATTTCTCTTTGAAATTTCATTTGCAATTGTTGCACTAATCATATTTTCCTCCATTTTTCTTCAATATAAATCTTCGTTTACTTATCTTTTACTCATCAATGCCTTTGTCGTATAAACATTCCAATATATGAAATTCATCTGGTACATTTGTAATGTTCATATTTTGCAGTTCAATTAGTTTGATATCGTTATACCGATCCATATATATACTCCATCTCTCATCATCGCATAAAATCAATTGATCGAGTTTTAACCCTCTTTGAGAAGATACACTGGTTATGGGAATCACTTTAGTTCCATCATTAAATATTGCAAATGAACCAAAACTTCCAGATTTGTACCTTACAATTTCTTCTACATTATTTCTGCAAAACCATTTAAAGAGATCATTTGTCAACTTTGAATTGTATCCCATAAAACCTATTACCAAATATCTTGGTTCTGTTTCATATCCCATAGTACAGGTTGAAATATTACCACCTCCCCTAATCCATCAAGTAATGCTTAACCACATATTCAAGCATTTCGTCCATATCATTAAATATCCTATTGCAGTCATCAATGTCCCATGGGTGCAACTCTAACTTCTGCTCATTTAATCCGATGACCGGAACACCTAAGTAATGGCAAATGGCAATTTCTTTTGATGTGCCGATGCTGTCGGGAACGAGAAAGTTTACAATTATCAAGTCACTATGCGTTGCCTTGTAAATATCGTATTCTTTTATCTCACGGTTCGTTTTATATGTAGTATTATCGAGGAAGTTAAAATGGAAATTCGGGTTGATACAAACTGGTCTTTTATATGTTCCAGCTAAATCGGCCATACGAAATAATTTACCGTTTACTTCTTTTCTCCATCTGTCTCCTTCTTCAAATCTTTCTGCACCAAATGCCGTCATTGATCCAGCAAGGTAAATTTTTAGTCTTTCTATGATACTGTTTCCTCCTTTAATGTTTTCAAATATGTCTCAACGACATTTGCAGCTATCTCTTTTGGAATTCTGCCACCATTGTTATAAACAATGTGGTTTACACACTTTTCTATACCAAAGAAGTCTTTGTCATCAGCTTCAATTCTCCGTTCCGCCTCTTCTCGATTATCGCCTCTTTTATCCAACCTCTGACGAATTACGTCCTCATTTGCTTTGATATAAAACACTACTGGATTTAATGACTTAATCTTGCTGATCTGTTTTATACCATCTGGATTGACTATCATAACCTTATCCTTATCGTAATCCTCGATTGCCGATCCATAGTACCAGGTTTTACCTGTTGCGACTTTATAAGAAGTTGTTTCTGCAAAGAATCCGTTATTTACACCTTCTACAAAATCATCTTTCTCAACGTAATGATAATTTACTCCATCGATTTCGCCTAGTCGTATGGGGCGAGTTGTATAAGTTACTATTTTCTTATAGCCAAGTTTTACGATTTCATTTAATATCGTATCTTTACCACTGGCCGTTTTTCCGATTAAAAGTATCAATAATTATTCCCCTTTCTTATCCAAATCCAAAAACAACAGCTCATCAGCATATGGTAGTGTCTTGCACCAATTAATAAACGATTCACTCCATTCAGTGAGTTTGTGATTTCGCCTCTGACGGATGGCTGAATATAAATTTTCATAATTCATAGTGTTTGTAACCACGACGATGGAAGCCAGCGAACTAACTCTTTCCAATATCTTTTGTCTTTTGTGGCAAGATATTTCGTCCTTAAAGATTCTAAGAACTGAATAAGATAATCTATCTCTTCTTCGTTTACAAAAGCTTCTGGACAGTAATCGTCTGTTTCAAAGCAATCCATAGTTATCGGCGTGGTTGACAGCTTATGCATTGTACTCGTGGAGTTTGCAGTTGTTCCTAACTTATATGTATCAAATTCTTTGTACCAATAAAGAGGAGCTGTAATATCTACTGATACAAATATCTGACGTAAAAATTTCCTATGCTCACTTCCTGCTCGAATAAGTTGCTGGGCAAGTTTCATATCATTTAATCCAATAACGGGAGCTTCTACAGCATAGTTATATGGATCTGATGCTATACATTTATCGCATAAATAACTATGATCACAAGTTCCACAATGGTTATACCCGAACAAGCTATCTCTCTTATTCCAACTGTTCATAGGATTGCGCATTCCATTTAGAGAATGCTCGAATCCCCATACCTTTGTTTTCTCAAATTTCAAATTATTTCCTCCTACTGTCAAATTTCATAACTCCAAATTGAATAAACAACCAACCTATGTAAAACCCTTCATCTCGTATCCTTAATTTGGGAACCCACCAAATATCTCTATCAAACTGTAAAAATATAGTGTGACCAATGGGAAACTTAAAGTTGTTAAATTCAATCAAATAGTCATTAATCATTCCAATCCTACTATCTCTACTGGTTTTGCTTAGTCTCAGTCTTAACAGTCTACCAGTTTTAAGTGTTTTTTCTATCTTGATGCACAATCACCTCACTTCTTAATAAAAGAGCCATTTAGTCACGTTATATTAGTAATATCTAGAGCAAAAATCCGAGAAATTGAAACACAGTTCCGACAACCATACCAAATTGAAAGATCCACATTCTTCTCATATTCCTTAAATATCCGCTTCTCTTCTGCATTATTACTTCATATCCCCATAGAACACAAAATACAAGCCATACGAAAAATCCTATATTGTACAAATTTTATCCTCCTTTCCTTCAAAAACACTTCTAGTTTTGGGTACAAAAATAACGGTATCTACTTCATAGACTCATTTTGCCCTTCATGTAACACACGCTTTTCGCCTACAATTTCTTGATAATTATCAAATAAAAACTTTACAACTTCATCTCCATTCATGTTATATTTATCTCCAAGTTCCCATGATTTTCTTTTCATAATAGGGAGCGCCATGTCCGTTGAATAACCTGATAATGTAGCAACTAAATTTCTTAAATCGTTAACTAATGCTTTGTGTGATTTTTTCATAATAAATCTCCTTTTCTTCTTATCAAATATCTGTTTTCTAGTGTTTCTTAAAATGTTCAAATATGACGTATATAGTAGTTGCACCGATAAGGATAATAGGAATTAAATAATCAAATACAATCTTAAACTTGAAATATAGCTCCATTACAGTCCCTCCTTGAATCTATTGGCTATCTCCTTATAATAATTGGATTCATCTATGTAGTGATCATGAACCATGTCTTCTACCTGACTCTGAACAACTTCCAAACAATCGTGGTCATTGTAGTCATCAAAATATTCATTCAAAAGTCCTAATATAACTGATGTAAGAATCCAATCGCCACATACATCTTTGGACAATTCAGCAATTACCGATTCTCCATATCCATATGGATCAAAATATAGCTTCCATACGTTTTTGGTTGAAAAATATTCCCATCTTCTATTCATTGCTCACCTCTCAATCACATAAGCCAATTTATATTCTTTAATACCATTCCATAATTGGAAATGACATGTTAAATGAGAATCATCTATTCTTAAATCTAATATTTTTGTGTTCTTTGGCATGACACAACCTAGTAATGAACTAAATACGCACTTATAGTCTCTTCCGTTGCAATCTCCATTGTAGTTTCTAAATAAATCGCAATATTCGTTCCATGATGGGACTTCAATTATTCTTGTCTGATGATCTTCCAATCTATCGCTTGAATACGAAATATTTGTTTCTACTATTTTCAATTATTCACCTCACAATCTCTTAGCTACCGCCTTATATTTAGGCTGACTGCAATATTCAACTGTCACATGTCTCTGGTAAGAAAATGTACTACCACAGTTCCCACATTCATAATCATCTTCTTCATCGTCCATCTCCCAACTTTCGATCTCGTAGCCACAATATGGACAGGTAATTTCTGATTTGTAGTTCTGATCTACCGGCTCTTTATTACAGATGAATATGTCTTGATTCTTCATTTTTACAACATAAGCCGCATAATATGTATCACCTTTACCAGACATGGAAGAAACAGTATATGCTATATCGTCTATAACAAGTACATCTCCCATTTCTATTGATTTATTAGTTTCAGCAATAGGTGTTATGCCGTCTGACTCTGGCGTAACGCCAAGCCTTGAATAATCCCAAGAGAATTTTCCACCCAAATCTGCATAATCAAAGATCTTCAACTGCTATCCCCTTTCCTGTACCACATAATAAAGTATGCCCACGCTTAACTAATACTTTGAATATAGCATTTTCAATTTCATCAACAATATCTTTATAATCTCTTGTGTCGTTTTCATTAAAGATAATTGATGAAGTGATTTTTGTTCCAACATATTTCATCTTAAATTCTCCTTTCTTAAGAAAGAATCATTTTATCTTAGATTTCCAACTTATCTATCAGTTCTCGAATTTCCAGTCTTGCATTACTTGGTAATTTATCCTGGTAAGAAATGAACCATAGATCAAACCTTTCTCTTATGGTCATAGCTGTAGATTTCGGAAAATTAATAAGCTCTTGAATCCTTTTTTCGGTTTCAGATTTTATAAGTGTAGAAACTCTGTATGGAACAACAATAGGATTTCCACCCAAAGCTTTAACTTTCGCAACCTGGTCTTGTGTATGTACTGGAACCGAGAATGGCTTTTCATTCTGCTTGTCAAATGCATCAATTAGCATTTCTTTTATTTTATTATTGTCTCCTATTATATCCATCTGATAAATGTCGTCAGAATCTTCCTCAATCATTTTCTGAATTTTTTCTTGTTTAATATCACCATTGATCATTGCCTCAGTAAGCATTTTTGAAGTGGTGATCTTAGCTTCCCAGCCATCACAAGTCTTTCTGTCACGTTCCAACTTGATATATTTGGGTTTAAAATTATAACCGTATTTTAAGTCTCCATTGAATCCTATTCTCAGTCCGTTTACGTAAATAAGATTTTCCTGGTATTCATCAGTTAATATCTCACCATATGTAGTATTAATTTTTTCATATTCATAGAACCCTAGCCAAATTTCTTCAAGATCAGAATATTCCTTGTAACTTACATTCTTGATTTCTATTACCAGACCACTACCACTTGCTTCATTCTTTGAAACATAGAATGCAAGAATTTTTTCTTTCCATTTCTCGCTATTCTTAAATTTGGATTCCCAAATTTCATTCTTTTCGTTATTATAAATGGTAAAGGTCTTGCCCAGGCGATTTAACACTAACGCCGCAATTTTATAACCTTCGCCAAATTGTCCAACTGTTTCTTCATTATTACTTTTGCTACTTCTACCCAATAAAAGGGTATTTACACTTAACTTGGACTTGCTGTTAGTCAATTTTAATGATTTTTTACTGTTATCATATGTAATATCAAATTTATTACTTGGATCAAGCACTTCCTGATCTGTTCCATTTTGAATCAATTCTCTTACCGCATCATTAAACGTCCAATCAGATACATAATTTGGTGTAAGTGTTAATTCGTAACATTCTGCCGTGTTATTCATTCTTCCACCTCTCCATTCTCATTTACGTTATATTTTACTACTTTTGCTGACTGTAACTTCTTAGCAAATTCTCTTGCTCCTTCCAACGTTTCAAATCCAAATTCAATCGGAGCATATTCTCCAAGAATCAATTCAAGATCTACTCTGTTTTCACCTTTCCATTTGTAAATATTGATTTTGAAATCATCACTCATCCACAATACCTTCTATTCTTTCTTTCCTTAATTCCCTAATAACACCACACAATTTGTTGATCTTGTTGTCAATTCTCTGATTGTAGATCTCAATACATTCCTCTTCTGTTTCAGCAAAATCCCTGGCGTATGTACTTACTCCATTTACTCTAGGGGTACCGTCTTTCTTTAAAACATAGAAATATTTGTTATGTATAATTCCTTTAACTGGTTCCTGCTTCGAATGAACTACCTTACCTCCAAAGTGAGACTGTCTATCTAAGTCAATATTAAAGGCACATGCCCAAACAATATCTCCATCTTTTAATTTGCTTTTATCAATCATTTTCAACCCTCATTTTTAAATTTCTATAGGCATCTACTGAATTCGCAGCAATCCACAACAGTAATATCAGTAACAAAATTATTATTCCAATCGACCTGAGTCCGATAATGATTGACGGTAGTAAACTTACCAGAAATACAATGGCTGCCACAATGGCTGCTATAAATGAAATCACCAGTCCAAATTCTAATGTAGTCAATAAAATTCCAATTGCTGTTGCCAACAATCCTTTTAAAAATGTCTTAATATGTATCACCTCCTATATTTCTTCTTATATAGAGTATTTAATTTCTGATTGAGCTGTTTTAATTCTAGTGGGTTTTTACAATACTTAATTCGCTTCTTTATATCCTCAATAGATTCAACGATATTAAATGGGTTATCTTCCTCTTCGCGTATCTTCGTTGGTAAAGGTAATTCAATGTTTTTTATATTTTCCATACTCTTTTCAAGTTCGGCAATTTGATTGTTTATTTCACCCGTAAACCACTCAATGAAATTAATATGTTCTGGATATGAGTTGTTAGTTTTCATTTTTCGCCCCCTTAACTGAATAAAACAATAATTCTATTGAATAATTTCTATATTTTTTCCTCTTTTCTAACGATTCTGTCGCCGTCAACAACCAAATTTCCATTATTAATTTCATCATCAATCCACTTATGAACGCTTGCTGTAAGACTCTTTAATTCAGCACCATGCTTTCTCTGGAATTCTTCATCTAATGCCATTACAGCTTTTCTATTATTCACGAATTTTTCATTGGAACTTAATTTTCCTATATCTGAAAATTTCTTATATAACCTTCCTTCCACATAATAATCGTTGTAATCATTCTGCTCTATGTAATACCATTTCTTCTTGTGGTATCGCTTAAGATAATCATGCAGATGAAATTCTTCTTCAAAGTTACCATTTACTAATTGGCGAAAACTCAATTCGTCAATGTCACGACTTTTCTGAACGTAATCATAAATATAATCAATATCATCTTTTGTCATCCACTTTTCTACAACATAGACGACTCTTACAATTTCCTTTTCAATTTTTGTAATTTCATCCAACTGGTCAAGAGTTAGTAAATGGTATACTACTCTCTTGCATTTCTCATAAGGAAATTTAGAGTTCAAATAGCTGGTGTGCATTTCAATCGGTAAACCTATGTTATTCAAAATGGCAAATAATTCTGTGTACCAATATTTATGCTCTTTGTAATTATGTAACGGATCACCCCCACCGGAAACAGATACGATATTTGCGCCGGTTTCTTCAATTGTATTCTTTAAATTGTTAAGGCCAAACAGTGTCGTTTCAGGAACATTAATTCCATTTTCTCTGACTACGCAGTATGGACATCTACCATGGCAGCCAAAGTTCGTTATTATGCTTAAATATTTATCCATCTATCTCCTTTCACTTAGTTGTCTCTCTACGCATGTCATCATTGCCGAATCAAAATATTCTTCCATTCTTTGCATAAACGCCTTTTTGGTTGCTGAAATGTCAGCATTAGAATGAAATTCGGATTCCTGATCTGTCAAGTAGCAGTCATATACACAACAATCTTTACGATATGTTATTTCCAATATTGTCTCCTTTAAATTTTTCTAATAAAACCACAGTTTACTCATAACTGTCAGGATCATCAATCCAGCCAATAAGATCATCTTTTTCGTATGCAAAATTGTTACCGTTAATATATAAAATCCACTTATCGTTGCATTGACCGTAATAACCGCTATAGCAGATTTGATTTTGCTTTAATTTACAAATTACATTTCTATTATTAGTCGGATAATTATGTGGATCGTTCCATTTAAAGTTGCTAACTTTAATCTGATATCCCAGTGCCTTTTCTATTTCTTCCAGTGTCATTTCTTTTGAAGGTAGTTCTTTCCACGAATCAATATGTAATATTTCATTTAATTTAATATCTGGAACTGCATCTCCATCGTATTCATATAAATTCTCATCATGAAATCCCTTCTCCTTTGAATATCTCATCTCGTCGCATCTATCGCAAATGTAGGTTTTACCGTTCTCATCAGCCAGATTTACCATTTCATATGTATACACTATTTTTCACACTCCAATCTCTTCAAAACTTCACCATATGTAATTTTCTTTTCACCAGATTTGCCATAGCACTCTTTGCACTGTCCGTATCTGGAAACTTTGCCTTGTTCAAAATGAGTAACCATTTTAATATGAGTACTGCCACATAAAGCACAAATCATTGTTCTTCCTCCTTCCTACGATAAAATCTGTTCATGACTTCACTATGTAGATAATCAAATTCATCTCTTACTGCACTATTCTTAAAATTACATTCTTTATACTTTTCATGAATGTCTACCATTTTGGAATGATGTTTAAGCAATCTCCATTTAAGACTCAACTCTTTATCTCTCGCCCATAAAATATGTAAATAGACTAACAACTCTTTTAACACGCAGTTCTCCTTTCTTTCATTTTAGGTAACAGCGGCAGATGGTATCGAACCATCTTCTCTGGTGTCAAAGACCAGCGTGATACCTGTTCACTATACCGCCAGAAAGTACAACTCAATGCACTTTCGGTTTTCTTTATTTATTGCTATGGATTAATAATATCACCATAGCAATCTCTTGTCAATGGTTTTCTTTATTTATATCTATCAAGTTTATTTTATCATGTCATTAAATTGAACTTCGGTAATAATCGGTACTCCAAGTTCCTTCGCCTTCTTATTTTTCCCAGTACCACTTTCAATATTGTTATTGATTAAGAAAGATGTCTTTGTAGATACAGATCCTGACACCTTGCCGCCAAGTCGTTCAATCTCTTCAACCACTTCGTTCCTATTGGAATAATGCGTCAAGTTCCCGGTGATTACAAATACCATTCCTGATAAATCTTTATTATTATCAGCAACTATAACAGCTTTCGGCTTCTCAAAATCAAGCAACGTTGGAATATATGCGTCCTCTGAATCGCTATATTTTTTGCACCATGCGTAGATACTACTATTCATAGTTGCTCCAAAATCGTTAAGTTGCGTAAAGTCAAAGCCATCTTCTAACGCCTCGATGAATTTTGAATAATCTCCATTGAATTGCTTACTGATAGTTTTGCTGGCCGTCTTGCCAATCAGGGCTATAGATAGTCCATAGAGATATCGTTCAAGTGTAGTATTCTTTGATTTTTCAATTGCTGCTAATAACTTCTCTGCTGATTTCTTGCCAAAACCGTCTAATTTAACCATTTTTTCTTTATGGGAATCTAATGTGTAAATATCTGATAGTTGATTAAGCCAACCTAATTCCATGAACTTTTCTAACGTGGCTTCAGATAACCCGTCAATATTCAATGCATTTTTACTAGAATAATGTGTAAGCCTTCCAAGCAATTTTCCTTTGCAGTCAGCGTTAGTACATGTAAGCACCTCTGTATCGTTAACTTTAACTATCGCTGTTTTACCACCACATATTGGACATATGTCAGGAACTTCAAACTCTGCTACATCAGCGTCACATTCAATAATCTGCGGAATGATCTCGTTCTTCTTAACTACCGTCACGTTGGCACCAACTTTGATATCCAAATCCTTCATTATACTGATATTATGTAGGGACGCACGGCTGACTGTAGTCCCCGCAAGTTCTACCGGATCGAATATAGCAACAGGTGTTAAATTACCAGTCTTACCCATAGACCACTCGATTTCTCTTAATATAGTAGACTCCTGGTCTTCTGCATACTTAAACGCAAGCTGTCCTCTTAAATGATGTGATGTGGCTCCAAGCGATTCTATGTAGGAAATATCTGCATAAGATACAACACAGCCATCAATAGGTAATCCGATTTCGTCCGCTTCTTTCTTCATACTCATCAATTGTTCTTCGATATTCCCAGCAAGCAAACTCCATGAAACAACTTCGAATCCATACGACTCTAATTCACACAATCTTTCAGAAAAATAATTGCTTTGGCTTCCATCAACTAATCTCCAAGCAACAAATTTTACATTTCTATCCGCACATATTTTGCTATCTAACTGTCTTACTGTT
>Ga0213826_1000780_pt1 | contig 14987 bp, 9 predicted proteins | sample MC6MC0899MG_FD_180668 | JGI IMG/M metagenome (GOLD analysis project Ga0213826, IMG submission 180668) | Enriched soil aggregate microbial communities from Iowa State University, Ames, United States - MC6-MC0899-MG | ecosystem: Environmental > Terrestrial > Soil > Unclassified | place: USA: Iowa...
ACGAAGACGTAGTGGTACCGGTATCGCGCATCCCCGATCTGGTGGCCGGCGTGCAGGTACTGGCCCGCGACTATTCGCTGACCATCGTCACCTTCGGCCATGCCGGCAACGGCAACCTGCACGTCAACATCCTGTACCACCCGGACGATGCCGACGAGAACGCACGCGCGCATGCCGCGCTGCCGAAGATCTTCGAGCTGACGCTGGCGCTGGGTGGCACGCTGTCGGGCGAACACGGCATCGGCCTGGCCAAGCGTGATTTCATGGCGAAGGCGTTCACCGCGGAAACGCTGGCGGCGATGCGCGCGATCAAGGCCGCGCTGGATCCGGATGGCATCCTCAACCCGGGCAAGGTGCTGCCCCCGGCATAGGCCGCGGACAACTGTTGAGCCGAGCGATGCTCGGCTCGCCGCGTTCCGCGCGGGCTTGCGCGAGCGGAACGGAGAGCAGCAAAGCGCGGACCCGGCGCTACAGTGGATTGTCGCTCGCAATATCGATCAGGGTCTGCCGGAAGCTGGGCAACAGCACGCGGTTGCCATGGCCGCTCAGGTGATCGTTGTCGAAGAACAGCGGTTCACCGTCCTGCACCGCCGAGCAGGTATCCGGCCCGCACAGCAGCGGCAGCGGATCCCACACGGTCAATGACGGGTAGCGCGCGGCCAGCTCGGCCAGCAGTGCCATCTGCGGTGCACGCAGCTGCTGCAGATCCGCGCGCGACATGCTCAGGCCACCGGCGCACGCAGGATTACGCCGGTTGAACCAGTCCGAGCAGCGGTAGGCCCCGGCCTTGAACAGCGGCAGCGGTGCATCGATGACCACGTGCACACCCGACCGCTGCAGCCGGCCCAGCACACGATCGGCTTCATCGCGTGCCGCCTGCGCATACGCGGGTGTGCGCTCGGCCAGCAACTGCCGATAAATCTGCTGTGCGTCCTGTTGCTGCCAATCGAACCCTCGCAGCTCCGGCATGCGCAGCGCCGCCAGCAACACGATATCACCCGGGCGCGCGTCGCGTTCGATGGCCGACAGGCTGTCCTCGATGAAGTCCTGGCAGTCGGCCGGGCTGGCCCGCAGCAGATTGACGAAGCTGCAGCCGCCACGATCCTCCTGGCGGATCTCCATCCCGGTCTGTCGCGCGACCATGCTGGTCATCGTGCGGTAGGCCGCCGCATGCGAGTCGCCGACAACAAACAGGCGTCGCCCTTCAAGCGCCGGTGCACCCACCGGTTCCAGCGGTCGCCACGCCGGGTAGCGACGCGCCTGCCATGCGTAGCCATCACGGGTGACGCTGAGCGAGATCTGCTCGTGGTACTCCACCGTCGCCCAGGCACCGGCGCCGCACAGCGCCACCACCGGCAGCGCCATCGCCAGCACCTTCGCCGGCGCCAGCCGCAACAGCGGCCGGGCGCTGCGCAGCGGACGTTCAATGTAATGGTAGGAAGCGGCCGACACGGCCAGCAGCAGCACCGGATACAGCCACAGCGCAGCGCCCTGCAGCCCGTAGGTCCAGCGCAGCAGCACCAGCAGTGGCCAATGCCACAGGTACAGGGAATACGACAGGCGCCCCAAGTAGGACAGCGGTGCCCAGCCCAGGGCGCGGCCGACCCGCGATTGGCCATGCCCGGCTACCGCCGCCAACAGCAACAGGGTGCCGACCACCGTGGCCAGCACACCCGGCACCGGCATCGCCAGTTGCGGCGCGACAAGCACGCCCGCCAGCAGCAGGGCCAGGCCGGACAGTGCGAGCGCATCCCCGCGCTTGCCGGGACCGCGCGTGCTCATCCACTGGTACAACAGCGCACCGGCCGCCAGTTCCCAGAACCGCGACGGCAGCAGGTAGAACGCCGACGCCGGGGCCGTCTGCGCCTGCCAGGCCGCCCACGCCAGCGACAGCACCGTGAGCGCCGGCAACAGCACACGCGACCACGGCCAACGGTCGCGGCCGCGCAACCAGACGAAGAACAGCAGCGGGAACACCAGGTAGAACTGCTCCTCCACGCCCAGCGTCCAGGTGTGCAGGAACGGATTGAGTTCCGCGCCGGGCGAGAAGTAGTCATCCTGCTGGCCGGCCAGTACCACGTTGCTGAAACCCACCAGCGCCGCCCAGCCGGTCTGGTCGAACTGCTCGTTGCGCCAGGCGCGGGGAATGAACAGCGCCGACAGCACGAAGGTAGCCATCAGCATCACCAGCAGCGCCGGCAACAGGCGCAGTACGCGGCGCCGGTAGAAATCGAGCAGCAGCCCGCCCAGTGGCATGCCTGCACGCGCAGCCAGCGATTGGCTGATCACGAAGCCTGAGACCACGAAGAACAGGTCCACACCGGTGAAACCACCGGGCAGCCACGCCGCGTTCGCATGGAAGACGATGACGGCCAGCACGGCCAGTGCACGCAGGCCATCGATGGCAGCGTTGTGGGAGCGTTCGGGGTGAAGCATGCGGGCGACCGTCAGCGAGCGATCGGGCAGCATGGCCAGCGCTTGCGCAGTCATTCAATGGACAATCGCGACAGTCGTGGACATCGTTCAGATCCAGTCCACGCTCAACGCGGCCACAGCGCCCAGCCCATCGTCAGATGTCGAGCACGGCCCGGCTCTACAAAGGTTCGGGTGCCAGAGGGCCATGCTCGGCACCTACGGGGCCCACGACCATCGAATGCGTTGCAATGCGGATGCGGCACATCTGCATGGATGGTCGTCTGAACGTCCGCTGCCCAAGACGCGGCGCGCAAGCAGGCTTTGCAACAAATTGCATGGGAACGGAAACGGCGGCAGCAGAGACTGCAACCCGATCCAGACAGACTCCGTCGCAATTCGCCCTTCAGCATATACGTCACCAGCCTGAACAGGGCTTGCGACAGCGACCGTGCGACGTCCTACCCACTCCCATCGAGGACCGAACCATGCGCTTCCACACCAATGATGATCGTCTTCCTTTGATGCGCCCGCTGGCGCGCAGCCTGCTGGCCGCCCTGTTCCTGTCTCCAATCAGCGTTGCGTTGGCCGGCGAACTGGATGGAGGCTTTGCGCGGGTTTACTCTGGCGATCCGGTCGAGGAATGGCGGTTGATCAACGGGTCGTTCCTGCAGGTCTTGGGTGGCGAAACCAATACGATTTCCGCTACAGACTCAGAGCTCTACCTGGAACGCGCGACGGTCAATCGCAGTGGCAACAACCAGCATGCGGTCGCGCTTGCTGGCGACGCGCTTCTGCAGACCATCTCCACGACCTTCCGTGGCGGCGGCATCCATGTGAATGATCGTGCGTATGTGCATCTGATCGATAACCAGATCCTGATCGCGCCGGAAGACATGCGCCCGGGCGAGCGGCTGACCATCGGCGTTGAGATGTCCTACAGTGCGGCAAGTGCTCCCCCGTTCAATGGCAGGGCCACGATCGATTCCACACTGATCCGCGTTGCCGATGCCCCTGATCCGCGGGACATCAGCAGCGGGCTCGGCCTGCGCATGACCCACGGGCAGGCCGACATCGTCAATGGCACACGCATCGAAGCGGCCAACGTGGGCGCGCTGCTGTGGGGCACCCGACACGCCACTCCGGTGATCCAGCTGGGCATCGACGGCTCCACGATACAGTCCGGTCGTGGCGCTGCGATCCGCGTCGCTGTCGATGCGCCCACCCAGTTCGATATTACCGTGGCCAATGGTTCGCAATTGCAGGGGGGCGACGGCAATCTGCTGCTGGTGAATACAGAGAATGGTCCTGTGCTGCCGGGCGACAGCACGGTCAACTTCACCGTTGACGATTCTCGTTTGGCGGGCAATGTCACCTTCGACGCAGCGAACGTGTCGGGCAGCGTGAACCTCGCCCTGCGCAACAAGGCGCAGATCGATGGCCGTTTCATCAATGTCACCAGCGCCAGCATCGACAGCGACAGTACCTGGCTGATGACCGGCGACAGCAACGTTGGCCAACTTGCCTTGGGCAACACCGGTACCGTGGCGCTGGGTAACGGCAGCGCCTTCAATACCCTCACCCTCGACACCTTCGATGGTGCGGGCGGCACCTTGCTGTTCAACACCCAGCTGGGCGATGACAGCTCGCTGACCGACAAGCTGGTGATCGCCGGCGATGCCAACGGCCAGGCCAACGTGCGCGTGCTCAATGCCGGCGGCGCTGGCGGCAAGACCGACCGCGGCATCGAGCTGATCGACATCGGTGGTGCGTCGAACGCGCAGTTCGACCTGGTCGGCCGCGCCGTGGGTGGGCAGTACGAATACTTCCTGGTGAAGGACGCCAACGGCAACTGGTATCTGCGCTCGCAGACGGGCGCCGGCCCTGATCCGTGCGTGGTCGATCCGACCCTGCCGGAGTGCAAGCCGATCGACCCGGTGGACCCGGTGGACCCGATCGAGCCGCCGCCGCCGATTCTGCGCCCGGAAGCCGGTGCCTACTTGGCCAACCAGTTCGCGCTGGACCAGATGCTGCGCCACACCTACCGCGACCGCCAGGGCGGCGCCGCTGCTGCGGATGGCGTTCGCGGCTGGGCCCGGGTGGATGCCACGCAGAGCAAGCTGGGTGCGGTGGATGACCAGCTCGACCTGCGTGTGGACCGCTCGCGCCTGCAACTGGGTGCGGACATCGGCGTGTTCGATGACGGCCGTGGCCGCATCGGCGTAATGGGTACCGCTGCACGCAGCAGCGCCACCTCGCGTTCGGACGTGACTGGTTTCAACGCACGCGGCAAGGTGGAAGGTGGCGCGCTGGGCGTGTACGGCAACTGGGCCAACGACGCCATGTACGTGGATGCCAGCGTGCAGCGCGGCCAGTTCCGCAACCGCGTGCAGGGCGAAGGCCTGGCCGAGGAGCGCTACGACTCGGATCTCTGGCAGTCGTCGCTGGAGGCCGGTTACCGCTTCGGCATCGGCCATATCGGCACTACCGCGCTGAGCCTGCAGCCGGAACTGCAACTGGTCTACACCGATGCAAAGACCGACGTGCATACCGAAACCAACGGCACCGTTGTGCGCGCGGCGGGCAACAGCGGCCTGTCCGGCCGTGCTGGCCTGCGCCTGCAGGGTGAATCGCGCTCTGCAGCCGGTGCCTCGGTCAGCCCGTATCTGGCGGCCAACTGGTACCGCGATGGTGCCGGTAACGGCATCGCCTTCGACGACGAAGTGCTGAAGGCCGGCGTCCCGCGCAACCGCTATGAACTGAGCGCGGGTGCGCGCGTGGAATTCCGTTCCGGCTTCAGCGCCTGGGGCGGGTTCGGGGTGATGCGCGGTGACCATGGCTACCGCGAAGCGACGGCGAACGTGAGCGTTGCCTACAAGTGGTGATGTAGAAACACGCATGGTGCCGGAAAACTCTACGAGTTGCCGCAGCGCATGTCTGCCTGAACGCGCGCTGCCCAGACCGCGCAGCGCAGGCAAGCTTTGCAACAAATTGCATGGGAAGGGGAACGGCCGCGACCGAAACTGCGACCCGTTCAAGACACGCACTGTCGCAATCAGGCCATCACTCAATTTTCACAAGGCGGCGGCGTATACGTCATCCGCCTGAACAGGGGAGTGCGGTGGCAAGGCGGTGTCCCATCCATTTCCTTTGTAGAGGACCACACCATGCGCGTTGATCGACATCGCACTTCCCCTCCCTGCCTGCGCCCGTTGGCGCGTGGCCTGCTGCTGGCCTTGTCCACGCTCAGCGCAGGTACCACATTGGCGGGAAACCTGGATGGCCAGACCGCAGAGGTCGTCGCTGGTGACCCTGTCGAAGCCTGGACGTTGAAGAATGGCTCCAAATTGGTGGTCACCGGTGCCGCCAGCCAGCAGATCACGGCAGACGATACCTCGGAAATCGTTCTGGACGGCTCTGTGGTCACCCGCTCGGGGACCGCACAAAGGAGCGTGACCCTGACAGGGAATGCGTCGCTGCAAGCCAGCGGCACACGCTTTATCGGCGGTGGCATCTCGCTGGGTGATGGCACCTCATCGAGCGGGGACGCCACGTCGGTGACGCTGAAGGACAGTGAGATCCTGCTGAGCGCTGCCGATATGCTCGCCAGTGCAACTCTTTCAGTGGGTGTCGATCTTGCAGGCGTCGGCGCTGCGGCATCTCACGCGGTGGTGGATGGTACGCGCATCCAGGTGGATGAAGCGCCGTCGGGGGCAGAGTACAACAGCGGCCTGGGTGTTCGGCTGCAGTTCGGCCAGATGGACATCATCAACGGCTCGCAGATTACGGCAGCCAATGTGGGTGCCATGCTCTGGGCCGGAGTGCCTGGCGCCACCGATCCCATACGCCTCAGTATCAATGGCTCCACCCTGCAATCGGGCCGCGGCGCAGCGATCCGGGTCATGCCGGGCTGGGAAGGCATTTACCAGATCAATGTGGCAAACCACTCGCAGCTGATTGGCGGCGACGGCCATCTGCTGCTTGTGCAGGCTCCCACCGCCGCAAGCAACGCGCGCACCGATGTCACCTTCACCGTTGATGATTCACGCTTGGCGGGCAACGTGAAGTTCGATCCGACGACCGTCCTCGACGGCACCCTCGATGTCTTCCTGCGCAACAAGGCGCAGATCGATGGCCGTTTCATCAATGTCACCAGCGCCAGCATCGACAGCGACAGCACCTGGCTGATGACCGGCAACAGCAACGTCGGTGCGCTCACCCTGGGTGCCGGTGGCACCGTTGCACTGGGCAGCGGCAGCAGCTTCAACACGCTCACTGTGGATGAATTCACCGGCAACGGCGGCACCCTGCTGTTCAACACCCAGCTGGGTGACGACACCTCGCTGACCGACAAGCTGGTCATCAAAGGCGATGCCAACGGCCAGGCCAACGTGCGCGTGCTCAATGCCGGCGGCGCTGGCGCCAAGACCGACCGCGGCATCGAGCTGATCGATATCGGCGGTGCATCCAATGCCCAGTTCGATCTGGTCGGCCGCGCCGTGGGCGGGCAGTACGAGTACTTCCTGGTGAAGGACGCCAACGGCAACTGGTACCTGCGTTCGCAGACCGGCGCCGGCCCGGACCCGTGCGTGGTCGATCCGACCCTGCCGGAGTGCACGCCGATCGACCCAGTGGACCCGGTGGACCCGATCGAGCCGCCGCCGCCGGTGTTGCGCCCGGAAGCCGGTGCCTACCTGGCCAACCAGTTCGCGCTGGACCAGATGCTGCGCCACACCTGGCGCGACCGCCAGGGTGGCGCCGCTGCGGCGGATGGCATCCGCGGCTGGGCCCGGGTGGATGCCACGCAGAGCAAGCTGGGTGCGGTGGATGACCAGCTCGACCTGCGCGTGGACCGCTCGCGCCTGCAACTGGGTGCGGACATCGGCGTGTTCGATGACGGCCGTGGCCGCATCGGCGTAATGGGTACCGCTGCACGCAGCAGCGCCACCTCGCGTTCGGACGTGACTGGTTTCAGCGCACGCGGCAAGGTGGAAGGTGGCGCGCTGGGTGTGTACGGCAACTGGAGCACCGATGCACTGTATGTGGACGCCAGCGTGCAGCGCGGCCAGTTCCGCAACCGCGTGCAGGGCGAAGGCCTGGCCGAGGAGCGTTACGACTCGGATATCTGGCAGTCGTCGCTGGAGGCCGGTTACCGCTTCGGCATCGGCCAGATCGGCAGCACGGCCCTGAGCCTGCAGCCGGAACTGCAGCTGGTCTACACCGATGCAAAGACCGACGTGCATACCGAAACCAACGGCACCGTGGTGCGTGCAGCGGGCGACAGCGGCCTGTCCGGTCGTGCTGGCCTGCGCCTGCAGGGTGAAGGCCACTCGGCGGAGGGTGCCTCGGTCAGCCCGTATCTGGCGGCCAACTGGTACCGCGATGGTGCCGGCAATGGCATCGCCTTCGACGACGAAGTGCTGAAGGCCGGCATCCCGCGCAACCGCTATGAACTGAGCGCGGGTGCGCGCCTGGAATTCCGTTCCGGGCTGAGCGCATGGGGCGGGTTCGGGGTGATGCGTGGCGACAGTGGCTACCGCGAAGCGACGGCGAACCTGAGCGTCGCCTACAAGTGGTGATGTAAACACGAACGGCGCCGGAGAGATCCGGCGCCGTTCTGGTTTCTGCTTTCTGTAGCGCCGAGCATGCGCTCGGCGCCACAGCAAATGTCGCAACTGGCACGCGCAGGCGTGCTCAGCTTCGCGCAGCGCGTTCGATATGCATCTGCAACGTTTTCGAAATTGAAACTTTTCTGATTGGTATAGCAGTACCTGCGTGCACATCATGGCGCGCCACCGACAACGGGTGGCACGGGCTTGCAATCCCGTTTGGCAAAGGCGTTGTTTACGCTTGCCTGTCGGCGTCGCTCTTTCCTTGTTGGGCGGCGTCGGCAGGCAATCCGTCCGTGCCCTATGGCGGGCGGTGCGTGGGGGCCCCGTGCCCGCCGGCGTTTCGCGCTTTTGCCACCGGTATTGCAACCACGCACCGTCCGCCGCCCTCGCCCAACGCGAGGGCGGCCCCTTGCATCACACTCAAGGACGCCGCCATGACTTCTTCGCTCTATCCCTATCTGTTCGCCACATTGGGCGACGCCGTCGAACGCCTGCCAGACGATCTGGCCAAAGCACTCGAAACCACATTGGGCAGTACGATGCGCGCCCACGCCGACGAAGGCATCACCCTGCTTGGCTGCCTGCAGCGCATCCGCCACGTGGACGCCGCCGATGGCCAGCCGTGGCCGGACAAAGGACGCAAGTGCTTCGGCTTCGCGATGGCGCGAATCGACCGCGCCAATGCCGGGCTGACCTTGCTGCTGGAACTGCTGCACGCCATCGAGCGCGTACGCGTGGACGGCGATGCCGACCAGCAGGTGGGCGATAACGTGCGCGAAGGGCTGCTATTGGCCTGCCGTGGGCTGGCCGAGTATGTTGGCCTCCAGCTGCACGCTGTGTGAGAGCGTAGTACACGCCCTGGTACGTCCAGGGCGCATCGCGCTATTTCAGATCTGCGGTGATCACGGCTTCGCCGACGATATCACCGGGAGTCAAGGCATCTGTGGTCCGGATATACCGTGCAGATAGATCCTGGTCGAGCCAACTGCCGTCACTGGTGACATCCCACTGGGTTCCCATCGCCAACGGAATTCCCCCGCGCAAAAGCTGCACTGCCACGCCCGACGCTGTGGTGCCTGCGGCTGCCGAAAGCACACTGCTTTTATTGCCCGGATCCAACGCGTCGTCGATCCGTACCGTCGCCACCAGGCCAGCGCTGTTGCACCGAACCCGGGCCGGCGCCGCCTGTTCGGCGGCGCTGTCACCAGGTCGTTGCAACTGGTGCTGCCGCACGGGTTGCAGCGATACCGCAGCGTCGGTGCGGACCCTGCATTCAGGGGACGACGCGTGGATCTGCACGGTGGCAACGTTGTAGAGGCGCGTGGAAGGACTGCCCGCAACCGAGGTTTCCACACCCCCGAGGTCAACGGTTTCTCCGATGATGGTTCCGCCGCGGGCGACCAGCCCCACCGCCAGCTGGAAATACGGCCCCCCCGCTGAAATGAATGTGATCTGTGTCTCCCGATCCAGACGCAGCGGTTCATCGTAGTTCTCCAACGAATTGACGATTCGGTACCGGAATACCGCCAGAGGCGAGGTGGCGCTCCATCCATACGCCGGATAGGTGGTACCCGCGATGACTACGTCACGGACGTAGGTCAGCTGCGGCATGTCCGGCTTCACGTTCACCGTGGTCGAGTATCCGCAGTTCACCAGCGAGGTACCGAAACCTCGTATCGGAATCGAAAGTACCGTATCAGCCTCTGCCTCGCTTTCGGTACCAACTACCAAGTTGGTCGCGGCTCGCTGCCCCGAGACCGTGCAACTGCTCTGCGCCCAACCTGCAAGCGGGAGTAGCGCCAGCAACAGCACAAGCCATCGAAGCGGATGCCGATGCCGCGTTGGGGGGCAACGCATCACTCGTAGTCCGCCGTTACTACAATTTCAGCCTGCACCGCCCCGGCACCCGCACTGGCGGCAGCGGGCAGGTAATAGCCCGCGCGCAACGGGTAACTTGCGGTTGCGCCGCTGACCACTACCTCGATCCCGCTATCGCCGTTCTTCAGGTACGTGCTGCCCGTGGTACCGGCCAGCAACGCCACCGATACACCGTCGGCCGCATCGGCCGGCGCCGTATTCTTCCAGCGCTCGGTATCGCCGTCGGCTGCGGTGCCCGCGAAGGACAACTTCGCCTTGCCCACGCCCACACAGCCGGTGAAATCCAGGCTGCCCGCTTTGAGCTTGTTGTCGCCCTGCACCAGCTCGTCGGCCTTGATCGGGTCCAGCATGACGGTAGGGGCGGGGGCCAGTGTGCAGGTGCCGGGCAGCACACGACCGGTGATGGTAAGGGTGGCCGTGTCGGCAGACGCATGTGCTGCACTCAGGCACAGCACTGTGGCGGTTGCCCACTGAAGGACGGATCGAGACATGATGAGGCTCCTGGGAAGGATGGAAGGGAACGCGGGAATTACGGGGCAGTGCGTTGCAGCGGTTGCGGCGTGCCTGCCTGCAACCCCTCGGGTTGCAGCGGTTGCGGCACGCACTCGGCTTGGCTCCACGACAGGCCGTAGGCATCGGGCGCTTCTGGCATGCGGTAGTCGATACGGCAACGTCGCGTGCCTTCGGGGTCAACGATCAGCACGCCGCTGTCCTGCGCGCCACGCAGCTGGATGACACCGCCCTGCCCGACCGCACCCGCAGGGATGCCATCTTCGGTCTGCACTGCGGCAGCGAAGCGCAACGGCTGGCCCAGCGCATCGGTAGCGTCGATGAACAGCGTGCGTTCGCGGCGCACCTGGAACGGCACGCGTACGATGCCTCCTGCGGTGGGGGCCACGCGCTGCGAGGTCTGCAGCAGCTCCACCTCGATCGGCAGGCCGGAGGGATCCAGGTCGATGGTGTTCCAGCGATAGGGACTGATGTGCGGCAGCAACGCGTAACCATTGCGGGCCACGCGCAGGTCGGTACTGCTGCCGATGCGCGCGCCCTGCGCACCTGGCGCCTGCACCAGCGCGAAGCCCTCGCCCACCGGCGCGCCCAGGTTGATGCCACCACCGTGCAGCACGACACTGCCGGACGCCCCCAGCGACAGGCTGCGGTAGTCCCCGCTGCGGCTGTAGCCCGCGTTGAGGTTGCCACGGCTGCCCTGCCACGCGGCATAGGCACTGTGGCTGTTCTGGCCATGACCCTGCGCGCTGGCCAGGCTGTAGCTCAACGCACGCGACTCGCCCAGGCTGCCACTGATGCCCAGTTGTGACTGCCGCCCGCTGTCGGCCTGGCTCAGCTGGGTGCTGGCACGCGGGGCGCTGGCACTGCGGCCCAGCGGGACACTGAGGGTGAACGCATAGCGCGTGTCCTGGCGACCATCGCCCAACCGGTAGCGCAGCGCTGACGCGCTGTAGTTGATGCGCCCCAGGGTGCTCTGGAAACCCAACTGGAGATCGTTGCGGCGTCGGGTGCTGTCCCAGTACGCCACGTGGCCGCCACTGAGATACAGGTTGCTGCGCTGACCCACTTTCTGCGAGAAATTCACCTGATAGCGCTGGCGTGCGCGCTGGCCGTAGCCCCAGTCGTCGACCTGCGCGCGTGCTGCGTCGTTGAGGCTGAGGAAACCGCGCGTGCTGTAGCGGTACGCTGCCAGGCCGAAGTTGGTACCGGTGCTGGCCACATAGCGTTGGTAATTCAAGCGGAAGCTGTTGCCGGTGACGGTCTCGCTGCCGCGCAGGCGGGCGCGTGAGTGGGTGACATCGGCACCGAAGGCGCCGATGGCGGTGTTGACCGCGGCACCGGCCAGCAGTGCGCGATAGCCCTCGCCCAGCTGCGCGCCCCCCAGCGCGGTAAGCCGGTTGTTCAGGCCACGGGCATAGGTTCCTTCGGTGAAGCGCAGCGCCTGCAGCGTCGTGCCTATATCGCGCAGTTCACCGGCAGTGAACGCGAAGCGCGTCGCCCCCGCGCGCAGCGCCTGCGGTACGGCGGAGAAATTGACGGTGAAGCGCTGCACGCGCCCATCGGCTTCGCTGACGCTGATTTCCAGATCGCCACCGAAGTTGGTGGGATACAGATCCTCGATGGCGAACGGACCGGGTGCCACGTTGCTTTCGTGGATGATGTTGCCGTTCTGGCGGATGGTGACCACCGCATTGCCTTCGGCAATACCGCGCACCACCGGCGCGTAGCCTCGCAATGAATCGGGCAGCATGCGCTCGTCGCTGGCCACGCGCACGCCGCTGAACGGCACACTTTCAAACAGTTCGCCACCGGTATTGCCCTGGCCCAGCAGCAGCTGGCTGTTCCAGCGTGGAATGTCGCGCTGCAGGTGGCTGCTGATGACCTGATGGCGGGTTCCTTGGTTGCCCTGGGTGAACGACGCGCGGTGACGCAGGCGCCAGGCGCCCAGATTCACGCCTGCCTGCAGGCCCAGGTAGCTGCTGTCGTTGCCTTGGCTGCGGTAGTGGTTGGCGCTGTAATCGATGAAGCCGGCGGTGATGCCATCGTCGCGCAGTTCCGGCGCCACGAAGCCGCGCGCGGCAATGGCCTGGGCGGCCTGCGGAATGCTGATGGACAACCGCAGCTCGCCGCTGTCAAAGGTGGTGCTGGCCCCCTCCACCCGCGCAGGCAGGTCCACGCAGGCACCTTCATTGGCCGGCAGTGTTTCCAGGAATGCCGGCTTCAATGGTAGCGTGCGTACCAGCGCCGGGGGCAGGCAGGCCAGGGCGACGTGCGGGTCGTCCTTGATGACAAAACGGATGTCCTGGCTGCCCATGAACTGGCCGTTGACATGCACGTCCACGGCGTAGTCGCCGGCAGGCAGGGGATTGCCGTTGGCGTAACGGGCCATGTCGATGGCCTCGCCACCAATCAGGAAGCCCTCGCTGAACTGCGCAGGCCCGGCAGGCGCTGGCGATGCCAAAGCCTGGGCACTGGCGAGAAGCGCGAGGCCTATGGCCTGGCCGAGCTGCGCGGAGGAGAGTGCGGGACGTGGCGCGGGGATACGTTCGGGGAACGACGTCATCGAGACCGAAGGCCGTTGCCGAGGCAGCGGCGTGAGAAAGGGGAGGCAGAGACTAGAGGCTGCGGCACACCCTCCCCATCCAAAAAGTTGCAGATCGCCGCCGACGCGGGCGCATTGCAACTCGTTTGATGTGCTGGCGCCCGGCGGCCATCCCGCACCCATGTCGGGAGTGCCGTCAGCGTGCATTTGCAACCAATTTGATTCAGCCGATGGGCACGCGCGCCGACACTGCCTGCGCTGGCTGCCATCGGCGGCCGCTGCGTGTCCTTATCCTTCTACCGAGAACTGTCATGTCCCCGACACTCCGTCTGTTGTCCCTCTCCGTGCTTGCTGCTGCAGCCCCCAGCGTGTCCGCCGAAACGCTGGAAATCACCGGCGAACTGATGACCTCCACCTGCTCGGTGGGTTCCACCGGCGGCACCATCACCGTGCCGATGGGCAAGGTCGACCTGGCTTCGGTCAATGCCAACACCCGCGCCGGTCAGAAGAACTTCACCATCGCCCTGGACTGCTCCGGTTCGGGTGCTTCCCAGGAGGTCGGCGTGCGCTTCGGCGGCACCCCCGATGGCAGCACCGGCAACCTGGCGCTGACCGCAACGTCGGTCGCCACCAATGTGGGCGTTGCGCTGTACGACGCCGCTGGCAACCACCAGAAGATCGGCGAGGACCCGGCCGTATGGGTAACCATTCCCGCCGGCGCCAGTGGTCAGCTGGACTACAGCGCGTGGTACGCCTCACCGGCAACCAATGCCACGGCAGGCAGCGCCAACGCATCGGGCGACTTCGTCGTGCTCTACAAGTAATCCGCTTCCGGCAGGCCGGTGCCACGTTGCGCCGGCCTGCATCTACCGATGAGGTTGATCATGAAACTCCGTGCCACGACCTGGATGTACGCATTGGCCGCAATGGCCGTTGCGCTGCCCGTATCGGCAGCCGTTACGCTGCAGGGCACACGCATCGCCTACGATGCCAGCAAAGGTCGCGACGTGACGGTCAAGGCCAGCAACGTAGGTGAGCAGCCCGCGATGACCCAGGTCTGGATCGATGCCGGCGACAGCCAGGCGCGCCCCGAGAATGTGCGCACGCCGTTCCGGCTGACTCCCGCCGAGCCACGCCTGCTGCAACCCAAACAAGGCCAGGCCTACCGCATCACCTACGCGCCGCGGCCCTCGGAAACACCGCTGCCGACCGATCGCGAGTCGGTGTTCTACTTCAATCTGCTGGATATTCCGCCCAAACCCGGCGATGCCAGCGACAAGAACCTGCTGCAGTTCGCAGTACGCACACGCGTCAAGCTGTTCTACAGGCCACCTGGATTGCCGGGCAATGCCCGCGACGCAGCGGCCGCGTTGCAATGGTCTGCCGACGGCGATGCGTTGCAGGTGCTCAATGCGAGCGCGTACCACGTGACGTTGAGTTCATTGACGCTGGGCGATGGACGTACGGTGGATGTGGACATGATCGGGCCCGGGGCACGGGCACGCTATGCGCTGCCGGAGGGGGTCGCGATGCCAGCGACGGTGTCGTTCAAGTGGCTGGATGACTACGGTACGCCGCGCGATGCCGAGGCGCGTGTAGCCCGTTGAGATCATCGGAAGGCCATCATCTGCTGTACCGCCGAGCCCATGCTCGGCGGCTCTTCTAGCATTGTTGGATGACACGCTACGCGCGTAAGTCGAGCGTGCCCCTGGCTCAGGGATTGGCGTCGAACAGCACGGTCATGTCTCCTTCCCAGCGCGAGCCCGGTGTCTTCACCATCTCCAGCACCGCGTCACGTCCGGCGGTGAAGCGCAGGGTCGAACGGCGCTGCATCAGGTAGCCATCGGGCGTGAAGCGCGGTGCCTGACCGTCATCGGCCAGCAGCACGGTGTTCTGCGCCGGGCGGCCATCGCGCAGGTTGTTCATGCCCGGAAGGGTGACGTCCACCTCCACCGGCACCTGCTTGTCCGCCTGCGGATCATGAATGCCGCACTGGTCGCCGACGTGGTGCTGGCAGCGCAGCTTCATGCTGA
>Ga0213826_1000781_pt1 | contig 14960 bp, 11 predicted proteins | sample MC6MC0899MG_FD_180668 | JGI IMG/M metagenome (GOLD analysis project Ga0213826, IMG submission 180668) | Enriched soil aggregate microbial communities from Iowa State University, Ames, United States - MC6-MC0899-MG | ecosystem: Environmental > Terrestrial > Soil > Unclassified | place: USA: Iowa...
GGGCCTGGAAGCGCTCGAAGCACCAGTAATCGACCAGGGGGCACTCCAGCTCCCGCGCGATCCGGCGGATCCGCGTGTTGTACGCGGCGTTGCGCAGCTTGAGGGGTTCCAGCAGCGGCGAGAGCGGCACGTTGTATCCGGTGAACAGGAGGACCTGGGCCCCGGACTCCCGGAGGGTCAGCACGGCCCGTTCCAACCGGTCCAGAAGAGTGGCCAGATCCAGGCGGGCCATGAGCAGGTCGTTCCCGCCCGCGTAGAAGCTGACCAGCGTGGCGTTCAGGGTCAGCGCCTGGTCCACCTGCTCCTCGACGATCCTGTCGAGGCGTCGCCCCCGCACCGCCAGATTCGCATACTCGGTGCGCGGATTGAAGCGTGCGAGCTCCCGGGCCACGCGGTCCGCCCAGCCACGGCAGCCGTGGGGGAAACCCGGCGCCGCGTCGCCGACCCCCTCCGTGAACGAATCCCCCACGGCGACGAAGCGCAACCGTCCGCTCAGGTCGACGCTCATGGGCGGCCCCCGTTCCTCTCGGCTTCCAGCAGGCGGCGTTCCGCGAGTTTCCGGAGGCCGCCCTTGCGCGGGACCTTCACGGGCTCCGGCCAGCGGGGACCGAGGGTGTCCCCCAGGGTCACGCCGCGCAGCTTCCGGCCGAAGAGCGGCAGAACCCAGTCGTGCACCCAGCGGCGCTGAGCGGCTTCCCACTCCCGGAATCCTCTCCGGGTGGGCGGAGACCAGTCCTTCTCCTTGATGCGGTGCGGAACGCCGAGCTGCTCCAGGACGCGGGCGGCCAAGTACTTGTGCCCGGCCTTGGACATGTGGAGCCGGTCCGTGTCCCACATCCGGGGGTCGCTGTAGGCGTCGAAGCACCAGTAGTCCACCAGGACCGCATCGTGCTCGGCGGCGATCTCCCGGACGCGCTCGTTGTAATAGGTGTTGCGCTTCTTCAAGGGTTCCAGGAGGGCGGAGACCTTGACGTCGTAGCCCGTGAAGAGGATCAGCCGGGCGCCCGTCGAGGCCAGGGCCGCCACCAGTTCCCGGTACTCCTCCATGAGGCGATCCATGTCCGTGCCGAGGTCGAGGATGTCGTTGCCGCCCGCATAGAGGCTGATCAGGGTGGGTTTCATGGCGAGTGCGGGTTCCAGCTGCTCGTCGATGATGTGACGGAGCCGCTTGCTGCGGATCGCCAGATTGGCGTACTCCCAGCCCGGTTCCGCCTTGGCCAGGCGTTCCGCCACCCGGTCGGCCCAGCCTCGCACGCCATTGGGCATCAGGGGATGCCGGTCACCCACGCCCTCGGTGAAGGAGTCCCCCAGGGCGAGGTACCGTCGCACCCCGTTCTGCTCGGCCACAGCGCCAGCTTAGGGACGCCGGGCGACGGGGACGGAAAGGCCACGGAACGGGAGGGTGAACTCAGGGCCGTCGGTGCGATCCCACCCAAACGGCCTGACCGCGCCGAAACAGTGAGTTTCCGTCGAAACAGCGATCACAATGCACTGTTTCGACGGAAACTCACTGTTTCAGCAGAGGAACGGGCCCTCAGTCCAGGACGCGGCCGTGACGGGCTCCCCGGATCCGCCATTTACGCAATTTAGCTCATTTGCTATATTGCGAATATGCCGGATTCCATGTCAGAGGTGTTCACGGCCCTCGCCCATCCCACACGACGCCAGATTCTGCAGGACCTCAAGGACGGCGAACTCGCGGCAGGCGAGATCGCCTCGCGATTCCATGCCTCGGGACCGACCATCTCGCGCCACCTGAGCGTCCTCCGGCAGGCTGGCCTGGTCACCGAACGACGGGATGCGAATCGGATCCTCTATTCGCTCGTGGGCGAGCGCCTCGCACTCTCGGTGGGCGACTTCCTCTCGGCGGTCTGCCCCGAGCAGATCGTTCTGCGGGAATTCCGGAAACACGATGGCGGCGGCCTTCACCCGGAGGCCGAAGCTCGATGAAGGCGACGGATCTCCTCACGCCCTGGTACCGGCGCTTCCCGTTCGGGAACGCGAGCGGGAACGGCGCCGACGAACCGGGATCGCTCTCCCCGACCCCGATCCTGGACCACCGTTCGAGCGAGATCATGCGCCTCGTGGACCGTGCCCGGCATCTGGCTCGGTCACCCCAGCCGATCCACGTGCTCGAAGCAGCACATTCGCTCATCGCCCACGAGGTGAAGGCCGTGTACGCGCTGGAGGAGCGAACGGCCGCTTCACGCATCGTGGCTCGCGGCTCCGGTTCCTGCAGTCAACGGCTGGCGGTTATGGAATGCGCCGCCCGGGCGGTCGGCGTCCCGACTCGCGTGCGAGCCCTCCTGATCGACGGAACCTTCTGGCATCCGCGCTTCCCGCATCTCAAAGCCGCGCTGCCGAGCGGCGTCCTTCTCGTCTGGCCGGAATTCGACGTCGACGGGTGGCGGTCGGCATCCGAACTGTTCGGTTCGATCGGCTGCCGCGGCGGAGATCCGTTCTCCAATCAGGGCTCGGAGACGCTCTTCGAAGCCGCCGGCCGATGCGCCGTGGACTGGGATGGGAAAGCCACGGGACCGTTCGACCTCTCCCAGTACGTCCGCGCCGATCACGGCTACTTCACGCACCGGGATGACGCGTTCAGACTGCTCGGACAGACGCTCTGCACCCCGTCGCGCGCCGTCGCGGATCCCGTCCTGCGCCGCTTCGCCGCGGCCTGACCGCGCCGAAACAGTGAGTTTCCGTCGAAACAGCGATCACAATGCACTGTTTCGACGGAAACTCACTGTTTCAGCAGAGGAAGGGGCCCTCAGTCCAGGACGCGGCCGTGACGCCAGTAGCCCATGAAGGCGACCTGCTTGCGGTCCACGCCGACGTCGCGCACCAGATAGCGGCGGATCTCCTTCACGACGCCGGCCTCCCCCGCCACCCAGGCGTAGAACGGCAGCGCACCCGCAGGCGCCTCCGGGACACGGGTCGCCTTGACCGCCGCCACATCCAGCAGCTGCGGGGTGTCCCACAGGATCTGGGCGTCGACGTCGATCTCCGCCGGTTCCGGCCCCACTCCTTCGACGGCGCCGGGCTCGGCGCCCAATCGCGTGTGACCCGGAAGCGGGACGGCACGGCGCACGGCCTCCTGCAGGACCTCGCCATGAGGACGGGAACGGCCCAGCGCGGCGCCACGCGCCAGCCAGGTGATCTCGACGTCCGCCGCGGTGTGCACATCCTGGAAGTCGCCGGACTCCGGAACCTCCAGGAAGGCGTGACCGCTCATGTAGGCCGGGAGCGTCTCCAGAATGGCGCAGATGGCGGGAACGGCGGTCTCGTCGCCGGCCAGGAGGACCCGCTGGGCCAGGCCCGGCCGCCACTCGATGCCGCCGTAGGTCTGGGCCGTGATGCAGTGCGCCGCCCGGTTGTTCGGGCCGATGACCAGCAGCTTCTGGCCCGCCGTCGCCTGTGCGGCCCACGTCGCTGCGGGACCCGCGTCGCCGTCGCCGTCCACGCCGTGCAGCACGAAGTCCACATCGATCTCCGGGTAGGCCGCGTCGAGACGGGCCTGCCGCACCGAGTAGGTGCGCATGGAGCCGCGCTCATCCTCCGGCAGCGCCAGCCACTGCTGGTACCAGCCCTCATCCTGCGCGTCGAGCACCGGCAGCTCGGCCCAGCCGCCGGGAATCCGCGGCGGGATGATCACCTTGATGCGGGTGTCCAGCAGATCGCCGTGCACGCCGAACTGACGCAGGCTGTACCCGCCGAACGTGATCCGGCGGTAATTGGCGCCCAGATCCTGGACCGCCGTCACCTGCACGGGGAATGCGATGGCCATGGGTTCGACGGCGGCGGTGCCTGCCGTCACGGACGTTCCACTCATGCGTGGGCCTCCTCGCGTCGGGTGCTGTGGTGTCTGCCGATGGGGACGATCAAGGGCGTCCCGGAGACGGGGTCGAGCAGGACCTGGGATTCCAGGCCGAACACCTCGGACACGAGGTCCTGGGTGAATACTTCCTGGGACGGACCCTGTGCCACGATCCGCCCCTCCTTCATGGCCACCACGTAATGAGCGTAACGTGCGGCCAGATTGAGGTCGTGGAGCACGATCGCCACCGTGGTCCCCCGGCGCTGGTTCAGCTCCGTGACCACGTCCAGGACCTCCACCTGATGGGCCAGGTCCAGATAGGTGGTGGGCTCGTCCAGCAGGAGCACGTCCGTCTCCTGGGCCAGGGCCATCGCGATCCAGACCCGCTGCCGCTGGCCGCCGGACAGCTCACTCACGGGACGCTCGGCCAGCTCCAGCGTGCCCGTGACCTCGAGCGCCTGATGGACTGCGGCGTCGTCGTCCGCGCTGGCGCTCCGGAAGAAGCCCTGGTGCGGGTAGCGGCCACGGCCCACCAGCTCCCGGACCGTGATGGCGTCCGGCGCCAGGGGGTGCTGCGGCAGCAGGCCCAGCTCCCGGGCCAGGTCGCGGGCGGGCCGGGCGTGGATGTCCTTGCCGTCCAGGCTGACCACGCCCCGCGCGGGTTTCAGGAGCCGGGACAGTCCGCGCAGCAGAGTGGATTTCCCGCACGCGTTGGCCCCCACGATCATGGTGATCCGGCCCTCGGGCAGCGTGAGGGAGAGATCCTCCACGATCGCGCGGTCCTGGTACTGGAGGGTGATGTTGCGGGCGTCGAGCTGTGGCATCACGCCACCTTTCTTCCGGTGCGGCCTGCCGGGACCACGAGGAGCCAGAGGAGGAACGGGGCGCCGAGGGCCCCCGTCACGATGCCCACGGGGAGCACGGAACCGCCCAGGAGCAGCGGCGCCACATTGGCGCCCACGAAGTCGGCCAGCACGACGACCGCGGCACCGCTCAGCGCGGCGGCCGGAAGACCCGCGTGCGGATCGATCTGGCGCGCCAGCGGCAGGGCCAGGAACGCGACGAAGGCCAGCGGGCCGGCGCCGGCCGTGGCGAACGCGGCGAGCGCCACGGCCACCAGGAGCAGACCGAGCCGCGCCCGGGGGACGTTCACGCCCAGGCCCGCGGCGAGGTCGTCTCCGAGTTCCAGAGCCCGCAGCGGCCGGGAGAGCCACATCAGCGCCGGAATGAGCACCATCATGGCCAGCCCCAGCACGGTGATGCGCTCCCCCGAGGCGGGGTTGAGGGATCCGGAGATCCAGAGCAGCGCCTCCGAGGCGGTCTTGATGTCAGCCCGGGCCATGAGGAACTGGACCACGGCCTGGAGCGCGGCGCCGATCCCGATGCCTGCCAGGATGAGCCGCAATCCGGCGTTCCCGCCGCCGAGGCTTCCCCGGGAGAGCAGATGGATCAGGAGCGCGACGGCGAGCGCGCCGACGAGCGCTGCGGCGGAGACGGCCACGCCACTCGCGCCGAAGAGGACGATCGCCGTCACGGCACTGGCACTCGCCCCGGAGCTCACACCGATGACGTCGGGGCTGGCCAGCGGATTGCGCAGCATGGTCTGGAACGTCGCACCGGAGAGCCCGAAAGCGGCGCCCGCGAGAGCGCCCAGCACGGCGCGCGGGATCTTGTTCTCCAGCACGATGAAGCTCGCTCCGGGGATGCCCGGTTCGCCTTGGAGATTCCTGCTGATGATCGTCAGCAGATCCGGGATGGTCACGGTGTAGCTGCCCAACAGGATGTACCCGAGGACCAGGAGCGGAACGAGGACCGCCAGCACCAGGGTCAGCGGGCGGACCCACTTCCGACGGCGCACGACGGCGACGGCCGGCGCGGAGCCAGCCGGCGCGGCGCCGGGGGTGGTGCTCGGAACGGGCATCGAAGCGGTCTCCTGCGGATCGGTCATCGTGCGGCTCATACCCCGACCCCCTTGCCCTTGCGCAGCAGCAGGATGAAGACCGGGGCGCCGATCAGGGCCGTGAGCACGCCGGCGGGGATCTCGCCCGGCAGCATGACAACGCGGCCCACGATGTCCGCCACCAGAACCAGCGCCGGAGCGGCGAGCACCGTGGCGGCCAGCAGCCAGCGGTGGTCCGGACCCGTGAAAGGGCGCAGCGCGTGCGGGACCACCAGGCCGACGAAACCGATCGGGCCCGCGATGCCGGTCGCCGAGCCGCAGAGCAGCATGACCGCGACGCCGGCGACCACCCGCGTCAGGCCGACCTTCTGGCCGAGGCCCCGGGCGGCGTCGTCGCCCATGGCCAGGGCGTCGAGCGGCCGGGCGAGCGCGAAGGCCAGCAGGCCGCCCACCACCAGGAAGGGCACCGCCGGGAGCAGGGCATCCCATTCCCGGGCGGCGACGCTGCCCAGCTGCCAGAAGCGGAAGCGGTCCAGCGTGTCCTGCCGCGTCACGAGCGCCATGCTGATGAGCGAATACAGCCCGGCGGACAGGGCCGCGCCGGCCAGGGCCAGGGACAGCGGGGTGGGTCCCGAGCCGCCCTGCGCGCGGGCCGCCAGACTGGCCAGCACGTAGACCAGCACCATCGCCACGGCGGCGCCGAGGAAGGCCACCCACAGGTACGCCCCGACGCTGGACAGGCCGAGGAACTGAATGCCGAACACCACGGCACAGGCCGCGCCGGCGTTGATCCCGAGTATCCCGGGATCCGCGAGCGGATTGCGGGTCACGCCCTGCATGACGACGCCTGCCAGACCGAGTGCCGCACCCGCCAGCACGGCGAGCACGGTGCGCGGAAGCCGGGAGAGGATCACGGCCTCGTCACCGTTGGCGGAGGACGCCGCATCCGTCGTGCCCGTGAACACGTGCCCCAGGGTGCCGAGGACCTCAGGAAGCGGGATGGCGCGGGCGCCGACGGAGAGCGACGCGAAGAGCGCCACCAGCAGCACGCCCGCGAGGAGCAGCAGGAGACCGAACCGGCGTCGAACGCCGGCGCCCCTTCCCGGGGCAGCGGTCAGTGGCCGGCGCGCGGAAGGAAGGACCTTCCGCGCGCCGGCCGCCGTCCCGACGGGGCTGCTCCGCTGCTCCACGAGGGACATGGACTACTTGCCGGCCTTCTCTGCCGCGGCCGCGATCTGGTCCAGCGTGGTGTCCAGGGCCCACGGGAGGCTCAGCGGGGAGGCCGCGGAGGTGGCCAGGGTGACCGTCTTGTCCTCGAACGCCACGAAGGCGCCCTTCTTGATGGCCGGGATCTGGCCCAGCAGCGGGTCCTTCTTGATGGCGTCCGTGGTCTTGGCATCCGGGACCCAGGTGACGAAGACGTCGCTGGCGAGCTCGTTCGCCTTCTCCGCGGACCAGGGCAGGAAGAACTCCTTGCTGCCCTTGCTCTTGTCCGCCACCACGGGCGCCAGGGTCATGCCGATCGCGGAGAGGAAGCGCGGGCGGTTGTCGTTCGCGGTGTAGACGTTCACGCCGTCGCCCTTGGCGGGCTCCAGGTTGCCGTAGATGAAGGACTTGCCGGCGATCGCCGGGTGGGCGGCGGCCTTGTCCTTGATCTGCTGCTCGACGTTCTTGACGAGCTCGTTGGCCTCGGTCTCCTTGCCGAGGGCCTTGCCGATCATCGTGGTGGCGACCTCCCAGGGGGTGCCCCAGGCGAGCTCCGGGTAGGCGACGACGGGCGCGATCTTGGAGAGCTTGTCGTAGTCCTCCTTGCTCAGGCCCGAGTAGGCGGCCAGGATGACGTCCGGGCTGGTCTTGGCCAGCTCGGTGAAGTTGATGCCGTCGGCCTCGGAGTACATGGCCGGGGCCTTGGCGGTGCCGAAGGAAGCGCCCAGCTTCTCCAGGGCGGCGTCCTTCCAGGGAGTGGAGCCCTTGTCATTGCCGCCCCACTCGACCTTGGGAACGCCGACGGGGACCACGCCGAGCGCGATGGCGACGTCGTCGTTGACCCAGGCGACGGTGGCGACGCGCTGCGGCTGCGCCTTGATCGTGGTCTCGCCGTACACGTGCTTGATGGTGACCGGGAAGGAACCGGAGGCCGCTGCAGGGCTGCTTGCGGCCGTGCCGCCCGTCGGGCCCGTGCTGCACGCCGCGAGGACGACGGCGGACAAGGCGGCAGCGCCCAGGCCGGCTCCCGTCCGGAGCAGGGTGCGGCGGCTGGGCTGGGTGATGTCGGACGACATGGGGGCTCCTCGGGGAACAATGAAAGGTACTTAGGCAAGGCTAAGCTATTTCGGAAGCAAATACGTTAAGTTTTTATCACTTATTGCTCTGAGCGGGGAATCCTTCGCCGCCGATGTGACGAAGCGCACGTCATCGGGCGCGCGCTACACTGGTGAAGTCGGAAAAGACACTTTCACAGTCCCGGGATCGGCCGGGCGGAGGAGTTGAGCATGCGCACCAGCACCGTGCCTCATGCCGCGGATCGCGGGGTGGCCGTCATGGCCTGCTGCGCACCGGAGCCCTCCCCGTCTCACCCCTGAACCGCCGGTTCCCTCACCCTCAGGCCCCGGGCATCTCCGTGCCCTGACGTGCCTCTGGGCGACCCTCGCGGCGGTTCCCCACCGACTCACCGTGAAAGACAGAACCATGCAGCCCATCAGCGCGCAGAAAATCCGCTCCTCCTTCCTCAACGCCAGCCGCTCCGAAGCGTCCCGGCTCAACCTGCCCAAGAACTTCGACTCCCTCGACTGGGAGAACCTGGAGATCCTCGGTTGGCGGGACCCGAAGATGCCCCTTCGCGGGTACCTCGTCTTCCCGGCCGACGACGGCACCGTCACCTCCGTCCTCCTCCGGGCCCCCGAAGGTGGCGCCCGGAAGAACCGTTCCGTGCTGTGTGAGCTCTGCCGCGCGGTGCACGCCAAGAACGACGTCTTCCTCTGGGTGGCCCGCCGGGCCGGCCAGTCCGGGCGGGATGGCAACACCGTCGGCACGCTGATCTGCGCCGACTTCCTGTGCAGCGCGAACGTTCGCGTGGAGCCGCCGAAGAATGAGATCAATCCGGACCCGGCCGCCGTCGTCGCGCAGCGCATCGAAGGCCTGAAGGAACGCACCCAGCTGTTCCTCGACAAGGTCCGCGGCGGCTAGGTCCCGCCGGAGCCGGCTGAGTCCGCTATCCAAGTGGTGAGTCCGCTACATCATGTAGCGGACTCACACGTTCCATAGCGGACTCAGCCAGCTTGAAGCTCTACAGCCAGGCTCTCAGCCCCGGCGGGACGCCACCAGACGCCGGAACAGTGCCGGAGCGAGGACCACGAGCAGACCCACCGCCGAGCCGATCACGGTGTCGATGAGCCGGTCATGGAACAGCGTCCCCGGTTCCACCGGCGCCACCAGCAGGGTGGACAGCAGGGCCAGCGGGGTCACGAGCACCTGCGCCAGGAAGTACTGCCGGGTGATCAGCAGCTCGACGCCGAACTGGCACAGGGCGATGAGCACCACCATCTGCCACACCTCCGGCCGGAGCGCCACGATGGCGCCGAGCACCGCCAGGCCGACCACGGTGCCGAACACACGCTGGAGGCCCCGGGTCACGCGATGCCGGGTGGAATGCCCCACCAGGGGCACCACGGACGCGACCATGGCCCAGTAGTTGTGCCCGAATCCGAGAGCCTGACCCACCGCGGTCGCCAGGGTGCCCGCGATGGCCGGCGCCACGATGTACCCGGCCGATTCGATCCACACCATGCGCCGTTCCGCCGGTGCCACCCGGATCCGCCAGACCCGCCGCAGTTCCTTCCAGTTCAGCGGTGTGCGGTGGGACGGACGGACGCGCGACAGCAGCCCGATGCCCAGACACAGGGCGATCGTGAGGATCGAGGTCAGCGCCACCTCCCAGAGCGGCGGCTGATGCGGGACGGACGCCACGGCGGCGAAGGCGAAGATGTAGAAGAGGGAACCCGCGGGCCGCAGATGCCACAGCCCGGCGATGACCGAACAGGCCCAGGCGACCCCGGTGGTCACGGCGACGCTGACCCAGGGGTCGAGGGTCCCGCCCGGGCTCTGCCGCGCCAGAAGGGTGGCGGCCATGAGCACGCCGAACATGAGGAGACCGGCCCGCGCCTGGGTCACCACCCGCATCCGGTGCGGTTCATTGCGCCCGTAGATCCCCGTGAACGCGGAGAAGTTGGCGAAGATGGCCAGGTCCAGACGACCCGTCAGCACCAGCAGGAGCAGCGGCAGGAACAGCCCGAGCGCCACCCGGGCGGCCGGATGATGATCGCGCCCGGAGGGGCCGATGCTGAACAGCATCTCCCGGAAGAAGAGGGCTACGGAACGTGCCCGGCCCCCGGCGGCCTGCCGGCCGTCGTCGGGGGTCCCGTCCAGTGCGCCGCCGTGAGTCACGTGCCGCTTACTCCGCAGCGGCGAGCTGCCCGCAGGCGCCGTCGATCTCCTTGCCGCGGGTGTCCCGCAGCGTGGTGGGCACGCCCGCTTCGCGGAGCGTGGTGACGAAGAGGTCCTGGATCTCCGGCTCGGAGGCGGTCCAGATGGAACCCGGGGTGGGGTTCAGCGGGATCGGGTTCACGTGCACCCAGCCCCGGCCGCGCCGGTTCAGCTTCTTGGCCAGGAGCGCGGCGCGCCAGGCGTGGTCGTTCATGTCCTTGATGAGCGCGTACTCGATGCTCACGCGGCGGCCGGTCTTGCGGAAGTAGTCGTACGCGGCGTCGATCGCCTCGTCCACGTTCCAGCGGTTGTTGACCGGGATCAGCTCATCCCGCAGCTCGTCGTCCGGGGCGTGCAAGGACAGTGCGAACGTCACGGGGACGTCCTCGTCCGCGAGCTTGCGGATCGCCGGGACCAGCCCCACGGTGGAGACGGTGATGTTGCGGGCGCTCATGCCCAGGCCCTGCGGCGAGGGGTCCACGAAGCGGTGCACGGCGGCCATCACGCGCTTGTAGTTGGCCAGCGGCTCGCCCATGCCCATGAAGACGATGTTGGTGACGCGCTCGTCGTCGTGTTCCTTCTCGCCCAGCTCTCCCGCGGCGATGGCCCGGTTGGCGGCCACGACCTGGTCCACGATCTCCGCCGTGGACATGTTGCGGGTCAGGCCGGCCTGGCCGGTAGCGCAGAACGGGCAGTTCATGCCGCAGCCCGCCTGGGAGGAGACACACAGCGTGATGCGGCCGGGGTAACGCATGAGCACCGACTCGACCAGCGCGCCGTCGAACAGCCGCCAGAGGAACTTGATGGTGTTGCCGTCATCCGTGCGGAGGCGGCGGACCTGGGTGAGCAGCGGCGGGAACATGGCCTCGACCAGTTCCTCACGACCGGCCTTGGGCAGATCGCTCATCTGCTCGGGGTCCGTGGTCCAGTGCTGGAAGTAATGCGTGGAGAGCTGCTTGGCGCGGAACGCGGGCAGGCCGAGCTCCTTGAGCTTGGCGGCGCGCTCGTCCAGGGTCATGTCCGCCAAGTGCTGCGGGGGCTGCTTCACGCGCGGCGAAGCGAACTGCAGGACCGGACGCCCCTCGGTGGTGCGGGCCTGCTCCCAGCCTTCGGCCGCTGGCCTGACCTGGGGCCGGTCCTCGGTCATGGCCACCTTCGCCACGGCCTCGCCATGGGTGTTGCCTGCCGTCTTTTCGCGCACGACGACGCCGCGCGGCGGCTGCGCGGGAGCCTTGCCGTTGTCGCGGGATTCAGAGCCGGGGTTACGAGGAGAGGAAGCCATCACCTTCCATTGTCCCACGGTCCCGCAAGGCCAGGCAGTGAGTTTCCCCACCGCCTGCCCCGCCCGTTGTCTCATGGTCCGCTGTCGGGTCCGTTGTCGCACGACCCCGCCGGACCCCACCGGGCCCCACGTGCTGAAACAGTGAGTTTCCGCTGAAACAGTGAGCAGAACTCGCTGTTTCAGCGGAAACTCACTGTTTCAGCGGGGAAGACCCAGGAACGACCCGTCCCACCACCACGAGGCCGGCTGCGACCTCCGGCCCGGCGAACGAGTCCACCCGGCAGACCCGCCGGACCCTCTAGCCCAGCCGGATGTCCACGGGGTTCGCCTCGCTCCGGGGCTGGCCCGGAGCTGCCTTGCCACCCAGGGGAAGCACCCCGGAACGGTTGGTCCGCCGGTCCCGGAGGATCTCCGTGACGGATCCGAGGTGCCGCGACAGGTCGATCACGTTTTCCGGGGCCGCCAGAAGCAGCTGGAAACCGAATTCGTGGAGCGCGGCGATGCCCTGACCCGCGAACTCCTCGCTGGCCAGCACGAACGCCTCGTCCATCATCACGGTCCCGTAGCTCGTGAAGCCCTGCTCCGCGATGCCGAGCTGATAGCTCAGGGCCGCCGCCATGATGAACGCCGTGAACCGCTGCCGTTCGCCACCGGACATGGAGCCGGTGTCCGAGTGCATGAACACCTCGGCCCGGGGCTCCTCACCCTCCACCCGGACCATCCGGTGCTCCTTGCACGCGATGAACAGGTGCCCGCGGACGTCCAGCACCTCGGCCCGCCACCGGCGGTCCTCCGGCGCCTGGGAAGAGAGCCTGGTGACCAGGTTCTCCAGGGTCTTGTAGCGGATGGTGAGCTCGTCGTCGTCGCCCGTCGGGGCACCGGAGGCTCCGGCCGGGCCCGCGTCCGCGCCGCGCGCGTGCCGCACCCGCAGAGCCCGCGAGATGGCGTCCTTGAACGCCTTGGCGCTCGGTGGGACGGTCTGCTTGATGTCGAGTTCCAGGTGGCTGCCCTCGTGGAAGTCCACCCCGGCCAGGATGCCGTTCAGCGGCAGGATGCGGCTCGTGATGGCACGCCGCTCCTCGTCCAGCAGGTGCAGCAGCGTGGAGAACGACTCGTGGGTGCGCTGATTGAAGAACGCCCGGAACTCCTCCTCCTGGGCGGGCAGGCCGTCCCGGACGATCGCGTGGTAACGCTCCTCGTAGTCCGGGGCCGCCCCGATCCCGGTGCCGTGGTCGGCCGAGACGGTGCCGCCCCAGCGGCGTGCGAAGGAGTCGAAGATCCTGGTCAGACGCTCGGCGGTGGCCTGCGCGGCGCTCTCGGCCCGGTGCAGCTCGTCCTGCAGGGCGGAACGGACGCGCACGGCGGCCAGGTCCAGTTCGGCGATGTCGCCGAACTCCCCCATCTCCTCGAAACGCGGGGCGAGGGCCTCCACGGTCTCCGGCGACGGCGGGTTCTCCGACACCCGCTTGCGCGCGGCGGCGAGCAGTTTGTCCGCGGAGACGAGCTGGGCGTCCAGGGCCTTGTACTCGTTCTGGAGGACGGCCGCGGCCTCGGTGCTCTCCTGGTGCTGCCTGCGCGTCTGCTCGACCTTGGCCCGCAGGGGCTCCAGGTCCGCCTGGGCCGCGAGCGCATCCGCCAGGCGGCGCTCCAGACGCTGAACCTCCTCGGCCGCGACCTCCGCCGAGACCTCGCTCCACTCGCGGTGATCCGCCGCCACGCGGCGCAGGGCCTCGAGCTGACGGGCCACGCCCTGGTGCGAATCCTCGCGGTCCTGGGCCACCGTCTCCGCGGCCTTGAGGCTCTCGCGCAGCTCGGCGATGCGGTCCTGGACCATCGCGACCTTGCTGGCGTTGTCGAAACCGAGGACGAAGTCACGGCGCGCGGCGAATCGGTCGTCCTTCTCCACGGTGTGGCTGTTCCGCTTGACCACGCCGCCCAGGGAGAGACCGCGTTCCAGCCCGGCCAGCTCCGCCGGGTCCTCCACGCACGGGTAGGCGTAATCCAGCGCGATCCGCTCCCGCAGCCACTCCACCGCGGCTTCCCGGGCCGGGGTCAGACCGGTATCCAGGAAACGCAGCTTGGCGAGCAGGTCCCGGGGCTCCACCGCGGACAGCGCTGCTTCCGCACCGGGCAGCACGCGGGAGACGTCCACCGCGCGGAGGGCCCCACGGATGGTGGTGCCGTCCAGGAACTCGGTGACCTTGGTGAAGAGCTCGCCCGGGACCAGCAGCGTGGTGGCCAGGTTGCGGAGGGCGCGCTCGGCCGCGGGACGCCACCGCTCCTCTTCGGGAAGCAGGTCCATGAGCTCACCCGCGAACGGCAGCTCGGAGATCTCCACCTCCAGCGCCGCCGCGATGGCCGCCCGGTTCTCCAGGGACGGCTGCGGCATGAGCGAGGTGCCCGACTGCAGGGAACGCAGCTCCTTGCCGGCCTCCTCCAGTTCACGCTTGGCCGTGGCGTGCGCGTCGAAGGCCTCGAAGCGGAGCGCCTTGAGGGACTCGGCGTCCCCGGTCAGTTCGGCACTGCGCTGCTCCGCCTGCTGGTGCGCCTGCGCCCAGCCCTCGGCCGTCCACTGGAGTTCCAGGCCGGCGTCGCGCAGCTGCTTCTGCACGCCCGTCTCCAGGTCGCGCCGGAGCCGCTGCGCCAGGCGCGCATTCTCCAGTCCAGCCTCGATCGAGGCGATCGCATTGCCACCCTGGTTGTTGTAGTCCAGCTCCAGCTCGCGCAGCTGGGCGGCGAGCGCGTCACGGCTCATCCGCTCGGCCTTGAGGGCCTGAGCCTTGTCCGCGGCGCGCGCTTTGAGCCGCGCCACGGTGTTCTCATGCACGACGACGGCGAGCGCCTGCCGCTGCGCGTCGAACTCGGTGCCACCGAGGGTGCGGAGGCGGTTGGCTTCCAGGAGGTGGCGTGCGTAGTCCTTGTTCAGCTGCGGGACGGGGGCCAGATCATCGCGCTGGAGGCGGACGTCCTCGAGCCGCTGCCGGATGGAGATGAGGTTGCTGAACTCCTCCACCACGGCGTCCGCGGCGTCCAGGGTGGCCGGCGGGTCCAGGACCTGGTCGCGGAAGAAGGTGTTGACGCTGCCGCCCAGCCCCTTGCCCGCCTGGATGACGCGCAGGAGCGGGAGGGCCTGGTCGCTGCCGATCCCCAGGATGCGGCGGAACCGTTCGGCGAAGGTGCGGTGCACGTCGAACACCTGCGCGCCGGGGAACGAGTCCTCCAGGGTGGAGCGGGTGAAGCGCTTGTGCGCCAGGGTCTCCAGGACGTCCACGTCCAACGGGACGGTGTCGATCATGTAGTGGCGGCCCACATTGGCCTCGGTGCCGTTCTTCGGCAGGTCGAAGAGGGCGGAGAGGGTCACCGTGGTGCCGGCGGCGTTGTCGAAGGTCAGCGCGACGGCGGACCACGTGGCGCCGGGCCGCTGGAAGGCGCTGGTGGCCCCGTCCGTGGTGGCGCGATCGCCGACCTTGCCGCGCATG
>Ga0213826_1000782_pt1 | contig 14957 bp, 16 predicted proteins | sample MC6MC0899MG_FD_180668 | JGI IMG/M metagenome (GOLD analysis project Ga0213826, IMG submission 180668) | Enriched soil aggregate microbial communities from Iowa State University, Ames, United States - MC6-MC0899-MG | ecosystem: Environmental > Terrestrial > Soil > Unclassified | place: USA: Iowa...
CAGGAGACTTTCACTCCATAAGATTCTCAGCCTTGACGGCTGCTCCACCTAACTGTCTACGCTTAAAGACTAAAGTTACCTTTAGCCCTCCAAGACTCGCTACGAGCGAATGGCTAGTTCTTACTCGACGGGAACCCCACCCGCTATATGATACGACCTATGCTCGGCCGCACACGCACCCTTTAGTTCAATAAGGGGTACCGTCAGGAAAATGCGGATTTACAACGCTAAGCCCATTTTCAAGACGATTCCCCTGTTGTTAACAACGGTAAGAAAGTTTCAGTGGTCTTAAAGAATCTAACGAGACCATTTTCTCCAAATTAAAATGGTATTCTCCTAGTAAATTAATATGTTCCCAGCCTAGGTTTGAAATAAAATCGAACCGTTTTACGGGGCTGTTCCAAAAGTCGATATTTGATTGATTTTTGGGCGGCCCCCTATTTAGTGGTTGAAGTCACTCATACTTTTAATACTTTCATGGGAAGATTTAAACTAATGATGGAGTTAGTACGAATAAAATATGATTCGGTTCATCACTCTTGTTCAAAAATCGGTGTTTAACATTTGGTGGAATGCGTACGACATCTCCTTCATTTAAAAAATATTCGGTGCCTTCCAGTTCGACATACGCTTGTCCTTTCATGACGACAGCAATTTCTTCTTTATCATCGTGTGAATAGTGACTTTCCGTAGTGTTTGCGTGTGCATTTAATTCCATCATTAAGAGTTCAATATGTGCTTTCATAAAGTCTGGTGTTAACACATCATAGACAATATGGTTAATATTTTCACGATATACTTTCTTTCGGTCATGTTTTCTCGAAATGAGCGAATCCGTATCAATTTCATTAATGAAGAGGGTAAAGAGTGGCACATTTAATGCTTGCGCAATCAGTTCTAGTACACTTAACGAGGGATTTGCTTGTCCTCTTTCTATTTGGCTAATAAGTGAAGTGCTGATTCCAGCATAATCGGCGAATTCTCGAATTGTCATCCCATTCTTTTTACGATAATTTAATACCGTTTGCCCGAGGCGATGATTGTTCATAGTTAAGATCCTTTCTAAAATAATGTATGTTTAACTCCATTTGTGCTGACATAATAAACATGGTGAATTAATACTTTTATCGATTACATAAATATTTTATACTTACGTTTGTACATTATAATAAATTTTTTTTATTTTTGTAAACGAACATCTAGGGGGAAACAGAATTGAAATCACCACTTATTTATTACATGATTTTATTTTTTGGTGTATTTGCTTTATCTACTTCAGCCATCTTCGTAAAATTAGCAGATGCACCTGCGGCAATTACGGCATTCTATCGGATGTTTTTTGCGGCAGTAATGCTTTTGCCATTTTTATTAGTTAATAAAAAGAACCGACAAGAATTACGTTTGTTGTCAAAAAAACAATGGGGACTTGGATTATTATCGGGCATATTTCTAGCAGCCCATTATGTATTGTGGTTTGAATCATTAAATTACACATCTGTAGCAAGCTCGACGGTTATCGTCACATTACAGCCACTCTTTTCGATGGTTGGCGGCTATTTTCTATTCAAAGAGCGCTTCAGTAAAGGGGCTATAATAGGCTGTCTAGTAGCGATTGCCGGAAGTATTGTCATTGGATGGCAAGATTTTCAAATTAGTGGACAGGCATTATTTGGCGATATAATTGCTTTTATTGCGGCAGGCATCATAACAGCTTACTTCTTCATTGGCCAGCATGTTCGTAAGAGGCTATCTCTTATCCCATATTCAGTTATTAGTTATGGAAGCAGTACATTACTTTTAGGTGTTTTTGCCTTCAGTCAGCAAACACCCTTCTTCAATTATTCTGTACAAACATGGTGGTCCTTTATTGGATTAGCGTTTATTGCAACACTTTTAGGACAAACAATTTTCAATTGGTTGTTGAAATGGCTAAGTACTTCAATTATTTCAATGAGTATATTAGGAGAGATAATTGGAACTTGTATACTCGCTTATTTCATTTTGGATGAGGTCATTTCTTTACAACAAGGTATGGGTATTGCACTCATTTTAATCGGCCTAGCATTATTTTTACTACAGCAAAGAAATAACGAATAAATAATAGAGATTAATTGGCGGTACGAGAATAGATTTAATTGAAGAATATTTATTAGAAGAATATCTTTTAAAATTACTTCCTTGTTCAACTTTCGGGCGCTTTAATGAAGTAACTAAAGCCTAATTTCTCACTTATAATACCGAGAAATTAGGCTTTTTTATAGTTGGATTTCCTTAACGTTGTAAATCCGCATTTTCCTGACGCTACCCCATACCCATCAAGCTAAGGAAAATCATTACCCCCAAAACGAAAAAAATGCTATTCTTTCTATAATATAATGGAAAGGATGGCGTTTTTTTATGTGTCGTGAGGTTTCAAACGAACTTACTCTCTTTTCACAGGAATTACAACGATCTTTGTCTTTACAAGCTCCCCAACAGCTGACCAAAAAGGTAGGGTTCAAAGAACGAGTAGTACCAAGCTAAAGATTTAATAGCGTTGTGTGTGTCTGGTTTAGTCAAAAAGTAGGCCTACTACCAGCGAAGCTGCTATAGACCACAATAAGCAATTTAATGAACGCTAAATACTTAATTTACAAGGGAATTAGGTAATTGGCTGTAACGAAAATGAACAGTTTTGTTACTGTAAAACCAATACTCTGATGTACGTATTAAGTGATGATACATGCAAATTTTGTTTAAATTCTTATGATAATACCCTACTTATAAACAATATTTTGCCTCTGACTGCGAACGCTGTTACTGAGCCATAATGCACTTTATCGGAAGTTAAGGATAGAAGAAATATTTAACGAACAAAGATGAAAAAATACTTTTGTTTTTATACAGCATGCTGTAATATCGATAAGGGCACCCCAAAAATAGAGAGAGGTGCTTAATATGTATGGAGTAATTAATTATGAGGTATTTTTATTAACAGGAATTTTACTAAACTTAATTCCTGGTGCAGACACAATGTATATAGTCGGGAGAAGTATGTCACAAGGCCGAAAAGCAGGTGTTTATTCTGTTTTAGGTATTATTACTGGTTCTTTGACTCACACGTTGTTCGTTGCTTTTGGATTATCAATCATACTTGTAAAATCTGTTCTCTTATTTAATATCATCAAAATTGTTGGTGTTATTTATTTAGTGTATTTAGGGATTAGAATGTTGATTGATAAAACAAATTTAGCTTTTCAGGCTGCTGCAACCAACAAGCTAAACATAAGGAAAATATACGTGCAAGGGCTTTTGACAAGTCTTACGAATCCAAAAGTTTCTTTGTTTTTTATTGCGTTTCTTCCGCAGTTTATAGATACAAAGGCTTCGGGACCGATCCCATTTATCATTCTTGGACTGACCTTTACTATCACTGGGTTGTTATGGTGTCTATTTATTGCTTATTTTTCTTCCTACGTTACAAAAAAAACTAAGAGGAAACCAAAAGATAGGAACGGTTTTAAACAAAATTACAGGAATGATTTTTATCGGCATGGGGATAAAGCTACTGCAAACAAAAGCTCCTCACTAAACTTGAATAAAACAACAATGCCCCCTTCAGATATTCAATTTCAGGTTTAAGTAGATTCATATATGTTGAGAAGCCCTTCAGATTTTACTCTGAAGGGCTTTTTGCTTGTTCTAAATCATTTTTTAACATGTGACACATTACTTTTTTATTGTTAGCTAGATAAGGAGCCATGTATAGGGTCTTGATAAAGCATTTATTACGTCTTTTAGTTGGATTGTACACAAAAACCCAATTTTCCTTATTGCGGGTGGTGACAGCTTCGCTGGTACTACCCCATGCCCATCAAGCGAAGTTAAAATCATACCCTCAAATTGAAAAAACGCTATGCTTATCGTAAGAAGTTTACTAGAAAGGATGGTGTTTTTGATGAAACCTATCATTTCAAATGAGCTAAATCTTTTCGCACAAGAGCTACAATACTTTTTATCTCCAGTAGTCCTACAAGACATCGCCAAAAAAGTTGGCTTTGTGCAGCGATCTAGTAAGTATCAAGCAAACGAACTCATTGCCCTTTGCGTATGGCTCAGTCAGGAAATCGCTAGCACATCACTTACACAATTGTGCAGTCGGTTAGAAGCTTCCACTGGAGTACTGATGAGTCCAGAAGGACTAAATCAACGCTTTAATCCAGCAGCTGTCGCATTTCTTCAAGAAGTCTTTACTTCTCTTCTCACACAAAAACTTTGTTCAAGTCAATCGCTTTCTGCACACATGATTGCACCCTTTACTTTAAGTGTAATTCTTCACAATCTTTTTTATACCATGATCTACTCAATCCATTAAATTTGTTGTCTATGCAAAAAGACGCTATCTTATTAAAGAAAAGCGCCCTATAAAGGAACAAGCAGGATGGCTTGAATTTCTTTAGTTGAGGGTAAGAACAAACTCTTCAACATCTTTACCACGTGCATTTGAATACCCGATATCTTCACCCGAAATTGTGAAGCCACATTTTTTTAAAACCTTAAGGGATCCAGCATTGTCTTTCGCGGCACGAGCATAAAGTGGACGAATTGTAACCTGTTTTAGAAATTCTCGTAATGCATTGGTTGCGATTCCCCTACCCCAATATTCCTTTCCAATCCAATAGGTTACTTCTGGTTCTCCGAATTGCTTGAAATGTGCAATATGTCCAACTACGATGTTTTTAACAATGATCGTTTGGTTAATAATATTCCTAGTCGTAAGTATTTTGTTCCAGTGTTCAATGAAGCCATCCCAATCATTAGGATCCTTGCTAGTAAAGGCAGCCATTTGATTTGCTTCACTGTCCTGCTGATGCTTAAAAAAAATAGGAAGGTCATCCTCAATCACATTCCGAAGCACTAAATTGCTCATTAAACTCCCCCTCTGTTGTTTACTTTATTTTATCGAACGCGTGTTCCTGTTGCAATGTATTTTTATCGTTTCAAACCAACTTGATATGCTACTATCAATTCATTTCCTTGTTCAAATAAATGGCCCGATTGTTGAAAAAAACTAATGACGATTGTTCAACTCCTGCCACATTAGTTCAACAAAAAAAGATCGCCATCGGCCCTAATCTTGCACTCTTGTCCTCGTCAATTTAGAAAGTCCAAGACAATCATTGGGTGAAATATTAGATAAATGCCTATCACAGTTAATGCAAAAATTAATAAGATTAAGACTTTTTGTTTCATTTGCAATCACCTCATTAATTACAACTATTAATTAGATTCTACCTAGGTTAAAAAACTTCCTTCTTTAACTTACTGCTCCGTTAGTGGCACAACGAAAAAAGGCTGCCGAAGCAGCTAAATCGTTATTGAGCAAACGCCCCCTTTTCTTTAAGTACATAAGTTCACAAACTTGGGAGAGGCCCTTTTTTTCTTAATTACAGGGAACCCCCATTTGCCAAAGAAAAATTACGTATTATGACTCAAGTTCCTTTTCATCGTATTGCTTAAAATAAAACGTTTATACAACTTGTAAAATATTGCACCAGTTAAGCCTCCAAGTGTATTTAATATCACATCATCTATGTCTACTGCACGCCCATATCCAAACATATACCATGAAATAATGACACCCTGAATAAACTGGAAAGTTTCGATTCCAATTGTAATAGGGGTACCGTCAGGAAAATGCGGATTTACAACGTTAAGGAATTTTCAATACTAAAAAGCCCAACTTCACCTTTAATTAATAGAGAAATTGGGCTTTTTCATTAAAAACCACGCTTTGACATTGTCTAAAGCATGGTTTTTATTTAAACTAATATAAATCTGCTAAGTTGATTTTTTTAGCTCATCTATTTATTGAATTCATTAGCTGGAAGAAGTATTCAGGTTTATGAGTCTTATTTAGGTTATACCATGAATGTAATGTATCTGGTGCAAATACATCTAATTTTTTAAATACTTCCATCGTAAATTCCAGAGGCGCAACCCCTGATGCAGTAACCAAATTCTCACCAGATACCGCAGGTCTCATCTCATAATATTTTTCTCCTTTATAATTAGGGCAGACCATTTTAATATACTCTAAGTCATTGCTTGTGTGTTTTCTAGAATCTAAGTATCCCATATTCGCAAGAGCCTCAGTTGCACCACAAATTGCAGCAACAATAGTGCCGAGCTTTAAGGCTTCGCCAATTTTTTTCATGATTGGTTGATGAATAACTTCTCCCCAAGTAGTCCCTCCAGGCAAAACTAAAAGATCTTTACTCTCAAGAGTACACTCATCAAGGGAAATATCTGGTTTTATGCTCAGTCCCCCCATCGTAGTAATCATTTCTTTATTAGCTCCTACTGTAACTACTTTTAAAGGTAATATATCTTTTTTGAAATATCTTCCTGTGTTTAGTTCGGCAATTAAATATCCATATTCCCAGTCTGACATTGTGTTAAATACATATAGATAAACTTTTTTTGTTTGCATCCAATAACACTCCCAATCACAATTTATATAGCAATTATAATATAACTTCCCTGACAGCTAACGTCAGGGAAGTTATCATACTTGATGAAATTTTATTAATTCCAACAGAACTTCAATAAGTCTTTTCTTTAGACTTATTGGCTCGATAATTTGAATAGATTTACCGTACGGTAAAAGTAAATAAGGTATATATGTATGTACTATATCTTTTTCAAGAAGGAAAACTGCTTGATTTGAATTTCGTTCATGTAAATAATGTCCTAAAAACCAATGTTGGCAAACATCATTCAGCGTACTTTCATTTCCATTAATAACTAAAGAAGTAATCCCTTCCTTATCTTCTATAGTTGGAAGGAGGTTTTTCATAAAAAAGTCACGTGCTGAAAAATTTTCTGGCCGGTTAAACTTATTTTCGGTTAGCATTAGACTTTCAATTCGATCTACTCTAAAACTACGGATATCATTCCTAAGATGACAAAATCCAATCACATACCACTTATTATTCCAATAGATAATTCTGTACGGATCGACCAATCTATCATTTAATTGCTTTTCGCCACTTTTATGGTAAAGAATTTTTACTGAGTACCCATCAGCTACGGCCTGCTCCAACTCTTTCAAAAAAGGTTCCATAGAGAGTGAACTTAATCGACTTATTACTTCAAGACTAGTTAAATGTTGGTTTATCTTTGTTTCCTGCTCTTGATTTGAGTATTTACTTAGTTTTGAAATGGCCCTATTTAGTGCTTCACCTCCATAATATCCGGCTTCTTCTGCAAAAACAGCAGCGTGAAATAGTGAAGTTTGCTCCTCAAAATCAAAAAAAAGAGGAGCCTCAATAAAATTGTTCAATAAAGTGTATCCACCGTTATGTCCTGGTTCTGAAATTATAGGTACGCCACTTGTTGAAATTGTATCAATATAACGATACACAGTCCTTATATTCAACTCTAACTTTTCTGAAATTTGTTTTGCAGTAATTTTTTCACCTGAACGAAGCATCCATAGAATTGCTAACATATTGTCAATTTTAGGCATATAATTCCACCTCTATATGAAATTTATTTTCTATTATATATTTCCGATTTTTGGTATAACTCATCAACTGTTCCTTTCCGATAGCTTTCTATATAATGAGGCCCTAGAATCATAAGTGTTTCCCTCCCTCATCATTTTTTCCACTCACATTGATGTAAAAAAAGACCAAATCAAGCTTGGTCTTTGTCGTTAATAATAATTATGATGACTTTATCTTATTAGAGAATAAATATAAGTGTCATATGGAACTTGATTTTGATGCATATATTTTTTTAATATTCCTTCTTTTTCAAAACCAACTTTAGTTAATAGCTTGTTTGAAGCATCATTTTCAGTAAAAACAATTGCTCCAATACGCACTAAATCCATCTCTTGAAAGCCAAATGAGATAACTCTATTAACGGCTTCCATTGCATACCCTTTTCCCCAACTCTCTGGAAAAAGTGCATAGCTTATTTCAGCTCTTCTATGCTCAGTTGACCATTCCTGAAAACCAATAGTACCAATTATACCTTCTTGCCCTTTTAATTCTATTCCCCATTTAATGCCACGTTTTTCATCATAGTTCTTAGAAAAATTATTAATTATGTGCTTCACTTGATCCAAACTTGTCAATGGGTTCTGCCCATAGTGACGTAATACATCAGAATTAGAAAAGCAATTTAAAATAGCTTGGGCATCATTAATTTTGAGTTCTCTTAACATTAATCGATCAGTATTTAAAACAGGAAACATTTTTTATCCCCACTTCCAAGTAAATGGCTCATCACCATAACGTGTGGTTGATTTCCGTTCCGACTGGGCGCTTTGTTGCTGCCGCTTCGCTTTCGCACAGATAAAACATTTGCCGCTGACGCTTCGCTTTCGCGCAGATAAAACATTTGCCGCTGACGCTTCGCTTTCGCGCAGATAAAACATTTGCCGCTGACGCTTCGCTTTCGCGCAGAGCAGAGCTTCCTGGGGGCGTCCGATGAGCCGCTTCACTCGCGTTGCTCGCTCCAGGGTCTCGGGCCAACAAATGTTTTCTGTGCGAAAGCGTAGTGCAAACGCAGCGTCAGCAACAGGATGTTGGTCACGAAGGCGTTATCACAGGACGTGATGCTCTTAGCCTTCGTTCCTCTATCGCTAATCCCCAAGGAGTCGCCCAGTCTCCACTCCAATCAACTTATATACAAGGCATACGTCTTAACAAATGTCACCCACAACTTTTGGTGATGATATTTCACACATTTTATACCAAAGGAGTGAGGATGTCATTACTTATTTAGCTCGACTTTGCTAATCTTAATATACAACCCAATTAAAATGCACCTTATCTTTTGAGTGACTTTAACATAAATATCAATCTTTATTACAAAAGGTACTGGTATTCACGCACATCCTGAATTTGGTGAGCGTGTAGCAGCGGCAATTACTCTGTAGCAAATAAATTCCATGCACTTAGGAATTGAGCAAAATAAAGAAGTGCTTGAACTTCTGATTCACTTTTAATTACCGTATCAATCAATTCTTTAAACAAAGGATGAAATCCCATATCAATCAAACGTACTGTATCTCGTATTTCATCAATAGCAAGACAAGCCATTCCCCGATCTTTATCCCAACCTTTGTGAACAATATCATCAATACGTTCTAATAATCTCGCTACTGCCCCTTGTATAACCTCTAATTTGAATCATTTGCGCTGATAATCCATAAGCACTGTGGCTATTTCTTTTACAACTGTTCTTAATGTGTGTTGTGAATTTTTTGCATGTTCATCGTTTCTTTTCTATTTATGTTTTATTTAGTTGCTACCGCATTTAAAAGTAATTGTTTGTTACGATCAGACATTACACGCCACTCTTTAACCGTTACTTTCATTTACATTCACTTCCTTAGGATCATTTAACTCTTCTATAGCCGCTATATATTTGTTGTTTTTCTAATTCTTGATACTTTCCAATTAAGTTTTCTACACTTCGAAATCTATACAAATTTCTCCCTCTTTCTATGTTTTTCTGATTAATCCGCTAAAATATACCGTTATATTATTACCTATATTACTGTATATGCTCTATTATCACTATTTTATGTCAGAAATTAAATTATATTAATTCTCAAGTACCGATTTTCTAAATTTAATCTACCCCATACAACTATTTCTTTCATTTAATCAATTATAGAAAGGTATTGGATGCTTTCTGTATGCTTTGTCTTCCACAGATAATGATTGAAGTCTACGTGCTATCTAAACGCTCTATAGCCTTGTTATATGCCCTACAAATGCGACTCTTAATGTACTTGAAACTGTTAGTTCTGTATATTTCAATCTTTTGGAAGTTATTGTCCCCCACTATTCATAATTAAATGATAATAAAAAAGCACCCACTAAGTTGAACTGCTGCTTTTCATATTATGAAATTATAAATTCCTATTCATTATGATTTAATTATGTCATCCATTTTTTGTTGAATAAATTTTAACATTGCAACTATATTTCCATAAGGTTTATTCAATACCTCAGTTACTCTATCTACCATTTCAGTATATAGTCAAAGCTTAAAAGAATATGGGGCTAATCTATAGCTAAAGTATCTCGAACACTAGACATATCAACGTTTCTTAGTGTTCAATTATTTTACCAAATGTAAAGTGATCATTAGCGTAATAGACAAATTATGTGATTACTTAGAGTACGAAGTAGAAGATGTAATTTATCAGTCCAATAAAGAATAAATCGGGCAAAAAACACTTTCGGCTAATCATTCAGCTGAAAGTGTTTTTCTATTACCATAATGGTGTAAATATTTATAGAATAATTACTTTCTATATTATATCGCTATATGAGGCATTGTTATTCTCACAGCTAATTCTACAATCGGCTTTGAAAAAGTGCTTGGAATCATCGGACTTGGTAAATCTCCATCATGATTTGCAAGTCCAAAAGATGCTTCTCCTATTTGAATCCAATCTAAGTCATCTGTCCCTTGTATAACGCCTATAAAATGATAATCGGCACTATAAGTATCAAAGCCGTCTTTATTAGGAAGAGCTCTCCAAACTTCTGCCTCTTTTGTAGGGTCAACTCCAAGCTGTTTAAAGAATTTTAAAACTTCTGGGCTCGCATGTTGAATTTGCTTAGCGAAAAGTTGACAATCCTCGCAACCACCATGCGCTTTATCAGAAACTTTCGGAAGTGCTCTATACAATTCAAGAGTTTTATCCTTATCTATTTTTACAATAAAATCATTTAACGTAATTTCTTCCATACAAAACTCCTCAGCTATGTTTTAATCACTGAATTAGAATGTTCCCTAAATATTGAGCATTGCCTGCTGAACTCATAAATTCAACTTCTAAAACATAATTTCCTTTGTCTGTTGGGAATTGAAATTCTCTAAAATCATCCAAAGCAAGTTCAGTTCGTTTGCCATCTTTTAATAAGGCAACAGTTATCTTTGGATCAGTCCATATATCCCCACCATTTTTTGGATTCTCTCTAAAATCCAAAGACACTTTTTGACCTGGAAAAACCTTTATTTCATCCAGTGATGATGCGTATGTGATAATATCTTTTTTTGTTTTTTCCACTTCTTCACTTGCCGTTTTCCAACTGATATTTGCCTCTGTTAATTGAAAATTTGAAGATAAACCCTCGAAATATATATGGGCAGTTGGCACCCCTACATCATAATCTTCACCAATACACCCTGTTAATATAAAAATTAAACACAATCCTATAAATAATGTCAAAAATCCTTTCATATTCACCCTACCATCCCTTTATCTATCGAAAGTATAGGTCATAAATGGAACACAATCCTGCTCCGCTAGTATAATAATACCTCAAACCAGAATCATTTGGATAAATTCTTCCATTTAATATAATTCAAACCTTATTATCGTTTATTCAGCTAAGCCCAGGACATCGACAAACATCCTATCCCTATGTCTGTCAACAAACCAAAAAAAATAGCCCCCTTAATAAATATTTATTAAGAGAGCTATATATAATTCATAATCTATCACTTATCTCCAACTGGCTTTAATAAATTTACAGGGAGCCAACCAAGATATCTGACTTCTCCCTCAAATCTTACCAATAGATAACCATTAACTTCAATACTATCTGATGAAAAAATGCTTCCCTTTTCAAACATTATTTCAGGTTTAGCTTCTTTTAATGGAGTGTGTTTCGCTTCTGCATTTTCTGTTAGCTCATAACGCACGTCAATTTGTCTCACTGTTGTCTCAAAGATTTTAAGATCTGTACCAGGATACTTCTCACATAACCAACCTACTCCATTGCTCACGCAATACTTAAATTGTTCATTATTTAAATCCACGTATGAAGTATCACCCGTTTCATTGAAATATTTTCCGTAATATCCGTAATTATAATTACCATCACGATTAATAACAACATAAGTTGGATTGTTATAGAAAGAAGCACGAATCTTTATTGGTACTTCTTTGAAAACTACCAAATCCGTTGCTTGTACTCGATATTGCCCCATATGATAGAATGTTTTGCCTTCATATTTTTCAATATCATACGTTTTAAAGAAGTTATTTTGTTTTACCACTAACGAATCAAATGTACCATTTGGATTTCTCTTGTATACCTTGATGTCTTTTTTAAAGGTCATTTTTCCTGTTTGCCCTTTAACAACTTCTGCTCCATCATACATCACTTTTGCTTCTGACTTTGTTGGATTTACTACTGCAAGTACAAATGCTGCTAGTAACACAATAAAAAATTTTTTCATTATTCTCCCCCTCAGCTTAATTTTACTAAACATAATCCCTCAGTATTATATACTATTAATCCTATATTCTACCAATGAAGGAATAGTAATGGCTCATCACCAAAAGTTTTGGATGACAAACATATGCCATTTATATAAGTTGAGTGGAGACTGGGCGAAAGCGAAGCGTCAGCGACAAATTTCAAAGGTACTATCCACGACTTTAAACTTTCTATCCATCATTTCGAAGGTTCTATCCACGATTTATATCTATGCGAAAGCGAAGCAACAGCAACAAGTGTTTTCTGTAGCGAAAGCAAAGCGTCAGCTACAAATGTTTTCATGTAGCGAAAGCGAAGCGACAGCTACAAATGTTTTCATGTAGCGAAAGCGAAGCGACAGCTACAAAACGCCCAATCGGAACGGATTTCAACCACACGCTATGGTGATGAGCCATAATAATGTAAACAAATTTAGAGTGTTTTCTAGCTAGACATGACACTATTTAATGTTTTATTATAAATCGATTAGAGTAATTGGTATCAACTGATTAAAAAATTGTAGAGGGGTGTTCCTTGATGACAAATAATAGAATGAATCCGAAGGTTGATGAATTTTTAAGTAAAGCTAAAAAGTGGCAGGAAGAATATTCGGTGTTGAGAAATATCGTTTGTGACTGTGAGCTGACCGAGGATTTTAAGTGGATGCATCCTTGTTACACATTGGAAAACAAAAACATCGTGTTAATACACGGATTTAAAGAGTATTGTGCACTTCTGTTTCACAAAGGAGCCCTGTTAAAGGATACACATGGGATACTAATCCAACAAACGGAAAATGTACAAGCTGCACGCCAAATTCGGTTCACCAATGTGCAAGAAATAGTTGCAATGGAAACCATCATTAAAGACTACATTAATGAAGCCATTGAAGTTGAAAAAGCAGGTTTAGAAGTACCCATGAAAGAGCATAAGGAATATACAATTCCTGAAGAACTGCAAAATACATTCAATGAAATCCCTGCCTTGAAAACTGCTTTTGAAGCATTGACACCAGGACGGCAAAGAGCATATATTTTATATTTTTCTCAGCCTAAACAATCCAAAACGCGAGTGTCAAGGATTGAAAAATACACGCAGCAAATTCTTGATGGAAAAGGATTAAATGATTAATTTTAAAAGAAGATAAGTTGAAATACAACACAAAAAGCATCAATTCATTGTGGATTAATGCACTTAACTCTAAATATTATAAAACCCAGCCAATAAACGTTGATATAATAATGTTTATTGGCCGTTTCACTTAGTGGCTTCTTACTCTCATTTTTGCATTTGCTCACGGAACGAGTTAATGCGAAATGGAAAATATCCGCTACTTCATTATCTTGATTTGGAATAAGGTGAGCGTATGTTTCTAATGTATTTTTAGGATTACCATGTCCTAATCGATGTGCCACCTTAACAATACCTATATCTTCAGAAATTAGGATAGATGCGTGTGTATGACGTAAATCATGAAATCGAATACGCGTTATTTTCGCAGCATTAACAAGTCGCTTAATACACGTAATACGCGTATTGGACTCTGTACTGCACTTAGTTTTGTACAAATCACCAAATCTTGAACCTGATATTTTTCCCCAAATCGATCTTTTAAAATTTGCTGATGTTTTTGATGTTCTAATAATTCATAAATAAGCATTTGTGGGATGGGGATTTCTCGTCTCGTATTTTTGGTCTTAAGCGTTGTAAAAATATATTTCGTTTCAGGAGTGTAGGCTAAAAAACGATTAATTTTAATCGTCTTTTTTCATAATCAATATCGGACCATTTTAACCCTAAAATCTCTCCCCTTCGCATACCCGTTTAAATAGCGAGTAAAAAAGTGATTCGATGATATTCACCCTTACAATATTGTAGAAATGTTATAATTTCTTGGGGACTCCAGATTTTCATCTCTACTTTCTTTATTGCTGGTGAAACCGCATTAACAACAGGAATACCCGATAGTTTTTTCCATCTTATAGCTTGTTCAAATACTTGTTTCAGCACATTTGATGTATTTTACGAATATAACTTGCCCTATAAAATGGTTGATATGTATGACTTATACCATCAAATTCTCCTGCTTTAAGGGCTGCTAAAACCTCTTCTCCTTTCATTTGACCGTTCCTTTCTGCCCAATGCGTCTAATAATAATTATGTGAACACCAATTCTTCATTACAATCTTCACTATACCTTAACATAAATACCTAATTGATCCACCAATTTTTATTCAAGATAATGCCCCGATTGTTGAACACAAGTTAAACAACACTCTTCAACTAACCTGCACGTTACTTCAATAAGAAAAGCCGCCAGTATGTTGGCAGCCATTCACATAAGCACATATTGTAGGTTTGAAAATAAGTTTTACTGTTTATAAAAAAGTTTGAACAAAACCTCTGTATAGATATCCTCGATTTCAGCATGAACTTCCACATCTGGCCGATACATTAAATTCGTCTTTTGGAAGAAACTTCTGTAGCTGATTCTATTGTCCTCCATAAGTCAGAACATGTCTGATATGGATTTAAATTAACTTACCCAAATTTAAAGAATGACCTATATTTAATCTTTTATAAATTTAATCCAAATCTCTTTAATTCAATGAAAATACCTTCCAATCTTTTTCCTTTTTCCGTTAACGTATATTCCACACGAGGGGGAACCTCTGG
>Ga0213826_1000791_pt1 | contig 14882 bp, 10 predicted proteins | sample MC6MC0899MG_FD_180668 | JGI IMG/M metagenome (GOLD analysis project Ga0213826, IMG submission 180668) | Enriched soil aggregate microbial communities from Iowa State University, Ames, United States - MC6-MC0899-MG | ecosystem: Environmental > Terrestrial > Soil > Unclassified | place: USA: Iowa...
CGTTCGAGCGCGGCAGCATCGAGGCGTCGCCGCGGCCGACTTGCGCCGTGGGCGGGCCCGGGATGAAACCGGCGTTCATGTTGGCGCGCAGTTGTGCGGTCGGCAGGCTGGCGACGTTGTTGCTGACGTTCTGCATTGCCCCAACGCTGCTGCCGAACGATTCGCCGGACAGGTCGGCAAACACGCCGGCCGGGGCGCCGTTGGGCAGGTTCAGGACACGCGTGTACAGCGAGCTGTTCTTGGGCAGGCTTTGCACGGCGTTTGCCGCCGAACGCTGGTTGCCGGTCACGGCCAGGTCGGCGAATTCGATCGGCCGGGTTCCGCTGTCGGTGTCGCCACCGCCAGTGCTGCCGTTGCCGACAGGCTTGCCCGGGTTGGGCTTGCTGTCCGGCTCGACAGGAACCTTCTTCATGTCCAACGTCAGCACGATCTGGTTGCCTTGCTGGTCCAGCGACGGCTGCAGGTAAGCCAGGTCGCTGGACAGGCTGTCGAAGTGGCCGTTGATGGTGGTGGCCGACAGGATGGTGTAGGCCGTCGAGGCGGCGTACGTGCCGCCTGAACCGACGTGCACGACGGAACCGGCCAGGTTGGCCGTGCCGTTGACGATAACGCGGTCTTTCTTGCCGTCTGCCGTCGCGTCGACGCGATAGGTGGAGCCCGGCTTGAAGGTCAGGTCGCCGTTCACCGTAATGGTGCCGATGGGCGACGGGGGAGCGACGATGACCGAATTCACATTCGGCATCATCATCATGTTGTTCATCGGCGCAGCCGCGCTGGGCGACAGCGTGGCACCCGACTCCAGCGTCGTGTCGCCCACGGTGCCGGAACCCGCGAGGGTGCCGTTGACCGTCAAATGACCACTCATGTAGCTGTTGTTCAGCGTAAGCGTCGCGGCCGGAGCGACGTTGATCTGGCCGATGTCGAACTTGGACGTGGCGCCAAAGTCGCCATTGATGTTCATGATGGCGTTGGGACCCACGACGGTGCCCGTGATGCTGCCGCCGGCGATGTCCAAGGTGGACGTGCCAAGCATCACATTGCCTTGGATGGTGCCATTGTTCACGATCGTCATCGGCGCGGTGGCGTTCTCAACGTCGATCGCGATACCGCTGGTGTTGGACGAGAGCGTGCCGTTGTTGACGATACCGCCGACCGAGCCGCCGTTGACGACGATGCTGTGCTTGAGGTTTGCGTCATTGATGATCTTTCCGACGACCGCGCTCCCGGAGAGGACTTCGATACCGACACCAAGCCCGTACGAGCCGCCAAACTCACCCTTGTTGTGGATGTCGCCGAGGACCACAGCGCCGTCCGTCAGGCTGATGCCGGCGCGATTGCTGGTCACGACCTTTCCGGCCTCGTTGACGATCGAACCGCTGATGCTCGATGCCTGCACCTTGATGCCGCCGAGCTGGCTGTATTGAGCGGGCCACAGCGTACCGTTGTTAATAACACTGCCGCCAACCATCGAGTTGTTTTCGATGGTGATGGAGGTGTAATTTCCGGTGTTTTCGATATCGCCGTTCTCAGTGCCAGCGTTCAAGTTGTAGTCGATAGGCTGCGCAAGAGCCAAAGGCGCGGAAAACGGCAGGCTCAGGCTAAGCAAAACGGCAATGCGGGTAAGCGGAAAGCGGCGAGACATTTTGTAGTGACCATGTAAATTTCGTGTCTGAAATGTACCGATCATTGCAAAACAGAATCTGAGCGAATCTGAGCGGTTTGTAAGATCCGAGACGCCCCCACCTCAAATCGCCACAATTAGCCCGAAAAGTGGGCGTTTTTCCGGTTTTTGACTCTATTTATTCAGTCCGCAGGCAGAAACAAATAGATGCTTTTACGCAACAATTGCCCTTTTTTTCAGGGGTAACTCTTGCGCCGTCCCCACTTTCAAACCGCCCCCGACTGCGGCAACTTGAGGCAAAAACACACCGGCTTGTCACCGCCCGCCGACTCCAACATCACGGATCCGCCCAACCGTTCCGCAATTGAACTCACCAGATACAAGCCCAGCCCTGCACCCGGATGACGCATTGCGTTGTGTCCCCGGTAGTATTTCTGGAACAACCGCTCCTGCTCCGCGAGCGGAATGCCGCTGCCCGGGTTCGCCACGGCGATGCGCAGCATGGCGCCGTCCTCGCGCACCGACACGCTTACCGTCCCCCCCTCGTCACAATGCCGGTCCGCATTGGCCAGCAGGTTGCGCAGCGCGATCCGCAGCATGCCCGCGTCGCAGTCCAGGGTCTGGATTCCCGTCTCATACCTGGTTTGCACCCGCCCCGGCGGATACTCGCTCGCCAGGTCCTGCAGCAGCGCCGGCAGATCGCACCGGGTCGTGCGCAGTTCGGCGCGCGGTTCGCGCATGCGGTCATCGGTCAGGTATTCGTCCACCAGCGCCAAAAGGCGTGTGGCCGCATTGCGGATGTTGGCGCAGCGCGCCAGGCTCTTTTCCAGCGGCGCGGCAAGGTTGCGGCCCAGCTGCTGGGCCGAGGTCGTGATGATCGCCAGCGGCGTGCGGAACTCGTGCGACACCATCGCCACGAACTCGCGCTGCTCCGTGAACATCTGCCGTTCCTTTTCCAGCGACGTGCGCAGCTCGCCTTCCAGCGCCACCCGGCGTTCGATCTCGCCTTGCATTTCGGCCGTGCGCAGGGCGACCTCGCGTTCCAGCCAGTGGCTGTGCTGGCGCGCCAGATCGGCCGCCAGGTTGGCCTGCTGCAGCTCGCGCACGCGGCGGCGCCGCTCGTAGCGGCCAACGATGAACAGGCTGAGCAGCAGCATGTGCAGCATCGTGCCCAGCGTGGAGACATACTCGGTAAAGGCGTTGACCGGAAACACCCCGAGGTTGCGCAGGAAGGCGATCAGCACGCCCAGGTAGAACACCCCGAACGCCAGCGCGAAAAAGCGCGCCGGCCGCCAGCCGCGCTTGAGCAGATACGCGGCCAGCGTGGAAAAGCCCACGATCACCAGCAGCGCCAGCCCCTGAATCGGCTGCATGCCGGCGCCGTAGTGGCCCGTCACGATCAGCGCGGAGCAGATTGCGGCAATGCCCCAGAACAGCCAGTCGAGCCAGCGCACGGCGCGCGGATAGAGCGCTTCCAGATTCAGTTGGCGGCAGGCGACACGCAGCGCCACCGGCAGGCTGACGGCAATGCCAACGCCCAGCAGCCGGTCGCTCCAGGCCACCGGCAGGCCGGTCAACTGCTGCACCAGCCCCAGCGACAGCACCTCGTTGAAGACGCAATTGCCGATGTAGGCCAGGAAAAGTCCGCTCATCGGCGCGCGCGTGACCAGCCAGAACGCTGCGTGCGCGCAGATCAGCAGCAGATAAAAGCCGAAATACAGCCCGAACAGCAGGCCCTCGCGGCGCGACTGGTTGTCGAACGAGAGCCGCTGCCAGACCTCCAGCCGCGTCGCCATCGCGTTCTTGCTCTGCAGCCGCACCAGGATGACGTACGCGCCCGGCTGCGACGGATTGAATTGGATCACGGGGCTGCGATAGTCCACCGGCCATTTGCGCCGCGCCAGATCCTCGCCGCTGCGTCCCAGCATCGTCCAGCCGCCGCCGTGGCCCACGTAGACGCGCGCGTCGTCCAGCAGCGCGTTGGTCAGGCGCAGCATCCAGCCGCCGTGCATGACCTTGTCGACCTGCACGGGCAGGCGCAGCCAGATCGTGGCAGGCGTAAATCCCGCGCTCAGGCTGCCTGGCAGCGGCGTCCAGTCATCTGAGCTGGCGGCGTCGCCCACGTCCAGGCGGCCATCCAGATCAATAAGGCGCTCAAGATGGCCGCCGGCATCCTGCACGCGTTCGACGCCATCCAGACGCAACGGCTCGGCGCGCGCCGGTGCGGCCGCGGCCAGCAAGCCCGCGAACAGGCAGGCCAGCAGCGCCAGCCACCGCATCGCCCTGGAGTAACATTCCCGTTTCATCAATCGCAATCTACGCAGCATTTCCGTGCAACCCGGCAGATTACACCAGCCCTCCACGCTGTATTTCGCGGGCGCCTCATGCCTGAAGTGATCCTGCTCGAAGACGAACCCGTGCTGCGCCAGGAGCTCGGCGAGTTCCTCGAAGAGCTTGGATACGCCCCGACGTGCGTGTCCAGCCTGCAGGAATTCGACCAGCGCTTCGACCCCGCCCGCCACCATCTGGCCGTCATCGACATCGGCCTGCCCGACGGGTGCGGCCTGGACCTGATCCAGCGCCTGCGCAAGGACGGCCAGCAAGTGGGCATCGTGGTGTTCAGCGCGCGCCAGACCGGGCCCGACCGGATTTCTGGCCTGGGCATGGGCGCCGACCACTATCTGGGCAAGGGCTGCGATCTGGACGAGCTGGCCGCCACGCTGGCCGCGCTGGTGCGCAGGCTGGGGCTGCCTCAGCCGGGCCAGGATCTGCCGCCGTTGAGCTGGCTGCTTGAAATCGGCCCCCGCCGCCTGCACATCCCGGGCGCGGCGGCCATGCCGCTGTCGCAGCAGGACCTGACCGTGCTGCATTGCCTGATGAGCCAGCCCGGCGAAAACATCAGCCGGCGCCAGATCGTCGAAGCCCTGGGCGCCGATTACCTGGAATACGATCAACGCCGGCTCGACACGCAGATGCGCCGGCTGCGCCGCCGCGTCGAAGCCCTGAGCGGCCAGACGCTGCCCGTCAAGACGTTGCGCAGCAGCGGCTATTGCTTCTATCAGCCGGCGCAGGTCAAAGGCTGACCCCGGCCGCGCCGCGCAATGGCCGCGCGTTCAGCGCGGGCGTGGCGTACAAGTTCTGATGGCGGGCCGTCTGCCTTAGAACTCCGTGCTCACGGACAACAGCACGGTCAGCGGCGCCCCGACCGTCAGGCCTTCGCGCGCCGCGGACTGCCAGTAGTTCTTGTTCAGGACGTTCTCGACCATCGCGCGGATGACGACGGGCTTGCCGTTGGCGTTGAATGCATAGCGCGCGCCCACGTCAAAGCGCGTCCAGCCCGGAATCTCCTGCGTGTTGGCGACGTCGACGATCTGCGAGCTGGTGCGCAGCATCCGCGCGGTCAGCGTAAGACCCGGCACAAACGGCGTATCCCATTCGGCTGCGGCGTTGAACTGCAGGCGCGGCACAGCGGGCGCTCGGTTGCCGTCGTTGAGCCCGCCCTCGGTGCGCGTCAGGCGCGCATCGGTGTAGGCCACGCCGCCCAGCAGGCGCACGCCATGCGTCGGCTCGCCCTGCACCAGGAATTCCAGTCCGCGGTTGCGCTGCTTGCCATTGGACACGTAGCGCAGGCTGGCAGGATCCAGATAGCTGCTGGGACGCTCGATCTGGAACGCGCTGAGCGTCGTTTCAAACTGGCCGAAATCGTATTTGGCGCCCACTTCGAACTGCTTGGAGATTTCCGGGGCGAACACTTCGCCCGCGTTGACGGCGCCCTCGGGTGCCGTCCCGCCCTGACTCAGACCCTCGATGTAATTGCCGTACAGCGCCAGCCGCTCCGTGGGTTTGACGGTCAATGCAAACGCCGGCGTGACGGCCGACTCGTTGTAGTTCGACGTCTGGCGGCCGGTCATCGCGTCGAAGTTGGTCGACTCCACGCGCTGGTGCCGCACGCCCGCGATGAACTGCACGCGGTCGTCGGCCATCGAGATCGTGTCGGCCAGCGCAATGCTGACCAGCCGAGAATCGCTGGCCCGCGGCAGATCCGACGGCCGCGCAATGTTCGGCTTGGGCAGATCCGCGGGGTTGTAGATGTTGGAAAACACCGTGCTGGACCGGATCCGCGCCGCCGAATAGTCGATGTCCAGCACGCTGGCGCTCAGCGCCGGCTCATGCTTGAGCGGGCCGGTCTGCAAGCGCCCCCGCACCCCGATCTCGCCCGTCTTGCTCAATAGCGACTCGTTCAGGCGGGCCGGCACCGCGCCAATGTCGCCGGCCTCGTTCAACATCAGCCAGCTCGTCTGCATGCTCTCAAAGTCGTGCTTGCGCGCGCCCACCGCGCCGTAGACGGTCCAGTCCGGCGACACGTCGTACTCGGCGCGCAACGCGCCCGACCATTCCTTGGTCTTCCAGTAGGTCCACGACGGAAAGAAGTTGCGGCGTGCGTCCGGCGCCCGGCCGATGTCCGTGCCCGAGGGCGGCGGGAACAGCAGGCCGCTGCGCGCATCGGTCGTGCGGTTCTGGTAATTGATGTCGCCTTCCACGCGCAGGCGCTCGCCCTGGTAGTCCAGGCCCAGCGCCACGGCGCCCAGGTCCTCCTTCGCACCGTCCATCGGCAGATCGCCGCCGCTGCCCGCCACGTTCAGACGCACGCCCCATTCCTGGCTGTCGCCATAGCGGCGCGACAGGTCGGCGTGCGCGCCGAACTGGCTGTCACTGATGTACGACACGGTGAAACGGTTCAGGGGATCGGCGCCCGCGCGCTTGGGCACCAGGTTGATCGAACCGCCCACGGAACCGTAGGGCGCCATGCCGTTCAGCAAGGCATTGGGGCCGCGCAGCACTTCGACGCGCTCCACGCCGATCAGCGAACTCGAATTGCGCGGAGACACGCCGTACAGGCCGTTGAACGACACGTCGTAATTGAACAGCGTGAACCCGCGGATGTTGAACTCGTCCCGCCCCGCGCCGCGCGAATACGTATTGCGCACCGTGGGGTCATTGACCAGCACGTCGCCGATGTTCTGCGCCTGCTGGTCCTCGATCAGCTTGGCGGTGTACTGCGTCGCGCTGAACGGCGTGCTCATGTCGTCGCGGTCGCCCAACAGGCCCAGACGACCGCCGCGCGCCACCTGCCCGCCGGGGTAGACGGGCGGCAGGCCGCTCGCCAGCCCCGAGGCCGTCACCGTCACAGGTTCCAGCGTCGTGGTCTGCCCGGCGGGCAGGACGCTCAGGCGGTACTGGTTCGGCGCCTCGCGCGTGGCGCGCAGCCCCGTTCCGGCCAGGGCCTGCTCCAGCGCCTGGTGAGGGGTGTAGCGGCCGCGCACACCGTTGCTGTGGCGGTCGGCCACCAGCGACGGCTGCGCGGCCAAGAGGATGCCGGACTCGTTCGCCAGCCGCGTCAGCACCTGGTTCAGCGGCCCGGGGGCAACGTCGAAGGTCATCAGATCCGCCACCCCCGTCGTCGCGGGCTCGGCCTGCGCGTGGGCCGGCGGCCCCCAGACGGCGGAAACGGCCATCGCCAGGGCCAGCGGCAAGCCCCAGGACGGGAATCGCCCGCGACGGGCGGCCAAGGCGCGTGCGCGGGTCACGGGAAAGGCCGCGGCGGCGGAAGAAGGACGGTGGGACATGACGGGACCTGTGCTCTCGTGCGTAAGGTTCTGAAAGGGAGAGCGGCGCGCCAGCCATGCGGATTGCTGGGCGCGAGCGGCTCTTACTGTCCTTATTCGAACGAGCGGGCAAAACCCGGAACCGTTTCGCGGATTATTTTTTCAGGCGCGCGCTTCGAGGCTGATCCACCAGGGCATCGTCCGGCGCACCTGGACCGGCAGCACCGAGGCCAGCATGTCCAGCGCGCGGTCGGTTTCGCGGATGGGATAGCTGCCGAAGACATGCAGGCGCGCGATCTCCGGCGCCACGGCCAGGTGGCCAAAGTGATAGCGGCGCAATTCGGCCACCACGTCCGCCAGCGGCGTGTTGTCGGCCACCAGCACGCCGCGCGTCCAGGCCTCGCGGGCCGGATCCACCGGCAGGAAGCCGTCCAGCGTGTCAGCCGTGAACCGCGCCTGCCGACCCGCCGGCACGATGCCGCTGGCGCGGCTGGCGGCCGTGTCGACGCGCACGGCCCCTTCATGCACGGCCACCACCACGCCGTCTTCCTCGCCGCGCACAGTGAAGCGCGTGCCCAGCGCCTGCAGCCGGCCTTGCGCGGTGTCCACGACAAAGGGACGTACTGGATCCTTGGCGGTCTCGATCAGCAGTTCACCCGCGACCAGCTGCACGCGGCGCAGCGTGGCGCCATAGTCGACATCGAACGCGCTCAAGGCCTTCAGCCAGACCTGGGTGCCGTCCGCCAGCGAGACGTGGCGCGTTTCGCCCAGCCCCGCGCGATGGTCCGCGCCCCAGGTCGAGGCCGCAAGGGGCAACGGCGTCTGCCGCCACGCCGTCCACCCCAGGCTTGCAATGCCCAGCGCCCCCGCCATTCCCAGCAGCAGTTGCCGGCGCGCGCGCGGCCGGGCCGCCGCGGCCTGCCCGAACGCCGTCACAGCGGCGTCCCGGTCCGGACTGGATTGCAGAGCAGAAAAGCGGCGGCCGATGCGTTCGACGTAACCCCAGGCCTCGCGGTGTTCCGCCGCGCGTTCGATCCATTGCTGCCATTGCTGGCGTTCGGCGGCCGACGCGTCGCCGGACCGCAGCAGGGCGTACCATTCGGCGGCCTGCTCCATCGCGCGATGGGAGGGCTCGCGCGCCTGCGCGGCGCTCATGGGGCGGCCACCTGCGGCAGGCCAGCCGGCTCGTCCGCATATCCTGCTGCCAGGCGCGCCTCGAGCTGCATGCAGCACAGCATGGCCTGGGCGACGTACTTGCGGACCATGCGCGACGACACGCCCAGCACGTCGGCGACTTCCTGATCGGTCATCTCGCACGCCACCGCCATGACGAAGGCGTGGGCGGTCTTGGGCGGCAATCCGCGCAGCATCGCGTCGATTTCGCCCAGGGCCTGCAGCACCATGGCCTGGTCCTCGGCCGAAGACACCGTGGGTTCGGGCTGCGCCGCCAGGGCGTCCAGCCAGGCCTGCTCCAGATCCCGGCGGCGCCACAGGTCGATGCACATGCCATTGGCCATCCGGCGCAGGTAGGTCCTGGCATGGCGGGCGTTGTCGAACTTGCACGGGCGCGTCAAGAGGCGCACGAACGCGTCGTGCGCCAGGTCTGCGGCGTCCGCCGCGTTGCCCAGGCGCCAGTTCACCCACGCCAGCAGCCAGCCGTGGTGATTGCCGTATAGGCTCTCGAAGTCCTGGGATGCCCCTTCCGATCCGCTCACGATCCCGCCCGCGACACCGCTCACACCAGCATTAATGCGAACGGTTATCAATTAACAAAGCGCGATTATTGCCTGGGCTGGCGGGATTTGGCAACGGGGGTTTAGGCGATAATCCCGCTGCCCGGACGGGCCGGACGATGCCGGCACACCGCCGCAAAGGAAGCAATGAACTGGGACGATGCAAGGATCTTTCTGGCGCTGCAACGGGAGGGCACGCTGCGGCGCGCCGCGCGCGTGGCAGGCGTCGATCAGGCCACGATCGGGCGGCGCATCGCCACGCTGGAACACACCCTGGGCGCGACGTTGTTCCTGCGCAGTTCCACCGGTTACACGCTTACGCCCACCGGCGAAAGCGTGCTGCGCGCGGCCGAGCGCATGGAGCAATTTGCCCATGACCTGGTGCGGCAGGCCCAAGGCACCGACGGGCGGCTGGAAGGCGAGGTCAAGGTCGCGACGACCGACTCGCTGGCCATGGAGTTCGTCATACCGGCCATCGCGGCGCTGCACGTGCAGCACCCCGCCGTGCGCGTCCGCTTGAGCGTGTCGACCCAGATGGCCAATCTTGCGCGGAGAGAGGCGGACATCGCCATCCGTAACGTCAAGCCCGAGAACCCGGATCTCGTCGCGCGCCAACTGGCCCGCTGGCCAGTGGGCCTGTACGCCAGCGAGCAGTACCTTGAACTGCGCGGCGCGCCGTCGGAAGGCGAGGGCCTGCAAGGACATGACCTGGTGTACTACCAGCCCTACCTCGAAGGCAGCCGCGCGCCCACCATCGTCGGCGAACCGGCGCAGGCGGGCTGCATCGTGGCCACGGCCAATTCCAGCCTGATGCTGCGCGCCATGATCGCCGACGGCATTGGCATCGGCGAGCTGCCCGTGCCCATGGCCGAGCGCGGCGGTCTGGTCCGCCTGTGGCCGGCGCGCGAACGCACGGGCGGCTTTCCCGTGTGGCTGGTGACGCACCAGGACCTGCGGCACACGGCGCGCGTGCGGGCATTCATCGACGCCGTCGCAAAGCAGTTCGACCCGCCGTCGCAATAGCCGACGATTTTCAGCGTCAGCACCCAGCGATCATTGCCAGCCGTTACTGCCGCATTTTTGCATTAGTGCCATTGCAAATTGCTGCGTGATTGCAGCGCATGGGCTACCTATACTTTTTCGCACGCCGGTCGGTTTCGCCCGGCATTCGAAGCGTGAGGTTTTCCATGTCGCATCCATCCGCCGTCGCATCCTCCGCGGCGCCAACTCCCGTTGCAACACCCCCCGTGGCAGGCACCGCTGCCTGGCGGTATGTCCTTGCCGGGTTCGCCGCCAGCCTCGCCAGCATCGGCCTGGCCCGTTTCGCCTACGCGCCACTAGTCCCCGCGCTGATCCAGGCACACTGGTTCTCCTCGGCCAGCGTGGTGTTCCTGAGCGCCGCCAACCTGACCGGCTACCTCATCGGCGCACTCATCGGCCAGCCCCTGGCGCGGCGCTTTTCCAGTACACAGGTCCTGCGCGCCATGATGGCGCTTGTCACCCTGGCTTTCGCGGCGTGCAGCCTTCCGCTGTCCATCGGCTGGTTCTTCGGCTGGCGCCTTGCGTCGGGCATCGCGGGCGGCGCCATCATGGTGCTGGCCGCCGCGACGATCCTGCCGCATGTGCCGAGCTCGCGGCGCGGCCTGGCGGGCGGCGCCATCTTCCTGGGCATCGGGGTCGGCATCGCAGGCTCCGGCACGGTTGTGCCGTGGCTGCTGGGCATGGGGCTGCAGGAAGCATGGCTGGGTCTTGCCGCCATATCGGCCACGCTGACGTTGCTGACCTGGCGTGCATGGCCGGCGCACGGCGCCGCGTCGCGCCGGTTGGCGGACTCGGTGCCGGGCACACCCGCCCCTACCCGCCAACCCTCCGATCATCGCGCCGGCGTGATTCTGTTGTTTGGCCAGTATGGGTTGATGGCGGTCGCGCTGGTCCCGGCGATGGTCTTTCTGGTGGACTTCGTCGAGCGTGGCCTGGGCGCGGGCGCCGCGGCCGGCGCGCGCTTCTGGATTCTCTACGGCGTCGGCGCAATGATGGGCCCCCCGCTTTATGGCTGGCTGGGCGACCGGCTCGGCCCGCGCCAGGCGCTGCGCATCGCGCTGGCCGTGCAGGCGGTCGCGATGGGCGCGCTAAGCTTCAGCAGCCACTCCGCATCGCTGAGCGCCGCCGCGCTGGTGGCGGGCACCTTCCCGCCAGGTATCGTGCCGCTGGCGCTGGCGCGCATCCACGACCTGATTCCGCACGATGCCTTTGCGCAGAACCAGGCCTGGAGCCGCGCAACGGTGAGCTTTGCCACCTTTCAGGCGCTGGCCGGATATGGCTACTCGGCCGTGTTCAGCGCAAGCGGCGGCCAGCACCGGACGATGTTCGTCATCGGCACGGCGGCGCTGATCATCGCGGTGCTGGCCGAGGCCGGCGTGGTGGAAAGGACAATCGGCCGGCTCATCCCAGGTACTCCACGTTCCCGCACACCGAAATACTCTGCCCGCTGATCATCGCCCCCTGATCCGAGCATAGGAACACCACCTGATTCGCCACGTCTTCCGGACGCGTCATGCGGCGCAGCGACACTTTTTCCACAAGCTGCTCCCGCATCTTCTCGTTGCTGACCCCGCCGGCCTCGGCGCGGGCGGCGATGATGCGCTCGACGCGGTCGCCCGACACCACGCCCGGCAGCACGGAATTGACGCGGATGTTCGACGGTCCCAACTCCATCGCCCAGGTCTGCGTCAGCCCGGCCAGCCCGAACTTGCTGGCGCTGTACGGCGAGCGCAGCGAAAATCCCAGGCGCCCTGCCACGGACGAGATATTGACGATGGCGCCGCCGCCCGCGGCCCGCAGCAGGGGCACCGCGCTGCGCGCGCATAGGAACGTGCCCGTCAGATTGACGTCCAGGGTATTGCGCCAGGCGTCCAGCGTGGTGTCCTCAAGCCGGCTGGTCGGCCCGGACACGCCCGCGTTGTTGACCAGCACGTCCAATGCGCCCCACCGCGCGCCCAGCGCCTCGAACATTGCCAGCACGTGCGATTCGTCGGACACGTCCGTCAGACTGGCGCTCAGTGCGGGCAGGCGTTCTTGCGCCGCCTTCAGCGCCGCTTCGTCCACGTCGCAGATGTGCACGTCGGCGCCCAGATCCAGAAATCTGCGCGCGATCGCCAGCCCGATGCCCTGCGCGCCCGCCGTAACCAGGACGCGGGCGCCTTTCAATGATTCGGTCATTTCCTTTCCCGATGAATGGGTTGCGACGGGGCGGCTCCCGAGCCGCCCCGTCAGACGGTTACGTCACAGCGCGAACTCGGGGCGGATGCCGCTTTTCAGCGGCAGGCCCATGATCTCGCGCGCCTCGGCAGGCGTGGCCGGCTCCATGTCCATTTCGCGGATGATGCGCACGATCCGCTCGGTCAACTGAACGTTGGTGGCCAGCTCGCCATGCCGGTAGTACAGGTTGTCTTCCAACCCGACGCGCGCATGGCCGCCCAGCAGCAGCGCGCTGATGTTCGCCTCAAGCTGCGACGGCCCGATGCCGCTGACGCAAAAGACGCTGTTCTTGGGCAGCAGGTCCACCATCATCTGCAGATGCCGCGGCGAGAACGGCATTGCGTTCTGGAAGTTGCGATGCACGTTCATGACCAGGTTGATGAAGTGCGGGCCTTCGTCCAGGTCTTCGTTGATGAGCGTCGTCACGTCCTGCAGGATGTGCGTCGGGCTGAACACCTCCCACTCGGGCTTGATGCCCCGCGCCTTCATGCCGGCGGCCAGTTCGCGCCCCTTGCTGAGCGGCGTGTTCATCAGGTATTCGCGGTCGCCGAACGCCAGGTTCAGCGTGGTGGCGTCCAGCGTGCACATCTCGGCGCCCGCGTCCAGGCCCTTCAGACGCTCCTCCCACAGAATCTCCCACGTGCCGGGCGAGGTCTCGGCGACCATGTCGCCATGCACGCCGCCGCCCGTGGAGTTGTTCAGCACGATGTCGCAGCGCTCGCGAATCAGCTGGTTCATTTTCCGGTAGACCGCGGCGTCGCACGTCGCCAGATCATCCGCACGCCGCGCATGCAGCGCCACCACGCTGGCGCCCGCGTTGTAGCAGCGGTAGACATCTTCCGCAATTTCCGCCGGCTGCGTCGGCAGGTGCGGATTCTGGCTTTTCAGCGCCATGCCCCCGGTCGGGGCGATGGTCACGATGACTTTGCGTTTTGCCATGCTGTTCTCCTAGGATTTCCACAGCGCGCAGCGGCTTTCGGACTGCTTCGTGAAGGCCTCGTTGCCGTCGATGGCCTGCACCACCGTGAAGTAGTCCCACGGCTCCTTTGACTGGTCCGGGCTCTTGACCTGCAGCAGATACATGTCATGCACGACGCGGCCATCGGGGCGCACCACGCCGTCCTTGATGTACATGTCGTTCAGCTTGTTTTCGCGCAAGTAAGCCAGAACCTTGTCCGCGTCGTCCGTCCCGGTTGCCTTGACCGCGCGCAGGTACTGCAACGCGGCCGAATAGTCGGCCGCCTGTAGCGAGGACGGCATGGACTGGCGGCGATCGAAGAACTTGCGGCTCCAGGCGCGCGTCTCGTCCGACGCATTCCAGTACCAGCTGTCGGTCAGGTACATGCCCTGCGCGGCCGGCAGGCCCATGGCGTGGATGTCGTTGATGAACATGATCATGCCCGCCAGCTTCATCGTCTTGGTGATGCCGAACTCGTTGGCGGCCTTGATCGAATTGGTCGCGTCCGCACCGGCATTGGCCAGCGCCAGGATCTCGGCCTTGCTGCCTTGCGCCTGCAACAGGAACGACGAGAAATCGCTGGCGGCCAGCGGATGCTTCACGCTGCCAACGACCTTGCCGCCGCCGGACTCGACAACCTTGGTGGTGTCGGCCTGCAGCGCGTGCCCGAAAGCGTAGTCTGCCGTCAGGAAGTACCAGCTCTTGCCGCCCGCCTTGACCACCGCCGCGCCCGTGCCGCGCGCCTGCGCCACGGTGTCGTAGGCGTAATTCAGCGTGTAGGGCGTGCACTGCTCGTTGGTCAGCGCGGGCGCCCCGGCGCCCACCACGATGATCGGCTTCTTCTTGTCCGCGGCCACCTTCGACATGGCCAGCGCCGTGCTGGAATTGGTGCCGCCAATCAGCATGTCCAGGCCGCGCTGGTCAAACCATTCGCGCGCCTTGGCCGACGCCACGTCGGCTTTGTTCTGGTGGTCCGCGGTCAATAGCTCGATCTTCTTGCCGTTGATCTGGCCGCCCATTTCCTCGATCGCCATCTTGATGGCTTCCGCGCCGCCGGGACCATCCGGCCCGGCGTAAACGCCGGACATGTCGGTGATGAATCCGATGCGGATCACGTCGTCCGACACTTGCGCCTGCGCGGCCGTGGCGGGCAGCAGCGTGGCGGAAATGGCGCCGGCAATGGCGGTGGCGGACAGCAGGCGTGGCATTGACAACATACCGGTCTCCTCTTATGGTTTTTGGCCCGTGGGCGTCAATCATTCTGCGGTCCGGCTGCCCTTGGGGACAGTCATCACGTTGACAAAGACGCCTAGGGTTTACCTGGGCCGAATTCCACCTCCAGACAGGGAACGAACATGCGCGAACCGCAAGTCCTGGCGGGCGACGACGCGTCCAACGCGAATCGCCGGCCGGCGCGCAGCGCCGTGGACAAGATGCTCGACGTGGTGCCCTGGTACAAGGGTCTGCCCGAACTCGAGCGCGATGTGGTGCGTGCCGAACTGCGAACGGTGTCGCTGGCGACAGGCGAATACCTGTTTCGCGCGGGTTCCCGCTCGCCCGGCTGGTATGGCGTGGTGGAGGGCCTGGTGAAGTGGTCGTCGCCCGGCACCGATGGCCGCACGTTGTCGCTGGCCGGATTCAGCACGGGAAGCTGGTTCGGCGAAGCCACCATGATCCGCCGCGAACGCTTCGAATACGAAGTCGTC
>Ga0213826_1000792_pt1 | contig 14874 bp, 12 predicted proteins | sample MC6MC0899MG_FD_180668 | JGI IMG/M metagenome (GOLD analysis project Ga0213826, IMG submission 180668) | Enriched soil aggregate microbial communities from Iowa State University, Ames, United States - MC6-MC0899-MG | ecosystem: Environmental > Terrestrial > Soil > Unclassified | place: USA: Iowa...
GCTGGCTGGTGTTGTCCAGATCGTTGCCACCGTGCGACGCGACGATGCGGTGGGTGCTGTCGAAGTCCTTGTTGAAGGGCACGGTGCCGATCACGGCCAGACCGGTCTCCGATTCCACCTGGGCGGCGGAACGGACGCGGCGGTCGAAGATGTTCCGCAGGAGTGCGTAGAGCACGGCCAGCACCAGGCCGGCCACCAGACCGATCACCAGCGCGAGCTTGGTGTTGGGCGAGGTGGGCGAGGTGGGCAGCTGGGCGGCGTCCAGGGACCGGAAGCTCACGATGGACTTGTCCTTGGAACCCGCGGGGCCCTTCTCCAACTCGTCGACCTGGCTGCCGACCGCACGCACCCACGCTTCAGCGAGATCGCGGGCGCCTTCAGGCGTCGAGGCCTGAGCCGTGAATTTGAGCGTTGCGGTGTCCTGGGGGTTCTGAGCGGTGACCCTGCCGATCAACTGTTCGGGCGTCGTGTTCTGCAGTTTGAGGTCCTGGATCACAGCCTCCGCGACCGAACGGGACTTGGCCGCGTCCAGGTAGGCCTTGGCCCGGGATTTCGAGTAGCTCTCGCCGATCATGGCGGTGCTCAGATCCTTGTTGACGCCGACCGACACGATGCCGCTGGCGTCGGCGCTGTACACCTTCGGCTGCAGCAGACTCCAGCCGAACGCCACGAGGACGCCCAGGACTGTGATGCCGAGGACGGAAACCCAGTGTGCTCTGAGAATTTTCCAGTAATCGGTCAACTCCATGTAGATATCCCCTTGGTGGTGCGGTGAAGAAAAAGTCCCGGCGCCAGTGCAGAGGCCTGGCATCCTGAACATCCTAGCGTGTGGATCTAAAGTGTTACTCAATAACTTTGGTATGACATTCGAGTCGCAAGCCGGACGGGCCGACAAGCCGGTGTTGCGTAAATCCGAGGTGTGGACAGCGAAAGGCTCGTGGTTCGTGTGGTGGGGGGAATAGTGGTGCGGCAGGATATTCTGGCGAGCCGGGTGAAGGCGACCGGGCTGCCGACGCTGGACGGCGGGTTGCAGGAGCCGGAAAATCCGGAAGAGTGCGTGGTGGGCGAAATCGCCCTCTGCCATCGGGAGGGAGACCTTTCCGCGCTCGAATTTCCCACCGGCTGGGTGGACCTCTACTTCCTGAATCGTGCGCTCGTCGTGAACCCGGCTGACGGTCTGGCGAAGGAATGTGGCGGTGCCTTGCTGGTGGTGCCTGGCGGGCAGGACGTGGAATCCCCGTTTCTGGGCTACGGCGACGTCGATCGCATCCGGCTGACCCGCGGCACCGCCGAGACTTTCGCGCCGCACGCCCTGACCGGTGTCCAGTTCTTCCCTACCCTGACCAGGCTCGACCGAGCGGCCCACAGTTTCATCCGCGCCATGATGGGACATCCGGTGGAGCACCGGAGATCCTCGATCGAGGATTACGCTTCGGAGCAGATCCTCCTGGAACTCGCCGGCAGCGTCCTGCTGGAGCACTGTGGGTCGTCGTGGGCCCCGGGCTCGGCCTCGTCGGCTCTGCGCGATGAAGCCATGGCAGTGATCGCCCAGCGGTGTGCCGATAAGCATCTGAAGCCCGAGGCCGTGGCGAAGGCCGTGCAGTCGTCATTGCGCAGGGTTCAGGCCGCCTTCGCTGAAGTCGGCAATTCCATCGCGGCCGAGATCAGGAGACAGAGAGGCCGATTGGCGAAGAACCTGTTGACCGATTCCCGCTACGACGTGCTGAGCGTGCAGCAGATCGCCGAACAAACCGGATTCGGCACCACGACCGCCCTTCGGCGCGCGCTCGATGAACTGTACGGCTGCGGCCCGCGTGAATTGCGTGAAGGCCGTTGGTCCGGCGTGGAATAAATCCGGTTTAATAAGTGAGAGGAGCCTCTTGGAAAGGCGGGGAGGCCTCCGTCTGACGATTTTCGCCGGTTAGCTGCGCCCTGGGCGTCGCGGAAGGTGCCGAGGCGTCGCCACAAAGAACATTGCGCGCAGATCTTGTGTCGTTAAGCGCCAACTTTCCCGGAATGGTCTCCGGCGATCCGCCGCCATGGTTAGGCTCGGAATCATCCGGGGGGAACCAGCATTCGCACGGTTCCGTTGCCCACAGACTTTTAGTCGTGAATCGAAACATTGAGGAACCATGAGCGCAGATCTTAAGCTTTCCAACTCCACCACTCGCCGTGCCGTCGTCAAGGGTGCCGCCTGGTCGGTGCCCGTCATCGCCGCCGCGGTCGCTGCTCCGGCCGCCAGCGCCTCCACCTCCGAGCTCGGCGCCCTGGCGCTGAACGGGTCCTGTGGCGTTCTCGGCGTCATCGGCCCGGGCTTCACCCTGACCGCGTCCGCCACCGCTCCCATCCCGGCCGGCACCGTCGTCACCATCACCGGCTCCGGTGTGGCCAACATCGGTGTCTTCAGTGTCACCGGTGGTCTCGCCTCGGTGAACGTCCTGAGCGGCACCGACCGCCAGATCACGCTCAACGCGGACCTGCCTGCGGGTGCCACTCTCAACCTGCGCACCACGCTGTCCATCAGCGTTGCGTTCGGTCTGAGCGCCACGGTGACGCTGCCCAGCGGCTACACCGCCACCGGTGGAAAGCTCACCGGCTCGGTCAACTCCACGCTGGTCTTCTGCAACGCCGGCTGATCACCCTTTCGGGCTCCGCCGTGAGCCCGTTCCGGAGCGCAGTGCCTCTGCCGGCGCCGCCTTTCGGAACGGCACCGATGAAACTCATCACTCCGTATTTTTCGGTGCGGACAGGCCTCGTGAAACGCGTCAGCAATTCTGCTGGCGCGTTTCGCGCATCCTGAAGAGTGAACTAGGGTATTCGGAGAGTCTGCGACGTCGTCGTGCGGTGTGACTTTGCGGTTGAAGAATTCATTGCTGTGGGGGGAAATTGCAGTCCAACGACATTCTGGTGAATGCCTTGGGCGGAGTGGTCCGGGTGCGCCTTGACTTCGCCGGCCATTCTCTGGACGAGACACGCCTTCGGGCCCTGCAGGACCCGTGGATGGACGCCAGGCCTCTGGACCAGGATGCGGCGACCAGGGATCTCGACGTCTTCGAGCTGAGCTGGCCGTTTCCCGACGAGGAAAGCCTGCAGCGTTCGATCGCCGACCTGTCCACGCATGCGACCCTTGCCGCCATCGAAGGTCGCCGCGGACAGTTGCTCATGCTCCATGCCGCCGGCATCGCCGACGACACCGGGAAAGTGCTCGCCTTCATCGGCCCCTCCGGGCGGGGGAAGACCACACTTGCAAGGACCGTGGGGCAACATTATTCGTATGTCACGGACGAAACCGTGGGGATCGAACCCGACGGCACGGTCCATTCCTACCGGAAGCCGCTCTCCATCATCCGTGAGGGAGCGGACCACAAGGAACAGGTGGCGCCTTCTCTTCTCGGGCTGAAGGAACTGCCCGACGCTGAGCTGCGCCTCGGCGGTCTGGTGCTGGTCTCCCGGTTGCCCGAGCTGCCGGAGGGCCCGGAGATCAGCCGCTTGGAGCTGTGCGAGGCCCTCGCCGCGATCGTTCCTGAGGTCAGCTACCTCGCTGACCTGGATCAGCCTCTTCAGACGATGGCGCGGCTGGTGGATCGCTGTGGTGCCATCCGACAGGTCACCTACAGCGAAGCCGCGGACGTTCCGGACCTGGTTCCCCGGCTTCTGGCCGCCGCGGAGCCTGATCCCTGGGAAGCCGTCCTTCCGGAACCAGATTCTGCCGGAGCTCACAGTGCCCTGAACGGGGAACGGTATGTGCCCGCTCGCGTGCTGGACGCGGTGGAGTCCGCGGGACAGACGGCCATCATCGACAGCAGCCGTGTGGTGCACATCCTCGACGGCGTGGGCCCCGTCATCTGGCGCTCGCTCTGCGCGGGTCGGGACTTCGACGGCCTCGCGCGCGACGTCGAGGCGCAGTTCGGTGTGCCGCCGGAGCGCAGCCTGGAGGAAGCGGTCAGCATGGTTCTGCGCGCCCTGGCCGACGCCGGCCTGCTGCAGCGATTTCCTGACAGCGCGGCATGAGCACCGGAATGCCGGGCGGCTCTCAGCCTGAGCCGCAGAACACTGCGCCGGACAGAGGGGCGCGGGGCGCGCCGGCTCCAGCGGCCGCGCGCCGTCGTCGTCCGCTGCTGAAGTCTCTCTGGTTCCAGCTGCTGATCGCCGTGGTCGTGGTGGCGCTCGTTCAGGGATTCTTCGTCAAGGTGTACCAGGTCCCCTCCGGTTCCATGGAGAACACTCTGAATGTGGGAGACCGGCTGCTCGTCAACCGTGTCGCCTATGCGGGGTCGGCGCCGCAGCGGGGTGACGTCGTGGTTTTCCGGAAGCCTGCTTCCTGGGGGCCGCAGAGCGAGCATGGAGCCGTCCGGACCGCGATCGGGTGGTTCGGGGACCTCACGGGCATCGGCCCCGGCAACACGGACTACATGGTCAAGCGCGTGATCGGCGTGCCCGGCGACTCGGTCGCCTGCTGCGACGCGCAGGGCCGCGTGATGGTGAATGACGCGGCGATCGATGAACCGTACGTCTACCAGGACCTTCCCTGGACTGCCGGGACGTCGAAGTGCACGGGAACCCAGTGGACGGCGCGCTGCTTCCACGAGGTCACGCTCGGTCCCGGCGAGTATCTGCTGCTCGGCGACCACCGCTCGAACTCCGCCGATTCCGTGATCTCCTGCCGCAACGCCGCGGCCACGAGCGGGTGCGCCAGGACGGCGTCCCGGGAGGAGATCATCGGCCGCGTGGACTGGTTCCTCTTCCCGTTCAGCAAATGGGGCAGGGATGTTTGAGGCCACGATAGAAGCCACCGTGATGGTGGGATGGAGCGAGTCCTCCCGGACCGCGCAGGGGAGTGTGCATGGGTAATCTGAATCGACTGGTGGCCGGCCGTACGGTGCCCGTGGTGGTCTCCACGCAGCGTCAGCTTCTGAGCAGAGGCAAGCGGATCGATATCGAATCCGGGGCCACCGCTGTGCTTTCTCCAGCCAGTTATGGCTCCTTCGGCGACGAGGGGATGATGCAGGGCAGCCGCGACAGTATTCTGGCTGCTCACGGCCGTCCGGAGCTCTTCACCCCGGGTGATGGCGAATCGTGGAGTGAGATGGGCGTGGACGGGGTGGCCTCGTTCGACGGCGTGATCGCGGTGGGCGGTATGCATGTCGATGCACGGAAGTTCGCTCGGCTCACCAGCGCCGCTCGAGTGGTGGTTCTCGGGGCGGACTCCATTGACGGGGCGTACGGTATTCGTTCCATTGCTCAGCGGGTCAGTCTGCTCAACGTGGCCGTGGCCCAAGGCCGTTCTGCGGAGCTGGCCAACTTCAGTTTTCGCAAGCATGCCAGCCAGGATGCGCTGGCTGCGCTCCGGCACCTTGATCCTCGCGTGCGGCTCACTGCCCGTGATCGCAACTCGCAGAAGCGGATCGTGGCCGCCTTGCGGCGGGAGGTCGGTGTCTTCCCTGATGTGGCTGCGTACATGCAGCCCTCCTCGACATCGGCAGTCGAAGAATTGTCCGACTGGATCGTCAGCCGGGGCAGGCCGACGGCCGTGCTCGTGCCGAACACTCACTTGGCCGCGTTCAACGGAACCGGTCACGAAGAAGTGCGGCGACGTTTCGCCTCCTACGTTTCTGCCCTGGTGGGAGCGGGTTTCGCAGTCGTGGTCCTGGCGCACGACATCCGAGAGGAGCCCGGCGATGTGGCGCTTTCCCACGAACTCGTCGCGGGGGCGGATCCTCGGACGTGCAGAGTGGCGGTTCCCCGCAACGCGCAGGAGGCCAAGGGCATGCTCGGGGCCGCCAGCGTCGTGGTGACCGCTCGCATGCATGCCGGTGTGGCCGCCCTCAGCCAGGGGATACCCTGCGTCGGCCTGGACTACGTGGACAAATTCACCGGTCAGTTCGAGTGGTACGGGGCTGACCGGTACGTGGTCGCCTGGGAGGACAAGCCTTCCCCCGACCACGTCACCGGACTCGCTCAGCAGGCGGTCGAGGCCGCGGCGGTCCGGGAAATGAGCACCCCTTCATTCGTGAACGCGCCGCCATCATGGTTGCTGTAGCGCAGACAGTCACGCGACGGCATCACGCGCTCAATGCGGTGGGGTCGATCCTCATACCGATGAGCTCGCTGCTCGTGGCGCCGCTATTGACGCGCTCTCTCGGCCCAGCGGGACAGGGCGATTTCTCCACCAGCCAGTCGGTGATCGTCGTATCCGCCTCTCTGCTCGGTCTGGGGGCCTCGGACTCCCTCGCGGTCTACAGCAATTACTGGAGCAGGAAGTTTCGGTGGGGTATCTGGGCGGCCGCTGTCGTGGTGGCACTCCTGATGGCACTCGGCGCTGCAGGATCATTCGCGCATGCGGGGCTACTGCATGATGAACTGGTGCTACCGCTGGCGGCGGGGGCGGTGATCTTTGCCCTTGCGCTGGTTCAGCGCGGTGAGGTGCTCAACCGGAACATGATCCTTGAGACGTCCGTCGAGAAATGGATCACGGCCCTGACGCGTCTGGCAATGACCGCGGGACTTTTCGTCACGGGTCACCTCAACCTTCAGACTGCGGTCCTTTCCCTGGTGCTGCCGCAGGTGTTCGGTTTCCTTTACCTTTCCCTGGCCACTGTGCGCATACCGCGCCAAACGGCCGAGATCACGACACGGGTCATGCGGCGAGTGACAGACCGTCCTCTGAAGACTGCGGCCTGGGCTGTTCTGGGCGGCCTCGGGGGTGTGCTCCTGGTCAATCTCGATCCGATCGTTCTCAGGCCCCTGATCGGGGCGGAACAGTTGGGTTATTACGCCATTGCGATGCTGATCGCGGAGCTCTTCACGGTGGCCGCCAAGCCCTTCCGGGATGCCGCCCTGGCCGGCAGCAGTGGTTTGCGCAAAATCCACGAATTCACCACGATCATCAAGTGGTGTGCCCTGGTCATGACTGCGGGGCTTCTGGTGTGTGTGGGAACTCTTTGGTTCCTCATACCGTTCGTATTCGGCCATGCTTTTCAGGGTGCAGTGCTTCCTTCCATGATTCTGGCAGTAGGAGGCTGGGCCAAGGGCTTGGGCTTCCTGGTCAACGGGATACTGGTCCGTACCGGGCATGCTCGGATGCGGGCATATGCCACGCTGACTGCGGTGGCCTTCAGCGTCGGAGGGATGATTCTTCTGTCGCCCTGGGGGGCCTGCGGCGCGGCGGTGGCTGGAGCTTTCGCCTACGTGGTGATGCTGGCGCCGGGCGTGATCTTCTTGCGGGGCAGACAGAGGATTTCGAGGAGGGGACGCTAACGAATGCAGCAGGAATCGGAATATGCCAGGACGACCTCGGTCTCACTCCCGATGTCTTCCGCGACGCCACTGGCCTACGTCATGGTGGACCGTCTGGCGCGAAAGCACGATATCCGTGCCCTTGCGATCAAGGGGCCGGTATTGGCTGAACTGGGATTGCGGCCCAGGAAAGTCTCCAGTGATGCTGACATCCTGGTGGAGCCGGGCCGGATCGCCGAACTCTGTGCTGTTCTGGAAGCCAAAGGCTGGAAGGACCGCGAAGTCCGGTTCTCGCCCAGCATTCTGGATCCTCACTCACGGACTTTGATTCACCCGGAATGGCCGTGCGACATCGATGTCCACTCCTACTTCCCAGGTTTTTTCGGTTCTCCTGAGGACGTCTTCGAATCGCTTTGGGCGGGGCGCACGCGGGTCCGCATGGCCAATATGGACGTTCAGACACCCAGTCGGGTGGCCAACGGGGTGGTGGCGTTGCTTCACCTGAAGCGGAACTCTCCAGACTCGAACGACAACTCTTACCACCGCGCCTTGATGGAAGCACTCGTGGAGAGCGATGGCCCGGGGCAAAGGGCCGAGCTCGAATATCTCGCCAGGGCCGGCAGGTTCCGGCGGATTCTCGAACCCGAGTTGCGCTCGCTGGGTCTTGAAGGGTCATTCGATGATGTCTCGGACCGGGACATGGCTCGATGGGAGATCAACCGGACGACGCACGCTGAGGCGACGACCGGAAGCTGGCTTTACGCGATCCGCACGGCATCAGGCTGGTCCAAGATGGCGGTCTTCGTGAAAGCCGTCTATCCGAGCAGCGCGGAATTACGGAAAGATCCCGGAATGGAAGATTCCGGTGTGTTGCGGCTGATGGGAGCCCGCACCAAGCGCCTGGTCCATGGAGCCAGGACGCTTCCGTCTGCGGTGATCAGCCTGTTCCGGAACTGGAGGCAATAGTGGTGTCTGCGTGGTATCGGTCCCCGGACGTTGCCTTTGAGAGCCTGGGAGAGGATATCCATCTCCTTGATCTCCGTGATCTGAGCGGGTTGCTGATCCCTCGTGCCTTGGAGGGACCCGCTGCCGTCATCTGGCTTGCGCTCGGCAGCGAGGAGGCTCCGCTGGCAGAGGAAACGGTGGTCGGCCGGGTTGCTGAGCAGTTCGGTCTCGAGGAAGAGGACGTACGTGCTCAGACCGTGGCCTTCCTTCAGGATCTGGCGGACCACGGATTAGCTCGCTTGACGGGGAATGTCTCCGGCTGATCCCGATTTTCCGAACGAGAAGCCCGATTTGCCCGAAGTCGTGCTGCTGTCACGGTCGAATTCCCCCAGCCCTCATGGGATAGAATTTGTTCAGGCTCACGTTTAGACACCGGGCCGTATTCATGTTGACCGGGCATTCCATCGAAGCCCTGTCATTTTTTGGGGGGAAGAATTGATGGAACCGATTCATCGGTCCCGGCGTCGGCTGCTGCAGATCGGCAGTGAGGGTTTGCTCTCAATCTGCCAAAAGAGATTCGTGCCGGGGGCTGCCGCCTGGGAAGGGCGCTGCCATGCCGGCTGAGGTCTCGGCCGTTCGGCCCCTCGTAGACGAGAAGAATCCCGTCTTTGTCAGCTGGATCGATTTTCATGGACGCAGCGAGGGCATTGCCCGCCGTCTGGGAATCGAGGAATGGGCACAGGGCGGCGGAAATGGTCCGGTTCCTTTGCGCTACCTTCGTCTCTGGGCTGCGACGTGGAAGTACCTTCGTCGGAAGAAGCCAACCGAAGTCATCGTGATGCAGCCTCCTGTCGTCGCTCTTCTTGCCGTCCGTGCTGCGGTGGGCCGCAATGTCCGGATCTGCGGGGATCTCCACACGGGGACGTTTTACGATCCGAAGTGGAAATGGTCCACCAAGCTTGTCCTGAAAGTGCTGAAGGCTCCGAACATATCAATCGTGACCAACGACGCTCTGGCTGCGAAGGTACGGAGTCTCGGTTCTGAAGCAGTGGTTCTTCATGACCTGATTGAAAGCTACGAGCCTGCCGAGGCGCTTGGTCCATTTGAGGACCCGGCACTGGAGTCACTCCTGGAATGCCCCTATGTGCTGGTGCCGATCACGTATTCCTATGATGAGCCGCTCGACGAGCTGGCCGCTGCGACTCATCGAACGCCCGGCGTCCGATGGGTCTTCACCGGAAGACCCCCGGCGTCTTTCGTCGAACAATGCGATCAGAGCAATACCGTTTTCCCCGGGTTCGTGTCCCGCGAGGAGTATCTTCGGCTGCTGGCCCACGCCAATATTCTGTTGGCGCCCACCACTGAAGAGGACACCATGCAGCGCGCGGGCTACGAAGCCATGTGCGCCGGCAAGGCGCTTGTTACGTCGGATACAGCCGTCCTGCGCGACTTCTTTGCCGATGCTGCTCTCACGGTGCCGCCGAAATCGGAACGTTTTGCGGCTGCAGTCCTTCGGGCAGCGGAGGAGCAGGAGACGTTCGAGGGCCGGATGAAGGATCTGAAGGTGCGTCGCGAACAGGAACAAGAGGACGCGCTGGCCCGGCTCGTCGAATGGATCAATGAGGGTAAGGGGAACCAATGACGTCCAAGGCAGGTCTTTTCAAGCGACGCAAGCGCGTCTTTGACCTTCCCCTCGATCTCCTCACCATGGATGAGTCGGTGGAGCGCTGCCATGAGCTCATTGACGAGCGCGGGCACTGGCGTGCCGATCTGAACGCATCGATCGTGCTCGATGCTTTGGACGACCACAAGCTTCGCGAATACGTGGAGACCAGCGCCATCAGTAATGCGGATGGTCAGTCGATCGTCTGGGCGAGCCGTCTCCTTGGTGCGCCTGCGCCCGAGCGTGTCTCCGGCATCGATCTGTTCCTTGAACTGATCCGCCACGCGCCGAACCGTGGTGACAAGGTGTACCTGCTGGGTGCGGAAGAAGACGTCGTAGCAGCCGTGGCCGAGATCTTCGCCGCGCAGGGCGTGGACGTGGTCGGGTACCGCAACGGATTCTGGACGGCGGACGAGGAGGACGGAGTGGTGCAGGCTATCGCGGACGCCAAGCCGGACATCCTGTTCTTGGCTCTCCCCAGTCCGAAGAAGGAGCATTTCGTCCTACGCCATAAGGACCGCCTGGGCATGGGCCTGGCTTTCGGCGTCGGAGGTTCCTTCAACGTCGTCTCCGGTCAGTTGAAGCGTGCCCCGCAGTGGGTCCAGCGTTTCGGGATGGAGTGGTTCTATCGTTTCATCCAGGAGCCTCGTCGACTCTTCAAACGGTACTTTGTGGGTAACGCCAAATTCGTCATGCTCACGCTGAAGGCCCGGCTCAAGAGCCGCTGACCAGGGACCGTGATTTCGTAGTGGGAAGCATTCAGAAGTTGATGACCCATCGGGACTGGCGGGCGACCCCTTTGTGGTCCTGGGTTGTCGTTTTGCCATTGCTGGTGGGGCTCACCTATCTGGCCGTGGCGGATCACACGATCGCCATAGGGGCTCTGGCAGTCCTGATTTCGGTGATTGCGCTGTGGAGCCATCCTCAGTCAGCGGTGCTCTTCTATGTGATTCCACTTTTGATCGGCGAGCAGGCCTTGGCGATCGTCCTGGGCGGGGATCAAGGGAACACCGTGCAGAAGGTATCACTCATCGCGGTGACGATCCTTTGTGCTCTTCTTGCCGGACTCCGGCGCCCACCGGCTGCGGTCTTGTTCGTCATCAGTGCTTACTTCGTCCTCCTCGGCGTGTCGCTGCTGGTCAATCTCCGGCCCCCTCAGTCGGTCACGAGCTTCCTGACATCTACAGCGGGCTACTTGATCCCGTGGTTGATCTTCTTCGTGGACTGGCGACGAGTGACAGTGGTCACGATCATGCGGACGATAGCTGTCGTTCCCATCGCCACCTTGATGTGCAGTATCGCGCTCGATGCGGCGGGCGTCGTCCCGCTCTTCACGTCGGGAACATTCGACATGTCTCGACTGGGTGGAACGCTCCCACCCGCATACCTCGGGGCAGCTGGCGCATTCGGTGCCATCGCTTCGTTCTGGCTGTGGCTGAATCGCGCCAAGGGTGCGCTCATCACGTTGGTCTTCGGGCTTGTCGTGGCCGCCGCAAGTGCTACCCGTGGGCCCATTGTCGTGATGTTCTTTGTGATCCTTTGCTTGGTCATGTTCAGCCGCCGATTGCGGAGCAGGATGGCGGGCGTCATACGCATCGCGGTGCTCGGAGCGCTCACCGTGGGCGCCGGGCAGATCGCCCCGGTGCTGATCGAACGTACTACGGACCAGGATCAGTACCACGGCGGCGGTCTGTCCGGCCGGAATCTCGCGTGGGACTATTTCTGGTCACGCTTCTTGGAGCAGCCCTGGCTGGGGCATGGCCCGGGAGCAAACGCTCTGCTTTCGCAGGAATCAAGCGTTGAACTGGTGCGCCAGTACTTCATCGCCCCCCACAACACGTACTTGCAGCTCCTGGTGGACTTCGGGATCGTGGGTGCCATCCTGATCGGTCTGGGGATCGTGCTGGTGTTCGTGTCGGTCGCGCGTCGGCTCACGGAGCGCCGGGACAAGGTCCTGGTGGTCTCTCTGGGCCTCGCCATGCTTTTCTACGCCTTCTTCGACAATGTGCTCGCGGCCCCGCAGATCTACATCCCGATGGCGCTGATTCTGGCCTCGCTGTCGGCACACGGGAAGGCCGCGGGAGCTGAGGCCGAAACGGAGCCCGGGGAGCCGGAAACCGCGGGCCAGGATCAGGAAGGTCTCCGGAAGGAGCCGGCCCTGGCCGTCTCCTGAGATCGCCAGGCTTCGATCCAGCACCGACTCGCGTGAACCCCGGACGGACTGCGTCAGGTGCGGCTGAAGGCGTCCGGCATGGCTTTCACGGGCCGGGCTCTGGGGATCAAAGCGGCTCCGACGACCAGCCAGAGGGGAACGGTGGCATTCATCGAACCGGCGGTCTCGGCAAGCATCGCGATGATCAGCGCACCGAACGCCAGATACTGCTCCCAGCGGGCGGGCTCGCGGAGGATGTTCACCACCAGTCGGCCCAGGGCCAAAGCATAGATCACCACTGCCACGAGGCCCACGGCGGAGAAAGCGATGCCCGAGAGGCTCTCGGAGGCCTCTTGCAGCGTGCCCAGTTTGCCGGCGAAGTTGCCGACATACCCGAAGCCCCGCCCGATGACGGAGTCGATTGCATGCTCCAGTCCGATCGTCAGCCCATCCACATGTGAGTCGGAATTGCCGAGGTCCGCGATGTTGCTGCCAGCCATGATGACGGGGACACTCATGGCGGGCAGGGCCACCAAGGGGTGGAGCTTGCGGGAGAGGAACGGGCCCACCAGTCCGATGAGCATGAGAAGGATGCCTGCGCGGCTGATGGTCGCCACCGTAGCGAGTCCGAAAGCGATGACCAGGAGCAGTCTCCACCGGGAGCGGTAGACGTAGTTCACGATGACGGCCGCAGTGCCGGTGGCAATGCCCGTCGTCGGCGGATTCAGGAAGAGACCGCCCGCCCTGGCGACCAGATCGCCGCTCAGGTTGTAGGACATGTAGTACCCGGGCAGACCGTTCGGGTAGATGGCCGTCTTGCTCAGCAAGGCGAACGGTGTCGGATTGATGATGCGGATTCCCGCGGCCTCCAAACCGATGTAGGCCGCGTTGAGTCCGATCACGGTGACTGCCACGGCGATGATCCACCGCCATTCCCTGCGGGTCATTGCGAGACCGGAGACGATGACCAGGACGGGCATGCACACCTGTCGAAAGAGGAAGAACGCGGAATCCGAAGGGAGAATGCCCTCGTCGATCGTTCTCCAGAGCGCGACAGCGCAGCTCACCATCCAGATGAGGCAGACCAGTCCTGGAGCGCTGAAACGCCGGAGCATCCGCAGGAGAGCCACCAGGAACATCAGAACGATGCACGTATCGTCCATCAGGTTGAATCCACCGAAAGAGGAGTAGGTCAGGAGGATGTTCTGCGCGAGGCCGGTGAGAATGGCACCGATGGCGAGAAAACCGAGAAGCCATCCGCGATTCTCCGGAACGAAGGAGTTGTTCAGCCGGGCAGGCTCTGGCGAGGACCGTCGTCGGGGCGCGGACGGGGAGGAGAGCTGGGTCTTCATGCGATCCCTTTCAGGGATGGCCAAAGACGGAGACTGCACCCGGTCCGGGGGAGAGTACCGGGGTGCGGCGACCGTGATGGGGGGGAGGGGGAGTCGTGCGGGAGGGGTGCTGCTTTGACGGGCTCTGGCCCGGAGCCCTCAGGGCCGTCCGGTGGGGAACCGGTCAGCCGCAAGGCTCATGCCGTTCCGGGTGGGACCGGCTCGGCTCGAAGGGATTCGGCTCGGCTCAGTAGGCGCCGTCCTTGCCGAACACCGCTTTGGCGGTCCGGAAGAGGATCAGCAGATCCTGTGCCAGGGACCAATTCTCCACGTAGTAAAGGTCGAGCCGGATCGATTCGTCCCAGGAGAGATCGCTTCGTCCGCTGACCTGCCACAGCCCCGTGATCCCAGGTTTGACCAGGAGACGGCGGTGCGCAAAATTGTCGTAAAGCGCCACCTCTCGGGGAAGCGGTGGACGAGGCCCGACCAGACTCATGGTGCCATTGAGCACGTTGAACAGCTGAGGCAGTTCGTCGATCGAGAACCGGCGGATCCAGGAACCCATACGAGTGACTCGCGGGTCCTTCTTCATCTTGAAGAGGACGCCGTTGCCTTCGCTCTGATCTTGAAGATTGATCAGCTGCGCTTCGGCGTCCGTGCGCATCGAACGGAATTTGATCATCTTGAAGGGCTTTCCCCGCTTACCCACGCGTTCCTGGAAGAAGAGCGCGGGTCCTGGGCTGTCCAGCCGCACCAGGAGGGCCACGATGGCCATCGGAATCGCGAGGACGAGAACGATGCAGGACGCCACTGCGATGTCGAAGACCCGCTTGGCGAACGCCTTCACTCCTTCAAGCTTCGGCGTGGTCACGTGGATGAGGGGCAGGCCGGCCACGGGCTGCATGTGGATCCGGGGGCCGGACACGTCCGTCAGGGCGGGAGCCATGATCATGCCCACTTCGCGAGCCGACAGAGCCCATCCCAGGTGGCGCAGGAAAGTCGGGTCCAGCTCGGCGCCGCTTGAGATGGCCACGGTATCGGCTCCGGAACGGTCGATGGCGTCGAGAACCAATTCGACCGTCGGGAGGCCATGGAGAGCAGGCAGCTCGCCGCGAATGGCGCCGGAGTCCGTCAGCACCGCGGCGACCGGCTTGTACCCGGAAATGATGTGCTGCTCGAGTTTGCTGTTCAGGTGGTCCACGCTCGACGATGCGCCGATCAGAAGGACTCGGTGAAGGTTGAGGCCCTCCTTGCGGGTCTTCTGAAGAGCCTTGCGCTGGACCCATCGGGAGGTGACCAGGAACAGCACACCAAGCGGCAGTGCGACGGCGACATAGCCGCGGGCGGTCTGGAGCTGGAAGACGTAGGAGAACACCGCCACTGCGCCGAAGAGCCAGAGAGAGGTCGCCGTGACCCTGCGGTACTCCTCGATGCCGGTGCCGATGAATTTGGTGTCACGGGACCCGGTGTATTCCAAAGCCGACCACCACGCGATGATCAGCAGCAGGGACACTGTCACATAGGAGAATTCCGTGATCTGACCCCGG
>Ga0213826_1000795_pt1 | contig 14824 bp, 11 predicted proteins | sample MC6MC0899MG_FD_180668 | JGI IMG/M metagenome (GOLD analysis project Ga0213826, IMG submission 180668) | Enriched soil aggregate microbial communities from Iowa State University, Ames, United States - MC6-MC0899-MG | ecosystem: Environmental > Terrestrial > Soil > Unclassified | place: USA: Iowa...
ATGCGGAAAGCGATATGTTCAATGAACTCGTCTGCTCGAAGCCGTCCTTGGCTGCGTGCCTCAATGTGAACTCGAGGCGGGCCTTCGCAATACAACCAAGGCCCGGGAATTCCGCTGATTTCGGTGGGACACAGTAAGTCTTCTAGGCTCAAAATACCCTGGCTGGGATTTCTGATAATCAGCCAGAAATTGGCAACATATGTTCGGTCCGGACAATCCATGAATTGAGTGGTTGACTTTGGCTTCAGGTTAAGTAGGCCGCCAGACGTGAGGCAACAGTTCATAAACTTTTCTTGGGGGTTGTGTCGGTAGATCAGCTAGGTAATCATGCGGCTCATGCCCTTAGAACCGCGCTGATTGGATCAAACTCACGTTTACGCATCAGTGTCCAATGAGCTTACTCAGTCTAAGGGTTTTGTTGGTGGCAGCAGTGCTTCAGTGCGAAACTTTTGGGATGCAGGGAGTGTGCTCGGCAGACCTCTCTGGCTGCCGAGCACTAGCTACTCTACGGTTACTGGCTCAGACCGCCAAGGGCGACGTACTTGATCTCCAAGTAGTCCTCCACGCCGTACTTGGAGCCTTCACGGCCGAGGCCGGAGTTTTTCACGCCGCCGAAGGGAGCAACCTCAGTCGAAATTATCCCTTCGTTCACACCGACCATGCCGAACTCGAGGCTGTCCACAACGCGGAAAATCCTGCCCACATCGCGCGCGTAGAGATACGCGGCCAGGCCGAACGGAGTGTCGTTTGCCATGGCGATCGCTTCTTCCTCGGATTCAAAACGGAACAGTGGCGCTACTGGTCCGAAGGTTTCATCGCTGAAGATCAACGCTTCGTTCGGTACATTGGTGAGAACGGTCGGCTCGAAGTAGCTACCACCTAAGGTATGTCGCTTACCGCCGGTTGCTACCCGGGCGCCTTTTTCTACCGCATCAGCAATATGCTCTTCGACTTTTTTGACCGCCTCATCATTGATCAGCGGGCCAAGAACCACGCCTTCGTCCATGCCGTTGCCAACCTTCAGAGCTGCAGTAGCATCGGCGAGCTTCTGTGCGAACGTGTCGTAGATGCCAGACTGAACCAGCATCCGGTTGGCAGCGACGCAGGCCTGCCCGGTGTTGCGGTATTTGGCTGCAATGGCGCCCTTCACTGCTGCGTCCACATCAGCGTCATCGAAGACAATGAACGGGGCGTTGCCGCCCAGTTCCATGCTGGTCTTCTTGATGGTTGGTGCACATTGAGCTAGCAACTGTGCACCGACTTCGGTCGAGCCGGTGAAGGAGAGTTTGCGCACGGTCGGGTTGGAAGTCAGCTCGCCGCCGATTGCCCGGGCTGAACCGGTCACGACGTTGCAGACGCCTGCTGGCAGGCCTGCACGCTCCGCAAGTACTGCTAGTGCCAGGGCAGATAGTGGAGTTTGGCTTGCCGGCTTGATCACGCCAGCGCAGCCAACAGCCCAACCCGGACCTGCTTTGCGGGTGATCATCGCAGAGGGAAAGTTCCAAGGAGTAATAGCTGCGAACACCCCGATCGGGGCCTTCTGCACGAGGATCTGACGACCTTCAACGTTGTGTGGAATGATGTCTCCGTAAACACGCTTTGCTTCCTCGGCGAACCACTCGATGAAGCCGGCGGCGTATATGATCTCGCCGCGCGACTCAACCAGGGGCTTACCCTGTTCGGCAGTCATGATCTTTGCCAGGTCGTCGATGTTTTCCAGCATCAGATCGAAGAGTTTGCGTAGTACCTTAGAGCGTTCCTTTGGCAGAGTTTTGCGCCAGCTTTTCATGGCACGCTCCGCGGCTGCTACTGCCCGCTGTGTTTCGCGCTCGCCGCCATTGGGAACAAGAGCAACCAGCTCGCCGGTAGCGGGGTTGCGGACCTCAATGGTTTGGCCGTTTTCGGCTTGCACCCATTGGCCATCGATGAGCATGGCTTCACGCAGCAGGTCAGGGTCTTTCAACTGCAGATTATTTGCACTGGACATGGCAGGCCTCAAACAGGGTTACGGCCGACGAAGAAGGCTTCGTCGGCGTCGCGGGTGGGGTTGAGGCCTGCGGCCTCGAGACCTTTGCGCAGCGCCGCCATGTCCCGCTGGTATACACGCTGAGTCGGGTGGGGCAGGGGGCCGCCGTTGTAGCCCTGGAGCCAACCTTGGTACTTCCACATCATGCGGTTCAGCAGGCCGTTAGCTGCCATCGGGAGGCTGGCGAAAGCCTTGCGCGCCGGATCCATCTTGTACCAAAGCTGAGTGGCTTCATCGTAGTTGCCAGCGCGGATAAGCTTGTGGATCTGTGGCAGGAGCGGACCGTAGTAGGCGGAGTAGTTGGTACCACAGAACGGAATGTCCATGACCTGGGCCAGGGGCACGTATTCGTATTCCAGAGGAGAAGAGATCACGACTTCCTTGTGGAACTCACGATGCACCTCGATGGCGGACATGATATAGGGCAGGCCGCCTTCGGCTTTGATCGCCACAACGTTAGGGATTTCGTCAACCATGCGACGCAGAACAGAGTTCGGGATGTCTGCGGGGTGCAGTCGGCTGAAGCCCCAGGCCGGTAGCGGGAAGATGATTACACCCAGATTGGTCGCGTCACAGACTGCCTTTGTGTACTGGAAGACCTCTTCGTAATTTTTCGGGTAGAAGTAGGGCGGGTAGCCTAGCAGGACCACGTCGGCGCCGGCGGCTTCGGCACGCTTTACCGCTTCGATGTTTTCTTCGAGGGTGTTAAATACGGCATGATGGACCACGACCATTCGGCCTGCGGCCTGGTCGGCCATGATTTGGCAGAATTCCACGTACTGGTCCTGAGTAATTGCAACCTCAGAGCAGGACAACGTGCCCACGAAGCCATGCTGGATTGCCAGTTCGACGTCATGGCGCACAGCTTTTTCGTTGATGCGCTTAAAGTCGGAGGTCATCGTCGGAATGGTGACGTTGGCCACGCCGAGCAGGTGTTCACGTGCCCACTCACGGGCGTCCTTTTTGTTGTAATTGGCCATGTTCAGTTTCCTCTGTTGATGGTGCTATCTGGATAAAAATTCGTTTAGCTTTTGGTTTCGAATTCGATGGGGAGCGGGGTGGCAAGGCCGGCATCGATTGCTTTGGTGAGAATCAGCTCAGCGACGACGATGTCTTGCAGGCCGCCGCCGACCGACTTGAACATCGGGGCGCGAGCTTTCGCCAGGGCATCGGCGCAGGCGCCGCTCATGAGATCGGCCAGGCTGAATGCCTTGTTGTGGAATTCAATGCCTGCTGCCTTGGCCGCTAGCATGTCCCCGGTCTCCTCGAGTACTTCTTCCAGTGTGTCGCAGATGATGATGTCGCTACGCTCAACGACTGAGACGTCTATTTCGCGCTGCTCAGGAATGGTCGAGCCAATCGAGACAACAGTTGCGCCGGGTTTCAGCCACTCTGCAAACAGAATCGGCTCCTCTCCACGAGAGCGTGCCGCGGTCAGCACGATGTCTGCGCCTTCCACTGCCTCTTTGGCAGATGCCACACCTTTGGCAGGTACGCCGGTATCTGCGGTCACCGCATCGGCGAATGCCTCACGACGCTCAGGAGTCGGGCTGTACACGTTGACTTCGGTGAGCTCGCGAACACTTGCGAATGCGCGGGTGTGCATCGCTGCTTCCAGACCGCTACCGAGTACTGCCAGGCGAGCATGACCCTTGGGTGCAAGCCGATCCAATGCTGCGGCCGAGGTGGAGGCGGTGCGGAAGCCCGTCACTAGATTGCCGTCGACGAAAGCTGCGATCCGATTGGTGGTCCGATCAAATAGGACGATGACGTATTCGATACCAGGAGGTGCGTCGCCCCCCATGTTCGAACCCATCAGCTTGGCGCCGTAGTAGCGGCTGCCAGGAGGAATAGCGGGGAGATTGCGCAGCCAGGTTTTTTCAAGCACCGCTACCGTGCGAGACGGAGTCGCCTTCGCGGGGATGGGGTGGGCGTATGCCTTTTGGAGAGCGGCAATTGCATCTTCCCAGCGAAAGACAGTCCGTGCAGTGTCGCTGGAAATGAAGACGGGGTTCTGGAGATTGGCGGTCATATGGTTGATTCCAAAAAGCAGCGGTTACGGGATGAGCGAGCGTAGAGCGACCCAGCTTCAGCAAGAAGTGCATTGCAGAGACCTCTCTGACTACACGGGTACCTAGATCTGCAGCCAAATAGCTTGCCTTGTGAGGCAGTTGAAGGCCTCTAGAGGTGCGGCCTTCTCGACGTGCGTGACAGCTCATTTAGCCCCTCCTGGCGGTGCAGGGTAGGGGATGATTTTGCAAGAAACGACACGGAGCGTATCTAAAATATTTCTTTCGGGCAAGGCTAATTCAGCCAACCCAGTTGGCGATTTTCGTAAAGTGCGTACAGGTGGTTGCACTTATGAAACGATACGTATAGTTTGATATCGACGGAACAAGCCACCCCTCGGGAGAAAGTGATGAAGTTAGGTCGATTTGTAGTTGAAGGACTGGATGGTCCTGTACAGCGTATCTGCATGGTTCTACCGGAGCAGAATCGGGTTATCGATCTGCGTGCCGCTGAAGCGCTGCGTCTTCAAGCAAAGGGCGCCACCCGCGAAGCTGCCCTTCGCTATGCATCTACGGTGTTCCCTGAAAGCATGTCTGCTGCCATCGCTCTGGGGCAGCAGTTCTTGGACACCGCCGCCGAAGCTGCAGAGAAAAACGGCGCTGATGCGTCGCTGGCCATGGACGGTCTGAAGTGGGGGGCTGCCTGCGATCCTTCGGTTGTGCGCGACGGGCTGACGTTCACCAAGCACATCCGCCAATTCCATGAACGGATGAATGTAACTCCGCAACCGGCTCTGCTGGAAATCCCTGGTTACTTCAAGGGCTCGCCCTGGACCGTCATCGGTCATGATGCTGAGGTGCCGTGGCCTGCCCGCGGCCAGCGTATCGATTACGAGCTCGAGCTCGGTTGGGTCATCGGTGCCCGCGCCAATAACATTACTCCCGACACTGCTCTTTCGCACCTGTTCGGTGTGACCATCTTCAACGACTTTAGCGCTCGCGATCTCCAGGCCAACGAGTTCGCAATCGGGATGGGTCCAACGAAGAGTAAGGACTTCGCTTACGGCATCGGCCCGTGGATCACCACTATTGACGAGTTCTCCGACCTGAACGCCATCAAGATGTCCGTGCGCGTTAATGGCGAGACCTGGGGGGAGGGCGATACGTCCGAGATGCTCTGGACTCCGGAGGAGTTGATCGCCTACGTCTCGATCGGCGACCACATCCAGCCTGGCGATGTCATTGGTTCCGGCACCATGGGTGACGGCTCGGCATTCGAGCTGGGTCGTAGTCTGAACCCTGGTGATGTGGTCGAGCTGGAAGTGGGCGGTGTCGGTGTGCTGCGTAACCGCATTGGGCAGCGTCCGGAAGAATCTTGGTGGCCAGAGCGTCGCAAGCCGTTCATGTAAGTATCAGATGTGCTGCAGTTAATTTGTGCCTTAGAAGATTTGAAGCCGCGAGGTTTGGGCGTCGGAAGGTGACTGGACCTACTCGGGGTAGATAGTGCAGCATCCGAGCGGGTCTGACGGGCGCCGATTCCAAGCTGCAGCTATCTGCGGCTTGGAATCGGCGCCAATCAGTAAGAGGCGCAAAATTGACCAGCCCTGCGCAGTGCCTTGGGTATGCGCAGGCGCCTACACCTGCTATAGCAGTTACCACCCGCCACAGAAGCGGAGAGGAGACAAGAAATGAATGCAATTAAACGCGTCCTGATCGTGGGCAGCGGAATCGGTGGCGCTACAGCAGCTTTTGCGCTTCGCAGGATTGGTGTTGATGTTCACTGCATCGATATCAAGCCCGAAGCCCCGATAGCCGGCTCTGGAATCTGCATGCTTCACAATGCGATGCGAGCCCTTAGCGGTCTCGGTCTCGCTGAGCCCTGCCTGGATAGTGGCTACCGATTCGACAAGTTTCGCCAGTTCAACTCGGCGGGCGAGCTTCTGCTAACCAATCCTGCACCTCCCAGCTGCGGGATTCGCCGCCCGGAACTGGCGCGCATCCTGGAGGCCGCTGCTGAGGGCGCCGGCGCAGTTATTGATCGCGGTCTGACTGTAGAGAATCTGGTCAATCGTGAGGACGGCGTTGACGTTCGATTCTCGGACGGCCGCGAGGCAACTTACGATTTGATAGTAGCGGCCGACGGTGTTTACTCGAAAATCCGTGATCAGCTGTTTGGCACAGACTGCAGCCCCCGATTTGCGGGTCAAAGCGTCTGGCGTTTTAACGCGCCGAGGCCGGCTGAAATCGATGCTTTCTGCCTTTACCGCACTCCTACTGGCCATACGGTGGGATCATTCCCCACGTCACAAGAGAGTTGCTACATCTTCTATCTCGAAAACAGCAAAGAGCCTTTGCGCATTCCGGAAGGAGAGGCTCACCACCTGATTCGGGATCGGTTGATGGAGTACACCGCTCCGGCAATTCGCGAGTCGCTGGAGCTTGTTACCGATGCCAAACAAGTCATTTTCCGTCCGCTGGATATCACACTGGTGCCTGCGCCTTGGCATCGCAGTCGAGTGGTTCTGCTTGGCGATGCTGCTCATGCGCCTACGCCTCACATGACTTCTGGTGGCGGTATGGCCATTGAAGATGCGGTTGTGCTCGCAGAGAGCATCGCGGCCACTTCAACAGCAAATGCTGCCGTTGAGATGTACTCCAATCGTCGATATGAACGTTGCAAGACGATATGCGATGCATCGCTTCAGCTGTGCAAGAATGAACAGCAAGACGCGCTGGGTAATCGAGAGAAATCCGCTGGGCTGCTCCTGCAGACCTACCAGTATCTGGGGAATCCCATTTAATTCCTTAACGGTCAGGGATGAATACTCGATTCCTCTGGCTCCGGCGAGTCGAGGCCAGTTAGAAAAACGAGGAAACACCTAAGTCAATAATCTTCCTCTCCTGAAGAAGTGATTTATTAATGCACGTCCGAAAATAAAAAAACAGAGGAGCTGCTATGAATGTTGCCTTGAAAGAATCTGTTAGAGCAGGCCTTATTGGTGGGGTGGTATCCGCAGTCGTGGCCTTCTTGGTTGCTTATTACCTTGCACCTTTCCCGCTCAATCCGATTGATAACTCCATCGGCAATAGCGTGAGTGGTTTTTTCAGCGGATTGGTCAGCGGCTTCATTGGTGTTTTTCTTGTGGTTAAAAAGCTGGCTTCTTGACTGATAAGCTACGCGCGCAGATTTTCCTAAAAGGGTTGCGTCGGCCTTTCCGTTAAGGATTGCCTTAACGCCTGTTCTTTTATTCCATACTTCCCTTGTGCGCCTGTACGGTCTTCGTCAGGCGTTTTTTTTGGCTGATTTTGGCTTTTCAGGGGGCTATATGTTGCGAAGTATGAAGTTGGCGCCACGTTCGGCGTTTAGTTTTGGCGTCATAGCACTCATTGTTTTTCTCTTGGGCGCATTCTCTCTCCAAAAAATGGAAAGGATGACAAAGCAATCAGCGGTCATCAATGAAAAGTGGCTTCCTAATATAGTTAACCTCAGTAACCTGGTTAAAGCACAGCTTAGAAATCATGTGTTTCTTGCTCAACTGGCCTCGATGGAGAACCCCGCTGCGAGGGAGGGCGGCGTTCGTCAGCTTAAGGCTCTAGTAGGTGAGGTTCAGGCGCTGAAAATTCGTGTCGATGCCGGGCTAACGAGTGCGAGTGAACGAAGGGTATTTGACCAGTTCGACAAGGCTGACTGGGCCTATACCGCTGAGCAGGAGAAAATTGTCGGCCTCATTTCTTCCGGCGATATAGCCTCGGCTTCCACAATGCTGATGGGGGCAATCATTGACTATGGGACGCGGCTCGGGATGGCGACCGAGGCGCTCATGAAGCTCAATATGGAAGGCTATGAGAATGCCACGGCAGGGCTTCTTCAGGCTAGGGACAGTGCCCGGCGGGGCATCATCGCTGCCGTACTACTTGCTCTTTTGGTAACGGTGGGCTTGGCGATTTTTTACACCAGGAGCATTGTGCAGCCCCTTGGGCGAGCAGTGCAGGTGGTTGAGAGGGTTGCCCGTGGGAGACTGGACGGGAAGATTGACGCGTTTGGCCGAGACGAGCCTGCTCAGGTGCTCAGTTCGCTAAAGGTCATGCAGGACGGCCTGAGGAATGTAATCGAGGCAATCACGAATTCATCCACTCGTATTGCGGCCTCTGCACATGAACTCAAAGTAGTCACCGCATCCTCATCAAGGGCTATGAAGCTGCAAGATGACGAAGTTGAGGCCGCAGTTTCTATTGTGCATGTCGCGACGCTCGCCGTGGTGGAGGTTGCAAAGAACGCGGCGAGGACTGCTGACGCCTCTCAGATTTCCGATCAAAGCGTTAGATCGGGCTGTGAACAGGTTGCTCGGATGGTCAATTCCATCTCGGGGCTTTCTGCAGAGGTTGCGCTGACAAATGCGCAGATCGGCGAGCTGGCCATGAGCGTTGCAAACATCACCAAAATAATTGAGGTTATTCGCTCAATCGCCGAGCAAACGAACCTTCTCGCGCTGAACGCCGCGATTGAGGCAGCCCGGGCCGGTGATGCGGGGCGCGGCTTCGCAGTAGTCGCAGAGGAAGTTCGGGCCTTGGCTCATAGAACGAAGCGCTCAACCCATGAGATCGAAGTGCTCATTGGAGGAATTCAAGATGTAACAGAGCGAGCAGTTTCGTCAATGCAACGCAGCTCGGAAAGCGCAGAGATCACTCTGGGTTTGGCGGGTTCCGCTGACCAGGCTCTGAGAGATATTCAGGACTCAATCGAGACAATTAATGAGCGAAGCAGGGATATTGCCGGCGCAGCTAATCAGCAACAAGGCATGATGGAAAGCGTCAAACAGAGCCTGCTCAAAATACAGGGGCTGTTCCAGGAAGCATCCGAAGGCGTCACTCAAACAGATCAGGCAAGTGGTGATCTTTCGGAGCTAGCGAGCCTTTTGCAAGAACTGGTGTCGAAATTCGAGGCTTAAGGTAAGATTCGTACAATCTCGCGGCATATTAAAGCGTTTGAGTGAGGACTAAAAATTTAGCTTCATATTCTACTGCGCAAGGTGATTAGTCGCGCCGATTGTTGGCTTCCGGCATGAAGCTTGACAGCTTCAATATTGAATTCTTAAGTGTAGCGCATGACGACTCATGGCACCTCCTATTTGGGCCTCATTATGAGGCTTGGAGGTGTCTACGAAACCAGGGGCGATTCATTACTAATGCTGCAAAAAAGCTCAACGACTACTCGGGGAGTAGACGACGAGGACAATTGACCGCTCTGCCGGAACGGCAACTGCTGGTGGCTTGGCTGACAGAGGCGATAGATGCCGGCGCCCGAAAGTCGAAGGCGTGTAAGGAAGTTGGCTTGATGCTCAGAACGTTGCAGCGCTGGACTCAAACAGAAGAGGTGGTGGCTGATGCATGTACAACTACAGTTCGCGCAACCCCACCGAACGCGCTGAGCGACTACCTTGAAAAACGCCGTGATGCATAGTCAGCCTCTCTACTGCGTTTACGTTTACGTTTACGTCAAAAAATCTTACTAAAATTAAGATGTGTCAAGATTTTGCGTGCGTGTGCCCTTGAGTACCCTAATTTAGCCGATTCTTTAGCTTTGGTCAGCAACATGAATCTTGAATTTCCACCGCAGGCCAGAGGTAGTGCCTATGGTCTCGGCTAGCTTTAATCGTCGACCGAGCTTCATCATGAATGCAGCGCTGGTGCTGTTCAGGTGCTGGTAGCACTGTCTAGTGCATTCTGAACGACAGGGCTGAGCTTGCGTAACAGTTTGGTTGTCTTGGGGGATTTCTGCGTTTTTGTCGTACCGCTGCAACGGTGAAATCCTAGATGGCAACAGGTGCGGCTATAAAACTATGCAGCCCATGACGATGTTTTGGGGTCACGGAGGGAGCTGGATAGCTCTGTATTTGTTGAATGCTCCCTCAGCAAGAGGCTATTGTTGCGTAATGCTTGCGTCGATCACGGGTTGGCAATGCTGAGCCTCCGCAGCAGGTGTCTTGCACTCGGTTTTTGAGCCCGTGACTCCAAGCGGCGATTAGTACAAGGTGTTGTCAATGTGGCGTGAGGGTATTCTTTGTGGCTAGTTCTAATTCATCTCAATCGATGCACGATTTCAGTCAGAATCTGCGCCTTCTCTGTGGATATTATAAGTCGGTGGCAAAGGTATGTCGCTCACTTGATATAAATCGTCAGCAGTTCAATAAATATTTAGGTGCGCAAGCGACTCCCTCACCTTTTACGCTACGCAAAATCTGCAACTTTTTTGGTGTGGATGAGGAAGAAATATTTTTCGAGCATGAATCCTTCCGTGCTCTTCTCACTACGCAAAATGCGGTGCGGGAGTCAGAGAGTGCGATACCAGTGGATTTTTTTCCAAGCTCTGCGCACGAATTGTCGAAGTACCAGGGTTACTACTTTGTCTATCTGATGTCTCCCGCCGCACCGGGAGAGGTGATCAAATCGATTACCCGCTTGACCCGCTCGGGTGAAAAGATCCTTAGCAAAACCTTCGAGAGAATGAGGTTGGGTGATGACCAAGCTAAGACTTTCGGTATTAACAAGTATCGTGGTTTCTGCTTCGCCTCCTCCGATTTAATTTATATCGTCGAGCGCGAGTACCTCTCATCGCGGGGCTATATATGGTCGGCAATATATCCCTCCTACCGAAGTCGCTTTCGTTTTCTCAATGGTTTGGTAATCGGCGTATCGGGTGACAATTTTCGGCGTCCTTTCGGGGCCCATGTAGTATTTGAGTACCTAGGCGAGTCGATCGACCTGCGTAGCGCTCTCAGAAGCTGCAGCTGTTTTCCGATCGATGCTCCACAGATTCCCGTTGAGGTGAGAGCACGGCTACTGGTTCATCCATCAGAAGGTGAATTCAACCTTATCCCTCCGCTGTTCTAAACTTTCAAAACGTGACGCTATCTGACGCTCCTGGGCGTCAGCTAGCGTATTTTTTTTCGTGTTCGCGAAATTGAGATGGCCTTCAGGTAGATCGATAATTCATTCATCACCCAGAAGTCATTTTCGTTAATGGTGAACCAAACATTCGTTCCAATATTAATGAATATCGGCTTTAAAAATCACCCGCTGTGCCTACCATAAAAACAAGAGGAAAATCAATGAAAGTAAAACGAGCATTAGTGGCGGGCTTGATGGCGATGTCTGTGACTGCGTCATTGACCAGTGGTTCGGTGTATGCGGCAAACAATACCTTGGTTGTCGCTGATCGAGCCTCTTTCAAGGATTGGGATCCGGCCTCGGCCTTTTCGGAAGAAGTACGAGTGCTGGGAAATATCTACGAGACACTAGTTGTATATAACGCGCCGGGCAGCGCAGAGGAGTTTTCCCCCGGGCTCGCGACGTCTTGGGAGAGCAGCGACAGCGGAAAGACCTGGATTTTCAAGCTTCGGCACGGTGTGAAGTTTCATGACGGGGCGGCCTTTAACGCGGCAGCGGTCAAAGTCTCCATTGACTACGTCAAGCAGCTTAATCAAGGCGCTGCATTTGTATGGAAAAATCTGGATGCCGTCGAAGTCCTCGCTGACGATACGGTAGCGCTCAAGTTTAAAAGTCCCACTCCGGCCAATCTGATCGCGGCAGGCCAGTATGCCGCTTATATCATTGCCCCGGCGGCAGTAGAGAAAGGGCATAATTGGATGATGGCTCCCAACGCCATCGGCACCGGTCCCTACAAACTTGGGCAGGTCGAACAAGGCCAGCAAGTGGTGCTTGAGCGATTCGACGGATACTGGGGCGGGTGGAAAGAAGGGCAGTTTGATCGGGTCATTGTGAAGGTTGTATCCGAAGCCTCTACCCGTACTCAGATGATCAAAAATGGCGAGGCTGGGGTCGCCTGGGATATCCCTCTTGACCAGCTCAAAGTGTTGGGAGAAGACCCATCAATCAAGGTGAGTACCGCGCCTTCGTGGAAAAATTTCCAATTTTTGATCAATACCCAGAAATACCCTACGAATAACCTAAAGTTTCGTCAGGCATTGCAGTATCTCTGGGACTATGAAAGTGTCACCAAAGATATTCTGCATGGCTACGGCAGTGTTCCTAAGGGACCTTTGCCCACCAGTATCTGGGGGCATGCCAGCGTGCCTATGGCCTCTTACGATCCGGACAAAGCCCGACAGTTGTTGGAGGCTTCCGGTGTGCCTAAGCGGGACTGGAAGGTCTCGATGCAGTATATCAGTGGCGTCTATTCAAACGCAGCCGAACTGTTTCAGGCTACGGCGTCCCAGGTGGGCGTTGATGTGGAGTTACGTCCCGGCGAGTGGGGTGTTATTTGGGATCGGGCAAAGAAGCTGGATACCGCTCCCAACATGCAATCTATGGCATGGTGGCCGACATATTCGACACCTAGCGACTGGCTTGTTAGTGAATTCCATACAGAGAAAACGACGCTCTTCAATCTGTCTCACTACAGTAACCAAAACTTTGATCAGTTGATAGAAGAGGCGGGAGCCCTAGAAGGCAGTGATCGGGCCAAATCAACTGAAAAGTACGTGCAGGCACAGCAGTTGCTAGCCCAAGACGCTCCTGCGATCTGGTACGCCGACGTTCAGCAGATACGTGTCTCCCGCAAAAACATAAAGGGTATGGAAAAAAGCCTGAATCCAGCTTATGAGGCAATTCTCTACTACAACCTGAGTCATTGAGCGTTGATTCGTACTAGTTGAAGTGGAACGTGTAGTCCCTGATATACCCGGTAAATAAATGACCAGATATTTAATTTTCTGGTCAGATCGTCAAGGGTTAATCCGCTCTTGGCTGTTTGCGTAAGGTGTAAGAGGTTCGGGTCAAGTTTTTAGCCACAAGGGGTGTTCCAAATGGCGAAGTATATAACTCAGCGATTGATTGTGATGTTCTTCATTCTTTTGGGAGTGTTGACTATCACCTTCGTTCTGAGTCGAGCTCTTCCGGGTTCCCCGGTGGAAATGATGCTGGGGAACCACCCCACGGTGGAGCAAATTGCCGTTGCACGGGAAAAGCTGGGGTTGGATAAACCTCTGCCAATTCAGTACTTAAATTACATCGGCGATCTTCTCCGAGGTGATTTCGGTACTAGTCTGCGCACCGGACGGCCGGTGATGGAGGAAGTGGTCAGGCGGGTTGGAGCGACCTTTGAACTGACATTTCTCGCGATGTTCTGGGTGGTAGTGCTAGGTGTGCCGATCGGTGTTATCTCAGCTGCGCGGCAAAACCGGGTGGTCGACAATGTCGCACGAGCGGGGTCAATCGCCGGGACGGCGTTTCCAGTGTTCATCTTGGCCATGGGCTTGCAGTTGCTGTTCTATGGCAAGCTTAACTGGCTGCCCCTGCAAGGTCGTATCGATGCCTCCATTCTTCTTGATAGTCCGTTTGAGCGTGTGACGGGTTTTTACCTGATTGACACTCTGCTGGCCGGTAATTTCGTAGCACTGTGGAGTGCCATCAAGCATCTGACGCTACCCGTGCTCACCTTGGTCATAGTGACCTTGGCCACTGTCACCCGGATTACCCGCAACATGATGGTTGAGGTGCTATCTGAGGAGTACATCCGTACGGCCGTTTCTTACGGTGTACCCAAGTGGCGTATTCATTACGCCTATGCCCTCAAGGCAACAATGATTCCGCTCCTAACGGTGGTGGGCCTGACCTTCGGTTACCTACTCGGTGGTGCGGTAGTTGTTGAGTTTATTTTCGATTGGCCAGGCCTGGGCGGCTTCGTGGTGTTTTCGATTGCTCAGAATGATTTCCCTGCTGTGATGGGAGCCACTCTGGTGCTGGCCACGACATATCTGTCGATCAACCTGATCGTTGATCTCTTGTATCACCTTGTTGATCCGAGGCTGCGAGTCCAATGAGTATCCAAGACATATCACAGTCCATGCCTTCGCGAGCCCCATCATGGCGTATCAAGGCCTTGGCTTTTGCCAGCGAAAACAAATTGTTCGTATTCGGTGCGCTGTTGTTACTGCTGATCATCCTGGCAGCAGTCTTCGCGCCCTGGCTTGCCCCTTATGAACCGAACAAGATTGTCTTTTCCCAGAAATTGCTGGCACCCAGCTGGGCACACTGGATGGGCACCGACGAGTTTGGGCGTGACATTCTTTCACGGGTGCTTTATGGCGCACGCACCTCGCTGGTCATCGGGGTGAGCGTAACTTTGATTGCGATGCTAATCGGGATTCCGATTGGGCTTGTTTCCGGTTACTTCGGTGGGCGGGTGGATACGCTGCTGATGCGTTTATCAGATGTGTTTCTGGCCTTTCCGCCGTTGTTGCTACCGATCGCTATCACCGCTGCGCTGGGATCGGGATTGGCCAATGCCATGTTGGCGCTCGCTGTCTCTTGGTTTCCCTGGTACGCGAGAATCATGCGCGGTGCAGTAGTACGGGTTCGTTCAGAAACTTATATCCACGCAGCCCGTTCTATGGGCGTCAGTCACGGACGTATCTTGCTTCGACATGTACTGCCCAATGCCACTACCCCTGTAATCGTGCAGGGCTCCATGGATTTTGGTTACACCATTCTCGCCGCTGCCTCGTTGAGCTTTATCGGGCTGGGTGCCAAGCCGCCCATGATCGAATGGGGGCTGATGGCCGCGGCGTCGCGCTCGCAGTTGCTCGAGAATCCCTGGACTGTGTTGTTTCCCGGTGTGGCGATTTTTGTCCTAGTGCTGGCCGTCAATCTGGTGGGTGACGGGCTGCGCGATGTGCTCGATCCAAAGAAGGGGACACGCTGATGATCGATGAATCCTTGCAATATTCTGCTGTCGGGCGTCTCGCCGATTCGAGTAACGACGAAGAGC
>Ga0213826_1000797_pt1 | contig 14808 bp, 17 predicted proteins | sample MC6MC0899MG_FD_180668 | JGI IMG/M metagenome (GOLD analysis project Ga0213826, IMG submission 180668) | Enriched soil aggregate microbial communities from Iowa State University, Ames, United States - MC6-MC0899-MG | ecosystem: Environmental > Terrestrial > Soil > Unclassified | place: USA: Iowa...
TGATGGAATATTCTAATCTGCTCACTAAGCTAAAGCTTAACCCGATTGCAGCCGATATTTCACCGCTTGCCTTGTACCGGCTGTATTATATTCTTGATCATGCAAGTACAAACGAAATCTTGTTTTCGGTCCAGTTTGACTTGACAAGTGTTAATTTATGTATTTTTGAAGAAAATGTTCCGCTCGTTATGCGGCAATTTGCTTTGCCATTTAACTTAGACCTTTGGGAGATTAAAACAGATTTGTCCGGATTAATTGTTTATAAATATACAGGCGATGCCGATGAGCTTGTGATTCAGTTTGAAGATATTTTTAGAGAAATCAGTAAGTTAATCGATTTTTATCGATACGCACTTCACAACGAAAAACGGGACATCACCAAGTTTCTGCTAAATGGTGATCATCCAATGCTTACAGCTATCAGTGATGAAATGAAAGAGCGATATGAAATTCCTGTCGATGTAATTTCACTTGAGACAGAAACTAGAGGAAAAGTTGACAGAACACCTATTAGTCAACTGCTTCCTTTAGGTCTCGCTTTAAAAGGGGTGGAATAATGTTAGTTGAAATTAACCTGCTACCCCAGAAAGATCCGAAGAAGTTTGGCTTTATTATTACCTTGTCTAGTATAATAGTAGTCATGATTCTTCTAGGTGCCTATTATTTTTGGCAAATCAATCTTACAAAGAATGAAGTTGCTTCTTTAGACAGACAAATTGCGATGACAAAAAAGATTACTCAAAGAGAAGAGCAAGTTAGTCAAACGATGGATACGACCAACTCAGTAAGTCAATTAAAGAGTGCAATCCAGTGGGCGGATGATTACCCGATTCAAACGATTCCTGTTATGCGTCATCTAACCTCTTTACTGCCAGAGCATGGATTCATTCAGAGCTTTGGCTATACAGGAGAAGGAACAATTACGTTATCCGTACAATTCGATAGTGCTAGAGAGGCTGCCTACTTTTTAGATCATCTGAATGAGTCAAAATGGATTGCAGAAGCAAGCTTGAGTTCACTAGCTGTTGCTCCAATAGCGGGTACAACAACAGGGACTGCTAATCAAACAAATACAACAGGAACTGCTGCTCAAGGAAATTCAACTGGTTCGACAGGAAATGTAACATATCAACCAAATACAACCAATCAACCTCAACTCAGTCAGGATACAACTGGAGTAACAGCAAATACGGAAAGCCAGCCGAATACTGCTTCCGGAACAGCAAATACACAAAACAATACCGTTAATACAACAACAAATACAAATTCGGTAAATAATACTAGTACTGCAGCAACAACCACAAAAACGACAGTGAGTAAGGATCCAAATATTCTTCCACGTTATACAGGTCAATTTGAAATTAAGTTGGATAAAGAGTTTGTGAAGAAAAATATCAAGAAGAACAAGAGGGATGAGAAAGGGGTGGCTGGTTCATGAAGCTTCTTTTCTCGAAAAGGGAGAAACTTATTGTTGGAGCCGGCGCACTTTTGGTAGTGTTACTCATCGTCTATACTCAGTTCTTTTCGCTATCACCATTGAAATCTGACTTAGGGATGAAACAGCAGGAATTAACAAATGAGCAAAAACTATTGGATATCCTTAGTCAAAAGAAGGCTAATGATACGAATAAAACGGCAAAATATACTCGGGAAATACAGAAGATTTTACCTGTAAAGCCCTTGCAAGAACAGTTAATTTTAGACTTAGAAAAGGCAGAGACTCTTTCTAATAGTAAGATTAATTCAATGGGTTTTTCAAAAGATACTGATGCAAATACAGTTGCTGACCAAACTAACTCTAATGGTCAACAAACAGTTGAAAATCAAAATGCTGCCAATCCAAGTTCAACAAATCAGGAGGCAGCTTCCGGTCAAACGGCTCCCGCTCAAACTGTTGGTCTTAAGAAAATGACCGTTTCTCTAAGTGTCGAATCACCAACCTATAAAGATTTTGAAAAATTTATTGAAACATTAGAATCCTTAAAGCGGGTTGTCGTGGTAGAATCGATTAGTTATGCAGGCGGACAAGAGATAACCAGTTTGGATCAAGAAGTCCAACCACTAAGTTACAGCCTGACAATTTCTGCTTTTTACATGCCCAGTTTAACTGACTTAACGGCACATCTACCAACAATCGATGCACCTGCACCTGCGGGTAAAGATAATCCTTTAAGCGAGTTTCCTTCAACAGGACAAACACAGCCTTAGTTAACAACATGGCGAACGAACAAAAAATTTGACGAAAGTCTACAATAACAAGACGACAAAAGTCTTGTTATTTTTTTTTGCCTTTATGATAGGATGAAACCAATTACCCTTCGGAAGAGAGAGGAGTACGTATAGTGGACAAGCCTAAAAAAGGCAATACAATCAAGATCAAATTAAATGGAGATACCCAGCCTGTTCAGGAAGAACCGAAAAAAAAGGAGCCGGAAGCGGGCACCGAACCTGTTACAAGAGTGATTAAAATAGATTCGAACAAGTTAGATTCGGATGTTTTTTTTGAGACGGCAGCAGCCCAGGAATCTGTCGATGAGAGTTTTGACTGGATCATTCCGGAATCCTCCGAAAATGATATAGAAGAATTTAAAATAAACAGCAGCAGTAAAACGCCCAAGAAAAGCGGTCTCCCGAAAATAACCTCCTTTTCATCCAATACTAAGAAGAATGGTCGTCCCTTAGGGTCCATCGTCATTTCAGGCATTTTTGCCATTCTCATTGGTACTACGATAGGGGTTGTTATGCTAAAGCTGGTGACAGCAGGGCCTACTGAAAAGACAGTCACTGAACCCCCTGTGGTCGAAGTAAAAGGTGGAACGGATAAGAAACCTGCTGCTGGAAAAACAACAACTGCAGCCTTAGGCCAATTAACTGCGTATGTCATTCAAGGTGGATTCTTTTCATCAAAAGACGGTGCAAAGGAAACCGTATCTCAAATATCATCAAAGGGTGTACCTTCTCAAATAATAGAAATGGAAGGAAAACATTTTATCTTTTTAGGTACTGCAGATTCAATTGAAACGGCTAAATCGCTAAGTACCCAATATAAAGATAAAGGCGTTGAGGGTGCATTTGCAAAATCATTGTTACTAGATGAAAAGAAAGTCTCCGATATTACAACAAAAGAAAAGGACTTTTTAGAAATTGTCCCTACGATTTACGAGACTCTTTCCCTAGTGACTTCAAGCGCTCTATTAACTAAATCCATTTCAGAAGAGTCCACTAAAGCATTAGCAGGTATAGAAGAACAATTAAAAGTAAGTGGAATTAAAAACGAGAAAATAAAAAATTTGGAAGCAGAATTAACTAGTGCCGAAGAAAAGGTTAAAGCCTTTCAAAAATCAAAAAATGCAAAGAGCATCAGTGAAGCACAGCAGCATTTATTAAACTTCCTCTCGTACTATTTTACTATGTAATCGACAAAGCTCGTTATTTTCCGGGAAATAGTTAGTGACACAAGGCCTGTCCCCATAGGGCAGGCTTTTCAAATTAGCTGAAAAAGAGAAGCTCTGCATAAATTGACAAATTTCTTCAAATTTTAATGATATAAAAATTGTTTGCGTGTGTAATTTCTGATACGATTAACTTGTATCTTCCTATACAAATGCAAAAAGGTAAGGTGATTGAATGCAGAACCTCATTTTAGCCTCTTCTTCTCCACGGCGAAAAGAACTTCTAGAAAATCTCCGCTTAACATTCGCGATTTCAAGCAGTGATGTTGATGAAAGCTTTGACCCTACACTCCCCCCGGAGGAAGTAGTGATGGAGTTAGCCGAACGTAAAGCACTGGCCGTTTTTCAACAAAATCAAGATGCCTTTGTGATTGGTTCGGACACGATTGTCGTTGCGAATAATCAAATCTTAGGAAAGCCAGCTGATGAAGCAGAAGCAATAAGGATGTTACAGAGATTGTCAGGTCAACAGCATGAGGTGTTTACGGGTGTTTCAATTATGTCTCCGGAAAGTTCAACTCGATTTTATGAAAAAACAGAAGTTTGGTTTTGGGAGTTAACGGACGACGAAATTAAAGCCTATGTGCAAAGTGGTGAACCGCTTGATAAAGCAGGTGCATATGGCATTCAACAGCTTGGAAGTATGCTTGTCAAAAAAATAAATGGAGACTATTTTGCGGTTGTCGGTCTGCCTGTGGCCAGAACAATAAGGGAATTGAAAAGGGCAGGCTACCAGTTGCCGTATTAACTTTTACTTGTTTCTTAACTCCCACGATAAAAGGGAGGGAAAAAAGTGTTCACAAATACATTAATGATCCGTGATTTTCCGCAAGACGAACGGCCGCGGGAGCGTTTTATCAACCATGGCCCGCAGAGCTTATCGAATCATGAACTGATTGCCATCCTGCTTCGCACAGGGACGAAGGAGGAGTCAGTATTGCAACTATCGAATCGCTTGCTTACCCATTTTGAAGGTTTAAGGCTGTTAAAATCAGCCACCTTAGAAGAAATAACCGAAATTAAAGGGATTGGTACGGCTAAGGCGATACAAATTCTTGCTGCCGTTGAAATTGGCCGAAGAATTGCCAACCTTAACTATACCGACCGCTATGTCATTCGTTCCCCGGAAGACGGGGCCAAGTATGTCATGAACGATATGCGCTTTTTGACGCAGGAGCATTTTGTTTGTTTGTATTTAAACACGAAAAATCAAGTGATCCATAAACAAACTGTTTTTATCGGCAGCTTAAATGCCTCAATCGTCCATCCACGCGAGGTATTCCGCGAAGCGTTAAAACGATCCGCGGCATCTGTAATAGCCCTGCATAATCATCCTTCCGGCGATCCGTCTCCAAGCCGCGAAGACATAGAGGTAACCAAGCGTCTAGTTGAATGCGGCAAAATTATTGGCATCGATTTGCTCGATCACTTGATCATCGGTGAAAACAAGTTTGTAAGTTTAAAGGAAAAAGGGTATTTATAACACTAGGATATTATTTGACGTTGAGCTATAATATTGGGTATGATTTTTTAGGACTGTTTTAAAAATATCTATATAAATAGTACGAAAAAAGACATGATAAATAAGGTGATTACCTGCCTATAGGAATTTATGCATTTCGTATCAGAAAGGGAGATACAACATTATGTTTGGAATTAAACCTAGAGATCTTGGGATTGACTTGGGGACAGCAAATACCCTTGTATATGTAAAAGGAAAAGGAATTGTCTTACGGGAGCCATCCGTAGTGGCAATGCAAACCGATACAAAAAGCATCGTAGCAGTTGGAAATGATGCGAAAAATATGATTGGACGGACGCCGGGGAATGTTGTGGCGATGCGACCGATGAAGGATGGCGTCATTGCTGATTTTGAAATAACGGCTGCTATGATGAAGCACCACATTCGACAAGCACAGAAAAGTAACAATCTTTTCTCTGGGAAGCCTTATGTTATGGTTTGTGTGCCGTCAGGTATTACGGCAGTTGAGGAAAGAGCCGTCATCGACGCAACAAGACAAGCTGGGGCAAAGGATGCTTATACGATTGAAGAACCATTTGCGGCAGCGATTGGCGCGAACCTGCCTGTTTGGGAGCCGACCGGCAGCATGGTCGTTGATATTGGCGGTGGTACGACAGAAGTTGCAATCATTTCCTTAGGTGGAATCGTAACGAGCATATCAATTCGCGTAGCCGGTGATGAAATGGATGATTCGATTATATCCTATATCCGTAAAAACTATAATTTAATGATTGGGGAGCGGACGGCGGAAACAATTAAAGTGGAAATCGGATCTGCCGGCACGCCTGAAGACATCGACAATATGGAAATCCGCGGCCGTGATTTACTAACAGGTCTGCCAAAAACGATTGAAATTACCGCTAAAGAAATTTCTGCGGCCTTAAATGACACAGTCTTTGCCATTGTCGAAGCTGTGAAGAATACATTAGAAAAAACACCGCCGGAATTGGCCGCAGATATTATGGATCGGGGAATTGTCTTAACTGGTGGAGGTGCGCTTCTTCGTAATTTGGATAGGGTTATTAGCGAAGAAACGAAAATGCCTGTCTTAATTGCCGAGAACCCGCTTGATTGCGTGGCAATTGGAACAGGAAAAGCCCTTGATCATATTAATTTATTTAAAAATAAAGCACGTTGATAAGTGCTAAACTTTCGAATTACCAAGATTTTAGAAAAATAGAGGTGTATAATCATGCCACAGTTCTTTTTGAATAAACGACTGATTATTTTGCTTGTCAGCATTATTGTTCTCGTGGCATTGATTGGGTTTTCATTAAGGGAGAGAAGTAAACTGTCCTGGCCGGAGCAATTTGTCAAAGACACAACCGGCTGGGTGCAATCCCTGGTTTCAAAGCCGACCAACTTTGTTGCAGGCTTTTTTGAAAATCTCCAGGACTTAACAAATACATATGATGAGAATAAGGAATTAAAATCGCGCATTGAAAATCTTGCCAGCCTTGAAGCACAAGTTCAAGAGCTGAAAAAGGACAATAAGGAATTGCGTGACGTTCTCGATGAAAAAAAGACCCTGAGAGATTTTGAACCACTACCAGCTACTGTTATTGGCAGAAACCCTGATCGTTGGCATGAAATGATTATTATCGACAAAGGTAAATTAAACGGTGTTAAAAAAAATATGGCTGTTGTTACGGCAAGCGGTCTGATTGGAAAAGTAAAGAATGTTACCCAATTTAGCTCAACCGTACAGCTGATGAGCTCCATGGATCCGAAGAACCGAATCTCCGCCATCATCCAGGGCGAAACCCCTGTGTATGGCCTTGTGGAAGGCTATGATAAAGAGAAAAAATTACTCATTGTAAAAGCCATCCCTTCAGGTGCGAAAATTGAAAAAGACCAAACCGTTATCACTTCAGGATTAGGCGGGATTTTTCCGAAAGCGTTAATGATTGGAAAAGTGGTCGAAGTGAAACAGGATCAATATGGATTGAATCAAACGGCACTTGTGAAACCAGGGGCTGATTTTTATGATATCCAAAATGTGATTGTCACGAAAACTAACATGATACCGGTTGATGCAGCCGAAACGACTGACGGGAAGGAGGAGGAATCGTGAAAAAGTTCCTTCTTCCTCTGTTGTTTCTGTTTTTATTTATTTTAGAAAGTCTTTATGTTCAATATGTACCGGTAGAGATATTGGGACGGAACAGCATTGTTACTCCCCATTTTCTCTTTGCTGCCCTTTTATTTCTGACGATTTATGTTGGAAAGAAACAGGGAATTATTTATGCCGCTATTTTTGGACTATTATTTGATATTGTCTACATCGAAGTTATCGGGATCTACCTTTTTCTTTATCCATTTATTTGCTATCTTGTTTCAAAAATCATGCATATCATGCAGACCAATATTGTGATTGCTTTCCTTGTTTCTCTATTAGGAATTGCCTTATTAGAAGTAGGGGTTTACGAAATGGATTATTTAATCCATGTAACAAACCTCGATTTTATGAGCTTTATCAATTTGCGTTTTTATCCGACGCTAATCATAAATGCCATCTTTATCACCATAGCAGGATATCCTTTCAAACGGCTTTTTGAAAAGCATGCCGAAGCACTAAGGGCTGATTAGTTTTTGAGGAGTCTCTAGTTTTCTTTTTTTTTAAAAGGAGAATGGACGCATCATGTCGAATTTTAATTAAGATGTCAGTACTTTGATTCGGAATGTGCATGACGGCATGCAAATTTCATTTTTGTTAGAAAAAATTTGCTTGTTCCGAAATTGCTTTTTTAATTATGAGGTGAAATTTCTCCATGAAAAAACGGCAAAATGTTACAATAAAAGGAACGAAGGAAGGACTTGTCCTTCATCTTGATGATACATGTTCCTACGAGGAACTAAAAAAGGAACTTGACCAAAAGCTTTCAGCCAACTCAAGGACACAGGAGGAGCGTAATTTAATCTCTGTGAAAGTAAATGTTGGCAAACGATATTTGACCGATGAGAAGCGGGAAGAGCTAAAGAATTTGATTCGCCAAAAGAAGAATTTAGTTGTAGATGATATAGAATCGGATGTTATCACTATGGAAGAAGCGAAACGGCTAAATGCCGAGAACGAGGTGATGACCGTTTCTAGCATTATTCGTTCCGGACAAGTCCTTAAAGCCCCCGGGGATGTACTTTTGATCGGTGATGTCAATCCAGGTGGAACGGTTGTTGCAGGCGGAAATATTTTTATCATGGGTTCGTTAAAAGGAGTGGCACATGCCGGCTGCTTTGGCAACGAGGAGGCTGTCATTGCGGCGTCCAGTATGAAACCAACCCAGCTTAAGATTAGTGATTTTATCAATCGAGCGCCAGATACCATACAAAGCAGTGAGAAACGGGAAATGGAATGTGCTTACATAAATGAGATAAATGAGGAACGACAAATCATTGTTGATAGATTACAAGTTTTAATTCATTTAAGGCCTAATTTAAACAGATTCGAAGGGGGACATTAAAGTGGGAGAAGCAATAGTAATTACATCCGGTAAGGGCGGAGTAGGGAAAACCACTACTTCTGCTAATATTGGGACGTCTTTGGCCCTTCAAGGCAAAAAAGTATGCTTAGTAGATACAGACATCGGTCTTCGAAACTTGGATGTCGTCATGGGACTTGAAAACAGAATTATTTATGATCTTGTCGATGTAGTAGAAAAGAGATGCAAAATCCATCAGGCATTGGTCAAGGACAAACGCTTTGATGGGTTATTATATTTACTGCCGGCCGCCCAGACGGTTGATAAATCAGCCGTTAAGCCCGAGCAGATGAAGGAACTGATTAGCGAATTAAAGCAAGACTATGATTATATCATTATTGATTGCCCTGCAGGTATTGAACAGGGTTTCCAAAATGCGCTGGCCGGAGCGGATAAAGCGATTATTGTCACCACGCCTGAAGTTTCAGCCGTCCGTGATGCCGACAGAATCATTGGCCTGATTGAAAAGCAAAAGAATATGGAAGCGCCTAAATTAGTAGTCAACCGGATTCGCTATCAAATGATGAAAAGCGGCGATATGCTTGATATCGATGAAATCACGCAGCATTTATCCATTGAGCTCATTGGCATTGTTGCTGACGATGAAGAGGTCATTAAAGCTTCCAACCATGGTGAACCGATTGCCCTTAATCCAAACAGCAGAGCATCGATTGCCTACCGCAATATTGCCAGAAGGATTCTCGGTGAATCCATCCCGCTGCAGCCGCTGGAGGAAGCAAACAAAGGCGTTTTTACAAAAATCAAGAAGTTTTTTGGTGTTCGATAATAGATGTGCCTGCCCGCTTACATACGGACAGGCTTTTTTTTGCCGATAGGAAAGTAGTACTTTCCTATCAGGCATAAGTGCAACTACACCACTGTCTACGCTAATCGGCGAGTTTTCTTTAAACTTTGAAATTATTCCTTCACAACAATTAAATTTAGGATAACCTTTTTGTGGAGTCATACTCTGCCATTCCCCTTCATAAACTTGTACAAAAAAGTGGGAAAAGGGTTGATGGTTATGGCGCGGTCTACACCGGAGGAAATACGGCGGCGAATCGCTAAGAGGAAAAAAGAACAGGGTTCACCTACGAATACACCAGACCGTCAAATGGTTTGGCCTGGTGATGACGAAAAATACGGTTTTAATCAAATTACCCCTCCTGGAATCGAAAGAGGGGAAGAAGGACATCCATTATTTAAGAAAGAAGTATTCTTTTTCAAAATATTGGCGTCAGTGCTCTTGTTTTTAACGGTTGCCATTTTGTTTCGCAATCATACCGCAACCTTTGAGCCTGTTAGGGACTTTGTTACAAAGCAAATGGACAAGGATTTTAAGTTTGCCACTGTTTCAAATTGGTACGAAGACAAGTTCGGCAAACCATTGGCCCTCCTCCCATTTTCAGAGAAAGATCAAGCTGGAAAAAAGGCTGTAGTCAAGGAGCCGAATTTCTCCGTTCCGGCAATGGGGAAAATCCTCGAAAACTTTGAGAAAAATGGTCAAGGTATTATGATTGAAACCGGTAAAGGTGCGGCAGTTCAGTCCATAAATGATGGTTTTGTCACCTTCGTGGGAATCAAAGAAGGATTGGGGAAAACCGTCATTATCCAGCATCCCGATAAATCGGAAACATGGTATGGGAATTTAGAGGAAATTAAAGTCAACAAATATGATCATATTGATAAAAGAACGGTCGTAGGCACTGTTTCTGCTTCAACAGGCCAAGATAAAACAAAAGGCAAATATTATTTTGCGATAAAAAAAGACGATGATTTCATCGACCCAATCCAGGTGATTCGCTTTGAATAGAGCTATTATCTTACTTCGATATGTTCATATTCATCCACTACTATGGATTGTGATTGCCCTAGCGATTGCTACCGGGTATTTCCTAGAAGTCTGCCTGCTGCTCGCGATAATTTTTATACATGAAATGGGGCATGCTGCTGCGGCTTCTTTTTTTTCATGGAGAATCAAGAAAATCACCCTCCTGCCGTTTGGCGGTGTGGCCGAAATGGATGAGCACGGCAATCGTCCCCTAAAGGAAGAAACGATAGTCGTGCTTGCCGGACCACTGCAGCATGTGTGGATGGTGGCGGCAGCATACGTCTTATTTACAGTGCACCTGATCCCAGAAGACTTATTTAAGCTATTTATTAACTACAACGTAATGATTTTCGTCTTCAATCTTTTTCCAATTTGGCCGCTTGATGGCGGGAAACTGGTATTCTTACTGCTCTCATTAAAAAATTCGTTTCCGAGTGCACATCGTTTGACACTATTGATTTCGTTTTTCAGCCTATCCCTGTTTTCAGTGACTATTTTACTGGCTTCGCCATCTAATATAAATGTATGGGTCGTGATCGGCTTTTTATTCTTCTCGTTGTACCATGAGTGGAAGCAGCGGCGCTTTATTTTCATGAGATTTTTATTGGAGCGCTATTATGGGAAAAAATCGAGCCTGCAAGCATTGAAACCCATCCAGGCAAATGAGCAGGATTTACTCATTCACGTATTGGAAAAATTTCAACGTGGCTGCAAGCATCCGATTATTATCGAAGCGGGCGGCAAGGAAACAGGCACATTGGATGAAAACGAGCTCCTGCACGCCTATTTTACGGAAAAGCGCCTAACCGATAAAATCAGCGACCTTCTTTTTTCTTATTAATTCGTTATAATAGAAGCATCTATGAAAAAAGTGAGGACGCTCGGTTTGGAAACTTTAATTATCAATTACACCGCACGGGAGAAGCGATTTGCTTATCTGAGAAATAATCGAGTTGTACAGATCGTTTTTGATCGACCGGAACATCGCTCGCTGGTCGGTAATATTTATTTTGGGACCGTTACAAAGGTGCTGCCAGGAATGAATGCTGTGTTCATCGATATTGGCGAGGAGAAAAATGCCTATTTGCACCGCGACTCATTGCTTTCGTATGTGCTCTCATCCGAAAAGCAAAAAAACATTACCTCGTTCATTCATCAAGGCGAAAAAATGCTTGTTCAGGTGGACAAGGATGCCACCGGCACAAAGGGGCCAAAAGTGACGGGGATTATTGAGATTCAGGGGAATCATCTCATTTACATGCCGAAAGGGCGCTATGTGGCCGTATCGAAAAAAATCGCCGATGAAGCTCAGCAGGCAACGCTCCGTCGCCTTGGCAAGCTTCTCAAGACGGAGGAAGAGGGAATCATTTTTCGTACTTCCAGCATGGCAAGCACGGAGGAAGAAATTAAAGAGGAGCTGCAAACGTTAAGACAACAATCCCAAGAACTATTACAGAAAATCACCTCCCAAAAAAAGCCAGGATTACTTTTTAAAAAAGACACCTTTATCGAAATGCTTGTAATTCATACTAAAAATATGAAGTCAGGTGAAGTCATCATCGATGATCTAGCCGTAAAAAAAATGCTTGAGCAGGCCAACCATAAAGTCAAGCACAGCTACTACAATGGAAAAGAGAATATATTCTCAGCTAACCAAGTAGAGCATGAAATTGACAAAGCCCTAAAAAAGATTGTCTGGCTCGATCGAGGTGCTTATCTTATTTTTGATGAAACGGAAGCATTAACGATTATTGATGTGAACACCGGGAAATTTTCCGGGAAAACCGATTATCAGGATACAGTACTCAAAACCAATCAGCTGGCAGCCAAAGAAATTGTCAGGCAGCTTCGTCTCCGTGATATAGGCGGCATTGTTCTGATTGATTTTATTGATATGAAACGCGAGCAGGATAAACAGACGATTCTCAACACGGTTGAGACGGAATTAACGAAAGATGAGAAGAGAACAAAAATTATAGGTTTTACCCCGCTTGGGATTCTTCAATTGACTAGGAAGAAGACAAAGATTACACTTTCTGAAGCACTTCAAGTGAAATGTCCAGTCTGCGACGGCATGGGCCGCATCCTTAGTGCTGAAACAATGGCGTTCCGTCTTGAGCGGGAGCTGCTAGAGCACCGTCATGCTGAATTCGAAGCAATCCTTATCGAGACAACCTATGAGGTAAAAGAGGCGCTTCTCGGCGAAAATGAAGCCCATCGAGCGGCGTTAGAAGAATTGCTTCAAATAAAGCTTTATTTTTCTATCCAGCAAGCTGCAAAGCCATATTATGTCCTAAAACAATTTGGCGATGACCAGGATATCTCCCTAAAAGCTATTGACACTCTTCATTAAATTATGTTAGTATTCTAATGTTATGTTTGTAGCACCCGTGCTACAACCGCACAGAACAGGTAGTAAGATTTCTGCGTGATTCGCGGGGACGCCTGTAGATGGCGAGTCTGAGTTTATAAGGAGGTGCAGTTCATGTACGCAATTATCGAAACTGGCGGTAAACAACTTAAAGTCGAAGAAGGCCAAGCAATCTACATTGAAAAACTAAATGTTGAAGCTGGTGAAACAGTTACTTTTGACAAGGTTCTTTTCGTTGGCGGTGAAACTGTAAAAGTTGGAAGCCCTGTTGTTGCAGGCGCTACTGTTACAGCTAAAGTTGAAAAACAAGGCCGTGCGAAGAAAATCATTGTTTTCAAGTACAAAGCGAAGAAAAACAACCGTAAGAAACAAGGTCATCGTCAGCCTTACACAAAAGTAGTCATCGAAAAAATCAACGCGTAAGGTGTTGGAAAATAGATGATTAGAATTACGATTTATCGTACTGAGTCCGGAAAATTTAAGTCCTTCGAAATGAATGGTCATGCTTTATTCGCTGATCGAGGGAAGGATATCGTTTGTGCGGGCGTCTCTGCTGTCTCTGTTGGAGCCATTAACGCTGTGCACGAACTGACTGGTGTCACTCCCGACCTTGAGCATCGGGCAGATGGGTTTCTCCACTGTGTAATCCCGGAAGAACTTCCGGAAGACATACATGAGAAGGTTCAACTGATCTTTGAAGCTATGGTTATTTCATTACGATCGATTGAAGAAGAGTACGGAAAGCACATAAAGATTACCTTCAAAAAGCAGGAGGTGGAATAAATGTTATTAAAATTAGATCTTCAATTGTTTGCATCTAAAAAGGGTGTAGGTTCTACAAAGAACGGACGTGACTCTATCGCAAAGCGCCTTGGTGCTAAGCGTGCAGACGGTCAATTTGTAACTGGTGGTTCAATCCTTTACCGTCAACGCGGTACAAAGATTTACCCAGGTGAAAACGTTGGCCGTGGCGGAGACGACACTCTTTTTGCAAAAATCGACGGCGTTGTAAAATTCGAACGTTTAGGTCGTGACCGTAAAAAAGTGAGCGTTTATCCAGTAGCTCAAGAAGCGTAAATACATCAAAAGGAAACTCTAACCTGTTTGGTTAGAGTTTTCTTTTTGCTAACGAATTTTACCTCCCATCTAACACGTCAGGAAACCTACTTCGTATAAGCTTCTTTTTGCCTCTTAGATATAAATTTGCTTACTCATGTTTGTTTTTTTGATATACTATCAGAAACAGTGTCCAACACTTAATGTGGGAGTGTACATATGGGGAAAGAATGGAATATCGTTGAAGTGCTGCGGCACTCACGACATGATTGGTTAAACAAACTCCAGCTAATAAAGGGGAACCTGGATTTAAACCGAATTGACCGGGCAAAAGCAGTCATTGATGAAATAGTGATTGAAACGCAGCATGAAACAAAGCTTTCGAATTTACATATGCCATTGTTTGCTGCTCTGCTATTAAAATCCAATTGGGAAAATCCTTCACTTAAACTGGAGTATGAAGTACTTCTCGATTCAGAATCAACTAAAATTGATGATGTAGGTATGACAAATTGGACAAAATCCTTTTTTTCATGTTTAATTCAGGCAATAGAAGAATTTCAAGAAAACCATTTATCCATCACAATTGAACCGCAATTAGACGGTGTCCGTTTCTTTTTTGATTTTAGCGGGATAATAATAAAAAGAGAACTGATTGAAAAATTCCTTACTGACCCAGCATTGGATGTAGTGGTTAAGGAATTTACTGAGAGTGAACTCGCACTGGAAGTTTTTATGCCAATCCTTTAAATGGTGTGTCATCATTTTATTTAATGTGCAAGACTGGAGGAATAAGATGTTTGTCGATCAAGTCAAAATTTATGTAAAAGGTGGAGACGGCGGCAATGGTATGGTCGCGTTTCGTCGTGAAAAATATGTTCCAAATGGCGGTCCGGCCGGCGGTGATGGCGGAAAAGGTGCCAGTGTCGTTTTTGAGGTAAACGAAGGGCTGAGAACGTTAATGGATTTCCGCTATAAGCGCCATTTTAAGGCAGATCGTGGTGAGCATGGCATGTCCAAGGGGCAGCATGGAAGAGGCTCTAAGGATATGATTGTTAAGGTACCCCCTGGAACGGTGGTCATGGATGCGGAAACAA
>Ga0213826_1000799_pt1 | contig 14771 bp, 15 predicted proteins | sample MC6MC0899MG_FD_180668 | JGI IMG/M metagenome (GOLD analysis project Ga0213826, IMG submission 180668) | Enriched soil aggregate microbial communities from Iowa State University, Ames, United States - MC6-MC0899-MG | ecosystem: Environmental > Terrestrial > Soil > Unclassified | place: USA: Iowa...
TCATGATCCAGGGATCCGCGCAGCGCTGGTTCGCACCCGGGTTCATGGAGCGCCGCCCGGAACAGAGCAGCCGTCTGCTGCACGTCCTGCGGGACACCGAACGGGCCAGTTACGCCTACTGCTGCGAGGCACTCGCCGCCTTCGACGTCCGGGACCGCCTGGGGACCATCACGGTCCCCGTGCAGCTCGTGGCCGGCGTCGAGGACCAGGTGGCCCCGCCGTCGCTCGCGGAGGAGACCGCGGCGGCCATCACCGCGGGCGGTGGCACGGCCGCCGTCGAGGTGCTCGACGGCGTCGCCCACCTGGCGCCGACCGAGGCGCCCGACACGGTCGCCGCCCTTCTCCGTTCCTTCCTCCAGGAGGTCTCAGCATGAGCGAACAGCCACAGGACACCGCGCGCCAGGGGGCCGTCCAGCCGGACGCCACCGCGCGCCAGATCCACGACGCCGGCATGGCCGTCCGCCGCGAGGTCCTGGGTGACGCCCACGTGGACCGGGCCAACGCCGCCAAGGACGACTTCACCGAGGACTTCCAGGACATGATCACCCGCATCGCCTGGGGCGGGATCTGGACCCGCCCGGGCCTGTCCCGGCAGATGCGCTCCGCCGTGACCCTGACCGCCATGGTGGCGCACGGTCACTGGGAGGAGTTCGCCATGCACGTCCGCGCGGCGCTGCGGAACGGCCTCACCCGGGAGGAGATCCAGGAGATCCTCCTCCAGACGGCCATCTACTGCGGGGTCCCCTCCGCCAACACCGCCTTCAAGACCGCACAGCAGGTCTTCGCAGAAATGGATCAGACCGCATGAATCAGGCCTATGTGTACGACGCCGTGCGCACCCCGTTCGGCAAGTTCGGCTCCGGGCTGGCCGGGGTCCGTCCCGATGACCTGGCGGCCCACGTGGTCCGTGAGTCCGTGCGGCGGGCCCCCGGCCTGGACGTGGAACGGGTCGACGAGATCGTCTTCGGCAACGCCAACGGCGCCGGCGAGGAGAACCGCAACGTGGCCCGCATGGCCGGGCTGCTGGCGGGACTGCCCGTCTCGGTGCCCGGGACCACGGTCAACCGTCTGTGCGGTTCTTCGCTGGACGCGGCGATCATCGCGTCCCGCCAGATCGAGACCGGCGACGCGGACCTGATGCTGGTGGGTGGCGCGGAGTCGATGAGCCGCGCGCCGTGGGTGCTCCCCAAGACCACGCGCCCCTTCCCGGCCGGGGACATGACCCTGGCCTCGACCACGCTCGGCTGGCGCCTGGTGAATCCCGCGATGAATCCCGAGTGGACCGTGTCTCTCGGGGAGGCCACCGAACGGCTGCGGGAACGGCACGGCATCAGCCGGGAGCGGCAGGACGAGTTCGCCGCGGAATCCCACCGTCTGGCCGCGGAGGCCTGGGACCGGGGCTTCTACGACTCTCTCGTCGCCCCCGTGCCCGGCGCCGAACTGGTGCGTGACGAGGGCATCCGTCCCGGATCCACCGCGGAGAAACTCGCCGGGCTGAAGACCGCCTTCCGCCCGGACAACGGCGACCGTTCCGGCACGACGGCGGGCGGCACCGTCACGGCGGGCAACGCCTCCCCGCTGTCCGACGGCGCCTCGGCCGCCTGGCTGGGCTCGGAGCGGGCCGCCGGGCTGCTCGGGCTGGATCCCGTGGCCCGCGTGGCCGGCCGCGGTGCGCACGGCAACGATCCGCAGTTCTTCGGCTACGCCCCGGTGGAGGCGGCGAACCAGGCCCTCGCCCGGGCCGGGGTGCGCTGGGACCAGGTGGGCGCCGTCGAACTCAACGAGGCTTTCGCCGCCCAGTCGCTCGCCTGCATCGACGCCTGGGGGATCGATCCGGGCATCGTCAACCGGCACGGTGGCGCGATCGCGATGGGCCACCCCCTGGGTGCGTCCGGGACGCGCATCCTCGGCACGCTGGCCCGCTCGCTCCAGGAGAGCGGCGAACGCTGGGGTGTCGCGGCGATCTGCATCGGCGTGGGCCAGGGTCTGGCCGTGGTGCTGGAGAACGTGAGTGCGGGGGTGAAGGGCTGATGCTGAGTTTTCTTGATTCCGTGACCGAGGCCGTCGCGGGGATCCAGGACGGGTCCACCGTGATGATCGGCGGTTTCGGCAACGCCGGCCAGCCGTTCGAGCTGATCGACGCGCTGCTGGCCTCCGGCGCCACGGACCTCACCGTGGTCAACAACAACGCCGGACAGGCCGATCAGGGCCTGGCGCTGCTCATCAAGGAGGGCCGGGTGCGGAAGATGATCTGCTCCTTCCCGCGCCAGTCCGACTCCTGGCACTTCGACGAGAAGTACCGGGCGGGTGAGATCGAACTGGAGCTCGTGCCCCAGGGCAATCTGGCCGAGCGCATCCGTGCCGCCGGGGCCGGGATCGGCGGGTTCTTCACGCCCACCGGGTACGGGACCATGCTCGCCGAGGGCAAGGAGACCCGGTTCCTGGACGGTGTGTGGCAGGTGTTCGAGACGCCCATCCACGCCGACGTCGCGCTGATCAAGGCGCTGAAGGCCGACGGCAAGGGCAATCTGGTGTACCGCAAGACCGCCCGGAACTTCGGCCCCATCATGGCCGCCGCCGCGAAACACACCATCGCCCAGGTGTCCGAGATCGTGCCGGTGGGTGGCCTGGACCCGGAGCACGTCGTGACCCCGGGCATCTACGTCAACAGCATCGTGAAGGTGGCCTCATGAGCACGCTTCAGTCACTCCAGACCTCGCCCACCACGCTCGGCCGCTCCGAACTCGCGGCGCTCGTGGCCCGGGACATCCCCGCGGGGTCCTTCGTGAACCTGGGGATCGGGCAGCCGACGCTGGTCTCCAACTTCCTCACCGAGGAGCAGAACATCACGCTCCACACGGAGAACGGCATGCTCGGCATGGGGCCGGAGGCCGTAGAGGACCAGATCGACGGGGACCTGATCAACGCCGGCAAGCTCCCGGTGACCGAGCTCCCCGGGGCGTCCTATTTCCACCACGCGGACTCCTTCGCGATCATGCGCGGCGGTCATCTGGACATCTGCGTGCTGGGCGCGTTCCAGGTGTCCGCCACGGGCGATCTGGCGAACTGGCACACCGGCGCACCCGATGCGATCCCCGCTGTGGGCGGCGCCATGGATCTGGCGACGGGGGCGAAGGACGTGTTCGTCATGATGAGCCTGCTCACCCGCGACGGTGCGTCCAAGCTCGTGGAGGCCTGCAGCTACCCCCTCACCGGGGTGGGCTGTGTGACCCGGGTGTACACGGAGCGGGCGGTGTTCCTCATCGGGTCCGACGGCGTCACCGTGCGGGAGACGTTCGGCTGCACCGTGGACGAGCTGCGGCCCCTGGTGCCGGTGCCGCTGCTCACGCCCGCGGTGTGAACGACGCCGGCTGAGATCCACCCAGCGCCGGGGCCGGCGCGGGAAGCCCGCCCTGGGCCTCCCGACCAGCCCCGCCCCGGGCTCCGGCCGACGGCTTCCGGCGACGCAAGGCCACATAGGATAGGTGATCATGAGAGAAGCAGGACCAGCTGCCCCGCAGGCCGGCGATCAGTACGTGCAGTCGCTGGCCCGTGGACTCGCGGTGATCAGGGCTTTCGACGCCGCCAATCCGCAGATGACCCTGAGCGAGGTGGCCGCGCGGACCGGCCTCACCCGGGCCACCGCTCGTCGCTTCCTGCACACCCTGGTGGAACTCGGGTACGTCCGCACGGACGGGAAGACCTTCGCCCTGACCGCTCTGGTCCTCCAGCTCGGCTATTCGTACCTGTCCGCGCTCACGCTGCCCCAGCTGGCCCAGCCGCACCTGGAGGAACTGTCCGTGCGGCTCGGGGAGTCGACGTCGGCGGCGGTGCTGGACGGTGCGGACATCTTCTACGTGGCCCGCGTGGCCACCCGTCGCATCATGACGGTGGGCATCACCGTGGGGACACGGTTCCCGGCCTATGCGACGTCCATGGGGCGGGTGCTGCTGGCCGGTCTTCCCGATCCCGAACTGCGCGATCGTCTCGACGCGATGACCCTCGAGGCCCTGACGCCGCGGACCGTGACCAGGCGCCAGGATCTGGTGGCCGAGCTGGAGAAGGTCCGGTCCCAGGGGTGGTGCCTGCTGGACCAGGAGCTGGAACTCGGGCTCATGTCCGTCGCGGCGCCCGTGCGCAATGCCGCCGGGACGACCGTGGCGGCCGTGAATGTCTCGCTGCAGGCTCAGAGCGTCGCCGGACAGGACGACCCCGAGGCGTACCTGATGTCCGTGACCCGGGAGATCGTGGGCACGGCCGCGCTCATCTCCCAGGAGATCTCCGCGCGAGCCTGAGCCCCTCGACCATCGACTGCTCCGTAGGTGTCGTTTTAAGGGTCCAAAACGACACCTACGGAGCAATCGATGGGAGCGCGGACAGGGGCCGGCGTACTGGCCCTGAGTGGACCGCTCCGCTCTAGTTACCCTTGGTGGCTGCGAACAGGCGACGGAGCGTGAAGAAGCAGCCCAGGGCGCCGAAGAGCAGGGCCATGAGGAAATCGCCGGAGTAGGTCTTGAAGAAGTCGGGGTTCGTCGCCAGATTGTCCGCGAGGAGCGTCCACGGCTCCGGATCGAAGACCATCGCCAGGGGGGATCCGCCCAGGACGTCGACGGCGTCGAGCCAGACTCCGCCGATGAAGGCGAGAATCGCGGTGACCCCCGTGATGCCTGCGATGACCCACGCTCCGGTGCGGCTCAGGTGGCCCCTGGTGCCGGTGACGTAAAGCCGTGCGGCCAGGGTGGCGACGCCGAACGTGACGATCGACGCGATCACGTTCACCTTCCAGAGCAGCATCCAGGCGATGATCCCGAGCGGCACGACGGCCAGCGCGAACAGGGCTCCCCGTCCGACGTCTTCGCCGGGCGCCGGCTGCGGAGGCGCCGCGGCGGCCCGCTGCTGGTCATTGGCCTCCGGATGCCAGGCGGGCACCTCCGCAGACGAACGGATGCCGTACTGGGGCTGTCCCCAGGAGGTGTTCTCCCGGTGATCGCCTTCGGGCTGCGGCAGGCCGGAGGCGGCGGTGTTCTCGGTCAAGGTTTCCCCCAAGGATGTCGATGCGAAGCGAGGTGTGGACACATTCTGGCACGGGGAGTGTCACGCCGTGCGACACCGTGCTGCGGGACTCACTGAAGGATCGGGGGGGGGGGCACCGGACGGGAGTCCGAGACCCGGGTCCGCTGAGCCACCTTTAACGATCGACTGCTCCGTAGATGTCGTTTTGAGAGTTCAAAACGACATCTACGGAGCAGTCGACGGTGAGGGTCAGGCGTACTGGCCCACCAGGCGGACCGCGCCGCCGTCGACGCCCTTGGCGCCCTGGACGTAGTCCGCGGTGCCGGTGAAGGCGCCGGTGTCCTCAGCCACCGTGCCCATGACCCACGACGGCAGGCCACGCTCGTTCAGGCGCGCGACGGCGGCGTCGGCGGCTTCGGGGGACGCGATCGCCACCATGCCCACGCCGAGGTTGAGCGTGCGCTCCAGATCGGCCAGCGGGACGTTGCCCAGCTCGGAGACCAGCTTGAAGATGGCCGGCAGCTCCCAGGTGTTGCGGTCCACGGTGGCGAGCAGGCCCTGCGGCAGCACGCGGGCCAGGTTCGCGGCCAGGCCGCCACCGGTGACGTGGCTGAAGCCGTTGATGCCCTTGCCGGAGTTCACCGGGAAGGCGCGGGTCAGGTCGAGGCAGTCGGCGGCGTACACGCGGGTGGGCTCCAGGAGCTCCTCGCCCAGGGTGCGGCCGAGTTCGGACACCTGGCGGTCCAGTTCCCAGCCGGCGTGGTTGATGACGCGGCGGACCAGGGAGTACCCGTTGGAGTGCAGGCCGGAGGAGGCCATGCCGATCACCACGTCGCCCGCCTTGACCCGCTCGGGGCCGAGCAGCGCGTCGGCTTCGACCACACCGGTGGCCGCGCCGGCGACGTCGTACTCATGCTCGCCCAGCAGGCCCGGGTGCTCGGCCGTCTCGCCGCCCACCAGAGCGGTGCCAGCCACAGAGCAGGCCGCAGCGATGCCGCGGACGATGTCCGCGATGCGCTCCGGGACCACCTTGCCGCAGGCGATGTAGTCGGTCATGTAGAGGGGCTCGGCGCCGACCACCACGATGTCGTCCACCACCATGCCGACCAGGTCGAAGCCGATGGTGTCATGGATGTCCATGGCCTGGGCGATCGCGACCTTGGTGCCGACGCCGTCCGTGGACGTGGCGAGCAGCGGCTTGCGGTAGGTGAGCAGACGGGAGACGTCGAAGAGACCGGCGAAGCCGCCCACGCCGCCCAGGACGGAGGAGTTGTGGGTCGCCTTGACGGCGTCCTTCATCAGTTCGACGGCGCGGTCGCCGGCTTCCACGTCGACACCGGCGGAGGCGTAGGTGATGCCGTTCTCGGCGGGGGAGGAGCTCATGGCTGCCTTTCTGGTGGGCGCGGCTTAGGAAGCGGGGCGCTTGTCTGCGTCGGTCAGGAAGTTCTCGAACTCGGAGTCGGGGCCCGGATCGCATCCGGTGGCGCCTGCGACGACCTCGCCCGTGGGGGCCACCTGCGGCTCCTCGGACGGCTCGGCCGTGGGGTCGGGGACCACCTGGGTCTCCGCCGCGGCCTCGTCCTCGCGTTCCAGCAGGTTCTTGCCGAGCAGCTCCGGATCCGGCAGCGCGATCGGGTAGCGGCCCGTGAAGCAGGCGGTGCAGAGGCGCTCGCGCGGCTGGTGGGTCGCGGCGATCATGCCGTCCTCGGAGATGTACGCGAGGGAATCGGCGCCGATCGCCTTGGAGATCTCCTCGATGGAGGCCCCGGAGGCGATGAGCTCGGCGCGGGACGCGAAGTCGATGCCGTAGAAGCACGGCCACTGCACGGGCGGCGAGGAGATCTTGACGTGGACCTCCTTGGCGCCGGCCTCGCGCAGCATGCGGACGATGGCCCGCTGCGTGTTGCCGCGCACGATCGAGTCGTCCACCACCACGACGCGCTTGCCGCGGATCACGGACTCGAGGGCGTTGAGCTTGAGGCGGATGCCCAGCTGGCGCAGCGTCTGGGACGGCTGGATGAAGGTGCGGCCCACGTAGGAGTTCTTGACGAAGCCGTGCGCGAACGGGATGCCGGATTCCTCGGCGTAGCCGACGGCGGCGGGGGTGCCGGATTCCGGAACGGGGATGACGATGTCCGCCTCATGCGTGTTCTCGCGGGCCAGCTGGCGGCCCATCTCCACACGGGATTCGTAGACGGAACGGCCGGCGATCGAAGCGTCGGGGCGGGCCAGGTAGACGTATTCGAACACGCAGCCGGCCGGGGTGGCCTCGGCGAAACGCTGGGTGCGGACGCCGTTCTCATCGATGGCCAGGAATTCGCCGGGCTCGATCTCACGGATGAAGCTCGCGCCCACGGTGGCCAGGGCGGACTGCTCGGAGGCCACCACCCAGCCGCGCTCCAGGCGGCCGAGCACCAGCGGGCGGATGCCGTAGGTGTCACGTGCGGCGTAGAGGGTGCCTTCGTCCATGAAGACGAAGCAGAAGCCGCCCTTGATCTTGGGCAGCAGCTCCAGTGCGGTCTGCTCCAGGGTCTTGCCGTTGTCACCTTCCAGCAGGGCGGTCACCAGAGCGGTGTCCGAGGTGTTGCCCTGCTTCATCTCGCCGCTGAGCTGGCCGCCGGTGCGGTCCATGATCATCTGACGGAGTTCGGCGGTGTTGGTCAGGTTGCCGTTGTGGGCCAGGGCCACGGTGCCGTTGGCGGTGGCGCCCAGGGTCGGCTGGGCATTGGCCCAGTGGCTCGCACCCGTGGTGGAGTACCGGCAGTGCCCCACGGCGAGGTGACCCGTGAGGGTGTTCAGGGTGGTCTCGTCGAACACCTGGGACACCAGTCCCATGTCCTTGTAGACGTTGATGCGTTGCCCGTCGCTGGTTGCAATGCCGGCGGACTCCTGTCCGCGGTGCTGCAGAGCGTAAAGGCCGTAGTAGGTCAGTTTTGCCACTTCTTCGCCCGGTGCCCAGACACCGAAGACGCCACAGGCGTCCTGCGGGCCTTTTTCGCCGGGAAGAAGATCGTGTGTGAGTTTTCCGTCGCCGCGTGCCACTGCTCAATTATCGCATGTCCGGCGGGAGGCGCCGCCCTGTGACGGGAACGACGACGGCGGCCGCCCGCCGTCGCGTCCGAGGCGCCGTGGGGGCGGGCCGGGGAAGGGGGCCGGCGCCTGCTCAGCCGCAGTTGAGCCGCAGCTCAGCGGGGGTTCAGGCGGAGGGTGCTCAGGCGTCGTCGTCCTGCTCGGCCTGGGCGGCGGCGCGGTTCTCCTCCGGCGACAGGGCCTGCACGGTGGCGATCCGGCTGCGCTTGCGGCCGATGCGGTCCAGGATCAGGGCCGCGATGGCGCCGAGCACGACGCCGACCCCGGCGAACAGGACGGCCAGGAACCCGAAGACCGTGCTGGGGTCATAGGACCGGGCCGGGTTGGAGAGCGACTGCGGGTTGGGGAACCCGAAAGCGGAGACGGCGGCGACGGCCAGGCCGATCAGACCACCGAGCACCAGGAAGGGCACGTACTTCGGAGCGGTACGCACCGTGATCTGGCGCTGTTCGAACGTCGTTTCGCCGGTGGAGGCGGGGTCCTGCTGCATGCCTTCAAGGGTATCCCGGATCACTGGATGTTCCCTGCGAGCTTCCCGTGCAGGTGCGCAGGATGCCGAACGGCCCCGCGAGGGAACAGCTCGTGCCCTTAAAACCTCGTCGTAGGGGCATGAACTGTTCCCTCGCGGGGCCGGTTTGCGGAGAGCGGGGCGGGAGGTCAGGAGCCCCGGTACGTGGAGAACGCGAACGGGCTCAGGAGGAGCGGCACGTGGTAGTGCTCGCCCGAGTCGGCCACGGCGAAGGTCAGCTCGACCTCCGGGAAGAAGGTCGACTGGCCCTGGCCGGCGTAGTAGGCGCCCGTGGCGAAGTTGAGCTTGTAGGTCCCGCCCGGAACGGCCTCGGGACCGAGGTTCTTGATCCGGCCGTCGGCGTCGGTGACGCCGCGGGCGATCTCGTTCCACGCGCCGTTGCCGCCTGCGAAGAGGATCACGGGGACGTCCGCGGCCGGACGACCGGATCCGGTGTCCAGGATGTGGGTGGTGATCTGGGAAACGCTCATGCCTCCACGGCTCCTTCCAGGCGGAGCACGGCGATCTGGCGCAGTTGCTCGGCCACGATGATGTCTTCTTCCTCGGGGGTGTTGCCCAGGCGCTCGTTCAGCGCGGCCAGGATCTCCTGGGCGCTGCGGCCTGCGGCGCGGATCAGGAAGACCCGGCCGAACTTCCGGTCGTAAGCGGCGTTGCCTTCGGCCAGGGCGTCCTGGACTTCGCGGTCATCAGGGTCGACGGCGGACTGTTCGTTGCGAGACAGCGAGGCCTCCCTGCTGTCCCCCTTCGCCCGCTCGCCGATCCGGGGGTGGTGCGCCAGCGCGGATTCGAGTTCCTCCGCGGTGAACGGGTGCGCGACGGAACCGGCCGTCTCGCTCAGCTCTCCGACCGAGGCGTAGGGGCGCGCGTCCACCACGGCCTCGATCCAGCGCTGGATGTCCAGGCACGGTCGGACGACGGCGATGGCGTCCTCCCGTGACAGTGCGTTGAATGCGTCGAGCTTCATCTGTCCTCTGTCCTCTGCGTGGCTGGCCGCGGCCGAGGCCGCGGGGCGGCCGGTCCGTGCCATCCTGCCGGAAGCGTTCAATAATTTCGCATTGCGAAAGTTGATTTTCAATATGCGTAATTATTGAACGGCGTGAGAGGGGTGGGTGTCAAGCGTCACAGTCGGCTGAGGGTGTCACGAAAGCCCCGGTCCGGCGCGGACCTGCAACCTCGTTCAGCCGGCGGGGACCACCGCCGTGTGCGCCGTGAAGTGCCGGCCCAGGCGGTAGGACGCCGCGCCCGGTGCCGCCTGGACGGCGTCGCCCGGGTCGACCGAGGGGGTGACGGCCACGATCGCCCGGCCGGCGTCGCTCACCAGGGCGGCATCCGGGCCCAGCACCCGCAGCAGCGGCAGGGCCATCACCTCGAGGTTCTGTGCCGTGACATCCATGCCCACGATCCCCGCCACGAGTCCCTCGCGGAACACCGGATGGGTGAAGGTGCAGACGTACTCGTCGGTGCAGAGCAGGTCGATGTACGGACCCGTGACGTGGGGCAGGCCCGTGGAGACGGGGACGCGGAACCACTCGGCCCGCATGTAGCGGCTGACCGGTTGCGGGCTGAAGTTCGCCAGGGCGTCCACGCGTTCCAGGTCGTCGCCCTGCCACCAGGCGATGTAGCTGCGATCGGGTGCCAGGAGCCCGAGGTTCGCGACGAACCCGGCTCCGGCGAACGGGGAGCCTGGCTGACGCAGCAGCGATTCGACGGTGGGGCGGATGAACTTGTCCACGGCGGTGCTGGTGATCCGGGGCGTCGCGGCGAGCCAGGCGGTGGTCCGCTCCGCCCAGCCGGCCAATTGGCCGTCCAGGGCTTCGAGCAAGGTGTCGAGGTGCCGGATGGACTCGGGGGCGTCCTCGGCGGGCTGGGGAAGGGTGATGGGGTCAGTGTGGGTCATGAGCCGCCTCCTTGCGGCTGAGCTGCTCCGACGAGAGTTCGTTGAGCAGCCATGAACTGATGTTCTGGATGAGTTCGCGCACCAGGGACTCTGCGGTGGGGGGATCGTGCTGTCCGATGGCTGCGGCGATGGCGTGATGGAGCCGGGTGGCCTCCACGCGAAAAGCTTGTTCCCCGAAGGGCAGGAGCGTCAAGGTGCCGAGCTCCGCCTGGATGCGGAGGAGTTCCCGGGCCAGGCGCGCCGATCGTGCGGCCGCGGCGATCTCCAGGATGAATTCGGAGTGTGCCATGCGCCAGGCCAGGGGATCCTCGGTGTCCTTGCCGGGCAGGAAGGCGAGTTCTTCGAGGGTGCCGAGGTCATCCGGGGTGGCGCGGCGCGCCGCCAGTCCGGCGCAGGCGGAAGCGATGGCCTGGTAGTGCAGGCTGAGGTCGCTGATCTGGAGCCGGGTGAGGGAGGCGAGGCGGAGACGGGCCTTCTGGGGCGAGGGCAGGGCGTCGTCGGCGATGAAGCTGCCGCCGCTGCGCCCGCGCACCGTGCGGATGAGTCCCTGGCCGCGCAATTGGGAGAGCGCTTCGCGCGTGGTGACGGCGGAGACGCCGAGGGCTGAGGCGAGTTCGACTTCGTTGGGCAGGCGCTGGCCGGCGGTCAGCAGGCCGGTCTCGATGGCCAGTTCGATCCGGGAGCAGACCTCGTCCACGAGGCCGCCGGACTTGATGGGCGTGAACAGGGCGGCCAGGCTCCGGGACGCGCCCAGGGGGGAAAGTGACATTCCTGCACCCCCTCCTGGCGCGGCTCCCCGCGGCGTCACTGCGGCTGGAGCGGGCCGGGATCCCGGCTTACACGCCATGCTAGCCGGGCTCGGAACCGGGGTCTATACATAAATCCTCTTAAGTAATAGTCTTTAGCCGAGAAGTTGCATGTGAGCCACGTCACGGTGGCTGCACACTCCGGATTCCCGGGCCGTGAAAGGGCCCCGAGCACAGAAAAGGCACTGCGATGAGCGAACAGGCGATGCGCCACCCGGCCTCCCCCACAGCGGTGGACGCCCCTGAAGCGCGGGACGCGATCCCGGCCATCCGGTTGAAGAACCTCGTCAAGACCTTCGGCGAGGTGAACGCCGTGGACGGCGTGGACCTCGACATCCGCCAGGGCGAGTTCTTCTCCATGCTGGGACCTTCCGGCTCCGGAAAGACCACCGTGCTGCGCATGATCGCCGGATTCGAACTCCCCACCTCCGGGACGATCGAACTCGACGGCGTGGACGTCAGCACCAAGGCGCCCTTCGAACGGGACGTCAGCACCGTCTTCCAGGACTACGCGCTCTTCCCCCACATGTCCCTCATCGACAACGTCGCCTACGGACTGCGGGTGCGGGGCATGGCGAAGGGCGTGCGCAGGGAACGCGCCGCCGAAGCCCTGGACCGGGTCCAGCTCGGCAAGTTCCTGGACCGGCGCCCCGCGCAGCTCTCGGGCGGCCAGCGGCAGCGCGTCGCCCTGGCCCGGGCGCTCGTGGTGGAGCCCAAGGTCCTCCTCCTGGACGAGCCGCTCGGCGCCCTGGACCTCAAGCTGCGGCAGCAGATGCAGATCGAACTCAAGGAACTCCAGCGCTCCCTCGGCATCACCTTCATCTTCGTCACCCACGACCAGGAGGAGGCCCTGACCATGAGTGACCGGATCGGGGTGTTCAGCAACGGACGGATCGCCCAGATCGGCTCCGCCCACGAGATCTACCAGCGTCCCCGCAGCGGGTTCGTCGCCAACTTCGTCGGCACCTCGAACATCCTCCCCTCCGGGATCGGAGGCACCGCGGCGGGCCCCGGCGCCAGCTTCGTCCTCCGCCCCGAACGCCTGCACCTGGACTGGGAACCCGCGACGCACGACGGCGGCCCCCGCACCCTGAGCGGCCAGGTCACCTCGGCCGTCTACATCGGTCATGCCACGCAGGTTCACATCGCCCTCGACGCCGGCCCGACCGTCATCGCCCTCCTTCATGTGGACGTGCCGGACACGGACGCCCTCGAAGGCCGGCGGGTCGCCGTCACCTGGGCCGAGCAGGACGCCGTCTGGCTGCCCGAGGCGGCCTGACCTCCTGACCCGGCCCGGGCCCTCCCGACCCGGCGCGGAGCGGGGCCGGCGCCCGGCTGGCCGGGCGCCGTCGTCGTTCCCCACCGCACCTCACGATTCACTCAGCAGTAAGCACCGAAAGGACAGAACAGTGGCTCAGAACAGCATGCGCCTCAAGGTGGCGGGCATCGCAGCCATCGCCGCGCTCGCCCTCACCGCCTGCGGCACCTCCAGCGGAGGCGGCGGCGCCGCAGCCCAGACACCCGCCATGAAGGAGATCGGCCAGGGCGAAGGGCAGGTGTCCATCCTCGGCTGGCCCGGCTACGTCGAGGACGGCTCCAACGATCCCAAGGTCGACTGGGTGACGCCCTTCGAGAAGGAGACCGGCTGCAAGGTCAGCTTCAAGCCGTTCGGCACCTCCGACGAGGCCGTCACCCTCATGCGGACCGGCCAGTACGACGTCATCTCCGCCTCGGGCGACGCCTCGCTGCGCCTGGTGGCCGGTGGCGACGTGCAGTCCGTCAACACCGGTCTGCTGAAGAACTACGCCGACATCTCGCCGTTCCTCAAGGACAAGGCCTGGAACACGGTGGACGGCAAGAATTACGGCGTGCCGCACGGCTGGGGCGCCAACGTCCTGATGTACCGCACGGACAAGGTGAGCCCCGCTCCCACCTCCTGGAAGTCGGTGTTCGAGGACGGCTCGCAGCACGCGGGCAAGGTCACGGCCTACGACTCGCCCATCTACATCGCGGACGCCGCCATGTACCTCATGAAGCACCAGCCGGATCTGGGCATCAAGAACCCGTATGCGCTGGACGAGAAGCAGCTGGACGCCGCGAAGAACCTGCTCAAGGACCAGAAGAAGAACGTCGGCGAGTACTGGAACGACGTCACCAAGGAAGTCCAGTCCTTCGCCTCCGGCTCGACCGTCATCGGCACCACCTGGCAGGTGGGCGCGAACATCGCCAGCGGCAACGGCACCAAGGTCGCCACCGTCCTCCCGGAGGAAGGGGCCACCGGCTGGTCCGACACCTGGATGATCGGGGCCAAGACCAAGAACCCCAACTGCTCCTACAAGTGGCTCGACTACATCGCGAGCCCGAAGGCCCAGGCCGCCGTGGCCGAATACTTCGGCGAGGCCCCGGCGAACCCGAAGGCCTGTGACCTCACCACGGACAAGAAGTTCTGCGACAGCTACCACGTGACGGACGCCGATTACGCCTCCAAGATCTGGTACTGGACCACGCCCGTGGAGAAGTGCCTGGACGGCCGCACCGATGCCAAGTGCACGGATTACTCGGCCTGGACCAAGGCCTGGACGGAAATCAAGGGTTAGTCATGTCGATCCAGCTCAGCCGGCCCGGCGTCGATCCGGGACGAGGGGGCGCCTCCGGCGGCGTCCCCCGGGCCAAAGCGAGCCCGCTCTCCGGGTTCCTGTACCGCTCACCCCGGGCCCGCCTGGCGGGTCTGCTCACGGCGCCGGCCGGCTGGCTGGTCCTCGTCTACATCGCGGCCCTCGCGACCCTGCTCATCACCGCGCTGTGGAGTGTGGACACGTTCACCGGCAAGGTGTCCCAGGTCTGGACCCTGGACAACATCCAGCAGGCGCTGTTCGACCCGGTCTACCAGGGCATCGCCCTGCGCACGCTGTGGATCGCCGTGCTCGTCACGGTGATCGACGCCGTCGTCGCCATCCCGCTGGCGTTCTTCATCGCGAAGGTCGCCTCCGCCCGCTGGCAGAAGCTGCTGCTGGCAGCGGTCCTCATGCCGCTCTGGGCGAGTTACCTGGTCAAGGCGTACGCCTGGCGCAATGTCCTCGCGGAGGGCGGCCTGCTCGAATGGCTCGGAGCGCCGCTCGGGCTGCACTCTCCCGGGTATTCCGAGACGGCCGTGATCCTCACGCTCGCCTACATCTGGCTGCCGTACATGATCCTGCCGATCCACGCCGGCTTCGAGAAGGTGCCCGGAAATCTGCTGGAGGCCTCCGGTGACCTGGGGGCGAAGCCGTGGACCACGGTGCGCCTGGTGGTCCTGCCGCTGCTGGTGCCATCGATCATCGCGGGGACCATCTTCACCTTCTCGCTGACGCTGGGCGACTACATCACGGCGCAGATCGTGGGCGGCAAGACCCAGATGCTGGGCACGGTGGTCTACAGCAATGTGGGCGCGGCCAAC
>Ga0213826_1000818_pt1 | contig 14556 bp, 11 predicted proteins | sample MC6MC0899MG_FD_180668 | JGI IMG/M metagenome (GOLD analysis project Ga0213826, IMG submission 180668) | Enriched soil aggregate microbial communities from Iowa State University, Ames, United States - MC6-MC0899-MG | ecosystem: Environmental > Terrestrial > Soil > Unclassified | place: USA: Iowa...
TCGATGGTGACATCCGGGGTGCTGTGCCGGCCCGCGCCCGTGCGGCTGGTGTCGCGCACTTCCGACCAGAAGGCACGGTCCTGGCCGAAGACGAACTGGAACACGCCTTCGATGCCGACGGCATGGGCGTTGGCGAACAGTTTGCTGAGGATGCTCTGAAGGTCCACGGTTAGCCTCTGACGGGGTTTCGTTGTGCAGGGATAACGAGTGTGTCCGTCGTCGATTTAGCCGTGCCTGCCGCTAATTTTCGCGGGGCCTCCTACGTTCCGTAGGGATAGCCGAGTCACATTGTTCAAGCAAGGATCCAACATGGCATTGCACCCTGATCTGGCGGGTTTTCTGGAGCTGGTCGAATTTGGCCGGTTGACGGGCAGAAGCCTGCCCATGCACGCGATGGACGTGGCCCAGGCCCGGGCGGAGTTCGAGGGCAGCTCGCAAGTGCTCGACCCCAGCCCGCCCGGCAGCCTGCAGGTGAGCGAGCTGAACGTCCCGGCGCGTGATGGCGCCAGCCTGCCAGCACGGCTGTACCGCGCGGACGACGCGGGCGGTGCTTTGCAGCCGGTGATTTTCTACCTGCACGGTGGCGGCTACGTTGTAGGCAGCCTCGACTCGCATGATTCGGTGTGCCGCCGTCTGGCAGCCATGGGCGAGTTCGCAGTGCTGGCGGCGGACTACCGACTGGCACCGGAACAGCCGTTTCCGGTGGCGCTGCACGATGTGCTGGATACCGCCAACTGGCTGGCCGAACAGGCGCCAGCGCTGGGGCTAGACAATCGCCGAGTGGTGCTGGCGGGGGACAGCGTCGGCGCCAGCCTGGCTGCGGTACTGGCCATCACCGCGGTCGAACAGCCCGAGGCGTTGGCGTTCAAGCCGCTGGCGCAGTTGCTGTTTTACCCGGTGACCGATATTTCCTGCCAGCGCGAGTCCCATCGGCAACATGCCGAAGGCTACCTGCTGGAAACGCCTACCCTGGAGTGGTTCTACCAGCACTATGCGCCGCAGCCGGAGCAGCGCCTGGACTGGCGCGTGTCGCCCTTGCTGTCGACGCTGCGCGCGCCGTTGGCGCCGGCTTATCTGTTCGTGGCCGAGTACGATCCGTTGCATGACGAAGGGATTGCCTACCGTGATTGGTTGGTAGCGGGCGGGACCGAGGTGACGTTTGCCCGGGTCGAGGGGTTGACCCATGACTTTTTGCGCATGTCGGGGATTGTTGGGCAGGTGGGCGATATCTACCAGGATGTGGGGCGTTGGCTGGAGGGGGTTGGGGATAAGGCTTGAGATTGCCGGGGGCGCTTTGCGCCCCTTCCTGCAGCTCAGCGCACCCGCCGTCCCAGCACATCGACCAGCCGGTCGATCTCGGCTTCTGTATTGAGCAACCCAGGCGCGGTACGCACCACCGGCCCGGCATCGCGCGACACGGCATCGACGACAATGCGCTGGCTGTTCAGGTACCCAGCCACGTCATCTGCCTCCTGACCCTTGACCCTGAAGAAGGTGAAACCTGCCGAGTAATGAGCACTGCGGGGCGTCACCAGCTCGACCGCCTCAAGCGCCTCAAGGCGTTGCTTTAGGTAGTCGTTGAGCCCATGAATACGCGCCTGGACCTTCGCCTTACCCTGCTGCAGGTGCAGTTCGAACGCCTTGCCCAGCGCCCAGCGGTGCTCGAAGGCATGGTAGCCGCCGGGGGTCATCACGGTGGCGAAGTCTTCATTCTCGGAAAACGTGGCGATGGTCGGGTTCAGGTGCTTGAGCTCGGTGGAGGCCGCGCAGATGATCCCGGTGCCGCGTGGCCCGAACATCCACTTGTGTGTGCCGGCGATGAAGTAGTCGCAGTTCAGGTCGGCAAAGCGCATGTCCTCGACGCCGAAGCCATGCACGCCGTCGATCACATAGATAATTTGATCGCGCTCGTCGCGCTGCCGATTGACCTCGCGCACCAGTGCGCCGATCTCGCCGACAGGCAGCTTCACACCGCTGCCCGAATGCACCCAGGTCATGCCCAGCACGCGGGTCTTGGGGCTGATGGCCGCAGCGAGGGTGCCCAGTACCTGGTCAGTGCTGACCAACGCGGGGTTGTCGAAAAGGCGCAACCTGCGCACCGGCGTGCCATCGCGCGCGGTGCGAAAGCCCAGGGTATGGCGCGCCGCCGAATGCTCGTGCACAGTGGTGAGGATTTCCTGCCCCGGCGCAAGCTTCAGGCCGCCATAGATCAGGCCCAGGCCTTCTGTGGTGCTGCCGGTCAGGGCGATCTGCCGAGGGTTCACTTCCAGGTAGCGGCCCGCCCACTCGCGCACGGCGGCTTCGTGCTTCCACTCCGCCTGGCTGTCCCAGTCGACCATGCGTGCTGGGTGCCGGTCGAAGTTCGCGCGCAGGGCTTCGATGGCCTCGCGCACGGGCTTTGGGTGTGAGGTGATCAGGAAGTTGGCGAAGTGCGCGTACTCCGGGTCCAGCTCGAACAGGCTGCGAAAGCCTGCCCAGGCGTCGCCACCTGCAGCTGGCGAGGCGGCGTGTGCGCCCGGCAGCCACTGGCTGGCCAAGGGCAGGGCGGCGGCCAGGAGGCCTGCCTGCTTGAGAAAGGTACGGCGATGGTTCATGAAGGCACTCGCAGGCTTATCGGGACGAGGTGGTGGCGGGTTGTGCGGCGTGCTGCACCTGTTCCCACACGCGTAGGAAGTTGCCGCCCCAGAGCTTGGCGATATCGGCCTCGGAATAACCGCGGCTGATCAGCTCGGCGGTCACGTTGCGCGCTTCGCTGGCGTCGTGCCAGCCGTCGATGCCGCCGCCTTCGTTGAAGTCCGAGCTCAGGCCCACATGGTCGATGCCCACCTTGCGCACCGTGTAGTCGATGGCGTCGCCAAAGTCCTTGAGCGTGGCCGGTGGTTCTTCGTCGAGGATCCCGTACAACGCGTTGGCGTACTGGCCCACTTTCTGTTCGGGCCAGCCGGCGATGACCGGGTCGCCCGGCATCAACGCGTAGTTGAGGTTGGCCAGTGGCGGCAGGTCGTAGCGGGCGCGCAGGTCGTTGAGTTTGCCCTGGGTCTTGGGGCTCAGCGGCTTGAGATAGGTTGAAAACGCCACCAGCTGGATCACGCCACCGCTGTCCTTGATCAGCTGCATCTCCTTGTCGGACAGGTTGCGGGCGATATCGACCATGGCCCGCGGGGCCGAATGCGAAGCCACCACGGGCGCGCGGCTGAGGCTGATGGCCTGGGCCAGTGCCTTGCTCGACATCTGCGACACATCGATGATCACGCCCAGGTCGTTGAGCCGCTGCACGGCACGTTTGCCGACCGGCGAAAGGCCGTCCAGGGCATCGGCGGTGTCATTGAAGAACGGCAGCGGGCGCGAAGAGTCGGCCCAGCTGTTGTTGCCCACATAGCTGAAGCCGAACATGCGCACGCCGCGTGCGGCCCAGCGGTCCAGCTGATCGATGTCGTCGCCCAGGGCATAGGCATTGAGCATGCTGAGGAACACTGCGAACTTGCCCTCGCCATGCAGGCGCCGCATGTCTTGCGGGGTGTAGGCGATACCGACCTGCTCGGGGAAGTCGCGGACCATGGCGTCGATGGCGTTGTAGCGCACTTCCTGGGTGTGGCGCGCGGCTTCGACGAAGCCTGCGGTCGGCCGGTGCGGGCCATCGTCGCCGGTCCAGGATTCGGGCCAGGCGAAGATGGTCAGTGCGGCGCCGGACAACCGCCCGCGGGCGGCCTTGGCGAGGTCGAAGCGGCCGTTGCCGTCTTTGTCAGCCTCGCTGCCTTCGGTGCCGAAGGTCAGCGGCAGGGTGACATGGCTGTCGAACGAGATGATGCGTTCCTGCAGGTCGTTGGCCTGGCGCACCACTTCTCTGGAGTAGCCTGCCGGCGTGTTGAAGTAGTGCCAGGCGGCAAAACCGGCACCTGCGGTCACGGCCGCGGCCAGGCTGATAAACAGGGCTTTCTTCCAGCGTGGAGTCGTCATCTTGGTCTCAGTAGGTTCACCGTCGAGGGATGGGCACAGAGGCCGCCGCTACCTGGAGTGAACGAGCCTGCCGTGTGGAAATTTAGCCAGCCACGGCGGCTCGTCTGCGCCAGCAACGGTAAATTTTGCGCTGTGTACAACGTTCTAGCCTTGGACGGGCCGTGCTCCATGGCCGCAATCAATGCACAGGTAGTTGCAATGACGATTTCTCGACGTGGGTTCATCGCCGGTGTGGCATTGACGGGCGCGGTGGTGCCCGGTGCGTGGTATGCCCAGCGCCAATGGGCCGCCGAAGCGTTCCCGGAAACCCCCGGCGAGGCGGTCGTCGAACTGGCCGATACACCGTTGCAGCAGTTGGGTGACACCTTGCGCGGGATCTGGCGCTGGACCTTGCAGGGCAAGGACGCGGGCCTGCAAGGCTTGCCTGACGGCGAACTGGAGTTGTTCCTGGATGTTGCACCCAGTGGGCGGGCGCTGCGTGGTTATCTGGACACCCCCGAGCGTCTGCGCAGTGATGAACAGCCGCGCTACCGGGTGGTGGGCGACCTGCTGGCAGACAAACCAGGCACCTTGCGCTGGCGCTTGTTCTCGACCCAGCCAGGCGAAACGCAGGCGCGCTATGAATGCCATATCGTCATCGACGAGGTCTGGGGCCGCTTCGGCAATGCCGGGCCAGCAACCCTCAATGGGCGCATTGCGCAACTGGACCGTGCGCTGGCGTTGCCGGTGCAGGACAACCACTTTCTGGCGCTCAAGCACACCTTCCCCGAGGCGCGTGAGCGCACGCCACTGAGCCCGCAGTTGCTGGCCTGGCTGATCACCCCGGAGCACCGTCTGTTTCACCAGTTGTGGCATGCCTCGCGTGACAAATGGCACAAGCTGGACAAGGAAAAACATGCCGCCCTGCGCGGCTTGGGCTGGCAGCCGGGGCCGCGTGAGCGGGAGCGTGACGCGCGTGGCCGGCACAAGGACCGCAACGGCTCGGGCGAAGACTTCTTTTTCATGCACCGGCATATGCTCGGCAGCGCGCGAGCCTTGCAGGACCTGCCTTCATGGGCGCGGTTTCCGCAGCCACAGCCGGAGCTTGAGCGCGACCGCGCAGGCTTCGCCCGCTATTTCGACAACCACGACGGCAATGCCTTGCCGCCCACCTGGCTGGCGAGCGGCGACGCGGAATACACCCAGTGGGTGCGCGACATCAAGAGCCCGGATACCTACCATGGCAACTTCCAGGTCTGGGAGTCGCGTTACAGTGACCCTGAATACCTGAGCACGTTGACCTTGGGCCAGTTCGGTTCGGAAGTGGAGCTGGGCCTGCATGACTGGCTGCACATGCGTTGGGCTTCGGTGCCGCGTGACCCTGTCAACGGCATGCCGGTGCCGACGGCGCGCACGCCTGACGATTTCGCCTTGCGCTGGTTCGCGGCGGAGAACGACTTTCTTGGCGACCCGTTTTCATCCCACGTGAACCCGGTGTTCTGGCAGTTTCATGGCTGGATCGACGACCGCATCGAGGACTGGTTTCGGGCCCATGAGCGGGTTCACCCCGGTGAGGTGCGGCGCCTTGAAATCAATGGTGTGCCTTGGTTTGCGCCAGGGCGCTGGGTTGAAGTGGCCGACCCTTGGTTGGGGCCTGATACGCACGGGTGCTCTACGGTGCCGGGGTTGCGGCCGGGGCGCAGTGTGGAGATGGACCCGGAAACGATGAAGCTGGCCTTGCGCATTATCTATAGCGATGAGGACCTGTTTGGCAAGTTGCGGCCCAAGGTGCCACAGCGGCCTTGGTATGCGCGGAATTTGAAGGTGGGCGTGCGGGGGCGTTGATATCGGTTGGGGGTAGCCTCGGGGCGTAGGGCGGTGATTTTGTAGCGCCTATGAGATCGAGCGCCGCCCGCGCGGCGCATCGCGGCGCAAGGCCGCTCCCACATTTGTTTCGGGCCAATTATTCCTGAAGCATTGGTGCGCGGCCCCTTTGGTGTTCACCTCGATATCGCGTCGTACAAACAAGGGGTCGAGCGCCTATGTCGCAGGCATGACTGGCCCGAAACAAATGTGGGAGCGGCCTTGCGCCGCGATGCGCCGCGCGGGCGGCGCTCGATCTCATAGGCGCTGAAAATGCCAAGCCTGGCACTGAGGCGCCGAAAATCTACCGCCCTACGCCCAGCTACTGCCCAACCTTCCACCCACCCCCCAACGCCTTGTAAAGCGCCACACTCCCTTGCAACCGTGCCAGCCGTAACTGCGCCTGCTGATCTTGCGCCAGGTACAACGTGCGCTGGGTTTCCAGCACGCTGAGCAGGGTCTCGGCGCCTGCACCATAACGCTGCTGGGCCAGGTCAAAAGCCAGGCGCGCCTGCTGCACCTCCTCGTCCTGCCACTGGCGCTGGCGGTCCACGCCATGAATAGCGTTGAGCGCTTTCTCGACATCGGCGAAACCCGCCAGGATGCTGCCCCGGTAAGTCTCCAACAGTTCGACCTGTTCGGCTTCCGCCAGGTCGCGCGAGGCCCTTAACCGGCCGTTGTTGAAGACCGGCGCGACCAGCCCGGCAGTGAGGGTGTAGAACGAGCTGTCGAAGACACGCGCAAAGGTATTGGCGCCGCTGCCCAGATTGGCCCCCAGGGTCAGCTTCGGCAGCATGGCGGCCCTGGCCACCTGTACGTCGGCGCTTGCCGCTGCCAGCCGTGCTTCGGCTGCGGCGATGTCCGGGCGACGGCTTAGCAGCTCGCTGGGGATGCCACTGCCAATGGCTGGCCACTGCAGGGCATCGATCGCTTCACGGCTGGGCGGCAGGGCCTGGACCGGGTCGCCCAGCAGCGTGGCCAAGGTGACCTGGCTGTCTTGCCATTTCTGTTCAAGCAACGGCACCTGTCGCTCCTGGGCGGCCACCAGGCTGCGCTGCTGGGCCAGCTCCAGGCGCGTGGCCGAACCTGTGCGCTGGCGGGCTTCGACCAGGCCCAGTACGTCACGCGCATTGCGCAGGTTGAGCCGGGCGATGTTCAACTGTTCTGCCAGGGCAAGGCCTTGCAGATAGCTGTCGGCCACGGCGCTGACCAGGGTCAGTTCGACGGTTTGCCGATCGAAGCGGCTGGCGTCGAGGCTGTGCATCGCGCTGGTGCGGGCGGCGCGCAGGCCGCCCCAGAAATCGATCTCGTAGCTGGCACTGAGTTTCAGGTCGAAGGAGGTACTGGTGCGCTCGTTGCTGCTGACGTCCAGCTGGTCGTTGCCTTTGCCATGCAACAGGCGTTGGCGGCTGCCATCCAGGCCCAGGTTCAGTTCGGGCAGCAACGGCGCGCCAGCGATAACAGCCTGGGCCTGGGCTTGGCGCACCCGTGCCGTGGCAGCCGCCAGGTCGTGGGCGTTGAGCCGGGCGCGCTCGACCAGGCGGTCCAGCTCGCTACTGGCGAAGGCACGCCACCATTGTGCTGACGGCAGTTGGGCAGATGACGGCTCGACCTCGCCTTGCCAGGCTTGCGGTGCAGTGATGCCGCTTTCGGGAGTAGGGGGCGTGCTGCAAGCGGCGAGGCTCAGGCACAAGGTCAACAGGCTGATACGGCTTGGCAGAGTCATGGGTTATTCGCTGGTAAGGGCTTTGACCGGGTCGAGTCGGGCGGCCTTGCGGGCCGGCATGAAGCCGAACACGATGCCGGTGACGACAGCGCAGGCGAACGCGCCGAATATGGCAGGCAGGGCAAAGGCCACGGCGATCTCGGCCAGCATCAGGCCGCCGCCGATGGCCAGGGCCAGGACGATGCCGGCAATGCCGCCCACCATCGACAGCATCACGGCCTCGCTCAGAAACTGCCGCAGGATGTCGCGCTGACGCGCGCCGGTGGCCATGCGGATGCCAATTTCACGGGTGCGTTCGCGCACGGTCATGAGCATGATGTTCATCACCCCGATGCCGCCCACCAGCAGTGAAATTGCGGCGATCGCCCCCAGCATCAGCGACAGGCTGTTCTGCGTGCGTGCTTCGGCCTGGATCAATGCCGCATCGTTGGTCAGCTCGAAGTCCTGACGGCCTTGGTGGCGCTGGCGCAGCAGCTGATCGATGGCCGCTTCGGCTTCGTTGACCCGTGTGGAGTCGAGGGCGGCAACGGTGATGTAGTCCGGGTCACGCTGGCCAAACAGGCGGATCGCCGCGGCGGAGTAGGGCACCGCGATGCGCCCGTCGCTGTCCTGGTCGCCGGAACTGGCGCCCTTGCCGGCGAGGATGCCGACGACCTGGAACGGCACGTTGCCAATCAGGATGTACTGCCCCAACGGGTCGCGCCCGGGGTCGAGCATCTTTTCCCGCACCTTTTGGCCGATCACTGCCACGGCCGCCGCATTGGCTTCGTCGGCCTCGGTGTAGAAGGCGCCCTCGACCGCTGGCCAGTTGAAGATCTCCGGGAACCAGGTGTTGTTGCCGCCGACATAGAACTGCTGGCTGTTGTTGCCGTGACGCACCATCATCTTCTCGCCAATCACAGGCATGACGTGTTTGACCTGGGGCAGTTCGCCGATGGCGGCGACGTCGTCGAGGGTGATGGTGCCGGCCTGCTCGCCGAGCGTTGCCGGCTTGCCGTTGAGGTAGAGGATGTTCGAGCCGAATGCCGCCATTTGCGCCATGACCTGACGCTTGCTGCCTTCGCCGACGGCCAGCATGACCACCACCGAGGCCACCCCGATGACAATGCCGAGCAGCGTCAATGCGGTGCGAAAGCGGTTGACCCACATCAACCGCCAGGCCGCCTGCAGGGCTTCGATCAGTTCACCTTTCCATGCCCCGCGCAGGGTCGCGCCGCGGTCCAGGCGCTGGCGCAGGTCGTCGGCCTGCAGCCCTTGGTCGGTGTTGACGGGGGTATGCTCGGCGGCCGAATCGCTGATGATCAGGCCATCACGGATTTCGATGACCCGTTGCGCCCGCGCCGCCACTTCGCGGTCGTGGGTGATCAGGATGATTACATGGCCCTGGCTGGCCAGTTCGTCGAGCAGCGCCATGACTTCGGTGCCGCTGTGGCTGTCGAGCGCGCCGGTGGGTTCGTCGGCGAGGATGATGTGGCCGCCGTTCATCAGCGCCCGGGCAATTGACACCCGTTGTTGCTGGCCGCCGGACAACTGGTGCGGGCGGTTGCCGGTGCGGCTGGCCAGGCCAAGGCGGGTGAGCAGGGCGGTTGCGCGCGCATGGCGCTCGCTGGCGGCGATGCCGGCGTAAATGGCCGGCATCTCGACGTTCTCCTGCGCCGAGCCCGAGGGGATCAGGTGGTAGCCCTGGAACACGAAGCCAAAGGCTTCGCGGCGCAACCAGGCCAGCTCGTCGCTGTCCAGCTCGGCCACGTCCTTGCCGGCAAAGTGATAACTGCCGGCGGTTGGCCGGTCGAGGCAGCCGAGGATGTTCATCAGCGTCGATTTGCCTGAACCGGATGCGCCGACGATGGCGACGAATTCGCCAGGGTGAATGCTCAGGCTGATGCCCTGGAGGATGTCGACCTTGGGGGTATCGACGCCGCCGTAGGACTTGCGGATGTCGATCAGTTCGATCAGGGGCGTCGTCATTCAACCTCCGCTGACGCTGGGGGCGCCGATGACCAGGCGCTCGCCTTCGCTGAGGCCGTCGAGCACCTGCACCCGCAGGCGGTCGCTCAGGCCGGTACGCACCTGGCGCTGTTCCACTTCGCCTTTGCTGTTGAGTACCCGGGCGAGGCGCAGGCCTTCGCTGTCGTCCAGCGCCGCAAGTGGCACGGTCAGCACCTGGCTGGCCTGGCCTGCGACAAAGAACACCTGGGTGGTCATCTCGGCCATCAGGGCGCCGTCCGGGTTGTCGACGTCCAGCAGCACGGTGTACTGCACCACTTGGCTGCCGGTGGTGCCATTGACGGCGCTGGCCGGGCTGCCACCGCCCTGGCTGGTCTGGTCCAGCGGCTTGGGCGGGATTGGCAGAATCTGCCGCACCGTGCTGGTCCAGCGGCGTTTGCCGCCGGCCAGGGTGGTGAAGTAGGCGGTCATGCCGGGTTTGACCTTGCCGATGTCGGCTTCCGATACCTGGGCCCAGACGGTCATGGGCGAAAGCTTGGCGATGCGCAGGATCAACGGCGTCTGCTGTTGCGCGTTGAGGGTCTGGCCTTCACGGGCATCGACCGCCACCACGGTGCCGTCCATGGGCGCATAGATCCGCGTATAGCCCAGCTCCGCCTCGTCACTGCGCAGGTTGGCCTGGGCCTGGCGGATCTGCGCCTGGAACATTTCGATGCGTGCCTGGGTCACCTTGAGTTGGGCATCGGCGGCCTGGACGTCTTCGTCGCGGGTTGCCCCGGCGGCGGCCAGGTCGCGCTGGCGCTTGAGCTGCTGCTGGGCCAGTTGAAACTGTGCGCGCTGCTCGGCCAGCTGGGCCTTGAGGTTGTCGATCGAATAGCGCCCGGCGTCGAGCCTGGCTTGCTGGGTGGAGGGGTCGATCTCGACCAGCAACTGGCCTTTGCGCACCGGGTCGCCGGCTTCGACGTGCAATTTATGGATCTGCCCGGAAGCCTGGGCACCCACGTCGACGTAGCGCCGCGGCTGCAGGGTGCCCAAGGCGGTGACGCTGCTTTCGATGTCGGTGCGGGTGACGGCGACCGTGCTGAACGGCTGCGCGCCGAAGGGCAGGGTCTTCCAGGCCAGCAAGCTGCCCAGGCTTAGCAGGGCCAAGCCACCGAGCAGTATCCGACGGCGGGTGTGGGGTAAACGTCTCATGCAGACTTCCAGCCAGGGGTGATGGCCACGCACAGCCAAGAAAGCGGCGCGCACTGAGGTCCCAGTTAGACGAAGGCTGACGGTACGGATTTAGCGTGATCGGAGGGGAGGATGCCGTGTTGCTGAGAATAATTATAGTTTGTACTATCGCACGTTGACATCACTCAGTCCCGCGTAGCTGCCCGAAACGGCTTTCTGGCAAAGGCAGGCAGGACGACCTCAGGTAACGTCGTGGAACATTACTATCGCGAACTGGTGGGCTTCCTCTCCGCGCGCCTGGGCAGTCGTCAGGCTGCCGAAGACGTCGCGCACGATGCCTATCTGCGGGTACTGGAACGTACCGATGCCGAACGGATCGAGCATCCGCGTGCCTTTCTCTACCGCACAGCGCTCAACCTGGTGGTCGATCGTCACCGGCGCCACCAGGTGCGTCAGGCCGAACCGCTGGAGGTACTCGACAGCGACGAGCGCTGGCACAGCCCGGCACTCACCCACGACATGCAGCTCGACCAGCGCCTGGCGCTGATGCAGCGCGCCCTGGATGAACTGGGCAAGGTTTGTCGCGACTGCTTCCTGCTGCGCAAGCTCGATGGCCTGTCGCATCAGCAGATTGCCGAGCATCTGGGGGTGTCCCGCAGTGTGGTTGAAAAGCACATCGTCAATGCCATGAAGCACTGCCGTGTGCGCATGCGCGAGTGGGAATCCTGAAAAACGGGTGAAAGGCGGATGAAAATTCCGTCACCCCGTCACTTGATTTCTGCGGGTTTCCCGACAACTATCAAGAGAGACCCCAGCCAGGCATAGCTTTGGCGATTGCCGTTACTGGCGCAGTATGGTCAGGGAGTGTCCCTTTTTACCTACTGCCCAGGTCCGACAATGGCAAACAAGACCCTGCGCATCCTCATCGCCGACGAGCATCCTTGCCAGCGTTTGCAGCTGGAGAAACTGCTCAATGGCCTTGGCTATTACCGGATTGCACCCGTGGACAGCTTCGAGGAGCTGCAGCGCTTGGTGCAGTGTGCCTTGCAGCCCTTTCACCTGCTGTTGGGCAACATCGAGCTGGCCAGCCATGTTGGCGTCGACCTGGCGCGCTTCTGCCGGGTCAGCACGCAGATCCAGCATGCGCTGCTTTATCACTCCTCGCAGTTGAAAGTGCCCGCCGTGCCGCAGACCGAACGCCAGTCCGTCAGCCTGAGCCTGCCGCAGGCGCCGGATAACGAGGCGCTCGAGTCGTTCATGGCGATCATCGACGCGCCGCTGCTGGTCGGCAAGCTGCCACTGCCTGTGGCAGCTCCGGCCAGCACACTGCGCCCGCGGGTGAACTTCGCGCAGACGGTGTTCAGCCGCTAGCGCCAAGGCGGGCAGGGCAAGGCAGGTATTTGCTATCCTCTTGCCCTTTGCCGATCTGCGGACCCTGCCATGACTGCCATCGATACCGCTCGCCCGCCCCGGTTCAGCCGTGGCGACCACCGGACCCTGGGCCTGGCGGCGCTGGGTGGCGCGCTGGAAATCTACGATTTCATCATCTTCGTGTTCTTCGCCCTGACCCTGAGCAAGTTGTTCTTCCCGCCCGAAATGCCCGAATGGCTGCGCCTGCTGCAAAGCTTCGGAATCTTCGTGACGGGCTACCTGGCGCGGCCGCTGGGGGGCATCGTCATGGCGCATTTCGCCGATCACTTGGGGCGCAAGCGGGTGTTCAGCCTGAGCATCCTGATGATGGCCCTGCCGTGCCTGCTGATCGGGGTGATGCCAACCTATGCCGACATCGGCTACGCGGCGCCACTGATTTTGCTGGCACTGCGCATTCTGCAGGGGGCTGCGGTCGGCGGGGAGGTGCCAAGCGCCTGGACGTTCGTTGCCGAGCACGCGCCGCAAGGTCGGCGCGGTTATGCCTTGGGTTTCCTGCAAGCCGGGTTGACCTTTGGCTACCTGCTGGGGGCGCTGACCGCGACCTTGTTGGCCCAGGCGTTTACCGCGCAGGAAATTCTCGATTACGCCTGGCGTTACCCCTTCCTGCTCGGGGGGGTATTTGGTGTGATCGGCGTGTGGTTGCGCCGCTGGCTAAGTGAAACACCGGTGTTCATGGCCTTGCGCGAGCGTAAGGAACAACCCGTGGCGTTCCCCCTGCGGCGGGTGCTGGGCGAGCATCGTGGGGCGTTGCTCCCGGCAGCGCTGCTGACCTGCGTGCTGACGTCGGCAGTGGTGGTGTTGGTGGTGATCACGCCGACGGTGATGCAGCAGCGCTTCGGCATGACCGCTGCGCACACCTTTGCCTTGAGCAGTGTAGGTATCGTGTTCCTGAATATCGGCTGTGTGCTGGCCGGGCTGCTGGTCGATCGCCTGGGCGCCTGGCGTGCGCTGATGATCTACAGCCTGCTGCTGCCGCTGGGTATCGGGGCGTTGTATGCGAGCCTGGTGGGGCAGTGGGGCATGACCTGGCTGGCCTATGCGCTGGCGGGGCTGTGCTGCGGCGTGGTGGGCGTGGTGCCGTCGGTGATGGTCGGGCTGTTCCCGGCGCAGATCCGGGTTTCGGGCATCTCCTTCACCTACAACATTGCCTATGCCCTGTGGGCGAGTACCACGCCCTTGGCGCTGATCGCTCTGATGCCGTGGAGCCCGTGGGTGTGTGTCGGCTTTTGTCTGATCATGGGCGCGGTGGGGCTGCTCACGGCCCTGTATTTCGGGCGTCGTGAGCCTTTGGCGTTTGCGGCGGAGCGGATGCCGATCATGTGTGGTGACAAATGAGGCATTAGAGGCAGGTGGGGGGTGGGGCAGACTTCCAGGTGGGGGCTATTGGAATAACCTATTAGCCAAATTTAACCTGGAAGGTTAATTTCTCATGGAAAAGAGAACGCCTCATTGCCCGCTGGAGCGGATAAAAGCCCTGACTGCGGCAAGGCGCGTCAGCCCTACGGGCACTGCATTAAGAGATGCTAAGGCGCTAGGAATGGATTTTCCGGGCATGCTTGAGGTAAGCACTAGCTTGAAGCGCACTGATTTCTACAAAAGCATGACCAGCCATATTGATCACCGGGTTTGGCAGGACGTATACCGCCCGTTTACAGCGGTTGGCTACGTTTACCTGAAAGTGTCCGTGGTCAACGACGTGCTTATCGTGCCTTCAAGGAGTTGTAATCATGAGATGTCCAATTTGCGGGGGTGCCGAGCTTGCACCTGACACTCAGGGCATGCCTTATCGCTACAAGGGAGAGACGACCCTGATCCCGGACGTAAGTGGCGATTATTGTTCCGCATGCGGTGAGTGCGTGCTGAGCCATGATCAAGCCATGCGTGTCAGCGATCTGATGACGGCATTCGAGCGCCAAGTCAATGCAACTGTAGTGGACCCTTCTTTCATTGCCTCCATACGCAGGAAGTTCGACCTCGATCAGCGGCAAGCGGGGGAAATTTTTGGTGGCGGGGTCAATGCGTTCTCCCGTTATGAAAATGGCAAGACCACGCCACCCGTGGCGCTGGTAAAGCTGCTGAAGCTACTGGATCGCCACCCCGAACTGTTCGAGGAAGTGCGTACAGCCTGATGCGAGCAGGCAACAAAAAGCCCCTGACTCCAAGGAGGCAGGGGCTTTTGTTGCTGCAGGGGCATGGCCTTACATGTTCGGGTAGTTCGGCCCGCCGGCGCCTTCAGGGGTAACCCAGGTGATGTTCTGGGCCGGGTCCTTGATGTCGCAGGTCTTGCAGTGCACGCAGTTCTGCGCGTTGATCTGGAAGCGCTTGCTGCCGTCTTCCTGGCTGACCACTTCGTACACGCCGGCCGGGCAGTAGCGTTGGGCCGGTTCGTCGTACAGCGGCAGGTTGCTGGCGATCGGCACGTTCGGGTCGGTCAGCTTCAGGTGGCAGGGTTGTTCCTCTTCATGGTTGGTGCTGGAGAG
>Ga0213826_1000826_pt1 | contig 14423 bp, 11 predicted proteins | sample MC6MC0899MG_FD_180668 | JGI IMG/M metagenome (GOLD analysis project Ga0213826, IMG submission 180668) | Enriched soil aggregate microbial communities from Iowa State University, Ames, United States - MC6-MC0899-MG | ecosystem: Environmental > Terrestrial > Soil > Unclassified | place: USA: Iowa...
TGGTTTTTAGCAGAATCTGTTGCATCAGTTCTTCGGCTTCTAACCAGTTCCCTCTGCTTTTATGCCAGTTGGGGCCTTGTTTATCCTTGAGTTTTTCGATATTAAAGGCCACAATATCACGAATGATTTTTTTTGGTAAGGGCTGGTCAATCGGAATCCGTATTGCTCCTTTTGATGTTTTAAAATCTTTAAGTTCTGCTGCGAAATGCACGATGGCATCAGGTCCGGGGTATAATCCGAGATGCTGTTTATTCATTGCAAAATGGATCAGATTGCCATTAAATCGAAATGTGGGCATCTGATAGGAAATGGTTTCTGTGGTTTCAGTTGGGACTACTCCAGCAATCAGCTGCCGTACCTGATTGAGATAGGTCTTCTTGTCCCCTTCGAATTGGTCAATATACTCGTCAATTGTTGAAACGCTACTTGTCATAATCTTGTGTCTAATCCTTGATCCTTGTGTATTTGGTTGTTATAAATTGGATGGTCTCTTGCATTAAAATGGTCAGATTCTCCGTATTGATGTCACTCAGTTTTTTAATGTAAATGCAGGCTTTGCCTATTTTATATTTGCCCAGTTGTTCCACGAGTGCCCGATGTTCTTCGAGGCCGGTATATACGTAAAGTGAAATGGCAGCCTTACGGGGACTGAACCCGATTAAGGGCGCATACCCTTCATGCCCACTGGCATATTTATAGTAATACTGTCCAAAGCCAATGATGGATTCGCCAAACATCTTCGGTGCTTCGTTTGAGGCAGATTGCATCAATTGTACCAATTGGACGCTGTCTTCCCGCTTTTGTGTATCGGGTATATCCTGAATAAAATCATCGACACTTTTTTCGATATAAGAGGTTTTATTTGCCGCCATTTTTTACTTCCGTTAAAACATAAAATCAAAAGCACCCTTCCGAAGATTGATATTATATTCAAGATAGGCCTTCATACAGGCTAGAAAATTTGCCCATCCTTCAGTCTGACGCATCATAATCAAAATGCCTTCCTCATCGTTGTTCATTTCATGTTCTGTAATTTTGACAACAGTGGACCCCTCGCCGAAGGAAGATAAGCTGATTTCAACCAGTTGATTTGCTAATCCGCCACTCCAATCAAAGGAAATATAGTCGTCTGGACGGATTGTTTTTCCGGTTACAGGAAAACTGTCGGGGAACTCAGGAAAAGTCCATTCAACAGTTTTTCCGGTCTCCAAGCGGCCCGTTGAGGACTTAATAAAATAGTGATTCATTTTGTTGGGATCAACGATGGCTTCAAAAACTTCATTGATGGGTTTTTGGATCTGAATACTTGCTTTTGCGGTTAACTTTTCCATGTTCTGAATTTTAAACAAATATTGTATAAATACCGATAACTTGTATCTGCTATTTTTGTGTGTACTTACTGAGTCCATCCTGAAATTCCATTGAAGCATGCGTGCCATCGCAAAATGGTTTGTTGGATGATTGCCCGCAACGACAAACGGTCTGGCGGTTTCGTACTTCATAGTACTTGCCACTGCTGCTTTTTACAGGGATCCCGCCCCAAAGAGCGATAGGTCCACTGCACTGATTTAATACGTCTTCAATGAGACCGACTTCGGCTACAGTATTTTCTTCGATGGGCGTATTCTCTTGGTTCCAAACAAGCAGTCGGCCACTGGGACAGTAATGGGCCATATTTATGGCGCCCTCTAAGGAGTTTTCATCGCTATAGGATATCTCATTCCAGATTCTTTTCCCTTGATCACAGAAGCGTGCAAATGCGCATAGTTTTTCGTCATCGCTGAGAGAAAATACGGGTCCTTCAATAATTTCCGCTGTTTGGAGCGAATCATGTAGTGTCGCTGTATCGGTCAGGTCGACACCAAAGGACCTAGCTTGCTCATGAGAGTTGTCACAAAAGGGTTTATTTTTGGATAGCCCACAGCGGCATAAATAGGTGTCTTTTTCAAGTTTAAAAGACTCGCCGTTTTCATAGGATCTGGAGACACCCTGTCGATCTGGAATAATATATTGCAAATGAAAAGGTATCTGCCCGTGTAAAATATACAGACCGTCTTTGGTGACCTCGATAAAGATTTCGCTGGTATTGGCTGTAGATCCTATTTGAACATGCCAATAATCTGAGGGATTGCTCATGAGTCCTTAAGTTTATAGTATAAAATAAACACTACAGAAGCGGATAGGTTTTATTTTTTTCTGACTTTGCTTGTTACTCCCCTAAAATGAACAAAAATTGCACCTTATCTTTAGCTTTTTGAGTTATTTTTGAAGATAATACAAAATTTTCTGTTGAACTATTGTCTTCCTCAAAGCTTTAGTTCAGCTATTGGAGACAATTATAATATCGAAATTTATGATAAAAATCAGGTGTTGCCTTATTATAATGCTTTCAACTGCTGTATTGGTGGTGATGGGGCAGGTTCAGAATGTAAATAAAGGGAATGAAGCTGCAGATATGTTTAATGACCCAAGCAATAGGGATAGAAACACGATATCCGCTGCAGAAGCGGGCTGGTGGAAAGAATCCTTAGTGGGGCAAGAGCAACGTATCAGAAAATGGAAAGAGGCCTCCTTTGGAATGTTTGTCCACTGGGGCATTTATTCGCAATATGGTAATATCTGGAAGGGGAAAAAAGGAGGTGGATATGCTGAGCATCTCATGCGTGTCATGCAAATTCCCCGTCGGGAATACCTAGATTCGGCCGCAAGATTTAATCCTGAAAAATTTAATGCAGAAGAATGGGTGATGTTCGCTAAAAATGCGGGTATGAAATACTTTATCATTACGGCTAAACATCACGACGGTTTTGCGATGTACCCGTCGCTGTATGCTAGCGCTTATTCTACCAAGAGCACTGCTTTCAAACGAGATCCAATGGCAGAGCTTGTGAAGGCGTGCCGTAAACATGGTTTGTTATTTGGGTTTTACTATTCCCATGCTTTTGATTGGGAAGACCCCAATGCGCCAGGAAATGACTGGGATTATAACAACCCAGGCGGAGATAGGCTTTTGGGTGGAGCAAACTGGTTTGACAACCACCCAGAGTGGCTGCCCAAAGCAAAACGTTATGTCGATGAAAAAGCAATTCCACAAATACAGGAACTGATCCATAAATATCAGCCCGATTTACTGTGGTTTGATACACCACATAAGCTGCCTTTGTCGGAAAATTTAAGGATTCTGAAAGCAATCCGGGATGCTGATCCTAGGATTGTTGTTAACGGGCGATTAGCACGTACAGAGGACAGGAATTATGGTGATTATTTAAATACCGCTGATCGACCAGAAGAGTTCTATCCTGTTTCTAACGGGGCTTATTGGGAGGCTATCCCAACGACCAATGATTCATACGGTTATTCGTCAACAGATATGAATCATAAACCAACCGCCCATTTTATCCAGTTGTTGGCGAAAGCTAAGGCTATGGGCGGGAATATTTTATTAAATATTGGTCCCAAAGGTGATGGTAGTTTCGATGAACCGGATGTGGCTATTTTGAAGGGTATGGGGCTGTGGATGACAAAAAATAAAGAGAGTGTTATGGGGGTGGATCCTTCTCCCTTGCCCCGTCAACAATGGGGAGTGATCACAAAAAACAAGAGCACATTGTATCTGCATGTCTTTAATCGGCCAAAAGGAGAGCAATTGACCGTAGGCGGTCTTACGGCTGGTATCAAATCCATCTCGTTATTGCCTTCAAAAAAGAGCATCAAAGGGTATAAGTCCGACGCTATAGGTCTTCATATCCCATTGGATCAAATAGCTACTGATGCAGCAGATGAAGTTATTGTTGTCCAGTTAAAACAAGATATAGCTGCGCCTGAATCCAATGATCTGATTTATGTTGATGCACAGGTCACCGAAAATCGTTTATTGTCTTTCTATGCGAAACAGTATGGGAATCCGATGAAATTTGGAGATGGCAAAAGAGACCGTTATTATGTATCCGGATGGAAAAATAGGAATCAATATCTCGGATGGAACATCAATGTGTTGGAACCAGCACAATTTAATGTTTCGGTACGCTATGTCAAGGATGTTGGAAATACTGGCGGGGATATGGTCTTAAAAATAGGCGGGAAAGCATTTGATCTCCAACAAGTGGACGAGGAAATTCGATTAGACTCGGACAAATAGGCTTGCCATTAGGAAAGCAATCCGTGGAACTTCGTGCAAAAAATATTGTTGGGGGAGAGGCAGTGAAATTTTTGGAGGTTGTGCTGACGCATGATTAAAAACAGTTCATGAGGACGGGGATCCTGATCCTTTTTAAACAACAAAAGCTAATCTTGCGATTAGCTTTATCGCATTTCGAAGACATTCACGATCCTAAAGTTCGAAAAAAAATAGCGCAGAGACCTAAAAGAATAAAATTTTAGTCAGAGCTATATTTTTGCTTGATACTTTCTGAAAGTGCGACGCGAAGGTAAATCAAGATTTTCAAACTGCAAAAAAAATTATAATGAGATGGAACTTGTCATAAAATAACACAGATATATTCACCCTTACTAAGCTAAAAGTATATTCTCTAATCACCAATGAAGTCAACTGGAGCTAGGGATGATCTTTACTGGAAGATTTAAGGCGATTAAGCCAATTACGAGACATGCTACCTCAAAATGATGAGGATATGAAAACTACAGAAAAGAAAGCTCAACAAACAAAGAAAATAAGCAAATGTAAAAGGTAATATTTAAACTACGGTACGGATAAGTCTCAGGTATAGTTCACTTCGTTCTTTTTTTACCTTTAAATAAATAGCGCACAAAAATCAATAAAACGGCTAGATTTTGTCAATGCATTTTTTTAAACGATCATCCGCATACATCTGCGGAATTTTTTCCTGCTCCAGTCTATTGTTTGTCTCTAATATTTTTAAATACTGGAAAAGTGTACTTTCTTTATCTGTCAACAATGTTAGGTTCTCGGACTTATTTCGTGAACCATTTACCGCATAAATATTGAATGTATCAAAAGTTTCTTTATCCATCATCACACTTTTCGCTTGTGGAAAGTAGCTCCTTAATTGGTGTAGTATTTGGAAACCATGCTCATCTATATCACCCCAATAAATGACTTTTTTCTTCAAAAGTCCTATTGCATTTTTCAGATAACTAATATTAAAGCCTCCGCCACTCCAAATAGCTACCGTAGAGGCTATCGATGGTAAGGTCAGGAAATTCATTTTATTCTCTGTGATCAGTATGTTCTCAGCAGGTAATTCCAATTTTTCGAAATCTGAAAGTGGAATGCTGATGTCTGTAGATCTTAAAGCATATTGTTGATTGCTATCCAGGAAACGTATTCTTATTAAAGGCTCGTCATACTTCAGAAAAAAACGTTCTGCAAAACGCTTTTGAACTCCTGATCGTATATGGTCAGGAATAAGAAAGTTAAGTAAAGATTGGAGTAAAGTATTATTATCCTCAATGAATTTGGTATGAATTTCAATAGGCAATTGACGTAGATAAAGATTAGGCCGAGGTGTTTTAATAAAGTATCGGCAAACTTTAAGTACATCACTCCAATTGATATTTTTATCGGTCAGCCATAAACAGTTTTCAAAAGTCCAGTCTTGCAATAAAGGAATACTGTTTTTAATAATGTTATAATTTGTCTGGAAAATATTCCATTCCTTTTTATAACCAGTAAAAGATACGTAATCGTTGATGGTTTCAAAAAGAATAACGTCTGGTAGTTCATGACTACCGGTGCGCCTAAAATTCCGCCCTGCGGTCAGCACCATATAGCCAGTTCCGGTCTGATTTTTAGAATAACGGTATAGCTCTTCTATTTCCTGCTGTAGTGTTTCAAATCGTGCGGTTATATGGCTGGATTTGACTTTTCCAATGCGATCGATGCATTTTGGAAAAAATTGCTCTTCCCGGATATAACTTTGCAAAAACGGTTTCCACCATTTTGAAGCTTGCTTTTTTATTTCTGCCGGGCTAATCATAGATCGGATACATTTTGAAAGACACCGTTATGCCTATCCCTTTCGGTTTCATATTCTTCTTTTGTAAAATTACTGACCTGAGAGTTATTGCCTTCCCGGTTGCTGACAAAATGAAAAGAGTTTACGTGACCTTCAATCACGTGTATTTTTTGCAGAGGGGTAACAATAAGAAGCTGTAGATTGAGCTTTTTAAACAGTTCAAGCCCGTAGCGTGTACTTTCATCGCTACCTCTACCAAAAGCCTCATCAATCACCACAAAGCGAAAGCTCCGACTTTTCCTCTCCCCGAATTGTAGTCCGAACTGATAGGCCAAGGCACTGGCAAGAATGGTATAAGCCAATTTTTCTTTCTGGCCACCGCTCTTTCCGCCGGAACCTTCGTAAAATTCCTTTTCACTGTCGTCCAGGCGAAAACGTTCGCTGGCATTAAATTCAAACCATTGGCGCACATCGGTAACGGTAGAAGTCCAGTCTCGGTCGATATTCTCCATACTTGCAAAGCGATCTAAAATGCGTTTAACCTGTTCGTACTTTTCCTCCGTATATAAATCATTGTTACTGCTGAAAGAATGGATGTAACACTTCTTTAGCTCTTCCCTAAAAAGACGTATTTCCTTATTGGCGGTAGCGTCCATGAGAATGGTTATATAGGTATCCTGCGAAGCATTGTACACAATCTCGGAAAGATGTTGGTTAATGGTACGTATTTTTTGCTTGATGTCCGTTTCATGCTTCTGTAGCTGACTATCGAATACAGCAATACTATTAATGACATTCTTGTTCAGTTCTTCCTTGAAACGTTCTTCATGGCGTTTTAAATCCTCGGAAACTACCTGTTCATACTTTTTAATGTATTCTGCTCGGGCATCTATGCTTTCTGCAATCTCACTATATTCGGCTCTTGAATGCTCCTTAATTTCCCGCATCTTTTTCTCAATGGCAGAACGATAGCCCATTTGCCGTCCCCGAAGTTTTCGTAACTCGCCGTTTTCGCCCTGAAATTGCTTACGGAATTCCTCCTGTCTGTTATCAATGCCTCTTAGCGTAATTTTTATTTCGGTAAGCTTTTGTTCTATCAATGGGTACCATTTCTCTTTAAGCGGGAGCGCCAATTGTTCCTTTTGCTGGAAGGCTGTTTTTTGCTGATCCTCGTAGTTTTGAACGTTGGTCTTCAGCCCCCCGATTTTTTCCGTTAACTCCTTTTCTTTTGTTTTGGCACTACCGATCTGATGATCCACCTCGCTCTTATTGTGTTGTAATTGTGCAAGAAGGTCGTTATTATTAAGCAATTCATTGCGCTCCTGTTCCAATTCGTAGATTTTACCAACATGATACCGCCAATTGATACGGGAAAAGTCTTTGAGCTGGAGTAAATTACTCAGCGCTATTTTATGCGTTTGGTTTTTCTTCTCTTGCTCTTCTATATGGCTAAGTTGGGTTCTCTGTTGGTCTATCTTTTTTTCCAATTTATCAACTGAAGTTTCTAACACTTTTATTTTCTCTGTGTTACTCCATCCTAACACATAGTTTCGCCTGTCGTCAATTCGTTTTCGATCATCTTTTGTGTGTCTTATACGACCGCTTTTTATCAAGCCTTGTTGGGTTATACCAAAAGAAACGTGTTGTAATCCGGTTACATCGGTACAGATATAGTCTCCAAAACTTCGCTGTATATAGGCCTCCAACCAATTGTAAAAGGGCGTTTCGGGCTTTATATCCATTTTATAAGCAATGCTATCCTGTTCTAATTCTTTGATTATACGGCTATTGTTATATAAATCAGCTTCTAAGTAAGTTAGTTTAATACCTCTTCCATCAGCACTTTTTAACGGGTTATTATTTACATAAGTGCTTACACTTCGATAATGATTTTTAGGGACTAACAGGCTGATACCAACATCGTGCAGCAGTTTTTCTATAGCTCCTTCCCACGCGGTTTCTTCTTCATTCACTTTCAACAATTCGCCTGCAAAAGGTAAGTCATCTTCATCAATGCGTAAGTCATAGCATAACTGTGAACGAAAGCCAACAAGCCATGCAGGTATCTGTGTTTTCCGTTCTTTTAGGGATTGAAGTTCTTTTTGTTCTGAGCGATATTCGGTTTCCTGCTTGCGCAACTCGCTTACCTGATTGTCCCGCTGCTCACGAAGTTGTTCTTCCAATTGCTCACATTTTTCATCAAGCTCTTTTGCTTTTTTTATGTTTTCCTGAAATTCATTTTCATCCTGTACGCTTTTAAGTCCAGATTGTAGTGCTAAGCGTTCATAATCATCAAATTCCTTCCGCTTGGTTTCTTTATCTTGTTCATGCCGTTTAATCTCCCCAGTAATTTGCTCTATCCGTTTACCTCCATTGTTGGCAATATCCTGTATAATCGATTGCCGTCTGTTTTCCAGATCGTCCAGTTCCTGTGCTATCCGTTGTTGCTGCTGCATGACGTTTTCCAAATCCTTGTAGGCATCTTCAATGGCCTGCTCCAATAAGCCCCATTTCTTTTCAGCGAACCACACCGGCATCACTTCCAGCATAGCTTCGATATCCTCAATTTCGCGGGTAACTTTTCCATATTCAATACATGCTTCGGTTAATGGTTTCAATATCAGGTATTGCTCTCTGGTATGTACTACAGCTTCGTGTGCTTTTTTTAAATCTTCAAAACGTTTTAATAATGCTGCGACCTGCTCTTTGACATCGGTCTTTTCCAGCATCTGTTCCCTGACAAAATCTGTAAGACTACTTACGGATTTCATCGAAACAGTTTGATAAAATAAGTCAATGGCTTTGTCGCTGTTCATGCCAAAAAGCCTTCGGAACTGTTCACTATATTGTGAGAAATTATCGTTGAATAGCTGTACTCCAACTGTGTTTCGGAGTTTTTTTCTTAAATCGTTAATATCTGTAAAATTCCCGAAATGGTCTTTGATCGTCAAAGGCTTTGTTCCTATGATGAGCAGTTTTTCTACTTTCCCTTCTTTCCCAATCCAAAAAAACTGAGCAAGGCAGATATCTTCGTTATAGCCTTCATTATGGAAATTTCCGATTACTACCGTATAGGTATTGTCGTCCGACCGTAGATATACTTTCTTAGCTACTTTTGTAACCTCTTCTTTTTCTTTTTTATATTCCCCTCTGACATAACTCAATAGGTTTCGCTCTTTTCCTTCAGCCCCGGCAGCTTTATTAAAAACGATTTTATTATGGGGTACGAGAAGGCAGGTCAAGGCATCCACCAATGTAGACTTCCCTGAACCGATATCGCCGGTGAGCAAGGCATTATACCCGTTGGGTTGTATTTGCCAGCGAACTTTATTAAATGTACCCCAGTTGAGTACTTCTAAATATTGTAGTCGAAAACCAGACAGATTGATCTCTTCCGGCATGGTATGTGAAATTTCTTCCATAGTAAATACTTATTCTGTTGTCTGTTTTTCTGCGGCATAGCTTTGGAACCTTTTCAATGTATCGTCTATCACGTCGGCATTTACAAAACCCTTGATAATCCGGTGTATCTCATAGTTCTTTTCCTGATCTTCCAGTTTTCTTAAAAAACCTATTTCCAACACCCGTTTTATGGTTGCCGTAATCTTTTCCTGCTGTTTGGCCTCATCACTTGCATTGGGCAAAAACACCTTTGTCCGGTTAACGATCTCCTGTTCACCGATAATTGAACGCACTGATCCTCCTTGTGCATCATGCTCAAGCAAGTATTTTCTCAGGACAATACATATTAACGAAGTTAAAAAATTCAGTTGTCGTTTTTCTGCCAGTTTTGGTAGTTGTGGTTCATCGTCTTCCCATTCTTTTTGCCTTAGAAAAGCATAACCTTCACTTTTATCAAGAAATAACTCCAGACCAATCGGGACAAAATATTTTTTAATGTCGGGTTCATAGTGCAGTAAATTTTCCCATACTTCTTTTTGGTGATTGTACACAATTCCTTTTAACAAAGCAATGAGACTTGCAGCATAATTATGTTCCATATTGTTTATCTATTAAAAATGACAACAGGTGTTTGCATACGATACGTTTTCCCGCTGCTTGTGTTTTCGATTGTTAAATACTCAAGCTGATCTCTGTTTACAACGTGTTTGCCTTCGTTGGTAGCGATCTGCATATAGCCTAATATTTCTGCTACACCTCTGGTAGGCTTATAATGGTGTAACAATTCAGAAAGTGCAATCTGGGATCTGTTTTTTAATAAGGATCTGACATTATTCCGTAATAGGTCAATATCCACGTAAAACTGCTCAAAAAGAATATCCGTATCTGCCTCGGCCAAACCATCTTCGATGGCTGTGTTTTCAAATGCTACCTTTACAGGAGGATTAAAAAGTGGTCGATCCATCGTAAAAGAAGGTTTAAAAAGCCCATCGGTTTCCATCCAGATCGCCTGCTGGTCTATGGCCTCTTTATGTTCCAACAATAGGCTTTCTATCTGCTCAATGCTTTGAAGAATATGCCTGCTTTCAGATAAGTTCTTTTGCTCTACAAACTTCCTGAGTTGTTCTATTAAACCGTCGTTGCTACGATTTACTTTGTCCCCTGCATCCACCAGGTTTGCTTTTATTCTGTCTACCGTCTGTTCTCTTTTTATTTCTACTATTGCCGGTATGTTGTTAATCTTCTCAAGCAACTGTTCTAATTCCTCCTGCATTTGCTCACTCATCAAAAACTCCCAGAAGGCTTTAAAACTTTTTCCCTGATCTGTGCTCCAGAGATAATCTTGTTGCTGAAATACATTATCCAGAAGATCTGCCTTTGCAAGACTACTCTTGATAATAGTTTGTCTGGTTTGCGTATCCAGTTCTCTAAAGTTTTCTTCCACCTGTCGAAAATCGGACAATAACCTCTTCGCCGTTTCTTCAGCCAGGAAATAATTTTCTTTTATTTGGGTGCTAGATGGCTTAGAAAAATTTCCTTGCCTGATCTGTTCAATTTCCTGGTCAATTTTATCACGTTCTTCCTGCAACTGTTGAATACGTTCGTAAGGACCAGAGGTTGTATTTACAATTTGTTGTAGTAAATTAAAGAACTGAATGAGACGACTATGGGTACCTATAAACTGTTGTTTGTTTAGATCTTCCAGCCATTTTAGTGCATTTTCGGTAGCAGGAGAGAGTTCATACACAGGTTCGTCCGCTCTTTCATAATATCTACGCAAATATCCTTGTTCGGCCCATTTTTGCAGATAATCTGTCGCGGATTTTCCATAATCATTAATACCTTGCCGTTGGAGCGCATAAATATAATCTCCCAAAAGGCCTTGTAATTCACTCTGCAAATACGAAATCCTGTCCTGCTGTTTGAATGCTAAATGAAAGAAAGCAACCAGCAAGGGGAAATGCTCGGCCCGAAGTAGCTGAAGTGTCTTGTCGTTTTTATAAAAAGATAAAGCTTTTTCGTAGTTCATGAGCTGATTTTAATTACCAAATTCACAATTATATGAATAACTAACTGTCTGCAGGTGTCCTGTAATTGAATAAGGGCGTCCACCTCTTGTTGTACGTGCATTTTCGGCAATGAATACTTTTTTCTTTATCTCTTAATAGGTTTAATAACGGGTTGTCTTTATAGGAACGAAGATCTGCTTCAACATCTCTTAATGCTTTTATAAAAGTACAAGAGAGTTCATTGGGAATTGAAAAGCCATACAAACGGACACCATATATATCTTCTAATTCATCATCTGGATTTGGAAATGTTATTTTGTCAAAATTACCAACATATTTGAGGTAGTTCTCCTCAATAGAAAAATCCGTATTTCCTCGTCCACGATAAGTAAGTTCATAGTCATTCAAAGTAATTGAATCAATAATTGCTTGTAGTTCAACCTTTGACTTTGCTAAATTTTGTGCACATTCATACAATTCTCGTCTTTTATTTTCTCTTGGCCGGAATATCAGAGAATAAGTACCTTTAGTAGAATCATATTCATCCATAGTTCCAGCTTTGTGCATAGCAATTGCTTGAGCTTCCTCACTTACATCTAATTCAGAGAATTCAATTTGAATGATTATCCAATGTCCTTTCCATTGGTCCAAGGAACGATTAAAATCAGACTCATAAAGTTTGATATTTCTTGGAAGATTTTCATCTATCAGTAATCTTAAGGCATGAAGAATATTCGTTTTATCCGAACCATTCTCTCCGATTATAGTATTGACTCCCTTTTGGAAATCCAAATTAATATTTCTGAAGTTTCGAAAATTTCGAACAGAAAGTTTTGAAATGTACATTATCGCAGTTTTAATAATTCAGTTACTAAATTAAATACCGTCGTACAAGGATTATGGTTCGCATAATCCTGTCTGCCTGCAAATCGTTCAGCTAATCGCTTAGCGTTCCGGATGGCATCCTCTAAGCTTCCATGTTCCTTTAATAGGGCATACATGTTCTCGCTATTCTTTTCATATCTAAACTCCTTGCCAATCACAGGTTTCAAATGATTTTCAATCATTTCCTTATAAACTTGTCTGGACATCGCATTCTCATAATATTGAAAACGTAATAAATACCACAACTCGAACGCCTCGTTACTCCAGGCACAGCCAATATCTGCGTTTGCGCAACGTTGGATCGCAGCATTAAAATCCTGCAGCAAGAAGCTATCTCTATCAAATACCACCCAAAGCTTATCAATATGTCGAGACGAACCTTTTTCATACACATCTTTTAGCCGTAAAGCCTCATCTACCAATGACTGCGTATTACGGCCGGTTCCCGCTATATCTATTTGATAGGCGGTTAGCACTCCCTTGGGCAAATCCTTTTTCAGTCCCTCAAAATAGTTGGGCTCCGTGGCTTCTCCTTCACATACGATAAGGTAATATCTTCGTTTGGAACGAATATCCTTTTTCCGCTTTTGCTCTTCTCTGGCAAATCGTTTTAACCGTTCATTGGGGATTTTTATTTTCCTTGCCATTCCGTTACAATATTTGATAGGTTGCCAATAAACGGAATAGCTCCATAACGCCCTTCTATATAATCCTTTTCAAAGGAACGATCTTTACGAATGGTTTTTCCTTCTTCTTTGTACTCTACCAAGGAATACATATCGGATGCCCCGTAATTATCTTTTTCAACAAAGTAAATCTGGTCTCTTCGGTAGTTGCCATAATACAGCAGATTTGTATCGTGCGTTGTGAAAATCAGTTGTGCATTATTTCGGTTAAATTCGCTGGAGTTGAAAAGTTTTGTAACTGCCAGCGTCAATAACGGGTGTAAGCTGGCATCCAATTCATCCACTATCAATACACCGCCATTATTTAAAACATCAAATACTGGCCCGGAGATATTGAAAAGCTTATTGGTGCCTGAAGACTCCTGGCTGCGCATATCAAATTCCACATCTGCAACAGGTCTGCCTTTACTATCGTATTTTTTATGAATGGTTTTAATGTCGATTTTAAATGCCCCCTCAAAATCAGTGATCAGCTGTTTTACCAGACTTTCCGGCATATCTTTCGGAAGTTCCTTCGGATCAAATGGCTTCTTGCTGATTGTAATATCATCAAAGCCCAAATCGAGTTTTTTATAGAAGTTGAGTAATGTCGGACTGGTTTGCCTATTTTCAAGCATACCGAATGTTACTCCCTTATATCCTTCATGGCTCAATCCCGATATAGTGATAAAGTTATTAAACCAGTGCATGATTTTCTTGGCAATCTTTCCGTTGAACTGGTCGGCCACTGCCAGAAACAGGGCATTATCTCTTGTACGTTCTTCTAAGTCCTTTCCTTCAGAAAAACCTTTCATTACTTCGATACCATCCTCTTCTCGGATAAAGAGAGGCTTTTCGGTGTTTTTAGGCGCTTCAAATAACCATTCCGCCTGAACATGCTTGTCATCCACTTCAAATCCATATCGATAACGGATATTATCAATAATAAAAATGGCTTCAAAAAAAGAAGGAGATTTTTCCGTATCTGTGTTCAGTAGAAATGGGATAATGTCAAGTTCATCCGTTGACGATTGATCGAAAGATTGCAATACTAATCGGCTCATGGTAGACATTGCCCGGATAAAATTGCTTTTACCACTGGCGTTTGCACCGTAAATAACAGTACCTTTCAATAAATCCCAACGCTCCGTCGAGAATATATTGGTATCAATATGCTCTTTTATCGATGTAGCAGCCAAGCTAAGCGTCGTTTTTGTTTTGAATGAAAGATAATTACCAACTGAAAATTCGAGTAACATATTTGTATATTTATGAGAAATCTTCTCAAAGATACGTATAAAATGAGGATTAAATTAAAAAATGAGAATTTTTCTCACTTTTTAACAGATAAGGTGGTGTAAAAATACACTAAGCGTATTTTCAAACAAAGATCTTATCCGTATTTGCTGGAAACAAGCGTTATATGGAAGCCTTCAAATGCTGGAGAAGCCTTAGAAATACTAATCTTAAAACTCAAAGTAAATATAATAGTCAAATGAAAACAGCTTATTTATATGTCCGTGTTA
>Ga0213826_1000827_pt1 | contig 14411 bp, 37 predicted proteins | sample MC6MC0899MG_FD_180668 | JGI IMG/M metagenome (GOLD analysis project Ga0213826, IMG submission 180668) | Enriched soil aggregate microbial communities from Iowa State University, Ames, United States - MC6-MC0899-MG | ecosystem: Environmental > Terrestrial > Soil > Unclassified | place: USA: Iowa...
TATTTCCCCCACTGTTCTCTATAGTATAATCTTCTAGATAACTCTTCTTGATACTCTTTTCTCTTCTGGAAAAAGTAAGCTCTCGTATATAAATTGTTATCTGTCTTGATAAGTTCCGTGAGCATTTCTATTTTCTGTTCTAGTACAAGGTCACGGGCTGGTTTATTCATTTTGCTCCTCCTCCAGCATTTTCAATATTCTTCGATAAGCTCGTAACTCTCCGACCCATCGGTTATAACAGGCGATATGTAATGGTGATATCAATCTATCTCTATCCTCTTTTAACACTTCTTCTATACACGCGATAGATAGTTTTAGCTTTTCAATCATCTTCTTCATCCTTATCTGTATTCTCCCATACCTGCATTAAGCGATTCGCGTTAATACAACGTAGTTCACCGTCGTACTCAATTTCGATAAATCGTGAATTATTTAATAACTCTACTAAACTAGAATAACCTTGTAAATTTACCACCCCTACCGCATAAACCCACTTATCCTGTTCCATAAAGTTAACCTTCATTTTACCTGCTCCAACTACTTCCTTCACTTCATCATGCATATGCGCTAAATAACACAAGTCTTTATCGTCGGTTAAATTCGCACCCCATACACTACCTTTGCTGATTTTCTTGTTTATAATGTCTTGGTGTTCATCTACGCACTCTTGGCAAACTCTCACGTACATCTTAATCCCTCCATCTCTTAATCTCATCTGCTACTGTCTTCCACTCACCTTTACCCATGCCTTTTGTCCATTTAATCTTTCTGGGTACTTCTCCGATTAGTGTATACCCGTCCTCATCCACTTCTATTTTACCTTCTTCTACAGCCTGTACAAATTCAGTAAACGCATCTGCTACGTCTAATAGGAATGATTGGTCATCTTCTGTTGTAATTAGTTGGCTTATAATGAACAGTCTATAGAATTTATGCCAATCTTTAAGGGGCTCCAATTCGTTCACCCTAATCCCTCCAATAATAAGTATCGCTATCTACTACATAAAGACTTAAGTTCTCTTTTAGCATTTCAATAAACTGGTCTTCCGGAACCTGTATGTACTGATATCCTTTATCCGTTTGGACTTCGATACGGATTTCGTTGTCGAACCCGGTACCTGTTATATTTACGTATCCGCCCCATAAATCGTTTTTTACCATTGTTTTAGCTCCTTTATACGCATGGACTTTCGGTAGTACCCACCTACTGTGAACATAATGTAGTTTAGTACTTTAGATTTAAGTATAGGTATTCGTACCCATTCAAACTGCTTATCTAGTTCAGAACTATACACGTTTAACTGTTTGTCATCAATAGCTACGTTCGTTCCTTTCGCGTACATCTTACGTGCTAGTTTCTTGTCCTTTGTTGCTTTAATTAGTTGTTTATTACGTGTATGTCTTGTCATTAGTTAAATGACCCCCCTTTGTTTACATCTATGTATCTCATACAAGGTATAGTAGATTTCTTCTCCCCTATCTGCAACTCTACCGTAGAAGCAAAGTGGATTCGGTTTTTAGTAACACCATTTATTTTATATCGTACCCACCTAAATGTACGGTCTGTAACTTCCAATCGCTTACACGACTCTTTAATTGTTAGGTTATACCCTGTAGGATAGTTCCATTTCGCAAACTTAACATCCTCACCCTGCATCATGTCTAGTTTAATTAGTTGTTTATTACGTGTATGTCTTGTCATCACGCATTCTCCTTTTCTCGAATCATAATTGCATGCATAGCTTCTAATACCTGATAAGATAACTCCTTGTCCTCTTTTAATCGTTCGAACGGTACATCCATTAGAATTACAATACCTGCATACCAGAAGGTGAACCCATCCTCATTTACAGTAAACGAAACTAAATCATTTAGTTCTATCATTCTTGTTCATCCTCTCTACCGCTATAATTGCCATTTCATATGCAAGCATGGCTCCTAAATACATGCCTCTTTCTAGTATTCTACCTTCACGGTCTGTAAAAGTATCATGGTCTAAATCATCAAATTTCTTTAGGAACCGCCCCTGTCTATCATACTTACGTTCTAACACCTCTATAAGCCTGTTAGCATCCACGTTTCTTCCTCCCCTTCTTATCCTCTTTATACCTATCACGAGCATACAGGAGGTCTAGTAGGCACCCTATAAGTTCTAATACTAACTCTATTAATGTATGCATCTTATTACCCCTCTTCTATGATGCCGCTAATTCGCAGTTCTTTAAAGAACTCTTCCTTCGGCACGTTGACAACTCCTACTAACTTACCTTCTTCCACAATACTTATTTCTACTAATCCTGTGGAGTATAAGTCTATATCTACGAAAGTTTCATGGTATGTATCTGTTTCGTCACATATCCGTGCCGACTTCTCGATTAGATTCCCCATCTTGCTCCCTCCTTTCATCCTCGGCATATATACAAGGGAAGCATATCACCTTGTCATCCCATATTATACCACTACTTACTAGTTTCCCGCAATCCCAACATTGCTCGACATCCACTTTTATTCCTCCTCTGTTTTCTCGTCGATTCTGTCGATGTAATCTCCTAGTTGTTCCGATGTAATGATATCTGCGTGATATAGCTCATATACTGCTAGTGTTAATGCATGTGCTTTTTCTACTGTAAACAGTTTGTCCATAACTTTCTCTCCTTTGTTGGTCATTTCTATTACAAATCGAAGTCATACAGGTTTTTAATGTGGCTACGGAGTCGGTACAGCTCGTCTAACTGAGCTTCATATCTAATGTATGTCACGTAATCGAATGACGTGTGCTGGTCTTCTACGACGTTTCGTTCTACATTCTTTTGCTTTCGTTCTTTCGCCTCTATCTCATCCTCGATGTCGAAGATGATGTTAATACTTGTATTGTATAAGTGTTCTAACATTTCTAATACTGCTTCCGCCACTACAAGCTCTTTGAATGAGTTGTCTTTTCGTAAATAAGGCACTCCGAATTTTCTTCTCTCTTCAATCTTAATCTTCTCGTAATATTCGATTCTACATTCCATTAAGTTTGCAATCTCTTTTACTATTTGCGCCATTTCTTACCACCCTTTCGTTTTAGCTGCGAAGTGTGTACCGTATGTATCTTCATTTCCCCCGAACTCTATCATATTATACGTTTTACTTTTAATGCCTAGAATATCCCCCCAACCTTCGAAATTACGGTGCCATTTAAAAGTTGCATCTAACTCTAAACCATCTTCTTTATAGTCCTCCCGCATTCTTTCTATAGGCAGGTTTTTCATACCGCTCCATAGTCCCTCGGTAAGCTTGTCCATTTGTTTGTTACGCGTATGTCTTGTCATTATAGCTCGTCCTCCCCTAAGTTAATTACATGTTCTTTAAGACACTTCGGCGTTACTTCATCTGCTCTGATTTCTCGTTGCATAACATGTTCATTACCGTCTCTTTCATCGACAACAAAACGGATTAATAACATCTGGATAAGGTCTGCACATACCGCTTTCTTGTATTGACCTTTAACCTCTGCTAAACGTAAACCGTATTTTACGATATCCCCGGGTACATATTCCTTCTGGTATCTACCTGCTTTTTTGAATGCCATTTCTATTTTGTGTGCGCTAACTTCGTCCTTCTCTAGTTTCACAAAGAAAGTTTTCTCTACATCCATCCAGCTTGCATCTCTATCGTTATCCCAGCAAGCAAAAACTTTATAACCATCTTTAATGCTAGTTACCTTACCTTTGTATGTTTTACCATCCTGCGTAGCTGCCACCCAATGACCAACTTCTGGTACAAATTTATATGTAGAAAACTCTTTTTCTATCAACCAGTTAAGAGATGCGTTATACTTATGCCACCCTGACGTAGCGTTAACATTACTTAATTGCAGTTCACCTTTATGCATTCTAAATAGTACGTTAGGTGAATTTGTCTCGAAAATAACCTCCCCATCTAGTAAAGCATCAATCGTTTGTTTATTTTTAAGTGTTGTCATTTTAATATTCCCCTTCCATTTTCTTTCTAACTGTTATTTGTATGTATTTCAATTCCGATATAACCATGTTGCATGTAGAGTAGTCTAGGTAGTCTTCGTACAATAAAGTGCTAACTTTCGCTGCCTTTTCTATATGATTACGCGCACTAACCTTATTGCTTATCAACCCATCTAGTAACTGATTGATTTCTAAGTCCGTCGTTAATTTGCTAATGTCATATAATAAGAAGTGAAGCTCCTCGATACGTTTCTTATGTAGAGATATTCGTTTTAGGATACTTTCTTTATCTCTTAAGCTCCACATGTCTTCCCCTTCGTTAGCCGCAAACTCTTTCGTTAATGAATTAATACTAGATTGAATATTAACAACTCTTTCCTTAACCTCTTCTTCCATCGCTACTTTTAGCTCGTCCGTCATATGTATTACCTCCTCTTTGTTATAACTTTATATTACACTACCTTTTACTTAAAGTAAACAAGTTTTTTAAGAAAAAGAGAGTATTTTTTACTCTCCTTTGTTATTTTGTCTATAAGCTACATCAATTTCCTGTCTAGCTTCTATTCTTTTCCATTCCCACGAATGTACTTTCTTCTTCCTTTGGCACTTAGGGCAATAAATATGAATCTTCTCTATATAAGAGTAGAAAACTCCGGATGTGTCAGACTCCATTTCTGTTGCTACATAATGAAAATCATGCTTACAGTTTAATATTTTGAATAGACTGAACATATTTCATCCCTCTACTTCCATGTTTTAATAGTAATACGGCGGAACATTCTAGCTTCAAGCGCATTGAAAGGCTTAGTATCTAGGAATATTAAGTTCTGACTCTTACCTTTATACCATCTACGAGGAGAGAACCAAAGGAATCCTTCATCTAAGATTCCCATAGCCTTGTATACTTGTCGATTTTCTTCGATTGTAGGTGTTCGTAACATAATGCTATTGATTGTTACTTGTTTAATAGTCGCCTTGTTTAGTTGTTTGTATCGCACATGTCTAGTCATTAAAATTCTCCCTCTCCTAAATACGATTCGATTGTTTGTTTCAATTGTTCATTCTCTTCTTCCAACTCTTCCACTTGCTCTTCCAAATCACTTACTTCACCGCATAACTCATCGTATGATTCCTCCAACTCTCTCACTCTAGATTCAAGGTCATCATATTGGTCATCTAGCTCTCGTGCTTGTTCTTCGATATCTTTCGCTAACTCTTCTAGTTTCTCATACATAACAGTAGATAGATGTTCGAAATTTTCATTAATAAACATTTCTACTAAGTCTCCCATATTAGTAGTTCGTGATTTAGCTTTGTAAACGTCGCAACCATTAATAATTAATCCATCCATCATGCTTCCTCCTTAAGATTAGCTATTTCTTCTTCCCAAGCTACAGCTTGTCTTGCGTAATAATCCGCGTAATGTTCTGATTCTTGTAACTTCTTCTCGTAGCATTTGATACGATGAACTTTCGTGTGTTCGTCCCATTTCTTCTCGACTTCCCACATATCGCGCTGGTTACCTTGATATTTATAGACACCTAGACTCGTAACGACTTCCGCTTCAAAAGCAGGAGCAATCCAGTCACAGCCATTACCGCAGCATCGATTAACCGGGTCGTACCCTTCATCTTCCGGTTTACAATTGCAGTAGCCCCACATTCTGTCGTCAGGTAGCAACTTAATGTCGTAACGTCGTCCTGTGTCATGGATATACACTTGAATCGTCCCATCTGTATACCCATCTGTTCTATCCTTGTCGTAGTCGATGTCGATACCATGTTCCTCTACATCTACTAAAAGAGTAGAAAGTACATCCGCGTAATCTACCATATTTTCATAGTGCCGGATAAGCGTTACCATATCATCCGGTGATTCCCCTAAAATAAATTCTTTCAATTTACCAAAAAACTTTTCTCCGAATTGCATAATTCTCGTCCCCCTTGTATATACTTTTAGTAAACAAACTTATTTAATTGTAAGTTATGTATTATCTCCTGCTGAACAAACTATATATAAAGTCTGCTATTGTTATAAAAATCCAAGCAATCCCTATTATGGTACCAAACAAGATTAGTCCTATCGGGTAGTAGTACCATTTCACATACCCGCTAGGTTTGTACCAATCTTTCAACGGATTTAATCCCATCATTTCTTGAAGTGTCCGTTTTCTCTTAAAGTGTTTAATGCTACCCCGGCTATATTAACAGCTACAGTCGAACCAATAAGTAGTGTAATTAAGTGTCCGTCACTAATCGTACCCCCTGTAGAGATTTTCCAAGCTGCACTTAGACATAAAGCTCCAAAAGCAATCGATGAATAGCTGATTACATGTTTCATAATTAGTTAGCCTCCTTATTTTCATTATGTTCTAGGTTTGTGTTTATTACTGCTGATAAAAACGTTACACCAAAAGCTGCAATAATTAGTAGCGGTATCATAAGAGCTTTATTAGCTATATCGGAACCATATAGATTGAATGCCGTTACACATAGCGCTGCTGATATAATGTTACCTGTGTATCTGATGATATTGCATTTTGTTTTAATTTTCATAATTAGTTAGCCTCCTTAGTAATAACTTGACCGTTTTCTTTTACTGGTGCTGCTTCGTTAAACGCTTCTGTCATAGAAGTGAGTTGTTTTGGTCGGTAGCAGCGACTCTCTTGTTTATTCTTCACTTGTTTAATTTGTTCGATGCATTTTTTGAACTCTTTAGACAAGTTCGGATATTTTACTAGCATAAGTTTTAATGGTTGCGTAGCTTCTTCAAAGTTCTTAGCTCCACGACGTTCCTCTGCAATCAGACCAATCTTGTCCCAGTTCGCAGCTTTCTCTTCTATTGTTAATCCCTTCAAGAACTCCGCACCATGATATAAATCTTGTCGAGCTTTGTCTAAGCGACCTACATCATCGTATGCTTGGTTATGTGATTTAGGGTATTCAACCAAAACAGTACTCATAATCTCCATGTTAGCGATTACTTCTTCTGTAGAAGCATATCCTAATGTCATTCCTTCTTCTTCTAACCATGCTTTACCTGATGTCGCTTGCACTTCATCATCTACTAGTTTAAAAGCTTCTTGTAAGCGCTCTTTCGCTGCTTTCGTCATTTTACCTGCTGTTACCACGTCTTGTAATAAATCTCTCACTTTTTTAAGTTCCATTGTTATGTACCTCTTTCTATTATTTTATTTTTTCGTCTTCTATGTATTAATCATGGTGTTCGTTTTATATAGTTACTTTCAACTTATCACCTCCTCTATGAATCTAATTCTATCATAGTATTCACTTAAAGTAAACAACATTTTTCTACTTTTTATTCAATATGCCAACCATAATCCACAAATTGTTGCGACCAATTTTCATGAGCAGCTTCTAGAAACTCGTCTACTTCTTCTTTTGAATCCCCATCCCATTCCGGGTTGTACCCTAATTCACCTAACGTGAACTCTTCTTTCCTATTCGCTCCGGAGTACCCGATACTATAATGAAACACTACGACTGTATCTGCATTGTATTTACTCAAAATGAACCCCTCCTACAAACTCTGTATAAAGACCTGTCGTTTTCGCAAAAGCTAATTCTACTTCTTCTTTCTTCTCGTAGTACTTGTCCATTGATTCGTCTGTGTATACGTGAGTCCAATCCTCCGGGTACTCTCCGTTTTCATGCTCATCCGTTGTGATTAATCGTTCTTCTAATTCATCTGATACCCATTCGCAGAAATTGTCGTCAATTACTTCAATAATGTCACGTACAACATTAGCCTTATACTTCTCATTCCCGTTATACCAGCGCGTCTCCACTTCTGGTAACCCTTCACTACTAAAGAATGGTAAGTCAACCAGCGCATCTTTACCTATAGCGATATAATACATATCACTAGCATACCCAAGTTTATGAGCTAACGAATCTCTCTTAATCTCTAGAGAAAGACCATCTAACGCGCCATTCTTATAGAACGACATATCTGTTTGTAGTGCATTTCGAATCGCTTTATTCGTTTTACCATTTAATGAGCGGAACCACACTGTAGCTTTCACTTGGTTAGAGTGATAAACGATTACCCCTTCTGTTAACGGTTCAACTTCAATTAGACCATTAACAATTTTCTTTGTTGTCACAACTCTTTGTCCTACTTCAAATTCAACGAAAGTGTTATTCATTATTTCCCTTCCTCCCCATTCAATTGTTTACCCATTGCAAGTAGCATGTTCCTAAATACTGGTAAATCTCCCCGATTGTCGTACCCCATAGAGTATGTGAAAATACGGGACTTACCTAGATTGTGCGCTTGATACTGTCGGTATGCTCTTGCTTTATCTAATATTAAGAAGAATGCTACATCTTCCCACTCTTTTGTTTCGAACGCAATATGTAATGTACTAATTCCATATGCTTTGCAATATGCCCATTCATCGTCAATATAAACTTCTTCTCCGTGTACGTCTACCATGTGATTGCATTCGACTTCTTCATACGGTTTGATTTCGATAGAACAATATTCTCCATTACCCTCGTAGTAATTCTCGACTAGTTCCTCTAGTGTTTCGAACCACACTTCGTAGTCATCGTCCCATGTGTATCGCATATCTTCACCATCATAGTAGTCTAATAGCTCGTCCACAAATGGAATATAGCCTTTTCGTTGCCTTTGTACGACATGGAGTGCATCGCATGTGTAACGATTATCCTCTGCTCCGTCATGGTGTTTACTATTAAACTCCTTTAACAACTCAATCTGCTTGTCCGTAAGTTCGAAAGTGATTTTATTCATTCCAGATTCCCTCCTCGTCATCTAAATATTCTGCATTAGAATCATCAATGATAATCCCGTTTCGACTCGCTTGCTTAACAAAATCCTCCCAAGAACAGCAACCAGCCCATTCATCTCCGTATTTAACATCCATCAGTTCTTTTCCATTTAATTCGATACTCATCCATCCATATCTATATCTGCAATATAAGTAGTCCCCGCTGTCTGTCTTACCTTCGAATTGCGTAGGGCAAGCACAGCATGTCTGTGATATTTTTTCTAACTTTACGTATCTTTTAAGTTGAGTAAACCTTCTCATCGTCATTATAGTTCCCCTTCCCTATTTAAAATTCGTTCTACAGCGTTTTCAATCGCTTCTAGTAGCTCTTCTACACTAGTAACTTCACTTTCTCGTAAATCCTTATGTAATAACGCAATCAACGCTTTCGTGATGTTTGAATAGTAACCTACTACCTTGTAATCATGACCTAAAACTTTACCCTCTTTATTCTTCTTCTCATACTTCTCATTGATGATAACGTTCATTGGGTCTGACGTAAGCTTGTACTTTTCTCCTACATAAATTTCCATTTGTTATCTCCTCCTTGATTTAATATTACTACATTATTTACTAAAAGTAAACAACTTTCTTTAAAAATTTTAATCTACTTTTTTATACACCCTAAAGCGGAATCTAGCTCCCATCTCTTCTATACCTGCTGTAGAAGCTGTTCGCTTGTAAAAACGCTTATAAATACTTTTGTCGAACTCCGGGAAAAAGGAATCCGCATCATACTCTTTGTCGATTTCCGTTATGTATAATCTATTAGCCATCGGCATAAACTGTTTGTAAATAGAATCTCCACCGATTACCATTAGCTCTTTCTCGTCCTTGAAGTCGTTTAGTACTTCGTGAATATTATGATATATGTGTACATCCTTGTGTAGCGGCTTAAAATCCTTGTTTCTAGTAAGTACAATGTTAATCCTACCCGGTAGGAACTTACCAATGGATAGGTGTGTCTTACTTCCCATAATTACGGGCTTACCCATCGTCTTTTCTTTAAACCAATTAAAGTCTTCTTTGCTTTTCCATAGCATCTGATTGTCTTTACCAATCTCCCTATTCTTACCATGTGCAGCTATTAGTGATATAATCAATCTTTCATCTCTCCTTTCGATAGTTTTATAATACTAGCATATTTTCGAAAAGTCAATAAAAAAGACTACTTTTTTAGTAGTCTCCAGAAATAATAAATCCTTCAAAACGGCTTTTGTATACTGAGCTTTCTGCAATGAACTCCGAGAAGATTCGAAGCGCTGCATGATACGTTTCTTCTTCCATTTCTTCATCAATTACTAGAGCGAATGTAACGTCCTCATCATCCGTGTAAACGTAGTAGTTTAAATCGTCCGCTTCTAGTTCACCGTTTTCGTAAGCGTGTTCCCACTCATTGAACTGTTCGATATTGATGTAATCTTTGCCTCTAGCCCAGAACATAAAACTAGCTGGATTTACATAAGAACCGAATCTATCGAAGAAGCTTTCTCCTACTTCGTGTTCGAAATCAATAATCGCGTGAAATACTTCGTGTTTATTCATTATTGTTCCCTCGATTCTCTAAAGCGTACAATATCGTCGTAACGAATATATTCGTCGTCAATCTCGATAAAGTCACCGCATAGTGACATACCTTTATAACAAGTGAATCCCTTTACCTGTGTGGATGCTAAAGACTCTGCAAACGATTCTATAGTAGCACCCGGTACTGTTACAGTTAAGCAACTGTTATTTCTCAAAAAGATGTCTACTTTCATATTAATCCTCCACTACAAAAAAGTCTGTATTTTCTGCATGGTCTAATTCTACAATCCCTTGCTCGTATAAGAAACTGATAAAGCTCTTATCGACACCTACAAATTCATATAGTTCGACGTGGATTTCATCGTCACCATAGTCATCCGGTTTATCAATTTTCGTAACACCCTTAACTAACATTTCGTTATAAACTGATTTCGGGTCGTAATTGTCGTTAAAATATCTTGCTGCTCCGTCTCCATCACCATAAACTAATAATACTTTCATTTAATTTTCCCCCTTGTATGTTTTTGCATAAATATCCAGCATAACTGCATCTATTGTTCTATGTAAATCTTTAATGGTACCGTCATTCACAATGTCGTAATGTACTTCTTCATTCATAAGAGTAACTTCTGTTTCGTGTAATAAGTCCTCTTCTTTAAAGTCATCACCAGCTTCTAACGAACGTTTAATTTGAAGCTCCTTAGGCGCTGATACACGGATGATAAAGTAACCTTCCTCTCTTAACATCTGGAACTCGTTAGGCTGTCGCACTCCCGTGATAAGGGGTCTAAAAATAACTTCATCGTTTATGTAGTTAAATCCATACCTCCAAGCTAAGTCTGAGTAGGTTTCCACTGTTTCGAAACACTTGTCCACCCAGTAGTTCTCCCCATGTACATACCTCATAAGTTGTCCGTACAACTGGTAACCCTTACGTGGTTTAGGTTCGCGTCGAATATGCTTAAATTCTGCATGGAAATCGTCTTTCAATGCATCCGAGAAATCGAAAGGTGAACAGTCGAACTTGTCCACCAGATAATTCTCCGCTTCCGTTTTCCCGACACGTAACCCTCCAGCTAGTGCCAGTTTAATCATTTAGTTTCCTCCTTTAGACCTACAGATACAGGAGCTTTAATCGCTTTATGTGGGTTATAGTCAACGATTTCAAAGTCCTCAATCACGTAATCTTCTAAATTATCTCTCTTATTCTTGATTACTAGTTTAGGAAGCTCTCGTGGCTCATTTAACATCTGCTCCTTCGCCTGTTCAATATGGTTAAGGTATAGATGAACATCTCCACCGTTGTAAATCAAGCCACCTACTTCTAGTCCGCATTCTAGAGCGATTAAATGTAGTAGAAGTGCATAACTAGCGATGTTGAAGGCTAGACCTAAGAATCCATCGTTAGAGCGCATGAAGAATTTTAAATCTAATTTCCCACTGTTATGTACATACAATTGGAACGCGTTATGGCAACAAGGTAACGCAGCTTTCTTGAAATCTGTAGGATGCCATGCGTTCACATATAAACGACGAGAAGTTGGGTTTCTTTTAATCTCTGCAATTGTTTCTTTAATCTGATTGTACCCTTCTCCGTTCCAGTCTGTCCACTGAGCGCCATAGATTCTACCTAAATCAAATCCATCCGCTTTAACCATTTCGATAAATTCTTCTTTCGTTAAGTTGCCGCCAAGTTCTTTATACCATCGATACCCATCTGGAGTCCATATATTTACATTTTTATCTACTAATGTTTTTAAATTTGTATCTCCTTTTAGGAACCATAGTAGCTCTTCTGCTACCAGTCTAAAAGTTACATGTTTAGTTGTCAGTAACGGGAACCCTTCTGATAAGTCGAATTTCATTGTGTAATCGAAAATACTTAATGTTCCTGTTCCTGTTCTATCACTTCTAATTTCTCCATGCTTAATTATGTATTCATATAAATCTAAAACCTGTCTGTCTACATTATTCATTATGTATTAATCTCCTCTTCTCATTGCGTGTGTATCTTGGAACTCTTTAATCCATGCCGGGACTCCAGCATCATCTCGAAGTTCTAAGTGTCCTGTTGTTTCTTTACATTTAGGACAGTACATATGTTTTAAGTGCTGCTTTTTCTTCATTTTACTACGTTTTCTCCACAGCATTGTTACATTGCCACACACCTCGCATTCTAAATGAGTAGAGGCTGTGACCGTTTTAGCACCAACAGCCATATATTTCACCTCCTTCTTGTAACCTATTATACTATGTTGTTTACTTAAAGTCAAGCGCTTTTATATTCTAATTCGTGTTTCTTAGCGAATCTAGTAAGTGCTGCTTTTTCTTTTTCTGTAGTTGCTCTATTGGCGAATCCTCTAGCTTGTACAATTCTATTTCCACGAATCTCTACAGTTACTAACGGCTTGTCCAATTCTTCATTGTCGCGTAGGAAAACAATAATCGTATCGCCCTTCGCTACCTTAGGTGCGTATGAAGCTACACAGTGATGTTGAGCATTACCTTCTGTAGCAATGTCTTTCATCTCTTTTGGCACCAATACGCTGTAGCCTTTCATCTTAGTCTCATATTTTTGGAAATACTCTTTCTGCTCTTCGAATCGCTTCTTCGTCATATCATCTTCCACTAACTTATAGTTTCTTGATGTAATATCGTGACACAATTTAAGGGAGCGTGGATACTTATCGAAATCCTCATGTCCCAGTAATAAGCTCGTCTCGTAGTAGTCTTTATATTGACCTACCGCTTCACCGAACTCCATACCTTGCGTGACTAGGGAGCCGAACAATAAATATTCTACTAATCTATGTACGTTTTTAACATTGTTTCTAGGTCTTAACACAAATCCCCAGAACATATACCCTTTGTAATGTCTTATGTCGTTCCTATTACACTTAATTATTTCTAAATAATCACTTACATCCGAATGACGAGTAAACTCTCTTAATCTGTTCTCTAGGTTGTACTCAACTTCCAGCTCTTTTATGTAAGCGACAACACCCCTATATGTATCTAAATCTCTTTGCGTGGCATGCACTATGTTATGTACGGCGTTCATGAAATCGTCAGTATCCGTTGTATACTCGTTTAGAAACTTCAACTGCGATTTCGTTACACCGAAAATCTGATGTAACTTTGTCTTACCCTCTTCCATACTCGCGTTGTATACTTTATTTCTAAAAGCAGAGTTAGACATAGCTCCTATATCGATACCGGACTTGTAAATTAACTCCAATTTATTGTAGCTAGTCATGAGTCGGATAAGCGCCCGGGATGACATGTTAACTACTTCTTCTCCTAAAGAACCAATTACACTTACCATCTTCTCGTACATGCCCTCATTCTCTTCTACAGACACCATATCAAAGAAAATCTTTTTGTTCTCGCTACTGTAAAAATCATGGTGATACCAACCGTCTTTAGGTCGAGGAATCACTAAATCTAAATTATGTATATTGAACTTTACTTCTCTACCATTTCTTTTTATGTAATATTTCTTGTACCGTAAATCGTACAACATTTCCGTTAAAACTAGGTTTCCATTGTCGTTTGTGTACGTCGCATAGAAATGAAAGGAATATCCTGTCTTCTCAACCATATAATAGTTTACATGACCGATAGTTTGTGTTAGCTCCAATTCCCCATTTTTAATCTGGTCTAGCACTTCGTTTTTCTCTTTGCTCACTTTATTCCTCCTCTTGTTATTTACTAAATGTTAACTACAAATCTATCATATCACAATAAAAAAAGAGAGTCAATAGACTCTCCTTAAAATTACTAATTATTTTTAACGTATAAGTGATAGTTCCAAGCAGACATTAACCCACGGTCTGTCAATTTATTAACCTCATCTCTATCCGCTTCAATTACATGGATAAGATAGATTCTGATTAACGCGTAGTCATCTTCTGTTAGTTCACTAGTAGAAGAACCTAGCTTTTCATTTCCGAAGTAGTTTCCAATTACTCGTTCTAGTTCGTCAATATCGCTAGAGATGTAAGATAGAATTTCATCTACTTCTGAATGAACATTGTCTTCTTCCATATTTTCGTATTGGCATTGGAAGCAGTTACAAGCCTCGTCCTCTTCCTCATCCTCAT
>Ga0213826_1000831_pt1 | contig 14353 bp, 10 predicted proteins | sample MC6MC0899MG_FD_180668 | JGI IMG/M metagenome (GOLD analysis project Ga0213826, IMG submission 180668) | Enriched soil aggregate microbial communities from Iowa State University, Ames, United States - MC6-MC0899-MG | ecosystem: Environmental > Terrestrial > Soil > Unclassified | place: USA: Iowa...
CAGGCAGAGGACCGCAACAAATGAAGAAAACCCTAACCGTGATCTGCGCCGCGCTCATGTTCAGCGCACCGTTGGCCAGCTTCGCGCAGCCGGGCCCACCAGACCGACATGATGGCGGCCCATCGCACCAAGGCAACTCGCCTCATGGTCAGCCCCAGCAACAGGGCCGACATGACAATGGCCGCGGTCCTGCTTACCGTGATCCGAACTTCCGTCCACAACAAGGCATGCCGGTACCTCATCAGCAATGGCAGCGTGGTCATGCCGTTGACCCGCATTACCGTGGTGACCGTTACTGGGTAACCGACTGGAAAGCGCGCCACCTGTATGCACCACCACGCGATCACCGTTGGTTGTATGTGAACGGCGACTATGTATTGATGTCGATCGCCAGTGGCAGGATCGTGAACATTCTTACCGGCTACTGATTTTTGCAGACACTAAAAAGCCCGCATCAGCGGGCTTTTTAGTGTCTGTCGTTTTACACCTGATCAGAAGTCCAGGTTCGACACCGACAAGGCGTTGCTTTCGATGAACTCACGACGCGGCTCGACTGCATCACCCATCAGGGTGTTGAAGATCTGGTCAGCAGCGATCGCATCCTCGATGGTGACCTTGAGCATACGGCGAACGGTCGGGTCCATGGTGGTTTCCCACAGCTGGTCTGGATTCATCTCACCCAGCCCTTTGTATCGCTGGATGGTGTGGCGCTTGGTGGTCTCGTTCATCAGCCAGTCCAGGCCTTCCTTGAACTCGACAATTGCCTTACGGCGTTCACCACGTTGTACGTAAGCACCTTCACCCAACAGGCTGGAAAGCTTGGCACCGATGTTGACGACGGTCCGGTAGTCATTGCTGCCAAAGAAGTCACGGTTGAACGTGATGTAGCTGGCCAGGCCGTGGGAGGTGATTTCCACTTCCGGCAGCCATACGTTGCGTTCTTTGTCTTCACGCAGGCTGGCGTTGTAAGCCAGGCCAGACTTCTGGCTGGAGTTCAGACGCTCCTGCAGCTTGGCCAGCCAGGCTTGCATCACCGCGTGGTCACCCAACTGCTCCAGGGTCACCTCAGGCAGGTAGACGAAGTGCTCGGTCAGCTCTTCCGGGTACAAACGCGACAGGCGCTTGAGGGTCTTCATGACACTACGGAATTCGTTCACCAGGCTTTCCAGCTGCACGCCAGAAACCGCTGGGGCCGACTCGTCCAGGTGCAGGCTAGCGTCTTCCAGGGCCGACTGGGTCATGTATTCCTCCATGGCCTCGTCGTCCTTGATGTACTGCTCCTGCTTACCTTTTTTCACCTTGTACAGTGGCGGCTGGGCAATGTAGATGTAGCCACGCTCGACCAGTTCCGGCAACTGACGGAAGAAGAAGGTCAGCAGCAGGGTACGGATGTGCGAACCGTCAACGTCAGCATCGGTCATGATGATGATGTTGTGATAACGCAACTTGTCGATGTTGTACTCTTCGCGGCCGATACCACAGCCAAGCGCAGTGATCAGCGTGCCCACTTCCTGGGACGAGATCATCTTGTCGAAGCGTGCTTTCTCGACGTTGAGGATCTTACCCTTCAGCGGCAAGATCGCCTGGGTACGACGGTTACGACCTTGCTTGGCCGAGCCACCTGCGGAGTCACCCTCCACCAGGTACAGTTCGGAAAGGGCAGGGTCCTTCTCCTGGCAGTCCGCCAACTTGCCTGGCAGGCCGGCGATATCCAGCGCACCTTTGCGGCGAGTCATCTCGCGGGCTTTACGTGCCGCTTCACGCGCACGAGCAGCGTCGATCATCTTGCCAACGACGGCCTTGGCCTCGTTCGGGTTTTCCAGCAGGAAGTCAGAGAAGTACTTGTTCATCTCCTGTTCCACGGCGGTTTTCACCTCCGAGGAAACCAGCTTGTCTTTGGTCTGCGAGCTGAACTTGGGGTCCGGTACCTTCACCGAGATGATCGCGGTCAGGCCTTCACGGGCGTCGTCACCCGTGGTCGCCACCTTGTTCTTCTTGGCCAGGCCTTCCTGTTCGATGTAGCTGTTGAGGCTACGGGTCAGCGAGGAACGGAAGCCCACCAAGTGGGTGCCACCGTCGCGCTGTGGAATGTTGTTGGTGAAGCACAGCAGGTTTTCGTTGAAGCTGTCGTTCCACTGCAGAGCAACTTCCACGCCCACGCCGTCTTCACGCTGAACGCTGAAGTGGAACACCTGGGAGTTGACTGGCGTCTTGTTGGTGTTCAGGTACTCGACGAACGCACGCAGGCCGCCTTCGTACTTGAAGAACTCTTCCTTACCGCTGCGCTCGTCCTTCAGCAGAATGCCAACGCCCGAGTTGAGGAACGACAACTCGCGAATACGCTTGGCCAGGATGTCCCAGCTGAAGTGAATATTCTTGAAGGTCTCAGCCGACGGCTTGAAGTGGATGTGCGTACCGGTGGTTTCGCTTTCACCGACAACAGCCATCGGCGCTTGTGGTACGCCGTGAACGTAGGTCTGCTCCCAGATCTTGCCGCTACGGCGAACGGTCAGCACGAGCTTCTCGGACAGGGCGTTCACAACAGAAACACCTACACCGTGCAAGCCGCCAGATACTTTGTAGGAGTTATCATCGAACTTACCGCCGGCGTGCAGTACGGTCATGATGACCTCGGCTGCGGAAACGCCTTCTTCTTTATGCACGTCGACCGGAATGCCGCGACCGTTGTCGCGCACACTGATGGATTCGTCCGTGTGGATGATGACGGTGATGTCATCGCAGTGACCGGCGAGGGCTTCGTCGATCGAGTTGTCGACCACCTCGAAGACCATGTGGTGCAGGCCGCTACCATCATCGGTGTCGCCAATGTACATGCCGGGACGCTTGCGTACGGCATCCAAACCTTTCAGCACCTTGATGCTGGAGGAGTCGTACGTTTGATTTTCGCTCATGCCTTCACTCCCGATGGTCGTGGGTCTGGGTGATACGGCCTTGTTCCACGTGGAACAAAGCAACTGGCGTTTCCGTCTGCCAGCCTTCCCTCAGTAATTCGTGATCTACACAGGTGATGAACACCTGGCAGCGTAATTCTTCAAGCAAGCGGCACAGCGCGCGGCGATGCTTGTCGTCCAGTTCGGACGGCAAGTCATCCACGAGATAAATACAGTTACCGCGACGAGCCTGGCTGACGAGGTGGCCTTGGGCAATGCGCAAAGCGCACACCACCAGCTTTTGCTGACCACGCGACAGGATGTCGGCCGCGTTGTTGGCAGCCAGACGAAGACGCAGATCAGCACGCTGCGGACCGGCCTGGGTATGGCCCATCTGCTGATCGCGAAGGAGAGAGGATGCGAGTACTTCTTGCAGTTCCCGGTCCTTGTCCCAGCCTCGGTAGTAGCTCAGGGTCAACCCGTCCAGCTCGACCAGTTCGCTCAGGGTTCGCTCGAAGACAGGCTTCAAGGCCTTGATGTAGTTGCGACGGTATTCATCTATTTCCGCGCTGGCCAGGCACAATTCCCGGTCCCAGGCGGCTTGCGAAGCTGCGTCAAGTGTACCATGACGCAACCATGAGTTCCGCTGCCGCAGCGCCTTCTGCAGCCGTTGCCAGGCTGGCAAAAAGCGAGGTTCCACGTGGAACACACCCCAATCCAGGAACTGGCGGCGTATTTTCGGGGCACCTTCCAACAGCCGGAAACTGTCTGGGTTGATGAGCTGCAGCGGTAACAGTTCCGCCAGTTGGGCGGCGCTACGTGCATTCTGCCCATCGATGCGTATGGTGAATTCTCCCTGCCGCTCTCGAGAGACACCCAGGTTACTGGTGCCACCTTCAGCCAGCTGCACTTCACCAAATACGGTACAGGCAGACTGCTCATACTGGATGACCGGGTTCAGGCGGGTGCTGCGAAATGACCGCGCAAGCCCGAGCAAGTGCACAGCTTCAAGCACACTGGTCTTGCCACTGCCATTGGCGCCGAAAAGGATATTGATGCGGGGGGAGGGCGAGAGGGTCACCGGGTGCAAGTTGCGCACCGCGGTGACCATGATCCGTCGAAGGGACATTGCGCCTGCTACAGGTTACAGGCGCATCGGCATGACAACGTAGGAAGAATCGTCATTGCCAGCTTCCTGCAGCAGCGCACTGCTGTTGGAGTCGGACAGGATCAGACGAACTTGCTCGGTAGTCATCACGCCCAGCACGTCCAGCAGGTAGCTGACGTTAAAGCCGATTTCCAGCGAGCTACCTTCGTAGTCCACGCTGATCTCTTCTTCAGCTTCTTCCTGCTCAGGGTTGTTGGCCTGGATCTTCAGTTGGCCAGCAGCCAGTTGCAAGCGAATACCGCGGTACTTTTCGTTGGAAAGAATCGCAGTTCGGCTGAAGGCTTCACGCAGCGCCTGGCGGTCACCAACCACCAGCTTGTCGCCGCCCTTGGGCAGTACACGCTCGTAGTCCGGGAACTTGCCATCCACCAGCTTGGAAGTGAAGGTGAATTCACCGGTTGTGGCGCGAATGTGGTGCTGGCCCAGGACGATGCTGACCATGCCTTCCGGGTCGGTCAGCAGGCGGGCCAGTTCCAGGATACCTTTGCGTGGCACGATGACCTGGTGGCGATCTTCCTGCTCGATCGGCGCGGTCATGGAGCACAGCGCCAGGCGGTGGCCGTCAGTGGAAACTGCGCGCAGGGTGTTACGGGAAACCTCCAGCAGCATGCCGTTGAGGTAATAGCGCACATCCTGCTGGGCCATGGCGAAGCTGGTGCGCTCGATCAGACGGCGCAGCTTGCTCTGTTCCAGGTTGCAGGTCAGCGAACCCGGGCCTTCTTCCACAGTCGGGAAGTCATTGGCTGGCAGGGTAGACAGGGTGAAGCGGCTGCGGCCGGCCTTCACCAACAGTTTCTGCTCGTCGACCTTGATATCGATCAGGGCGTCGTTCGGCAGGCTTTTACAAATGTCCATCAGCTTGCGCGCCGGCACAGTGATTTCGCCAGGCTCGGCCGGCTCTTCCAGTTGTACGCGGCCTACCAGTTCGACTTCCAGGTCGGTACCGGTCAACGACAGTTGCTGGCCTTGTACGACCAGCAATACGTTGGACAGGACCGGCAAGGTCTGACGGCGCTCTACGACACCGGCGACCAGTTGCAGGGGTTTCAACAGGGCTTCGCGTTGAATGGTGAAATGCATGGTCTAGTCCCTTGCCTTCAATTAGCTGCGCAGACGGCCATCAGGTCGTCAGCGTCCGCAGCAGGTTCTTGTAGTCCTCGCGGATGTCCGCGTCGGATTCCTTCAATTCGTTGATCTTGCGGCAGGCGTGCAGCACGGTCGTGTGGTCGCGACCACCGAACATGTCGCCGATTTCCGGCAGACTGTGGTTGGTCAGCTCCTTGGACAGGGCCATGGCCACCTGACGTGGACGCGCGACAGAACGCGAACGACGCTTGGACAACAGATCAGAGATCTTGATCTTGTAGTACTCGGCGACGGTTCGCTGAATGTTATCCACACTCACCAGTTTATCTTGCAGCGCCAGCAAGTCTTTCAGCGACTCACGGATCAGCTCGATGGTGATGTCGCGGCCCATGAAGTGCGAGTGGGCAATCACCCGCTTCAGTGCACCTTCTAGCTCACGTACGTTGGAGCGAATGCGCTGGGCAATGAAGAAGGCCGCATCATGTGGCAGCTCGACCTTGGCCTGATCGGCCTTCTTCATCAGGATCGCTACGCGGGTTTCCAGCTCTGGTGGCTCTACAGCCACCGTCAGCCCCCAACCAAAGCGCGACTTCAGGCGCTCTTCCAGGCCTTCGATCTCCTTGGGGTAACGGTCAGAGGTAAGAATTACCTGCTGGCCGCCCTCAAGCAGGGCGTTGAAGGTGTGGAAAAACTCTTCCTGCGAGCGCTCTTTGCGAGCAAAGAACTGGATATCGTCGATCAGCAACGCATCCACTGAACGGTAGAAGCGCTTGAATTCGTTGATGGCGTTGAGCTGCAGCGCCTTGACCATGTCTGCGACGAAGCGCTCCGAGTGCAGGTACACGACCTTGGCGTTCGGGTTCTTCTTCAGCAGGTGGTTACCCACAGCATGCATAAGGTGGGTTTTACCCAGGCCCACGCCGCCATACAGGAACAGCGGGTTGTAGCCATGCTTGGGGTTATCGGCCACCTGCCAGGCAGCCGCGCGCGCCAACTGGTTCGACTTACCTTCAACAAAGGTGTCGAAAGTGAAGGTGCGGTTCAGGTAGCTGGTGTGCTTGAGCGCACCTTCCACCTGCACAGTGCGCTGTTCGGTCCGGGTATTGCTGGCTGGCGGCGAGACGGGCTCGGCCATGGCATCGAAGCTGTCACGCGACGACGGCTCGGCCATTTCATTGACCAGCACAGGCTCTGCCGCTGTTACAGCCGCAGGCTCGACTGCGGCCGCTACCGGCAAAGGCCTCTGAGGTTGGGTCTGCGCCCGGGTCTGCGCCAGCGAAGCGGCCACGGCAGCGCTGACTGGCGCGTTGGGCGCAGCCCGCGGAGCCGAGCTGCGACGGCTGCCTATTAATAAGGAAAGGGCAGGCGCAATTCCGCTGCCGTTTTCACCCAACAGCTCGAGCAAGCGGCCCAGGTACTTTTCATTGACCCAATCGAGAACGAAACGGTTAGGCGCATAGACGCGCAACTCGTCGCCTTCGGCTTCGACCTGTAGCGGACGGATCCAGGTGTTGAATTGCTGGGCAGGCAGTTCATCGCGCAGAAGCTCCACGCACTGCTGCCAAAGTTCCACTGACACGGATATCCCCTGAGTTTGAAAGCCGGATGAGGCAAAAACAATCCGACATTGTACCGGTCGAGCGTTCAGTTATCCACATGTGGACACGTTAGGAACCATGACAAAACAGCCATTTATCGACCAAAACGACTTCGCCGCACTGTGCATAAGACCTGTGGATAAGCGACCATGAGGGCTATGCACAACCCTAGGTCGTAGTCTGTTGATAACTCTGCTGTGGATAAGTACCATTTTAATCCACAGCTTTCGACCACGATGAAAACAAGCGCAGCACCGGTTGAGAACAAAGTTTTAAAACTCTGTACATGGCGAATTTTGTGGCCTACAGAAGGTTATCCACAGAAGGTTATCCACCTAATATCTATAAGTTCTTCAGAAAAGCTTTTTATATGTCTCTTCTTTTTTTTCATGTTGTCCCCGATTCGTCTGTCCGATCAAGCATCCCGTCGAGGATGGACGAGCAAGCACCGTCCATCACACGCCCTATAGGGAAAGGCTGGTTGGAAATTGACCTATGGGCTTGCTTTCTCTAGAATCGCCGGTCTCTTAAAAAGGGGGCCATCCCGGCCCGTCGTCGACAAACCAGGTAACACGCCATGAAACGTACTTTCCAACCAAGCACCATCAAGCGCGCCCGCACCCACGGTTTCCGTGCCCGTATGGCTACCAAAAACGGCCGCGCCGTTCTGTCGCGTCGTCGTGCCAAAGGCCGTAAGCGTCTGGCCATTTGATTTTTCGGCACAGGTGGTGAGTCAGGACTTCAGTCGGGAAAAGCGACTGCTTACACCCCGACACTTCAAAGCGGTCTTCGACTCCCCAACCGGCAAGGTTCCAGGGAAAAACCTGCTGATCCTTGCTCGCGAGAACGGTCTCGATCACCCTCGTCTCGGCCTGGTGATCGGCAAGAAGAGCGTCAAGCTCGCCGTTCAACGCAACCGCCTCAAGCGCTTGATGCGCGATTCCTTTCGCCTGAACCAGCAGTTGCTTGCCGGGTTGGACATCGTGATCGTCGCGCGCAAGGGATTGGGTGAGATAGAAAACCCGGAATTGCACCAACACTTTGGCAAACTCTGGAAACGTCTGGCGCGCAGCCGGCCAACTCCAGCAGTCACCGCCAATTCCGCAGGGGTAGACAGTCAAGATGCGTAAACTGGCACTCGTTCCGATCCAGTTTTACCGTTACGCCATTAGTCCTCTGATGGCCAACCACTGTCGTTTTTTCCCCAGTTGCTCCTGTTACGCTTATGAAGCCATCGAAAACCATGGCGTCTGGCGTGGTGGGTGGCTGGCCGTTCGTCGCCTGGGGCGTTGTCATCCGTGGAATGACGGCGGTTTCGACCCCGTTCCACCCGCTCCTTCCTCCCGAACTTCTTCGATAGCCGAGTAATCATGGATATTAAACGCACGATCCTGATCGCCGCGCTGGCAGTCGTGTCCTACGTCATGGTCCTGAAGTGGAACGATGACTACGGCCAGGCTGCCCTGCCGACTCAGAATACTGCTGCCAGCACTGTTGCGCCGGGCTTGCCCGATGGCGTGCCGGCCGGTAACAACGGCGCCAGCGCCGATGTGCCGAGCGCCAACGCCGAATCGAGCCCTGCCGAACTGGCACCGGTCGCACTCAGCAAGGACCTGATCCGAGTCAAGACCGACGTTCTGGAACTGGCTATCGATCCGGTCGGTGGTGACATCGTCCAGTTGAACCTGCCGAAGTACCCACGCCGTCAAGACCACCCGAACATTCCGTTCCAGTTGTTCGACAACGGTGGTGAGCGTGTTTACCTGGCCCAAAGCGGTCTGACCGGTGCCAACGGCCCGGATGCCCGCGCCAGCGGCCGCCCGCTGTATGCCGCCGAGCAGAAGAGCTACCAGCTGGCCGACGGCCAGGAACAACTGGTGGTCGACCTGAAGTTCAGCGACAACGGAGTCAACTACATCAAGCGCTTCAGCTTCAAGCGCGGTGAGTACGACCTGAATGTCAGCTACCTGATCGACAACCAGAGCGACCAGGCCTGGAGCGGCAACATGTTTGCCCAGCTCAAGCGCGACGCCAGCGGCGATCCGTCCTCGAGCACTGCCACTGGCACCGCCACCTACCTGGGCGCAGCCCTGTGGACAGCTTCCGAGCCTTACAAAAAGGTCTCGATGAAGGACATCGACAAAGGTAGTTTGAAAGAAAATGTGTCCGGCGGCTGGGTTGCATGGCTGCAGCACTACTTCGTAACCGCCTGGATTCCGGCCAAGTCGGACAACAACGTTGTCCAGACTCGCAAGGACAGCCAGGGCAACTACATCATCGGCTACACCGGCCCAGCCCTCAGCGTCCCTGCTGGTGGCAAGGTCGAAACCAGCGCCATGCTGTACGCCGGCCCGAAGATCCAGTCCAAGCTGAAAGAGTTGTCCCCAGGCCTGGAACTGACCGTCGACTACGGCTTCCTGTGGTTCATCGCCCAGCCAATCTTCTGGCTGCTGCAACATATCCACAGCCTGCTGGGTAACTGGGGCTGGTCGATCATCGTGCTGACCATGCTGATCAAAGGCCTGTTCTTCCCGCTGTCGGCTGCCAGCTACCGCTCCATGGCGCGTATGCGTGCTGTTGCGCCCAAGCTCGCCGCGCTGAAAGAACGCTTCGGTGACGATCGCCAGAAGATGTCCCAGGCGATGATGGAGCTGTACAAGAAAGAGAAGATCAACCCGCTGGGCGGCTGCCTGCCGATCCTGGTGCAGATGCCGGTATTCCTGGCCCTGTACTGGGTACTGCTGGAAAGCGTAGAAATGCGCCAGGCCCCATGGATGCTGTGGATTACCGACCTGTCGATCAAGGATCCGTTCTTCATCCTGCCGATCATCATGGGCGCCACCATGTTCATCCAGCAGCGCCTGAACCCGACGCCGCCGGATCCGATGCAGGCCAAGGTGATGAAAATGATGCCGATCATCTTCACCTTCTTCTTCCTGTGGTTCCCGGCTGGTCTGGTGCTGTACTGGGTTGTGAACAACTGCCTGTCGATTTCGCAGCAGTGGTACATCACTCGCCGTATCGAAGCAGCCACCAAAAAAGCTGCTGCTTGACGGGCTAGTACGCTAGCCTGTGAATAAAAAACGCCCCCTAGTGGGGCGTTTTTGCTATCTGTCGTTTTTGTCGTAGAGGCTTTCGAGCATGAACACTGTGCGTGAAACCATCGCCGCCATCGCTACCGCCCAAGGCCGCGGTGGTGTGGGTATTGTCAGGTTGTCCGGCCCTTTGGCCAGCAAGGCCGGGCAGTTGATCACCGGTCGTACGCTGACCCCTCGCCATGCCCATTACGGCCCGTTCCGCGACGATGAAGGGCTGGTGCTTGACGAGGGGATTGCGTTGTTCTTCCCGGGGCCGAACTCGTTCACCGGCGAAGATGTGCTCGAACTCCAAGGCCACGGTGGCCCGGTGGTCCTGGACATGCTGCTGCAGCGCTGTGTACAAGTTGGCTGTCGTCTGGCCCGCCCGGGTGAATTCAGCGAACGCGCGTTCCTCAACGACAAGCTCGACCTGGCCCAGGCCGAAGCCATTGCCGACCTGATCGAGGCCAGCTCCAGCCAGGCGGCACGTAACGCCCTGCGCTCACTGCAGGGGGAATTCTCCAAGCGTGTGCACAGCCTGACCGAGGCGCTTATCGCCCTGCGCATCTACGTCGAGGCAGCAATCGACTTCCCCGAAGAGGAGATCGACTTCCTCGCCGATGGCCACGTCCTGTCGATGCTCGATGCAGTGCGCGGCGAGTTATCCACCGTACAACGTGAGGCCGGGCAGGGTGCCCTGCTGCGTGACGGGATGACGGTGGTCATCGCCGGGCGGCCGAATGCCGGCAAGTCGAGCCTGCTTAACCAGCTGGCTGGTCGGGAAGCCGCCATTGTCACCGACATCGCCGGCACCACACGGGACATCCTGCGCGAACATATCCACATCGACGGTATGCCGCTGCACGTGGTCGATACCGCCGGTTTGCGTGATACCGATGACCATGTGGAAAAGATCGGCGTAGAACGGGCCCTGAAGGCCATTGGCGAGGCCGATCGTGTGTTGCTGGTGGTCGACTCCACCGCGCCCGAGGCCAGCGACCCGTTTGCCTTGTGGCCCGAGTTTCTCGATCAGCGGCCCGACCCTGCCAAGGTCACGCTGATTCGCAACAAGGCCGACCTGAGTGGCGAGCGGGTGGCGCTGGAACAGTGCGATGACGGCCATGTGACCATCACCCTCAGTGCCAAGGGCGACGACACTGGGCTGCAACTGCTGCGCGACCATCTGAAGGCATGCATGGGTTACGAACAGACGGCGGAGAGTGGTTTCAGTGCCCGCCGGCGGCACCTGGATGCCTTGCGCCAGGCCAGCGAGCACCTGGAGCACGGCCGTGCACAGTTGACCTTGGCGGGCGCGGGAGAGCTGCTGGCAGAAGACTTGCGCCAGGCACAGCATGCCCTGGGGGAAATTACCGGGGCGTTCAGCTCGGATGACCTGCTGGGGCGCATTTTCTCCAGCTTCTGCATCGGCAAGTAATCCACAGCCACGCTAGGCCAAGGCCGCTCCTTCGGGAGCGGCTTTTTTTTGCCTCAAATTCATTGCAGGAGATGACCACAGTGAGGTCAACAGCGCACCTGTGGGCGCGGGCATGCCCGCGAAGACGCCAGTACAACCGCTAGATCTCTATGGCTGGGCCAACGCTTTTGCGGAAAACCAGCTGTCACCTTGTCCGCATCTGTCCCGAACTTGAGTATTTTTTCATCCACAACCTGAAAACTGCGCTCAGGAGCCCTGTGGAAAACCCATCTTCAGCTCAGTTGATAAGCAGGCTTTTTTCCTGAGGAGAAATCCGCCTGTGGGTAAATAGCCATTTCATCCACAGGCTAAATCACGTTATCCATAGCCCTCATGGCACTCCAGACACAGGGTTTAATTTCTTTCTACACAGCGCCATTCAAGGCCTACAGAGCTTTATCCACAGATATGGTTGTGCATAAGAATAAACATAAAAACAAAGCTTTTATAAATTTCTTCTTGTTGATTTCTGTTGTCTGCCACTCATCCACAGACTGGTCAAAATTTGCTCAGACGGTTTCTTTAAAGGGGGTGAAGTCCCTATACTTGTCGGCTTACCTTCTCTATTCGCAAAAACAGGCACGAGGTGCGTGGTGGATTTCCCTTCCCGTTTTGAAGTGATCGTCATCGGCGGCGGCCATGCCGGTACCGAGGCTGCGCTTGCGTCTGCACGCATGGGTGTGAAAACCCTGCTGCTGACCCATAACGTGGAAACCCTCGGTCACATGAGCTGCAACCCCGCCATTGGCGGTATTGGCAAAAGCCATCTGGTCAAAGAGATCGATGCCCTCGGCGGCGCCATGGCGCTGGCCACCGACAAGAGCGGCATCCAGTTCCGCGTTCTGAACAACCGCAAGGGCCCGGCGGTACGCGCCACCCGTGCGCAGGCCGACCGCGCCATCTACAAGGCGGTGGTGCGTGAAATCCTGGAAAACCAGCCGAACCTGTGGATATTCCAGCAGTCCTGCGACGACCTGATCGTCGAGCAGGACCAGGTCAAGGGCGTAGTTACCCAGATGGGTTTGCGTTTCTTCGCCGAATCGGTGGTACTGACCACTGGTACTTTCCTCGGCGGGCTTATCCACATTGGTCTGCAAAACCATTCCGGTGGCCGTGCCGGTGATCCACCCTCGATCGCCCTGGCCCACCGCATGCGTGAACTGCCGCTGCGCGTCGGCCGCCTGAAAACCGGGACTCCGCCACGCATCGATGGGCGCTCTGTGGATTTCTCGGTGATGACCGAGCAGCCAGGTGATACGCCGATCCCGGTCATGTCCTTCATGGGCAATGCCGAAATGCACCCACGGCAGGTGAGCTGCTGGATTACCCATACCAATGCGCGTACCCACGAGATCATCGCCTCGAACCTCGATCGTTCGCCGATGTACTCGGGTGTGATCGAAGGCATCGGTCCGCGCTACTGCCCATCGATCGAAGACAAGATCCACCGGTTCGCCGACAAGGAAAGCCACCAGGTGTTCATCGAGCCTGAAGGCCTGAACACCCATGAGCTGTACCCCAACGGTATTTCCACTTCGCTGCCGTTCGACGTGCAGCTGGAGCTGGTGCGTTCGATCCGCGGCATGGAAAACGCCCACATCGTCCGCCCGGGCTACGCCATCGAGTACGACTACTTCGACCCGCGTGACCTCAAGTACAGCCTCGAGACCAAAGTCATCGGTGGCCTGTTCTTCGCCGGGCAGATCAACGGCACCACCGGTTACGAAGAAGCCGGTGCCCAGGGCCTGCTGGCCGGGACCAACGCCGCATTGCGCGCACAGGGCCGCGAAAGCTGGTGCCCGCGCCGCGACGACGCCTACATCGGCGTACTGGTCGACGACCTGATCACCCTGGGTACCCAGGAGCCGTACCGCATGTTCACCTCACGTGCCGAGTACCGCCTGATCCTGCGCGAAGACAACGCCGACCTGCGCCTGACCGAGAAAGGCCGTGAACTGGGCCTTATCGACGATCAGCGCTGGGCCGCCTTCTGCGCCAAGCGTGACGGCATCGAGCGTGAGGAACAGCGCCTGAAGTCGACCTGGGTGCGGCCGAACACCGAACAAGGCCAAGCCATTGTGGATAAGTTCGGCACGCCGCTCAGCCACGAATACAGCCTGCTGAACCTGTTGGCGCGCCCGGAAATCGACTACGCCGGGCTGATCGAGGCGACCGGCGGTGACGCGATCGATCCACAGGTCGCCGAGCAGGTCGAGATCCGCACCAAGTACGCGGGCTACATCGACCGCCAGCAGGATGAAATCGCTCGCCTGCGCGCCAGCGAAGACACCCGCCTGCCTGTGGATATCGACTACACGACGATTTCCGGCCTTTCCAAGGAGATCCAGGGCAAGCTTGGCCAGACCCGCCCGGAAACCCTGGGCCAGGCTTCGCGCATCCCAGGCGTGACCCCGGCGGCGATTTCCCTGTTGCTGATTTACTTGAAAAAACGCGGCGCTGGCCGCGAATTGGAGCAAAGCGCTTGAGTTCCCTGGTCACCCCGCAACACGCTGAAGAGTTGTCCACAGGCGCGCGCCAGCTCGGTGTCGAGCTGAGCGCCGAGCAGCACGAGAAACTGCTTGGCTACCTGGCCCTGTTGATCAAATGGAACAAAGCCTACAACCTCACGGCCGTGCGCGACCCGGACGAGATGGTGTCGCGCCATCTGCTCGACAGCCTGAGCGTCATGGCGTTTATCCACAGCGAGCGTGACAACTGGCTGGATGTCGGCAGTGGCGGTGGCATGCCGGGTATTCCGTTGGCTATCCTGCATCCGCACAAGCGCGTGACGGTGCTGGACTCCAACGGCAAGAAGACCCGCTTCCTGACCCAGGTGAAAATGGAGCTCAAACTGGACAACCTCACGGTTATCCACAGCCGGGTCGAAGCCTTCCAGCCGGCGCAGCCGTTCGACGGAATCATCTCCCGCGCTTTCAGCAGCATGGAGAACTTCACCAACTGGACCCGCCATCTGGGCGACACCGGGACGCAATGGCTTGCAATGAAGGGGCTGCATCCTGCCGATGAACTGGTAGCATTGCCCGCAGACTTCACAGTGG
>Ga0213826_1000837_pt1 | contig 14262 bp, 7 predicted proteins | sample MC6MC0899MG_FD_180668 | JGI IMG/M metagenome (GOLD analysis project Ga0213826, IMG submission 180668) | Enriched soil aggregate microbial communities from Iowa State University, Ames, United States - MC6-MC0899-MG | ecosystem: Environmental > Terrestrial > Soil > Unclassified | place: USA: Iowa...
ATGGCAACGGCCATGGCTGGCTGATCGACTTCGATCGCGGGGTGATCCGCATCCCGGCCACCGCCTGGCGCGAGCGCAATCTCAAGCGCCTGCTGCGCTCGCTGGTCAAGCTGCGCGGTGAGCGCAGCGTGGAAGACGTGGAAAAAGACTACGCGCGCCTGCGTCGCGCCTATGACATGGCCTGGAACCGGGGCACCTGATGGACTGGTCGTTGCGTTTCCTCGGCGTCGGCAATGCGTCGGCGGTCGAGCTGGGTTCGCCGATGTCGGTGATCGAGCGCGATGGCCGGCCGTGGCTGACCATCGACTGCGGCGGCGAAGGCCTGACTGCCTTCAAGGCCCATTACGGACATATGCCGCAGGCGCTGTTCGTCACCCATGTACACCTGGACCACGTGGCCGGTTTCGAACGGCTGTTCGTGGATACCTTCTTCAGCGCGCAGCGGCGCGGCAAGGTGCGCCTGTACGTGCCGGCCACGGTGGTGCCGCTGCTGCACAAGCGCATCGGCGATTACCCGAACGTGCTGGCCGAGGGCGGCGCCAACTTCTGGGATGCCTTCCAGCTGATCGTGGTGGGCGATGCGTTCTGGCACGAGGGTGTGCGGCTGGAGGTGTTCCCCGTGCGGCACCACTGGCCGGAGACGGCCTATGGCCTGCGCCTGCAGGGCGCGCTGACCTGGAGCGGCGACACCAGGCCGATTCCGGAAATGCTGGCGCGCTATGCCAGTGACAACGAACTGATCGCCCACGACTGCGGGTTGCACGGCAATCCTTCGCATACCGGGGTGGATGACCTGGAGCGCGAGTACAGCGCCGAGCTGCAGGCACGGATGATGCTGTACCACTACGCCAGCGTGGCCGATGGCCAGGCCCTGGCCGCGCGCGGGCACCGGGTGGCACAGCCGGGCCAGTGCATTGTGCTGGCCCCGCCGACTGCCCCGCACGTACTGGCGCAGGATCCGCCGTGAGCAGCGCTGGCGTCGCCGCTTCACCGGCGCTGGCCGCCGAACTGGAGGGGCTGGAACGCGCACTGCATTGCCCGCAGGTGCGTGCAGACCATGAGCGTCTAGCGGTATTGCTGGATGAGGATTTCAGTGAGATCGGCAGCTCCGGCCGGTACTACGGCCGTGAGGCCGCGCTGCAAGAGATCCCGCTGGAGCGTGCGCAGGTGGTGATCGAGTCGGACCAGTACGCCGTGTGGATGCCTGGCAGAGGGCCTGGCCCAGGTGCGTTACCGCAGTCGCTATCACGTCGATGACCAACCGCAGGGCTGGGTGCTGCGCAGCTCGCTGTGGCGTCAGCATTCAACGGGCTGGCGGGTGGTGTTCCATCAGGGTACGCCGGAGGCGCGGTAGCGCCGGTGCATTCCCGGCGAAGGGCGCCAAGCAAGGTTGGCATCTACTGGAGCGGGGCTTCGCCGAAAAGGCGGTGGCCCCGCCGGCTGACCTCGGCGCCCGCGTCGATCGATACCGTTGCTGCCTTCCGGCCCTGGCGGAGTTTTCGACCTAGCGTCGCGAGGGGCCGACGGGGCCACCATAGAGACGTTGGCCGCCCGGAGGCGGCCGATTCACGGATCAGGGGAAGCAGCGCGTTGTGCGCCGGAGACCACAGCCGGACTGCACATCGGCTTACCGATGGCAGACGCGCATTCTAGCGCAGGCAGGTGCGTTGATGCCAGCTTCATGCACTGAATCCGATGTAACCCTGTGCCCCCAGCGTCGGCCGGTGGCTGCCGCCGTTGCTAGAATCCGGTCCCAGGAGGAACGACCTCCCCCACATCGGGATTCAATGACCAGGACGGCCTGGCCCTACCAAAGGAGGGCTGTCATGGCCTGGATCTATCTGTTGTTTGCCGGCCTGCTGGAAATCGTCTGGGCCGTGTCGATGAAGCAGTCTGAAGGCTTCACCAAACTCACCCCCACCGTCATCACCATCGTCGGCATGATCGCCAGCTTCTGGCTGTTGGCCGTCGCCATGCGCAGCCTGCCGCTGGGCACCGCCTATACGATCTGGACCGGTATCGGCGCGGTCGGTGCTTTCGTGGTCGGCATCGTGTTCCTGGGCGAGCAGGTCAGCCCGATGCGGATTGGCGCGGCGGTACTGATCGTCGCCGGCCTGGTTCTGATGAAACTCTCCAGCAGCTGAGGCCGGTTACGAATGCGGCGGGAATATGGATATTCCCGTTCTGCAGAAACAAGAGAATATGCATTTTCGGCAAAGTCGTGACGACTGCCGTGATTATTTGACGGCCATCATGAAAATAACGCGCCGGATTCACGTGGTGCTGGCGTTGACGGCCGCACAGTGCGCCCATTCGTCAAGCGAAACCGGGGAGTTTTCGCGCTGACGGACGTGCAGCGGCGCGCAGTTCCTGCAGCGCTTGCACGTGAAAGTGTGACTGTTTTTCAAGGTTGATACCGCAGGTCTTGTTCCCGAGTGGAGCAGGGCAGGACGACATCACCTCCAAAAAACCTGCCTGCTGTGCCACCGGTCATTTCATGGAGATTCACCGATGAACCGCATTTACCGTCTGGTTTTCAACCGTGCCCTGGGTGTGATGCAGGTGGCCTCGGAAATCACCCAGAATCCGACGGGAGGCGGTATCACGGCAACACGGCGCGGGATGAAACTACAGCGATTGGCAGTGGCGTTGGCGGCCACACTGGCCAGCGGCTCGGCGTTTGCAGCCTGCACCACGGCCGGTGCGGTGATTACCTGCGATGGCGCGACGGACCAGAACAATCTTTCCAGTACCGCCAATGGCGTGACCCTGAACATCGCCACCGGCGCGGTGCTGAGCGTGCCGCCGGTACTGGGGGGCACTGCGGTGACGCTGTCCGGCAACGGCATCACGGTGAACAACCAGGGCATGATCGATCCCACCATCAACGGCGGCTTGAGCCTTGCGGCGGCAGGCATGGTGCTGGGCAACAACACTGCCGGTGGCAATACCATCAACGTCAACAACCAGGCGGGCGGCAGCATCAAGGGCCTGGTCAACATCGGTTCGATTCTTGGGTTTGGTGGACAGGCACTGGTCACGCAGAACGCTGCCGGTGGTGTCACCAACATCACCAATGACGGCACCGTGGACATGTCCATCCTCGGGGCGGGGCTGTTCACCACTGCCGACGCCGCTGCCATCGTCAGCTACGGCGGTGCGCAGACCAACCTCACCAACAGCGGCAGCATCACCGGCCGCATAGGTCTGGGCGGATCAACAGCGGGCAACCATGTGATCAACGCCGGCAGCATCACCGGCAGCGTGCACCTGGGCAACTCCACGACGACGGGAAACACGTTCACCGCCGTGTCCGGTTCAAGCGTCAACCGCGGCGTGCTGGCAACGGGCATTGCGGGCGTTCTGGGCACCGTAGGCGTGAATCTGGCCGCTGCCGGCATTGTCGATGGCGGTACCGGTGCCAGCGATCGCCTGCTGCTGCAGAACAGCGCTTCGGGCCTGGGCGCGGGTACCGGCGGGACGGTGACCAACCTCGTTTGGGGCAATTACACTGGATTCGAGAACCTGACCGTCAACAGTGGTACCTGGAATCTGCAAGGTGCCTGGACCGGAACCAGTGCCACGATCAACGATGGCTTGGTCAACTTCAACAACGCGGCGTCATTCGGTACCGGTACCTTCAACGTCAACGGCGGCGCCATCGCGGCATCGGCGGGCGGGCTCACGCTTGCAAATTCCTTTGCGCTCAACACTGGCAGACTGACGTTGGGCGGCACCAACCCCTTCAGCTTGAGTGGTGTGCTGTCCGGTGCTGGCGGCCTGACCGTGACCAACACCGGTGTGGTCACGCTGGGCGGCGCGAATCTGTTCGGTGGTGGCGTCAACCTCAATGCTGGCGGATTGCTGCTGGGCAACGCAGGTGCGCTGGGCAGCGGCAACCTGACGGTAGGTGGTGCCGCGTCGCTGGATACCAGCGGGGCCTTCAATCTCGCCAACAACATCGTCGTCAACGGTGGTGGCAGTCTGAATCTGGTCGGCACCAATGCGTTGACGTTGAACGGTGCGCTGTCTGGTGCCGGCAACCTGGTGAAGAACGGCGCCGGCACGCTCACCCTGGGCGGTGCAAACACGCTTACCGGCAATGTCTCGATCGCGGGCGGCGCGTTGGCGCTCGGTGCAGGTGGCAGCCTGTCACCGACCGCTGCGATCTCGCTCACGGCAGGCACGTCGCTGGACCTCACTGCCGCAGCCAACCAGACCGTCGGCTCGCTGTCCGGGCTTGGTGGAACGGTCAGCCTGGGCACTCGCACACTTACTCTAGGCGGTCTCGGCAATACCTCCTTCGCCGGCAACTTCACTGGCACTACCGGTGGCCTGGTCAAGGTCGGTACCGGAGTGCAGACACTGTCCGGCAGCAACAGCTTGACCGGTGGTTTTGCCCTGAATGGCGGCGGCCTGCTGCTCGGCAACAACGGTGCATTGGGAACGGGTGTGCTGAGCGTGGGCGGCGAGGTCACGCTGGATGGCACCACCGCAGCGCTCACCCTGGCCAACGACATCACGCTCGGCGCCGGCGGTTCGCTCGCGCTGCAGGGCGGCCAGCCCGTGGTGTTGAACGGGGTGATCTCCGGCGTCGGCAACATTGGCAAGAACGGCGCATCTCTGCTCACGTTGAACGGCACCAACACGTTCAGTGGCGGCCTCGTCGTCAACGGTGGCGGCCTGCTGCTGGGCAACAGCAGTGCGCTCGGTACCGGCCTGCTGGACATCAACAACGCTGCGACGCTGGATACCTCTTCAGCCCTGACCCTGGGCAATGACGTGATCATCGGCGCGGCAGGTTCGTTGAACGTGCTGGGTGGCAACGCGCTGACATTGGGCGGTGCGATTTCCGGTGGTGGCGGCCTGATAAAGAGCGGGGCTTCGACACTGACGCTCAACGGCGCCAATACCTTCACCGGCGGTTTGAACGTTGCTGCCGGCACGGTGGCGCTGGGCAGTGGTGGCAGCCTCGCCGCGACCGGCGCGGTCAGCCTGTCGGGGGCTGGGGCGGCGCTGGATCTTTCCCTGGGTGGTAACCAGACCATCGGTGCACTGTCCGGCGTTGCAGGTTCCACCGTGGCATTGGGCGGCAATACGCTCACCTTTGGCAGTGCGGCCGACCAGGTCTTCGCCGGTGTGATCAGTGGCGTCGGCGGAGGCCTGGTAAAGAACGGAAGTGGCGTACAGACGTTGACCGGCGCAAACACCTTCACCGGCGGCGTCGCGCTCAATGCTGGCGGTCTGCTGCTGGGCAACAGCGGTGCACTGGGCACCGGCGCGCTCAGCGTCAACGGTGCCGCGACGTTGGACGGCAGCTCTGCACTGACCCTGGGCAACGCGGTCAACCTCGGTGCCGCGCTGACCCTGGGCGGCAGCAACAACATCACCCTGACCGGCGACATCTCCGGCGTCGGCAGCCTGACCAAGAACGGCGCCTCGCTGTTGACCTTGAACGGCACCAATGGCTTCAGTGGTGGCCTCAACCTCAATGCCGGCAGCGTGCTGCTGGGCAGCAGTGCGGCGGCCGGCACCGGCGCGCTGAACATCGGCGGCAACGTGTCGCTGGACGCGGCGGTTGCGCTGAACCTGAGCAACAACGTGGCCTTGGGTACCGGTGCGATTCTTACGCTCCCCGGCAGCCAGAACATCACGCTGGGCGGCGTGGTGTCCGGCGACGGTGGCCTGGCGAAGAACGGCGCCACGGTGTTGACGCTCAACGGTGCCAATACCTTCGGTGGCGGCCTGAACCTGGCGGGCGGCGGCCTGTTGCTGGGCAACAGTGGAGCGCTGGGAACCGGCGCGCTGAACGTTGCTGCGAATGCCAGCCTGGATAACAGCATTGCGCTTGACCTGACCAATGCGGTCAACCTTGGCGCCGGCTCGGCACTGACGCTGATCGGCAGCAATGCACTCACGCTCGATGGTGTGATTTCCGGCACCGGCAGTCTGGTCAAGAACGGCGCCGGCACGTTGACCCTCGGCAACGCCAACGGCTTCAGTGGCGGCCTGGCGTTGAATGGCGGCAACCTGCAGTTGGGCAACGCTGGCGCTCTGGGAACGGGTGCGCTCAACGTCGGCGGCAATGCAACGCTGGATACTGCCGCCGCCTACATTGTGGGCAACGCGATCAACCTGGCCTCGGGCACGACGCTTGCCCTGCAGGGCAGCAATGCGCTGACGCTCGGCGGCGTGGTGTCCGGCAATGGTGCACTGGTCAAGAACGGTGCAGCCACACTGACCTTGGCCAATGCGAACACCTACGCCGGCAGCACCACGATCAATGCCGGAACCCTGGCGCTTGGCGCAGGCGGCAGCCTGGCTTTCGGGGGTGACGTCACCCTCGGCGGCGCTGGCGCGGGCTTTGACCTATCGGCGGCAACCGGCAACCAGACCATCGGCGCGTTGAATGGCGTGGTCGGTTCGACGCTCGCGCTGGGAGGAAACTCGCTGACCTTTGGTACGGCAGCCGATGCGGTGTTCGATGGCGTGATCAGCGGAGGCGGTGGCCTGGTCAAGGTGGGCGCGGGCGTGCAGACGCTGTCCGCTGCCAACACCTTCGGCGGCGGTGTCAGCCTCAATGCCGGTGGCCTGCTGCTCGGCAATGATGCGGCACTGGGCAGTGGTGCGCTGACCGTGGGTGGCGCGGCCACCCTCGACACCAGCCTGGCGGCAACACTGGTCAACAACATCGCCCTCAATGCCGGCCTGACCGTGCTGGGCAGCAACGCGCTGACACTCAACGGGGTGATCTCCGGCACCGGCAGCCTGACCAAGAATGGTGCTGCCACGCTGACCTTGAACGGCGTGAACACCTATACCGGCGGCACCAACGTCAACGCCGGCACGCTGGCCCTGGGAGCAGGTGCAAGCCTGGCCGCCAGCGGTATCGTCAACCTGGCAACCGGCGCTACGCTGGATCTCTCCGCGGGCAACGGTGCCCAGACCTTCGGCACCCTGACCGGTAGTGGCACGGTCAACCTGGGCGCAAACTCGATCACTGTCGGCGGACCGACCAACGGTGTCTTCAGCGGCTCCATCGCCGGCACCGGCGGCCTGATCAAGGAGGGGACCGGTACTGAAACGCTGACCGGTACCAACACCTTCACCGGTGGCACCCTGATCAATGCGGGAACGCTGGCGATCGGTGCCGGTGGCAGCCTGGCGGCAACCGGTGCAGTCACGCTTTCCGCGCCGGGCACCGGCTTCGACATCTCCGTTGCTGGCAACCAGACCATCGGCGCGCTCAACGGCGTCGCTGGCAGCACCGTGGCGCTGGGCGGAAATACGCTGACCTTCGGCGGCGTTGGCAACGGGACCTTCGATGGCGTGATCGGTGGGACCGGCGGGCTGGTCAAGAACGGTACGGGCATCCAGACGTTGGGCGGCGCCAACGTCTTCGGTGGCGGGGTGGCACTCAATGGTGGCGGCCTGGTGGTGGGCAACAATGCCGCGCTGGGTACCGGCGCGCTGACCGTGGGCGCCAACGCATCGCTGGACAGCAGCATCGCTGCGAACCTCGGCAACGACATCGGCCTGCTGGCCGGTGCCACGCTCAACCTGCTTGGCAGCAATGCATTGACGCTGGGCGGGGCGGTCACCGGCGATGGTGGCCTGATCAAGAACGGCGCGGCGACGGTCACCCTGACCGGCAGCAACACCTTCACCGGCGGCACGGTCATCAACAGCGGCACGCTGGCGATCGGGGCGGGCGGCAGCCTGTCGCCGACCGGCGCGGTGAACCTGGCCGGTACCGGCACCTTCGACATCTCCGCCGGCGGCAACCAGAGCATCGGTTCGCTGGCGGGCGTGGCCGGCAGCACGGTGTCGTTGGGGGGCAGCAGCCTGACGCTGGGAGGTACCACCGACGCGACCTTCAACGGTGCCCTGACCGGCAGCGGTGGGCTGGTCAAGAATGGCAGCGGCGTGCAGACCCTCAACGGTGCCAGCACGTTCGGTGGCGGCGTCACCCTCAATGCGGGTGGCCTGGTGGTGGGCAACAACGCTGCGCTGGGAACCGGCACGTTGACCGTTGGGGGCGCTTCCACGCTCGATTCCAGCGGTGCGGTGACCTTGGCCAACAACATGGTGCTCAACGCCGGCCTGACCGTACTTGGCAGCAACGATCTCACCCTCAACGGCAATCTGTCGGGGGCCGGCAGCTTGACCAAGGACGGCGTTGCTACCCTCACGTTGAACGGCACCAACACCTATACCGGCGGCACCTACATCAACGCGGGCACGCTCGCGCTCGGTGCCGGTGCCAGCCTCAGCGCAGGCGGTATCGTCAATCTGGCCACGGGTGCCACCTTCGATCTTTCGGCCGGCAGCGGCACGCAGGTATTCGGCACGCTGATCGGCAATGGCACGGTCAACCTCGGCGCGAACACGTTGACCATCGGCGATGCCACCAATGGTGTGTTCAGTGGTTCGATCGGCGGCACCGGTGGACTCATCAAGGAGGGCACCGGTACCGAAACATTGACCGGCACCAACACTTTCACGGGCGGCACCACCATCAACGCCGGCACGCTGGCGATCGGCGCCGGTGGCAGCCTGGCCGCAACCGGCGCAGTGAACCTGGCCAACGCCGGTACCGGTTTTGACATCTCCAGCGGTGGCAACCAGGCCATCGGTACATTGTCCGGCGTTGCCGGCAGCACGATCAGCCTTGGCGGCAACACACTGACCACCAACGCAGCGGGCAACAGCACCTTTGCCGGGGACATCAGTGGCGCCGGTGGCCTGGTCAAGAACGGTGCCGGCGTGCTCGGCCTGACCGGCAGCAACACCTTCGGTGGCGGAGTGGTGCTCAACGCCGGTGGTCTGTCGCTGGGCGGCAGTGGTGCCCTGGGCACCGGCACGCTGACCGTAGGCGGTGACGCCACGCTGGACGGCAGTGTGCCGCTGACCCTGGCCAACAACGTGCAGCTGGCAAGCGGCACGTTGACCCTGCTGGGGGGCACGCCGCTGACGCTGGACGGTGACATCGCCGGCAGTGGCAGCCTGCTCAAGGATGGTGCGGCGACGGTGACCCTGGGCGGCGCCAGCAGCTACACCGGCACCACGACGATCAACAGCGGCACCCTGGCGGTCGCCGCCGGTGGCAGCCTGTCCTCGGCCAGCACGGTGAACCTGGCCGGCGCCGGAACGCTGGACATCAGTGCGGCCGGCAACCAGGCCATTGGTGGCCTGGCCGGTGTTGCCAGCGGCAACGTGGTGCTCGGCGGTTCCACCCTGACCACCGGCGGCAGCAATGCCAGCACCACCTTCGGGGGCACCATCGGTGGCAGCGGTGGTCTGGTGCAGACCGGCACCGGCACGTTGACCCTGACCGGCAACAACACCTACACCGGTGGAACCACCATCAACGGTGGCAGCACGTTGCAGATCGGCAATGGCGGCGCGACCGGTGCGATCGTCGGCGACGTGACCAACAACGGCGCACTGGTGGTCAACCTGTCGGGCAACACGACACTCGGTGGCGCCGTCAGTGGCAGCGGTGGCCTGACCCAGGCCGGCAGCGGCACGCTTACGCTGACCGGCAACAATACCTATACCGGCGGCACCACCATCAATACCGGTGGCACCCTGCAGGTGGGCAATGGTGGTGCAACGGGGGCGATCATCGGCGACGTCGGCAACAACGGCAGCCTGGTGTTCAACGTGGGTGGCAACACTACGCTCGCGGGCGTGGTCAGCGGCAGCGGCGGTCTGACCCAGGCCGGTGCCGGTACGCTGACCCTGACCGGCAACAACACCTACACCGGCGGTACCACCATCAACACCGGCGGTACGTTGCAGGTGGGCAATGGTGGCGCCACGGGTGCGATCACCGGCAACGTCAGCAACAACGGCAGCCTGGTGTTCAACGTCGGCGGCAATACCACGCTTGGTGGCGTGGTCAGTGGCAGCGGCGGGTTGACCCAGGCCGGCAGCGGCACGCTGGTCCTTACCGGCAACAACACCTATACCGGTGGCACCACGATCAACACCGGCGGTACCGTGCAGATCGGCAACGGCGGCGCCAGCGGCGCGGTCACCGGCAACATCACCAACAACGGTGGCCTGGTGGTCAACACCGGCAGCACCACCACGCTGGGTGGCAGCATCAGTGGCGCGGGCAGCATCGTGCAGGCCGGCCCTGGCCTGCTCAACCTGGGCGGCAACAGTGGCGGATTCACCGGTACCGGTCAGGTCACCGGTGGTGGTCTGAATGTCACCGGCACCGTCGGTGGCCAATGGACCATCGGCAGCGGCACCACGTTGTCGGGTACCGGCACCATCGGCGGCAGCGCTGGTGGCGTCACCGTGAGCAGCGGCGGTGTGCTGTCGCCGGGCAACGGCCCGGGCAATGGCAGCAGTGGCGGCAACGGTACGGGCGCGATCACCGTGGGCGGCAACCTGACCCTGGCACCGGGCAGCACGCTGTCGGTCGACCTGGGCGCTACCGGCAGTGACGTGGTGCAGGTGGGCGGCAGCGCGAACATCGGTGGTGCATCGGTGGTGGTCAATGCCATCGACCCGAACACCAGCTACCAGCAGGGCCAGCAGTACACGATCATCAACGCAGGCGGCGGCGTCAGCGGGCAGTTCGTGCCTCCCACCACCACCTCGGCGTTCCTCTCACTGAGCCCGGTCTACACAGCGAATGCCGCGCAGCTGAAGATCGATGTGAAGCAGACAGCGGCCTTCGTCACGGCTGCGCAGACCCGCAACCAGCTGGGCGTGGCATCGGCGCTGGACAGCCTGCCGCAGACCGGCGCGGCGCTGGGCCTGTACAACACGCTGCTGGCCTACGACACCGCCACCGCGCGCAACGCGTTCAACCAGCTCTCCGGTGAAGTGCATGCAGCCAGCCGTGCAGTGCTGCTGTACGACAACTACCTGGAAGAGGGCATCCGCCAGCGTCTTGGCAGCGAGTTGCCGACGGTGCGTGGCGAGCGTGCTTCGGCATGGCTGGCGGGTAGCGGCAAGGTGTTCAAGCAGGACGGTGATGGCAACGGTGACGAGATCCGCGCCAACCGCAATGCACTGATGGCCGGCGTCGATTGGAAGCTCGGCGAGCATGTGGTGCTGGGTGCGGCGGCGGGCAGCGAGCGGCTGGATACGCGGCTGTACGATCGCCAGTCGCGCGCACGCCTGCGTGGCAACACCTATGGACTGTATGCGCAGGGCGAGTGGAACAACGGATTTGCGGTCGGTGGCAGTGTGTCGCGCGGCGATTACCGCACGCGCACCACGCGTGAAGTGCCGCTGCTGGCACAGACGCTGCACAGCCGCCAGGATTCGGATGTCACCATCGCCCAGATCGAAGGCAGCTGGACCTGGACCCATGGCAGGACGCAACTGCAACCGTATGTGCAGTTCACCAAGCACTGGGTGGACAGCGATCGCGCGGTGGAGCAGGGCGGCAGCGCGGCGCTGGTGCTGGAGGGCGGCAAGGACACGCTCAATGTCAGCACCGTCGGCGTACGCGGCCGCTGGGATGTGGGCAGCGGCGAGCGCTATCCGGCACAGCTGACGGTCGGCCTGGGCTGGCAGCATGCGTCCGGTGACACCGACGTGGCCAGCCGGCAGAGCTTCGCCGTCGGCGGCACTGCGTTCGATGCCTACAGTGCCGTGATGGCGCGCAACGCACTGGTCAGCCAGGTCGGTGTGGCCGTCGGCCTGGGACGCAGCAGCCAGCTGTCGCTGTTCGTGCAGGGCCAGCATGGCGACGGTCGCAACGATATCGGTGGCCAGTTGAACCTGCGCGTCGGGTTCTGAGCCAGCGCGTGTCTTCGACGGATCCACGCCATGCGTGGATCCGTCGAGAGCCGGGTTACAGCACCCGCTGCATCTCCACGGCGTCGATTCCGGCACCGTGGCCATCGGCTACCACGCGTACCACCTGGAAGCCGAGGCCGGCATAGAAGCCCTGCGTGTGCTGGCTGGTGCTGAGCGTGATGCGCTGGATCGATGGGTCTGCTTCAGCCTGATGCAGGCGGGCCACTGCCAGCGCGCGTCCCAGCCCCTGTCTGTGGCGACTTCGTTCGACCATGCCCCAGCACAAGCTGGCGCTGCCATCGCCGCAGTGCCAGAGGCCGCCGCAGGCCACCACCTGGCCCTCGACCTCGATCACCTGGAAGGCGCGCTGCACGGCATGTTCGTGCAGGAAGCGCTCGAAGTCACCCCGCTCTGCGGGTGCGAAGTAGGTGGGCACGTTGCTGTCGAAGATCGACAGGCAGGCGGTGACGTCGGTGCAGCGGTAGGGGCGGGGTGTCATGAATGACTGTCATCGTGGTGGCGGGCACATTGTGCGCGAGGTCCGGACCATTGATGTCTGGATATGGCGAGCCCGGAAACCGGTCCGGACGCAGACTGCGGGTCCCCGTCATCAGGAGGTTCCATGTCCAACGTTCACCAGAACTTCGTTCAACTCCATCAACGCGCTGGTCTCTATGTGCTGCCCAACGTATGGGATGCCGGTGGCGCCCGCCTGGTCCAGCAGCTGGGAGCTGTCGCGGTGGGAACATCGAGTGCTGCCATGGCGTGGTCCTGCGGTTATGCCGATGGCGGTGCGCTGCCGGATACCGCGCTGCTGCAGCGGGTTTCGGAAATTGTTGGTGTGACTTCGCTGCCGGTCACGGTCGATATCGAGGACGGTTACAGCGATGTCCCCGATGCGGTCGCTGAGCGGGTGCTGCGCCTGGTGGAGGCGGGTGCGGTAGGGATCAACATCGAAGACGGTGCCGGCAGCCCTGCGGCGCTGGTGGGCAAGATCACAGCCATCCGTTCGGCGCTGAGCGGACGATCGCTGTTCATCAATGCGCGCACCGATGTGTATCTGCGCGGCCTGGCTGAAGAGGATGAGGCGGTCAGGATGAGCATCGATCGGCTGCAGGCCTATGCACGTGCCGGTGCCGACGGCGGCTTCGTGCCCGGGCTTCGCGCGCTGGACGAGGTTGCTGCGGTTGCCGGCGCCGTGCCGCTGCCTCTCAACCTGATGTGGCTGCCAGAGATGGCGCCGTTTGCTGCGCTGTCGCAGGCCGGTGTGCGGCGGCTGAGCGCTGGCCCGGCCTTGTTCATGCACGCATGGACAGCGATGGCTGCGGCGACCACGGATTTTCTCGGCGGTGTGATGGCGATGCCCGAGGGCGCACCGGGCTATGCGGCCTTGAACCAGCTGTTCAGCGAAAGGTGAGGGCGCCAAGGCGGGGCGCGCCGACAGGCTCGACCACGGGCGGGTAGTCGATGCGACCGGGCCGAGGCATCCACGCATGGCGTGGATCTACTGCCATAGCTGGAGGAACAAGCCCCTCTGTTGAGGGGCTGCCCCGACAGGGGCGGGGAGAGGCCGGCGAAGGGAGGGGCCCGAACGTTGCGCAGCAACGTTTGGGGCGAAGCGCGCGCAGCGCACTTCGCGTCCCCAGCCAGATTAATAAAAAAGGGCTGCTGTCCGGCTCTATCCCTGCAGGCCGTCGAACCTGGGCGGACGCGGTTCCTTCGGTCATCCACGCATGGCGTGGATCTACTGCCGTATCTGGGGGAACAAGCCCTTCTGTTGAGGGGCTGCCCCGACAGGGGCGGGGAGAGGCCGGCGAAGGGAGGGGGCCGAACGTTGCGCAGCAACGTTTGGGGCGAAGCGTGCGGAACGCGCGTCGCGTCCCCAGCCAGATGATTAAAAAAGGGCTGCTGTCCGGCTCTACCCCTGCAGGCCGTCGAACCTGGGCGGACGCGGTTCCTTCGGTCATCCACGCATGGCGTGGATCTACTGCCGTATCTGGGGGAACAAGCCCCTCTGTTGAGGGGCTGCCCCGACAGGGGCGGGGAGAGGCCGGCGAAGGGAGGGGCCCGAACGTTGCGCAGCAACGTTTGGGGCGAAGCGCGCGCAGCGCACTTCGCGTCCCCAGCCAGATAAATAAAAAAGGCCGCCCGAAGGGCAGCCTTTTTTATTTATCTGGCGGAGAGAGGGGGATTCGAACCCCCGAAGCGCGGTTTAGACGCTTACACACTTTCCAGGCGTGCTCCTTCAACCACTCGGACACCTCTCCGGATCCCTGCCATCGGCAAACGCCTCAGCAGGGGCGCAGATTCTAGCGGGCGCAGCGGCAGGACACAAGCACTGGTTTGCAGGGCGAGAGGGCTGGACAGGCGTGGCACAATGGAACATCCGATGGAAGACGGTGGCCTGATGTCCTATCTCGTCCTTGCCCGCAAGTGGCGTCCGAAGCGTTTTGCCGAGCTGGTGGGCCAGGAACACGTGGTCCGTGCGCTCAG
>Ga0213826_1000852_pt1 | contig 14107 bp, 13 predicted proteins | sample MC6MC0899MG_FD_180668 | JGI IMG/M metagenome (GOLD analysis project Ga0213826, IMG submission 180668) | Enriched soil aggregate microbial communities from Iowa State University, Ames, United States - MC6-MC0899-MG | ecosystem: Environmental > Terrestrial > Soil > Unclassified | place: USA: Iowa...
AAGAAACAGGATTCCCAGCCCTAAAAGCAGGGCTCCGCTTAAGGGATGAATCACCATGGAGACAACACTGCCCAAAACCATACCGACCCCGGCCGCCAAAAGGGCAAAGGTCAGCGCTCCGACGCCAATAACTGCTGCCACAAGGCATCCCAAAACACCTCCTAACAAGCCTACAATACCTCCTCCGATTCCCATAAGGATAGGCGAAGCCGCAATAATTAAAATGATCCATAAAACAGTTTTCACAGTACGGTTTCCATCCATGCCTCTTCTTCGCCTGTTATGTTTTTTCTCCTGTTCTTCGTAACTGTATTGAGGTTCTTCGGATACCTCCGGAAGATCATATCGCTTTGCCATCTGGTAATTTGGATCTTTAAACCGTTCATCCCGATAGCCAGTCTCCGTAAATTCTCCTCCGTCATCCAAATTCCCGGAAATATCCGAGCGGATAATCGCTGCGATCCGCTCAGGGCTTACAAACTCACTGATTACCTTTTCCTCATTTTCCGGCCCCGCTTCTTCCAGATAATCCCTGTAATATTCGATGGCATCCGCCTTTTCTTCATCTGGAATATCCGACAGCAGATATTCCAGCTCTCTCATAAACTCATCCCTGCTCATATATGTGCCTCCTCAAAAATCCGGGATATTTTCTGGGAGTAGCCTACCCACTCACCTTTATAGAGATTCAATTGAACCCTTCCTTTTTCCGTAATCTTATAATATCTTCGGTTTCTTCCGTCAAATGCCAGATCATAAACCTCCAGACACTCTTCCTTCTGCAATCTTCGGAGTACCGGATAAAGGGTTGATTCTGAAATCTCAATGACATTCCTCACATCCTGTGTGATCTTATAACCATAGGTACCCTCCTGATCCCTCGACACTATTGCAAGGACAATGGCGTCCAATAATGCTGCTCCTGTGTTAAAAACCATGTGCCCACTCCTATCCTAATTTTTGCCACTATCTTGTTTCATCCTTTGGCGCCTGGGGTATGATAACCGCAGCGATGATGTAAAGTACCAGGCTTCCTCCCACCAGAGAAAATCCCATGAACGAACGGAACAAATGGCGCCATGACTGAAGAAACATCAGAAGAACCCATATCAACCTGATCATAACAGGATCTACCTGAAAATATTCTCCAATACCGCCACATACACCGCAAAGGACTCTGTTCTTTACAGACCGGTACAAACGTTTAGCTTCCACGATTGCCCACCTTCCTTTCTTCTATTTGAACTGATATATAATATTGTTTTATTTTCTATATTATACGTCGTATAATAATATTATATGCCATATAATATTACTTGTCAACACCTATTAAAATTTTTATTCGACTCCCATGAGAAATAAAAAACAGATGCTTCAAGTAATTTCCCTTGAAAGCATCCGTTAAGATTCATCCATCACCGTATCTGAGCGATCCGGTTTACTACATCAATATATTTGCTGCAGAACATTTGATAAACCGTCATGACGGCCGCCCGAAACCGTACCTGTTCCGAGGAGCTTAGTTCCGTGACGATACAGCCGGCCTTAATCAGCTGTTCCCTGACCTTCTGCTCACGAATCTCCCACAGCTGTCTTTCATACCTGGCAGACTCTTCTGCGCAGGCCGTAATGATCTTCCTGTCCGAATCACTCAGCTTATCCCAAGTGGCCTGAGAAGCCAGCTGCATTTCGGGAATCCGGGAGTGTGCATCCAGAGTGATGTATTTTGCCACCTCATAATGCCCCATGGACTCATAGGATGGCCAGTTGTTTTCCGCACCATCGATGTTACTGGTCTCCAGAGCTGCATATACTTCGGAATAAGCCATTGGTACCGCCCTGGCCCCAAGCGCCTCCACCATAGCCGCCATCATGTCGGAATTGGCAACGCGAATGCGCATTTTTTTCAAATCCTCTACACATTTTATGGGATGGGAAGAATTGTAAAAATGCCTGGCTCCTGCATCATACCAGGAAAGGGCCACCAGACCGCTTCCCCCCAGTTCTTCCTTAAATTCCTCTCCGATCTCTCCGTCAAGAACCTTCCACATATGCTTTTCATCTCTATATAAATAAGGAAGCTGCAGGACATTAAACTTCGGTTTTATTTCGGCCAATATCATGACCGAAGCCCGGGCAAAATCAATGCCGCCGTATTGAAGCTGTTCCACCACTTCATTTTCACTACCCATTTCTCCGCCGGCGAACACATTGATCTTGATCCTTCCGGACGTCTTTTCCTGCACCAGCTCCGCAAACTTCCTTGCTCCCTGTACTGTTGGATAATCCTCCGGCTGGTTATCCGCATAGGAAAACACATATTCCGGCGCCTCCTTCCGGCCCCTAAAAAAAAAGCCTTTCCCTGGATTTCCTGATTTCAGGAGAATGAAAAAAATGCATGCTGCAGCCATTGCAAAAAAAATCAAAGCCGCCCGTTTGGCAATCCGTTTGTCCATTCCTTTTACCCCCAAAACGCCTCCCCTGGGCACAGAGGAAGCGTTTGATATTTATATTATTTTTTGATTATGGATTGATGATGCTCTGCACCTCAGGATCATCCACATTATCATTAGTTACCAGGATTACACCTGTATCGATTGTCTTTTCTCTTACAGTGTTTCCATCGGACATCTCAAGAGCAGTTTTTACGCCGTCATATCCCATATAATACTGGCGCTGTACCACGGAAGAAACATCATATTCGCCGCTGCGAATCATAGTTTCAATTTCTGCAGAGAAATCAAATCCTACCATGGAAATGTCGGTGCGTCCAGTTTCAGTAAGACCAGTTACAAATCCTACGGTAGATCCGTTGTTAGGACCAAACACTGCCTTTAAGTTTGGATATGTGGTGATAAAGTCCTGACAGAAACCTACTGCCTTGCTGATATCTCCATCGTTTACCTTAATATCGTTGTTTAATACCTGCCATTTCTCAGGAGCGTTTTCCTGCCAGTACTCATTAAAGCCCTTTACGCGGTCATTGATGGTCTGAGATCCGGTAGAACCTACCTGAATGGCGATCTGAGCATCTTCTGTTTCAGAAACTCCCTTGTCTTTCAGTCTGCGGAGCATTTCCTCAGCAGCAACCTTTCCTGCTTCCACGTTGTTGGTTAAAAGAGCTGCGCTGTAGTTCTCGCTCTTGATTACTGTATCTACCAGAACAACCGGTATACCTGAATTATACGCTTCTGTTATCGGTGCGTCAAGAGATACACTGTCTAAAGGTGCAATAACGATTCCATCTGCTTGTGCGGATACTGCATTCTGCAGCAGGGTAAGCTGGCCTTCGATATCTGACTCCAGAGCGGTTCCTACTACGACTACGTTACAGCCCAGTTCCTTGCCAGCCTGTTCTGCTCCAGCCTGAAGCACGCTCCAGTACTGATTTCCCAGAACCTTTACAATTACGTAAATGGTTTTCTCTTTTGCTGTATCACCCTTAGCTGAGTCTTTCGACTCTGCCTTATCGGTGTCCGCCCCTTTGCTGGATTCTGCCGCTGCGGTGGTTGCAGGCGTGCTGCTTGACTGGCTTCCACAGCCGGTCAGACCGGCAACTGCCATAGCCGCTGCCAACAAAACTGCCGTTACTTTTCTCATTCTTCTTTTCCTCCTGAGTTGATTGTTTTTATTTTCTCAAGCCAAAAAACCGCTTGATTGCCCCTAAGTCTCCGCTTTTTTTCGCTGTCTGGGATGCTACGGCGATCAACAGGATAATACCTACGATCATCTGCTGCCAGAACGAATTGACACCATTTAAGTTCAGTCCGTTCCGGATTACTCCCATCATCAAGGCTCCGATCACTGTATTAAGAATCGTTCCTTCTCCGCCCAGGATGGAGATTCCTCCCAGAACGGACGCTGCAATGGCTTCCATCTCATATCCGTTACCTGCCGTAGGCTGTGCACTGGAAAGGCGGGAAGCAACCAGGATACCGCAGATTGCTGCGGACAAGCCGGAAATACAATATGCAAACATACGGGTTTTTACTGCATTAATACCGGAAAGTTTCGCCGCCTCTAAGTTGGAACCACAGGCATAAATCTGACGGCCGATCCGCATTTTTGCAAGAACAATCCCTAAAATCACAGCATACACCAAAGTGATGATAACGCTGTAAGGAAGTCCATCTCCTCCGATCCTTCCGCCGCCCAGAACGTAAAACTGTTTCTGGATTTCCTTAGAAGGAATGTTTGTTGTATACAGTGGTGCACCGTTTACCAGCACGTTTGCCATGCCTCGGTATACCCACTGGGTTGCCAAAGTCGCAACAAAAGGCACAACGCCTAAAATTTCAATAAAAAAGCCATTCATAATACCTGTCATGATACCCATGATCAGGCAAAGTGCGATGCATACCACAAGAGGCAGTCCCTGCATCAGAAGTGATACCATAATAATTCCTGACAATGCCATAGAAGCGCCGGCAGATAAATCGTTTCCGCCGCAGACCAGACAGAAGGTCAGACCACAGCCGATGATGGTATAGGTAACGATCTGCTGCAGAAGGTTCTGCAGATTGGCCGGGGCTAAAAATTTAGCAGGCTGAAGAATCGAAAACAGCACAAACAGTCCTACCAGGATGCACAATGAGTAGATTGCCCGCCGTGTGGCTGCGTTTAGCTTGTTAAACGAACCGCCTTTCTTTTCCTGCACCTTTGCTTTTAAGTTTCCCATCCTTACTCTCCCTTTCTATTGCCGCCGCCTGATAACACGGGCGCCGGTTTTCCTTCTAGTTTGTTATAACCTGCCGCAAGATACAGGATATCTTCCTGAGTCGCGGTCTTTGCATCTAATTCACCGTTGATTTCTCCCTGATGGATAACCAGAATCCGGTCACTCATACCAAGGATCTCCGGCAGCTCAGAAGAAATCATAATGATAGACACTCCCTGGGCGCTCAGCTTGTTAAACAGCTCATACACCTCATACTTGGCTCCTACATCGATTCCTCTGGTTGGCTCGTCAACAATCAGCACCTTTACATCATTGCACAGCCATTTGGCTAAAACTACCTTTTGCTGATTGCCTCCGGAAAGATTCCCGCAAAGCTGATGCACGCTTGGGGTTTTCGTGCGCAGAAGCTCCACATATTTTTCCGCATTCTTAAGCCCTTCCTTGTCATTGATAAATCCAAAGCGGGTAATGTTTTGAAGATGGGCCATGTTCGTGTTATATTTGATATCAAGGCCCAGAGCCAGACCATCCCTCTTCCGGTCTTCCGTGGCATATCCAATGCCATGCTTAATGGCCTGGATCACAGAGTTGACCTTGATTGGTTTTCCTTCCAGCGTAAGCTCCATGGAATCCGCCTGATCTGCACCGAAGATGCAGCGCATCAGCTCTGTTCTTCCAGCTCCTACCAGTCCTGATATTCCAAGGATTTCTCCTTTTTTTACATAAAAATAGTCCGCATTTACTTTTGTACCTCTGCGGACATTCCTGGCCTCAAGAACAATTTCTCCGATGTTACGCTTATATTTAGGATATTTATCCTCCAATGAACGACCAACGATCATGTTCACCAGTTGATCCATCGTGATCTCATTTAAATTCCTGGTACCTATGTACTGACCATCTCTGATAATCGTAACCCGTTCACAGATCTGGTTCAGTTCTGCCATTCGGTGGGAAATATAAACCATACCCACTCCCTTTTCTTTCAAGCGGCGGATGATACCGAACAACTGATCGATCTCTTTTTCCGTAAGAGTTGCCGTCGGCTCATCAAGAACCAGTATTTTCGAATTAAAGCTGATCGCTTTTGCAATTTCCACCATCTGCTGTTGAGCAATGCTTAAGCTTCCCACATGGGCATAGGTATTTAATTCAATACCCAGATCATCAAGGATCTTTTTCGCTTCCTCATGCATCTTGCCATCATCGATAAAAATTCCTTTTTTATGAGCCCTGCCGATAAATATATTATCTGCCACACTAAGATGGCCGCACATATTCAACTCCTGCATGATGATGCATACGCCAAGCTCATGGGCCTTTGCAACGGAATCAATGTCCACCTTATTTCCTTCAATGAATATTTCACCTTCATCTGCCCGGTGAACACCGGATAAAATTTTCATCAGGGTGGATTTACCGGCTCCGTTTTCACCAACAAGCCCCAGGACCTCCCCCTTATTAACTGACAGACTTACCTTATCGAGAGCCTTGACTCCGGGGAAGCTTTTACTTATCCCTTCCATTCGAAACAATTCCTGTTCCATGCCCCATCCTCCTCTCTGCTTTGTACACACTTTCTGTGTTGTGTGTTCATTATAACGGCAGACTTCGACAGATTCCATCGTAACTTTTTATCATCCGTAGTAGAATTTTATCATCTCAGTTAAAATAAAAAATGCCTGTCATCTCATCATGACAGGCATTTTTCACACGAAAATCAATCGTTAGAGGTCTTTTAATATAGACATTCTGTAATCCGAAGGATTCACTCCTTCCAGGCGTTTGAAAACTTTTGTAAAATAATTGGAATCCATGTATCCCACCCTGACCCCTACTTCTTTTACGATCACATTGGGCTGGGCCAGAAGCTTTTTCGCTTCCCTGACTCTGTATTCCGACAGATAAGAGGTAAAGCTTTGCCCGAACTGCAGCTTGAACATTCTGCAAAAATAAGGCTCTGAATACCCCACGGCCCGGGCTGTTTCGCTCATGGAAATATCATTCATATAGTTGGATCGTATATACTCCTCCACCATGGCGGTCAAAACAGACAAACGGCTGCCGCTGAAATCAGACTCATCACCCAAAGTCTGATGAGCGTTTTCCTCTTCATCCGGAACTTCGGCACCTTCCTCTTCTCCATGGTTTTTGATTTCCTCCGGCTTGTCCTCCTGTTTATCGGCAATCCGCAGGGCCTCTTCAACCACGTTTAAAACCTCTTTCTGGGAATAAGGCTTCAGCAGATATTCCATAGCCCTGATGGAAATCGCCTTTTTTGCATAGTCAAAACGGTCGTAAGCCGTCAGAAAGATAATGCAGCAATCCTTTTTTTCCTTCCTCATAATTTCCGCAGCCTGGATTCCGTTCATTCCCGGCATCCCGATGTCCAGGATCACCACCTGGATATCTTCCCTTTTAAAAATCTCTATCGCCTCATTACCGTTTTGTGCCTCAAAAACCTGACATTCCTCTCCAAATTTCTTCAGAAGCATTTTTTTGAGTACAATACGCTCAATCATCTCATCTTCCGCTATCATTAACCGATACATGATCCATCATATCCCTTCTCCGACCAAATTCTATCTGTACCTCTGTGCCTCTGTTTTCGCCACTGTCTATGGTTACCTTCCCATATTCGTAGTAATAAGAAATCCTTCTGTATATATTCCCAAGCCCGATACCAAGCCCAGTACCCTTTGTTTCAATGGCATTCCTGATAGCAGCTAGGGTTTCCGTGTCCATCCCTTTCCCCGTATCCGCAACGGAAATCCATAAAAGCTCTTTTCTTTTCTCGATCTGTATGTCAATGCTTCCACCATTCTCCTTTTCCTGTATGCCGTGAATGACCGCGTTTTCCACCAATGGCTGCAGCATGAAGACCGGCACCTCTTGCTGATATAAATCTGTACTGCAGTTGATGTTCCATTGAATCCGGTCTCCAAAACGCATCTTCTGGATATACATATAATCCTTCACCACCTTTAGCTCCTGTTCCAGAGGCTCAAAGGCATTGGACGTCCGAAGGCTGTAACGTAGCAGGCTGCTGATGGCCACCAGCATTTCCTCGGTAACCGGTGCCTCTTCCATCTGTGCCATCCTGGTGATCATATTCAATGTATTAAAGAGAAAGTGTGGATTTAACTGACTTTTGATCAGCTGAAGCTGGGCCATGGAAAACCGCTTCTCTAGCTCGGTCCTCTCCAGCTCCTGCCGGTACAGCTTTTCTTCCATCTGCCTTTTCTCTTCTGTCGCTGTAATGTAGTCCCGTGTGGCATGCTTCATCTTGTTGAATGCACTTACCAGCTGTCCGATCTCATCCCTTCCATCCCAGAGGACGTCAGGCGACGAAAAGTCGTTCTTTTCGATCTTACCTGAGACGGTAGCCAGCTGCACGACTGTTTTTACAATGCTGCCCGTAATAAAACGAAGCAAGATCATAAGCACAAAAAAAGCGATGATGCTGATGGCTACCAAAATGTAAGGCATGCGCTTAAGTACAGGAATCTGGACTTCGTAATAATCATTTCCTCCCATTAATACTACCTTGGTCAGACGAGTCCCATAGAGGTCCAGATATTTCTGCATGTTATATGTTTTATACAGCTCCCTGATGTAATTGGGGTCATTCTGGCTCATTTCCACCACTTTTTCCCGCTGTTCTTCATAAGTCCCATAACTGTTTATGATGTTCCAGGTGATCCCATAGCGCTCCTCTCCGATTTTATCATAATCATAAGGCAGGCTGTTTAAAAATGCTTTGGTCTCCTGACACCCCTGACGGTATGCCTCTCTATTTTCCAGAGTATTGTTTGCCAGCAGCTGGAGAAACAATCCCCTTTCATTCTCCATGGATTCCTGGAACTTGTAGCAGGCCAGGTTGTCATCCATGATAATGCTCACATCATTTATAAAAATATATGCCACCTTTAGATTGATGAAGATGGAAGCCGCCATAATGATCCCCACACTTCCTATGATCACGTACAGTTTCCTCTTCAACGACATCTGATACCAAAGGGCAAGCAATCGATCTCCCACCTGTTTTCCTCCCACGATTCGTTTTCACTTATGCACTAACTAATCTTATCTCTTCCTTGAACTTCCGTCAATAACAAAAAATACCCTGTAAACAGTACACCGTTTTTTTGTGTACCGCTTACAGGGCAGTGTTTATCCATGAATATGCTATAAGTTAAAGGCCTTCCAAAGGCGCTTAAAATAATCGGCAAATTTGGCTTCCCTAACTGACTCAGCAGTTAATATGGGAACTTCTCCGATCCGTTTTCCTCCAAGGGAATAAATAATGTTTCCAGCCTTCTGCCCCTCCTCCACCGGTGCAGCGATGGAAGGTGCCAGCTCCAGCTTCTTCTCGATAGCCTGGAAATCTTCTCCCTTAAGGCTCAAATAAGAAAAGGACCCACCATACTTCAACGGAACCTGATCCGTTACTCCGTTATCAACCACCATATCAGGAAGAGGAAGCATCTCCTTATCCTCATACAGCTTGCAGTTGGCATATCCATAGTTCAAAAGGGTCTGGGCATCGGCAAACCTGACTTTGTAATCCGGAGCTGCCATGATCGAGGCAATGAGGCGGACTCCATCCTTTTCCGCTGTTGCAGAAAGACAATACTTTGCCACTGATGTGGACCCTGTCTTTAAACCGGTCACCGTGAAATTCGTTGCCATCTTTAAAAGCTTGTTGGTATTGGCAAGGCCGAATTCCTTTGTTCCCTGCTTTGTCACATGGGTGATGTTCTCCATCCAGATCGTGGAATAATTATGGATCTGCTGATATTTGGTGATTAATTCTCTGGACATCAACGCAATATCTTTCGCCGTAGTCACATGGGTGACGGACTCGGTAAGTCCGCAGCAATCTTCAAAATGAGAGTTTGTCATCCCTAGTCCTGCCGCGCGCTCATTCATCATCTTAACAAATTCGTCTTCTGTTCCTGCTATGTATTCTGCCATGGCTACGGAGGCGTCATTACCCGAAGCGATAACAATGCACTTGATCAGGGTTTCCACCGTCTGCACTTCCCCTTCTTCCAGGAAAACCTGGGAGCCTCCCATGGACTTTGCGTGGGCGCTGGTTACAACCTCATCGGTCAGCTTGATTTTACCGGAATCCAACGCATCAAAAATAAGGATCAAAGTCATAATTTTCGTTATGCTCGCCGGGCTCCTTTTTTCATCCGCATTCTTTTCATAAATAATCTGTCCGGTTGACGCTTCCATCAGAACGGCGCTGGGAGACTGCAAAGCCGGACCGCCCTCCGAATTTACCCGTTTCGCCTCTTCTGCCTGGATAATCATGTCCGAGGCTACTGTCACATCCGGCTCTTGCCCTGCTGCCGGAAAGCATAAACAGAAAAACAACAGAAGACAGCTTAAAACAAATGCCGTAACTCTCTTCATATGATACACGATCCCCTAAAATTCCTTTGTACCATTGTATGGGACTGCTTCCCTTACATATGCCATTTTTTCCAAAAATAATTACCATCTTTTCATTTCATCTTCTGGTAAAGTATGCTATACTTGTACAGGGTATGTTTAAAATCTATCAATACTGCCCGAATACTACAGAATTAAGAGGTTGTACTATGAACAGACATGACTTTCGTGGACGAAACTCTGGCGGAGGCCGGAACCATGCATTGCAGGTTATCCTGATTGTGCTTATTGGAATTTTAATCGTTGCCGTTTTAACTTTATGCGGAATTGCGATTAGCAAAAGGGTGAAAAACAAGGCATTGCCTGCCGATACTTCCGTCGCAGAACTCCCTTCCGATGAAGGAACTCCGGATTCCGCCGAAGAGACTACAAGCGAACAAGCCAGTGAAGAAAAATTAAAGGCCCTCCTTTCCCAGGCGGATGCTCTTGCTTTGGGATACGATTATGATGGGGCAATTACTCTTCTACAGTCTGACCCCGAATTTAGCGCAAACGAGGAAGTGACCTCTGCCATTGCAGGTTATACTACCGACAAGGAGGCCCTGGTACGGTTCAATCCCCAGGATGTCACCCATGTTTTCTTTCATTCTCTTATCATAGATACTTCAAAAGCTTTTGATGGAGATTCCAAGCAGGCGGGCTACAACCAAATGATGACTACCAAATCGGAATTTCTTAAGATGATGCAGTCCATGTATGACAAGGGATATGTTCTTGTAAAAATTCATGATGTTGCATATGAGACGAAAGATGAGAACGGCAATCCTAAATTTGTTTATGGAGATATCATGCTTCCTCCAGGCAAGAAAGCTTTTGTCCTGTCACAGGATGATGTCTGCTATTACGAATATATGCAAGGTGACGGCTTTGCTACCCGCATGGTTATCGGAGAAGATGGATATCCCACCTGCGAGATGACAATGGCTGACGGCAGCGTTTCCGTAGGCGATTATGATCTGGTTCCGATTCTTGAAAGCTTCATAAAAACTCATCCTGGTTTCTCCTACAAAGGAGCACGTGGAATTCTGGCCTTTACCGGTTATAACGGAATCCTGGGATACCGGACAGATGAATCCTACAAGGATACCAATCCCAATTATGAAGCAGACCGGGAACAGGCTGCAAAGGTAGCCCAGGCCTTAAAGGATCATGGCTGGGAGCTGTCTTCCCACAGCTGGGGACACCGGAATATGGGAACAATATCCATGAACCATTTTAAAGCGGACAGCGACAAATGGAAACGCAACGTTGAGTCCTTAACCGGACCCACAGATATTATCCTATTTCCCTTTGGAAGCGATATCGGAAGCTGGACCCCTTATACCAATGATAATGAACGTTTTACATATTTAAAATCACTTGGCTTCCGTTATTTCTGTAACGTAGACGCCAGCAAACCCACCTGGATGCAGATGGGCACTGACTACTTCCGCCAGGCCCGCAGAAACCTTGATGGGTACCGGATGTTTTATTATCCTAACAGCTTAACGGATCTATTTAATGTTTCTGATGTTTTTGACCCGGCAAGACCGACACCGGTTCCACCAATGTAAACAGTATTTGAATAAGCCGCAGACTTTAAAAGTTCTGCGGCTTTTTTGCTGCCTAATACCGGTTATCAAAAAAGCAAAGAAATAATAATTGATAAGGCAGTTAGACCTGTGTTATAGTAAAATTTGGAAATAGAGATCGGTTACATTCAAATAAACTGATGCAATATGCAGATCATGTACACAGCAGGAATCATATACAGGAGGTTTTTTATGAAAAGATCATTGATGCAGGCATATGTTACAAGAAGCGATGAAGCTGTGACTCTTTATCAAAAGGCTTTTGATGCTGTTCTTATAAGCAGTTATCCAAATAGTGACGGAACATTTTTTCATGCCGAGCTTGATATTCAGGGAGAAATACTAGCTGTGGCAGAAAGAAATTCTGAATATGCCATAATCGGCAAAGAAACAGTTACAGGCAATGTTATGCAGTTCTGTTTGCATTATGGAGAAGGAAATGAAGATAAGGTGAGAAAAGCTTATGAAATACTGAAAACGGATGCCAAAATTCTTATGCCGCTTGCGCCATGTGAATTCAGTTCTCTTATGACAGATTTTATCGACAAATATGGAATCAGGTGGTGCTTATTTGTTTAGCAGCCTTTTCAATTACCGTGTATGGGGGAATAATCCCTCTCTCGCAACAAAGCCGCCTTGCTGATTTTCTATCAGCAGGGCGGCTCTCTTTTCTAAAACTGCACAAATCCCTTAATTGGCTGAGCCGGAACCACAGACTCCGCATACAATACGGGGCCTTCTCCGTCATAATCCCTCCAGAACTCATATGCTATCTTTGCCTTGACACGGACCCATTGCTTTGTTTCCAGTTCCCTGGCTTCCCTTGCCTTGGTGACAAAACCTAAAAAGGTCATATCATCCTCGCAGCAGGTCATTGCCATACGTCCTGGCACAAAATAATTTTTCGGAAAATCAGGAGTCTTCAAAACCATAGCGGTAAATTCCACAGTCTTTCCCTCATAACGGTCCCGTCTTTCCATACAATCAAGGTACCAGATTCCATAGGCCTCCGGTGAAATGCTCACCACATCGGCACTCATATCATAAGGCAGCTCTTCCTCAGGGATCTCATTGACCTCTCCCTCAGAATCTTCAAATACAATCTCTCCCTTGGGGCACATGGCCTTAAGGGTCCGCCGATAACCGGATAAATCTTCGATTCCGTCACAGCGATTGCAAATAACCATCTCCGAATTACGGACCATGGAATACAGCAAAGGCTTCATATTGGCAGAATACAATTCAAAGGTGGACATATCAATCAGAGTAATCTGCTGATAGATTCTCCAATCATCGGGAAGCTTCAGCTCATCCAGATTCCACATTCCATTCCATTCGATCAAAACCCGCTCCGGATTATAAAGCAGTTCCAGTTCTAGAAGCCTCTCCGGGTTCAGTTCCTCTATGCTTTCTATAAATATTCCCGCTGTCCTGTTTCGCTTTAACAGGGACTGGTCATATTCGGTTTCACCGTCTTCGCAAACAATCAGCAGCGTTTTCTCGTCAGACTTAAAATAATCCTGTTCCATGGTAAACTGAAGGAACTGGGTTTTTCCAGATTCCAAAAATCCATTGATGAGGAATACCGGCATAAAGTCGTCTTCCATTCTATCTGTGTTGCTCATGGTTCCCTCTTTCCTGCCCTCTTTTTCAGGGCATATAGGTATCCCTGTATGGGTTCCCACCATTCTTTTTATCTATCAAAGGACTTCTTAAGTTCCTCTTCCTTTAAATTCGCTCCGATCACGCAGACCTTACCGGTATATTCCGGCGCTCCGTCCCGGATCTCGTATTGCTCCGGTACCAGATCAAAGTAAAGCCATGTACCTTTTTCTTCACCCGGAATCATACCCTTGGCACGAAGTACATCTCCAAAACCATCACCATAAGCCAGTTCATCAAGGATCTTGTCCAGCTCTTCTTTGCTCATAGGAGCCACATTCTCTAAGCCCCAGCTGCTGAATACTTCATCCGCATGATGGTCATGATCGTGGCCGCAGCCACATTCCTCGCCATGATCATGGTGATGGTCATGATGATGGCCGCCACAGCCGCATTCTGACTCCTCATGGTCATGATCGTGGCCTCCGCAGCCGCATTCCTCACCATGCTCGTGGTCATGATGATGACCTCCGCAGCCGCAGCCCTCACCGTGCTCGTGGTCATGATGGTGGCCTCCGCAGCCGCATTCCTCACCATGCTCGTGGTCATGATGATGGCCTCCGCAACCGCAGCCTTCTTCATGATGATGGCGGTGTTCTTCCACTTCTTTCATCAAATCCTCTGCCATGGTGTCCGGTTTTTCTATTATCTCAAGAAGCTGTTTTCCGCTCAATTCATCACAAGGAGTCGTCACTACAGATGCATTGGGATTCAGCTCCCGAATGATCTGGAG
>Ga0213826_1000855_pt1 | contig 14087 bp, 10 predicted proteins | sample MC6MC0899MG_FD_180668 | JGI IMG/M metagenome (GOLD analysis project Ga0213826, IMG submission 180668) | Enriched soil aggregate microbial communities from Iowa State University, Ames, United States - MC6-MC0899-MG | ecosystem: Environmental > Terrestrial > Soil > Unclassified | place: USA: Iowa...
GCCGGCAGTACGAAGTGGGCGTGAAGTATTCGCCCATGGGCATGGATGCGTTGTTCTCTGCAGCCATTTATGACCTGACGCAGGAGAACGTCACCATTGCCGTGGTGTTGCCGAGCGGCATCATCGAACAGCAGACGGTGGGTGAGTCTCGCGTGCGCGGCCTGGACCTGGAAGCCAAGGCGCAGGTGACGCAAGACATCAGCGTGATCGGGGCTTACTCGTATATGGAGTCTGAAGTGCTGCGTGGGTCGTTGTATGACGGCTCGTCGCTGAAGGGTAAAGAGTTCACCACGGCGCCGAAGCATTCTGCCTCGCTGTGGAGTTACTACAGCATTCCTGATACTGACGTGAGCGTTGGGCTGGGGGCGCGGTATGTGGGCGGGTATTACATGGATGCGGCCAATACCAAGAAAAGCGATGGCACCACGCTGTTTGATGCGGCTTTGAATTACAAGATTGCCAAGGGGACCGACCTTGCGCTGAATGTGAGCAATCTGTTTGATGAGCAGCATGTGGTGGGGGCGGGGACGGCGAATTATTACAACCCGGGGCGGGAGGTTACGGCTAAGTTGAGTTACAGCTGGTAAGGCGGGGGGCTGGATTGTGAGGTGCCCGCTATATGGCGGGCACCTACGTTGGCTCCTTAACGCATGGTGAATATGGCACTGATTTAAGCAGCGGCCTAAAGGCTGGCTTTTACCTGGGCCACCGCCTCCCCAAGGCGCTCGGTGAAACCCGACTGGCCTTGATGGCTCATCACCAGGCGATCAACTGCCCGTGTCATCGCTACGTACAGCAAGCGCATCTCGTCGGCCTCATCCTCACCTTTTCCTGGCATTTCATGCAGGCGCGGGATCATCACAAAACCAAACTCCTGCCCTTTGCTGGAATGCATGCTGACGACTTTTACCGAGTTTTCGGCATAGAGCTTTGTACGCTGAGAGATCACCCTGGCACTGGTGTAAGGAATACCTGCCGCTTTTAGCGCCTCCTCAACCCAGATGGCTTGACTGGTATGTCGGTAAATCACCGCCATGTCTTCCCAGGCTCTGCCGTTTTCATGTTCTGCCCTTAACCTCATCGCCAGGCACTGTGCTTCTTGTGCTGGCTGAGAGAAGCTTAAAAGCTGTGGCATATCACCCCGACGCCCCGCACTTTGAGGTGCAAGCACAGGTACATGATCGTCTTCGGCATCACGTGCGCTTAGCAGATCCTTGGAGAATGCATGGGCCACCGAGAGTACTTCTAGGGTGTTGCGGTAATTGGTACGCAGCACCGTGGTCCGGCCAGCGGCCTTGATGCCTACGCTGGCAAAGCTGAACGCCATTTTGGCCGTGCCCGTCGTCTTGCCGCGATAGATGGCTTGAGCGTCGTCATACAGTACCAACAGGTCTTCACGCTCGCGATCCACCTGATGGACGACCAAGCGAAACCACTCGGGTTTAAAGTCATGCCCTTCGTCAATGAGGATGGCGGCGTATTGCTCTGGGGCTAGGGCGCCGCTTTCCATGTGCCGAAGCACTTCTTCTTCCAATGCTTGAACGAACTTCGCCCCTTTCATTTCAGGAAGACTTAGCTTTGCATTGGTCAGTAAACCGTGGCACCAGGCATGGAAGCCCATAATCGTAACCTTGTGGTCCTGACGGTGCTGCTGCAGTACTTGGCTCAAACGCGCGGCAAGCGTTTTGTTGAAGCACAAGACCAAAACCGGTTTGGTAGCTACGCGGGCTAGGTACAAGCAGCGATAGACCAAGATCATGGTTTTACCGCTACCGGCGACACCGTGGATCACCCGATGGCCATCGCCCATTGAACGTGCCAGCTGCTCTTGCTGAAGGTCCATCACCTTAAGCAGGCTGGGGAGGGGAGCATCTTGTTCACTGAACAACCCGAACTGAGCACGTGCCGGGTTTAACCGAATCTCGGGAAACAGGTGGTAGCGCACTCGGTCAATTTGCTCCGGCTGCAAGTGCACCGGGAACTGATGTACGAGCATCTTGCACACCTGCTGTTCGAATACCGTGCTGTCTGCAGTTTCGTACATTTCGTCTTTGCAGATTACCCGCGTGCCTTCCATCGCTGCGCCGAGCTTCTTTGCATCGAACTCTTTGCGGGTGATCTCGGTGAGGACCACCCCCCAGCTGTACGGCATGATGAGTTTGCCAGGCCGGTAAGCCCCAGCACCTTGGGTTAAGGCGCTGTCTTTTTCCAATGCCTGGACCGTTTCAAAGGCATTTTTGCGGGCTTGGGCCAGTGGGTTGATGACGGTTTTCTCCTGGCCGTCATCGTATTTTTTTACATCGCTGGCCGTCATCGAGATCAGCGAAGTGATTTTCCAGTCTTTGACCTCAAGCACTAGCAGCCCGATTTTGGGGTGCAGGAGGACGAAATCAGGTTGCAGGCCTTTTGGCCCGACTGGCACGTTGAACCAACACAACCAGTGGTCTGAGAGCTTTTTTTCGAGTCGTTCGGCGAGTCGTTTTTCGCCTGGGGCGTCGAAGCGGCAGGCACTGAGTGCAGGGAAGAGTTGGGCCATATCCTTAGCCTCCATATCCAAAAACGACATGCACGGTAGGATTTATAGCTGCGGGGTGCAATGAAAAAGGTGAGGGGGGCGTGGATTTTTTGGGGAGATGCGGTAGGTTCACTGGGCGAGATAGCAGGGGAAGCAGCGCGAACAAAGAGCTGGAGACTCGGTGCGAAAAAAGAGAGTCGTAGGGGCTCGTGTCACATCTTTCTTGAGCCGGGGTAATTTGAAACAAGTCGGTATCTATCTGTTTTTGCAAGTTAATAATTGATTGGTCAACTTGCTTGGAATACCAGTTGGAACGCTACGTGGTCTGGATTCCGATGGACGGTGCTTTTTGAGCTCCGTCCCCAGAAACGAATCGGGATTGAATCTATCAAGCAAATGGTCGCGCCGTTGATTGTTGCCCCTGCGCGTACGATGTCCCCACTCGCAGGTACAGGGGTCCCTAGCAAACGATACCGTCAATGATTGCTGTGCTGGCTAAGCCGACTCTCGAAGTACTGCGCAGTCTCTTTGTCGGTGCAGTACAGGTAGCAACCCTTCATCCCACGTGTCATCAGAGTTCGGTATGTATTTTTGATGATCAGGTCTGTTTCTTTTTTCGCCAGGGTAGGTTGCTCTTTCATCATTTTTTTCCAGCCGCGAATCGATTTATCGTGCTTGTCGCGCTCGTCCGGGGATGTCACTACCTTACCGTCACGTACGATTAGGTCTGGCCCGATGATCACCCCGATGTAGTCGACTTCCAAACCTTGGCAGGTATGAATACAGCCAACTTGCTCAATGGAGTTCTCAGCGATGATCCATAGGCTGCCATCCTGATCCAGGTTCCATTGGCGTTTGTAGTCACCAATGACGATATCAGCAGCGGTGGAGTCTTTCTTGCTCAGCCAAGGCCAGCAATAGCCCGCGACCACACGAGCTTTGTTTCCGTGGTTTTTCTCGTTGATTGCTTCATGCATCGCCTGAGGTGAGTCGAACACCTTAAACTCGTACTCTTGAGTCTCAAGCGTCGGATTTGCCGTCGAGCGAATGCCTAGCGTGTCATCCAGCCATGCTAGGTAACCGTCAGAACCACTGCAGCGAAACTGCGAAGACAGCACGTGTTCTTCAACCACAGCACCCTTGGCTTTTGCAAAGGCGCGTATCGCCTGCTTGCTGCCGATATCGCTCAAGGTTACACGCTGGTCTTCATCAATGAAGAAAATTGAGCATTTCGCTGAATCAATCAGCTCCTTGATCTGGTTTTCCCCAAGGTTTCCATAAAGCCCGCTTTTCTCATTCAGCCGGTGAGCTTCGTCCACGATAAGCGCATCGAATGTGTTGGGCTCAGTGTCGATGAATGCCCCAGAGCCTGAAAAGAAATTCGAGAATTGGCTGCGCTTGATGGTGCCAACCAGTTTGCTCTCGTAGACCTTGCGCGGGGCTGCGTTCTTGGAGACGTATTTGCTCATCAGCTTCAATTCGGTGAGCTTCACGAGCAGATTGATAGCCAGAACGGTCTTCCCGGTGCCCGGTCCACCTTCGATGATCATCACCTTGGGTGCTTGGTCCGAGGCCTCGCTTGCCGCTGCCAGCGCCGACTCAAAAATTGCTTTCTGATCGTCAATCAATACGAACTCTGGTTTGCCTTTCATCAGCCCACCGAGGGCATCGGCTAGCGCCTTGGACGGGCGAATTTTTCCAGCGGACAGCTCGTAAAGAACCTCTTTGTTGTCGCCATGACTTATATGCTTTTTCAGAAAGCTCCTGAGTTTGCTGAGCTCTTCCGGGCCTTTCAGAAACAGCGGAGCTTTGCTGATGTGGGGCTCGTAGTGAGCTGAGTCTATGATGCCGTCGCTGACGTAGTTATGGAGGTAGGCACACGGACGGATTTCGATGCTTTTGTCATACACCGCCTCGTTGAAGCCTTCCAGCAGCGCTGCATATGACCATACCTGATAGGACGGGTGAATGGTCTCAATGAGGCCGCCACCCAAGGCCGTTTTGACGATGGCATCCTTGGTTGTGGCGTTGGCCTTACTCCATTGCTTCAATTCGATCAGTACGGCTTTTTTTGCCTGGTTTTCGTCGCGACCGGTGAGTAGAAAGTCGATTCGCTTCGACGACTGCGGAATGTGCAATTCGATGGCCAGGCCTGCGTCGCTCGGCAGGCCCTCATCTCTAAGGACCTTGGCCATGTACGTTAGAGATCCTTGCCACGACCTGATTTCCGAGGTGCCAACGTTTTTGCCGGTAGCTTCCTTGTAATGCCTGAGGATCACCTCCTCGATATCATCGTTATCGTTGTCTTTAAGAAATTGCTGTTTGGTCGCAGCGTAAACGATCACGGGTTGTCCTTAGATTCGGGGTGGTCAGAGTCGGTCGTACTTTTTGCTGTTGCTTTTGGCTTTATCCACGGGGTACTTCTGGCCATTCGAGGCGAGTTTTCGTGTCACCGCCTCGTTGAGGTCAATGCCGAGTACGCTGCTCAGGCGAACCAGGTACATCAATACGTCCGCCAATTCGTCCTTAACGGCTTGGCCGATTTCGGGGTCTGTTGCGGCGGAGATCGAATCGGCATCGCTCATCCATTGGAAAATCTCGCACAGCTCTCCTACCTCGCCAGTGAGAGCCAGGATGAGATTTTTGGGGGAGTGGAACTGCTGCCAGTCGCGATCATCTGCGAACTGCTGAAGGGATGCGGCAAGCTTCATTACGTCAACCAGTGGCGCGGATGAGCTGTCTGAGTCACTCACGGGGCTATCTCTTGGGCATCAGTGGGGGGAAATGTGTAGGAAATCCGGCCTTGGATTGTAAGAGTTTTTTCTGCTTTCGCAGATTTTTTTGCGTGTTTTCTCGAATGTTGGCTGCCGGCAAGAATTGCTTGCCAGTGTTCGCTATCTGCATTGAGCGTGGCAGCCATTCGTGCTTGCAAGATAGGTGGACAGTCCAATTATGGTAATCGACAGTAAACGACCCAAAACTATGGTTGGTAGAAGGCCGCTTTCGACTCTTAGCTGCTCTTTGCAGATGGCAGTTCACGGCCAGAAGCGGTCAGTCTTAACCAATAGCGTTCAACCCACAGTTGTTGGCGAGAGGGGTAAATCCGCCAATAAAGGATGTATGAGCTTCTGAATGAGTTTATAGCTGATTCAAACGCCCCTAGCATCCGCGCCGACATGGCACTCAAGAAAATTCACCGCCTCCTGGTACAAGCGGACTGAATGATTGCAATACCTGCTTAATAATCACCTCAACAGCACTTTCCGTGGGCAGAGCCACTTGCCATTCGGTGAGTAGTCTTCGATAATCCAATAGCTGAAGCTGTCAGGTAATTAAATAATTAACTTGTCGGTCTGGTGTTTGTAATGCCCATCAAAGCGTGAATGCATTGAGTTCTTTAGAGTTGCTCTCTAATTGGGAAGTATGGTTCAATTTTAGGCGAGAGTTGATGTTCAGGAGAGGCTGAGTGGGCTAGAAACCGCTCGTTTAGGGGAATTATGCAGAAAGATAACGGCTACTCTACGACTGAAATTGTTGAGACTATACTAAATCGCCTGAATTCTTCCACTAGAGGTAAGAAGTCAGGCCAATACACTTATGTGATCGGCAATAATGGTACTGGGAAGAGTAGAATATTAGGAGAACTCGCCGAGCGGCTAAAGAAGGTTAGATCGGATAGAGTGGTTGCATGCATCGCCAGTACGGTCCATGACCGATTTGTTTATGGAGAGCACAAAACTGTAATATATATGGGGGCTCGAAATTCTTCGAATGCGGTGTTTCTCTCAGTAATAGATAGACAGCTTGCTAAATATATTCTTCAGGCTATGCGACTAGATCGCCGCTTGTTAAGATATTTACTTGAGGCTGTGAATATGAATTTGTCTTTTTCTATTGGTGAGAAGTCAATAGAGACTATTCTTAATCCACCTGGGAAAGCTACGAGGGATAGTAATAGAATAACCAAAAGAGCAGCTGACTTAGGTTTATTATCTCCGCGACCAATTGCGATGCTTCGGAGAATTACAGAGGGCAATGGAAGGTTTGAGCAATTAACTGACGCTCAAATCCCTATGCTCCTGAACTATCTCGAGCTAAATATTGATTTCACGCTTCGAATTGAGCTGGCTGGAGGAGAGTTTATTGGGTTTGATGAGCTTAGTACAGGTGAACAAAATAGGTTGTTGTTGTTCTCAAAAATTTTAAGTGTAATGCGCGATGGCGCCGTTTTTTTAATCGATGAGCCAGAGATAAGCTTACATCTTCACTGGCAGATGGACTTTCATAAAACACTTGAAAAACTGCTATCAAGACTTAATCGTTTCCATGTCGTCGTTGCAACTCACTCACCTACGATTATAAGCGAAGCTGTCAAGGTTGATGGTAATAGCCTCGATAACATGGTTGCTGTGCTGCACCGAGAGCACGAGACTGGTGAGCGTTTAACATATGCCGGGCCAGGTGCAGGCTCAGTTATTTGTAAATTCCATAACTTTGCAGAAGTAGCTAGTCACGACCAGCTAGTGCTCAGATTTTTTCAAACTTCGCCCTACCAGACGAGGGAGGTCAGTGTAGAGGTCGCTGATGCTGTGCTGAGCGTGGCTGAAGGTGGAATAGAAAAAAGTGATGCTGTGAAGCTTCTTAACGAACTGCGAGCGGTGATCGGGTTATCCAAGGAAGCAGAACAGCAGATCGAAGCCGCTCTAGTCCTGGTAAAAAATGACCTAGTAAACTCTATAAAAATGAAGGATGCAGGATGAGGTCTCTCTGTATAAATGCCGATCAAAAGGAGCACTTAGCGAAACTACTAAGAATGATGAGAGCGAAAGAGCTAAACGGAGGAGAAGCGTGGTCGGCATTTTCATCGCCAGCCCGATCAAAATCATTTACTCGGAAAAACGCTCATTGGAAAACGGTAAATTTCACCGAAGACGAAGTCAATACATATAAAACAATTCGCAAAGAAGTGCAGGAAAGACTTTTTGAACAATGCTTAGGGTGTTGCGCGTACTGTCGTCGCCCGGTAGGGCATTACGGCTGGGCATGGCATATTGAGCATGTTCTTCCAAAATCGAAATATCCTTCACTGGCCTTCAAACTCTCCAACCTAACCGTAGGGTGTGTGCATTGTAATCAGTGGAAAGGAGCTAGGGTTGACAAGAAAGTGTCCAAAAGAGCACTTCCTATTATCAATCCTCTGGTGCCAGAATTTATTTATTCCAACCATTTAACCTATGTTCAGATTAGCACCGAGTCATTGTGCTTCGCAAAATACTCTACTCATTCGGATGAAGGCTTGAAGACGTATGAATTGCTGTCGTTTGAAGAGCTTGAGCGGGCTTATGCCATTAATGGTATGCATGCACCAACAGCTGCCTTACATGAGCGTTTAACTCGGGCAATGAGCGCTGCACTTACAAGCCCAGAAAGGCGGGAGCTTATAGAGCTGCTCAGTGGGTTGAAATCCTCCCTCTATAGGCTTCCATGAGGAGGGGGCTATAAAAGAATGAATGACATCAGTAATTGTTCAGAACGTATAGTTCGAGACTTCTTGCACAATAGTACTGAACATAGCCCGCTAAAGTAGATTGAGTCGTGCAGGACTTCGCTAAATTTTAGAAGTCTGCACGACTATAAAAAACAGATACAGTTAATATTAAGCTATGCGCGCGTGCGGGAGACTAAATTGCGGAAAGTTATATTGCGGGCAAGCAAATCGCTTAAACCCTTCCGAGTGATTTTACGAACAAGTCCCTCTGAGGGTTGGCTAGAAGTCGGCGTGAGAAAGTATGAGGGATGAATTACCATGATGACAGCGTCTGAATATGATGCTTAATTGATATTTTTTTAACAACACCAAGTCCGGGGTAGTGGCGAGTGCCATGAAGAGTTATAAATTCTTGCAAGCCAGCAGTGTTGACGAAATTTCCTGGGTTCGTTGATACATAGGAAATAAGCAAATCTAAAGCTTCACGAAATTTACCGCCGGGGTCACTTTGGCTGTCATTATCAGAATATGAAGAAAAGTGACGGACATACATTTGATTTGACCGGAAAGGATCAAGATAAGACATGTGCAGGGTAACGACAAATGCTGGGCCGCCGCCTTCAACGAGACGTTCGCTGAGAATCGTATAATCACCAAATCCAATAGCATTTGGAAACGATCTATACCCATTATGAAAGTTTGAATAGTACGATTCTGTACCGTAATCTAAGTTCCTGGTTTTTTTGTCAAAGCCATCATGATAGAGGACGGCTCTTGGAAGAACTCCCCATACCGAAAAATCTGTCTTATCTGGATTAAGTGCCACAGCAGAGGCTCTCATTAGGTCCACAACTAGAGCAGGAGTAACAACACCTTCAACATAAGCGACGAAAGGTATGGTAAAGCTTCTTAACAATGCTATGGCAGGCGCATCAGACGCATCACGTATTTTTATACATGGGACGAATGAGCCTTGGCCGGTCCCTACTGTTGCAAGGTGGGTTCTCAGGGATGCCGTAATATTTGATCCCGAACCAGTCACGAATTCGCTTTGAGACGGATTAATTACCACCCACGAGGTGATTCCAGCAGCTGTCAATTCGGAGACGGTAGTCGCTAGGGGGGCAAGGTTTAAATTTACTGGCTCTAAAATAGGACATACATTGCTGGCGGGTATATGCCCAACGAGTTCTTTGAGTGCGGTTAGTTCAAACTGTTTGCCTTTGAGAATTGGGTAGTACATGAAGCTTCCTTACTTAAAATGGAACTCATATTTTCCACAAGCCCAGCTCGGGCCTTGCGGGTTGATCCAAATTCAACTCCAGCCGCTAATAAGGATGCAGGTAAAGACAGTATAAAGTCTTTGTCCAGAGCCCTGGTCTGTCGAATAATTTTTCTAAACGCAGTACGAACCTTCTCATTGGCGGCAGATGCCAATAATCGTTCACACTCACGAAAAATCTCAGTATTGCTCACATTGGGTACAACGCCAAATAACGATTCGGCGAGCCCCACATATTCGTCACGCCGAAGCGATCTCATCAAGACTCGAATATCAATCCGTGCATCTATAAGTTGCGCAGGTCTCACCTCTCGAAAAGTACCACTCTTGTTTAGCAATATAACTCCGACCTGTTCCGGTACTGTGTGCAATACTGAATTGAGATTCTTTGCTGAGACAACTACGTTGACTTTGTCAAATATCTTCAGATAAGAATCAACTTGAGATTTCAGTCGAGTTAGGTTGTCATAGTCAGTTTTTATTTCATAACATGTGGAAATGCCATTTACGATTACACAGTCTGCTTTGCTCGCACCCACTCGGAACTCAGTAAGCATTGTAGAGCTGTTTATTGAATGTCTACCGATGAGGATTTTCTTTACAATAGAGTTTTTATAATAGTACTCATTACGATATTCCCTGCACAGTAGGCTGTAACAAAATTCAAATACACTAGCGACAGTAAAGACATCATCAAAGCTATCTTGATAGCATTTAGCCACTCTCGTGACAAGAGAGAAATCACCCTCCGAAACGGAATTGATGTTACTGCTGGAAAAAATTTTCGCTATCTCGTTGAAATTCAACATGTTTTATATCCAGTCAACGATTTCATCATGAGTAAAAAAATCAAAACCAATCTAGAGATGCTTCCGGTCGGCGCACATTACCACGCTCGCGCGAGCCGTGGCTCCGCTTGAACTCACTCCCAAGCTGCTGGTGGCTAGGGGCGCTATAGTTGAACGGTAGCTTTTGGCTGTCAGATGCCCTTCACGAGCGGCTGGCATGGGGTCGATAGCAGCCGGTGTCACTCAGAGATTGAAAACCCATGACTTTTCTAGACGCCGTGCGAGCAGTCGGGCCGTTAGCAGGTAGTAATACCGTGTAGCCTCACTGCGGTGGTTCATGCGATGCTCGAGAAACCAAGCCACATGCTTTCTCTGCCAACCCCAAGGCGTTTCTTGCCGCCAGCGCTCTGCAATTTCAGCCTGGATGAGCTTTGCTTGCCGTAAATGGCGCTGCCGTGTTGCGTACGAACCCGTCAGCACCGCAGCCAGGAACAGCTCCATATTGAATGGCTTGTTCATTAGCGACCTCCTACGTAGGCTGCGACCACATCAATCCGACCGTGCCCCAGCTCATAGCTGATTTGCCTCCGGGCCTCACGATCTAGGTTCCTATCTATCTGGCAACATTGGCCGCCGTTGATAGGTGCGCGGTGTTGGGTGATTTGGTCATAGCGCTCACATGCGTACGCCGCTCGTAGCTCATGGAAGCCTTTGAGGTTGTGTGCATGCAGCATGTCCCGCGCAGGGCGGATGATTTTTTGCAAAAGATTCAGGTAGCTTTCGTGTGGCGCTAGCAGGTTGCGGCTACTTGCTGGTGATACCTGCTCTGCAAATTCAAGAGCCTTGCGAACATAGTCATCCACCACTATCCAACGGGGTGCAGAAGCACCGGCGCGGCCACCTTTAGTGCCCTCCTGGATGTTGATCTTGCCTAAGTGGCGGGCTTCACGACTTAACCGTGGCAGATCAGCCAAGATGGCCTCACGCAAGCGCATGCCGGTGGCTCGCGCCAGCAGAACGATCGCTGCAGCTCTTATGTGATGAAGATTGCAAAGCGCCTCGACGATCTGCTTAACCTGTTCGCGGTCTTGGCCCTGCGGCACTGAATGTCGAACGCTGGTACGCTGCATTCCCAACGCCTTGCTCGGACTTGGCAGCTTCACGTACTGATCACCGCGAAGCGCCGCCATGGTCCTGTTAACGCTGGATAGCCGGTTTTGTGCGGTGCTGACGGCGAGGTCACCGCGCCGAACCTGGTCGCGCAGGTACGTCGCATAGTCGGCCAACATCTTCCGATCAATCAGCCGCGAGTCATTGATGCCGGGCCCCTGCTCGGAGCGGCACCATTTCACGAATGCCAACCACCGATCACAGTGCGCTTTGACCGTCCCGTAATGACCACCGCCGAACATATCCTTTAGCGCCTGCGGCCCTGCGTAGCTCAATTGCCTGCCGTAGCCGAAATTACGACCATCGCGTCTACCCACCAATGCCATGTCGGTCACCTCATCTCCCGTGCTCCAATCCTCGCCCCACGTCATCCCGCCAAGAATGCTGAGTGTTATCAGGGATCAAGGCCCCTGCGACCTGTGAGGGTGTCCACTGACGCAGGACTGGCGGCTCCTTACGACCGGGAGCAAGGGCATCTCATGATCTGGCCTCCTGAGCACCGTTACCGGTGGGCGGGTGGAGGCTGCACTGGCTGACGAGACCTGTGCCGCGAGATTCTGAGCCGGGTGAACGCAGCGGTGCGATGACCGGGGCATGCCTGACTGTCAGTCAGGTGCAGTCCATTCCCTGGTCTGCGGCACCGTCATCTGCATGGCTGTTGCTGGTGACATCGGCGTTTGTCACGCCGATTGTCACGAGGGGGAATGCCGCAAAGCCATGTGCGATCAGGGTTGCAGCAGTGTTAGAAGTGCCCGTCTCTTTCCAGAAGAAAGAGACGGGCACAGGTTGGCGCAAGATTCGGCCAAGCGGATAGGTTGCTGCAGGGCAGCGAAGTAGGAGGTGTTGTCTGGCGCACGAGGGCCATGATCTGAAGTAGGCATCCATCACCGGGGAGGTGACCGGGCGAACTGCCGGATGCGAATCGCCATTTGGGGGAGAACCACCACGAGAGCGGCGTGACCTTCAAGGTTCGGGCCACCTGGGTTGCTGTCATCGACAGCTCTTGCACGGCCAGTTTTACGCCTGTGGATAAACCCGGTCAAGGTTCGAAATTCAGCGCCACTTTTGACTTGAAGAACGGTTATCCACCGGTGGAATTCCGTGGTAAATCCTGGACAACGTGGTCGCTTTGAGCTCTTCAAAGTAAGGTCCTGCCAAACAGGGCGGCTTTGCAGCCCTGTTTGGCAGGACCCGTGCTGAGAAGCGGATAAGCGAGGCTGCTTGCCCCGAATCTTGAGCGCTCAGTTGCTGTCGCCGCCGTTATTGCGCCTGTACAGCGCTAGCGGATCGGCACCACGTTCTTGTCTCTGACTTGGCCGTATGCAGAGGCGAGCATGCTGCCGGTCGCGGCTTTCTGGATGTACTCACTCCACCAAGCCATCATCGGGCGCCGTCGCTCGATGTAGTCGGCTCGGTTGTAGGCGCTCCGCACCTCATCCTTGTCGACGTGCGCCAGGGCCACCTCGATGAGCTCCGGGTCCCAGCCATGTTCATTCAAGATGGTGCTTGCCATCGAACGCATGCCGTGGCTGACCAACCGATCTTGGAAGCCCATACGTTTTAACGCCATGTTGGCGGTCTGGCTATTGGCGTGGGTGCGTGGATTTCTGTCGGCCGGGAAAACGTACTCGCGATGACCGCTGTGAGTCCTCAGTGACTCCAACAGTGCGACCGCGTGATCACTCAACGGGATGCTGTGAGGGCGGCGTTTTTTCATCCGCTCCGGTGGGATAGTCCAAACACGCCTCTCGAAGTCGATGTCTGCCCAACGAGTAGTCGCCGCCTCGGCGGGGCGAGTCATCGTGTGCAGCTGCCATTCGATCAGGCAGCGGGTGGTGCGTTTGATACTGGCGTTCGCGATCTCCAGCATGAGTTCGGGGAGCTCTTCGGGCGGAAGCGCAGCCATATTCTCTTTCTTGGGCTTCTTGAATACTGCCCTGATGCCGCTGAGTGGGTTGGCGAAGATCAGACCGGAGTTCACCCCGTAGGTCATGATCTCGTTAAGCCGCTGGCTAAGACGTTTGACCGTCTCCAGGCTGCCTTTCGCTTCGATTGGACGAAGCAATGCGATCACCATCGGCGCGGTGATTTTTGTGAGTGGTGTCGTCTTCAAATCGGGGAACACATGCAACGTGAGCGACCGCCAAATGTCCTCGGCGTAAGCCGGAGTAACCGAGTCTTTCTTGAGCTCGAACCAGGCGGTGGCCACGTTCTCGAAGGTGTGTTCCGTTTCCGCGCGTTTGGCTTCATTCAACGTATTGCGCTGCATCTTCGGATCGATGCCTTGGGCTAGCAGCTCGCGGGCTTCGACTGCCTTCTTTCGTGCGTTCGCTAGTGACAGTTCGGGGTAGGTCCCGAAGCCTATGTTGATGCGCTTCTTGGTCACCGGTTCGCGATAGTTGAAATTCCACAGCAACGAGCCGTTGCTGCGTACGCGGAGCTGCAAACCGTCGCCGTCCGTGAGGACGTAATCCTTGGACGCGGGTTTGACTCCCTTGAGTTGTCGATCGGAGAGGCGGAGGTTTTGAGCAGGCATGAGATTGTCCTCAAGCACTGATTCGGTATTCCAAAGATTAGCACCGGGTGAGCTGGAATACCGCCTGGAATACCCGAATGGCTGGAACTCAAAAACTCTTGAAAGACCGCCAAAGCGCTGGAGGCCGCGTATTTACTGGATTTCAGACACAAAAAAAAGACGCCCGAGGGCGTCTTCTTTTTAGGATTTGGTGGAGCCGGGGGGATTTGAACCCCCGTCCGCCAGTACTCCGCTGTCGGTACTACATGCTTAGCCGTGTCTACTGATTTAATCCGCAGCCGCCCGACGGGCAGGGTGCTTTGGATGAG
>Ga0213826_1000856_pt1 | contig 14047 bp, 14 predicted proteins | sample MC6MC0899MG_FD_180668 | JGI IMG/M metagenome (GOLD analysis project Ga0213826, IMG submission 180668) | Enriched soil aggregate microbial communities from Iowa State University, Ames, United States - MC6-MC0899-MG | ecosystem: Environmental > Terrestrial > Soil > Unclassified | place: USA: Iowa...
AGGTTGGCCGGGCTGGCGTGGGAGGGGCCGACCTGGGCGTTCATGACGACCAGGACGGTGCCGACCACGAGGAAGATCAGGATGGCGCCGACCTTGAGCACGGAGGCCCAGAACTCGAACTCACCGAAGGCCTTGACCGAGAGGAGGTTCACGGCCACCAGCAGCACCAGCGCGGCGATGGCGGAGATCTCCACCGGGACGTTCGGGAAGAAGTACTGGAAGTAGAGGCCGATCGCGATGAGTTCCGCGATGCCGGTCATGCCCCAGTTCAGGAAGTACATCCAGCCGGAGAGGAAGGCGCCCTTGGAACCGAAGAGCTCACCGGCGTAGGACACGAAGGATCCTGAGGTCTGGCGGTACATGATGAGCTCGCCCAGGGCCCGCATGAGGAAGTAGGCGATCACGCCGGCGATGGCGTAGGAGAAGATCAGAGCCGGGCCGGTGGAGGCGAGGCGACCGCCGGCTCCCATGAAGAGCCCGACGCCGATGGCGCCGCCCATGGCGATCATGGTCACGTGACGGCGGCTCAGCGACTTGCTGTAACCCTCGGCGCTGAGAGTGGTGCTGTCTGTGGCGCTGGAACCCTGGCTCGTGGCCTGGCCCTCGGTGCGCTCCTGCTGCGTTGTATCTGACACGGTAGACAAGTGTACGGACCCTTTGCCGAACGTGATTTGACTAACACGCGCTTGAGGCGCACATCACAATGATGCTGCGGCCTGCACGTGGGAGGATATTCGCCGGGTATCGACACCTGGACATGCGGATTCCCGCACTTTCCAACATTTGACGAATGTTTCACAGTCAGATGTCGGGCTCACGCCCCCGGACCCGGAAATCCCCCGCCGGGCGCGAGGCGCCGGACGGGGGATTTCGGGCTGGACGTCCCGCGGGTGCGGGGTCCGGGGCGGGATCCGAAGATCAGTGACGTCCGCGGCTCCGGACGGTCAGCAGCGTCACGGCGCCGATCACCAGGAATCCGAACGCGGCGAGCGCGGTGGGCAACAGTGCCGAGGAGGCGCCCGTGACGGCGAGGTCGCCGCTTCCGGTGGCGGTCGGCGTCGCGGACCCGTTCACCGGCGCGCTGGTGGCCGACGACGACGGCGTGGTCACGGGGGCCGTGCTGGTCGCCGGGGCGGACGTGGCCGGGGCGGACGTGGCCGGGCCGGAGGTTGCCGGGCCCGTGGGCACAGGGGACGTGGCCGTCTCCGTCGGCACCGGCGACGTGGCCGTCTCCGTCGGCACCGGCGACGTGGCCGTCTCGGTCGGCACCGGCGACGTGGCCGTCTCGGTCGGCACCGGCGAGGACGTCGTGGGCTGCGGCGTCGGGTCCACGGTGCAGCTGGTCAGCTCGTCCGGGAACGGGTAGGCGTGCACCTCGGAGCCGTTGCCGCCGTGCACGAAGTCGCCGTTGACGTAGACGCGGCCGTTGTAGCCGGGCACGTCGATGGTCGTGGTGCCGGCCTCGCTCGGAACCAGCATGGAGCCCGGGACCTGGGCCGAGCCCGTCACATGGACATCCTGGGCCTCGGTGTAGTTCCACAGCATGTGGCCTGCCAGCTCGCCGAAGGTCGAGTCGCTGATCGGCACGGGGACGCCGTTGAGCAGCAGGGCGTTCAGGCCCAGGGTCACCTGCGGGCCGCCGGTGACGTTGATGATCATGCGGGCTCCGGCCGGCACGTTCTTGACCTCCAGGGACCGCACCGCGGCGCCCAGAGCCTTGCCGTCCAGGGTGAACACCTGCGTCGTGGAGGCGCCGTCGCCCACCAGATCGATGCCCCAGCCGGTCACGGAGACCGTGCCGGTGGCGGGCAGCGCCGCGTAGGAGGCGGACGTCGTCTGGATGCGGGACGGAAGGCCGCGGAAGGCGTCCGCCGCAGTGGAATCGTTGGTGGTGACCTTGCCGCCGTTGGTGCTCAGCTTGGCAACGTCCACGGCGCCGCCGGCCGAAACCGCGCCGCCACCTGGAGTGTTATTGGCCCCGACGTCGACCGTCACACCGGAGTTCGCGCTCAGCGAGCCGCCGACCACCAGGTGGTCCGTGCCGGGCTGCGGCCACAGGCCGGAGCCGACGCCCGCGGTGCCGACGTTGTAGATCCCGCCGGCCTTGGTCACGGACGCGTCGCCGAGCACCACGGCCTTGCCTTCCATCTCCGCCGCGTTCTGAACGACCGTGAAGCCGCCCTTGACGAAGAGGTTCGGCCGGTTGTCATAGCCCTCGGGCTCGGGGTTGGCGTCGATGCCCGGCAGCGTCTGGACGCAGTTCACAGCGGCGGCGACGGCCGCCGGCGCGCTCTGGACGGCCAGGGCTCCTGCGGCGAGCAGGGCGGCGACCCCGGCCGCCAGGGAGAAGGTGGGCGCGCCGATACGGCGCAGACTGGATTTCATCGAAAGAGGAACCTCGGTGGCTCAAGGTCGCGCACCGCCCCCAGTGCGCCGACTCGTGGTCATGTGGACATAGACGTCAACGTCACTGAGAGTATTCTATCGTTTATTTGAGGAGGGTTTGCCGGGCATAGTATGCACCCATGACCGTCAATGCCCTTCCAGCGTCCGTCTCCGACACCTTCGACCCCCGCCAGTGGCGCGTGGTGGACGGCTTCGATTTCACGGATCTGACGTATCACCGCCAGGTGGAGCGGGCCGAGGACGGCACCATCCTGCGGGACCTGCCCTGCGTCCGGATCGCCTTCGACCGGCCCGAGGTCCGCAACGCCTTCCGCCCCCACACCGTGGACGAGCTGTACCGCGCCATGGACCACGCCCGCATGACCCCGGACGTCGCCACGGTCCTTCTCACCGGCAACGGCCCCTCCCCTAAGGACGGCGGCCACGCGTTCTGCTCGGGCGGCGATCAGCGCATCCGCGGCCGCGACGGTTACAAGTACGCGGAGGGCGAGACGAGCGAGACCGTGGACCCCGCCCGCGCCGGCCGGCTCCACATCCTGGAGGTCCAGCGGCTCATGCGCACCATGCCCAAGGTCGTGATCGCCGTCGTGAACGGCTGGGCCGCCGGCGGCGGGCACTCGCTGCACGTGGTCTCCGACCTCACCATCGCCTCCCGCGAATACGGCAAGTTCAAGCAGACGGACGCCACCGTGGGCAGCTTCGACGCGGGCTACGGCTCCGCACTGCTGGCCCGCCAGGTGGGTCAGAAGAACGCCCGGGAGATCTTCTTCCTGGCGCGGGAGTACTCCGCCGAGGACATGGTCCGGATGGGCGCGGTCAACGAGGCCGTGCCGCACGCCGAACTGGAGACCGTGGCCCTCGGCTACGCGCGCGACATCGCCCGCCAGTCCCCGCAGGCGATCCGCATGCTCAAGTTCGCCTTCAACCTGGCGGACGACGGCCTGGCCGGCCAGCAGGTCTTCGCCGGTGAGGCGACCCGCCTGGCCTACATGACGGACGAGGCCGTGGAGGGCAAGCAGGCGTTCCTCGAGAAGCGCGATCCCGACTGGTCCGACTTCCCGTACTACTTCTAGGGCCCCATGCAGAATCTCGACCCCGTCCTTCACGACCTGGCCGCCGCCCTGCACGGGGAAGGGCCCGCCGTCGACTTCGGCGAGCACATCACCACGGTGGAGCTGCCCGGCCACCCGGACGCCGCCGTCGTCGTGCGCACCTCCGGTTCCACCGGGCGGCCCAAGGCCGTGGTGCTCTCCTCGGAGGCGCTGGCGGCCAGTTCCATGGCCACGGCGATCGCCCTGCGCGGTGAGGGTCAATGGCTCCTGGCGCTGCCGCTGCAGTACGTGGCAGGGGTCCAGGTCCTGGTCCGGTCGCTGTTCGCGGGAACCCGCCCCTGGGCCATGGACCTCTCCGGCGGCTTCACGCCGGAGGCCTTCGTGGCCGCCGCGGACGAGCTGACCGATCCGGTGCGCTTCACCTCGCTGGTCCCCACCCAGCTGACTCGGCTCCTGGACCGGCCCTCCGAGGACACTTTGCGGGTGCTCCGCCGCTTCACCGCGATCCTGCTGGGCGGCGCCGCGGTCTCCCCCGCGCTCCTCGCCCATGCGCGCGAGCTGGGGCTGAACGTGGTCACCACGTACGGCTCCGCCGAAACCTCGGGCGGCTGCGTCTACAACGGACGACCCCTGGACGAGGTGCAGGTGCGTCTGGTGAACGGCCGGGTGCACCTGGGCGGCCCGACCCTCGCGGACGGGTACCTGGACGATCCGGCGGCCACCGAGGCCGCCTTCGTGGAGCTGGACGGCGAACGGTTCTTCCGCACGAGCGATCTGGGCGAGCTGAACGACGACGGCGTGCTGCGCGTGACGAGCCGGGTGGACGATGTGATCAACTCGGGCGGCAGCAAGGTCGCCGCGGCGGACATCCAGCGGGCGCTGGAGGCCCTCGACGGCGTCGCACAGGCCTTCGTGGGCGGCGTCCCCTCCGCCGAGTGGGGGCAGGCCGTGGCAGCCGCCGTCGTGCTGCGCCCGGGCACAAGCACCGATCCGGGCGCGCTGGCCGACGCCCTGCGCGAGGAGTTCGGGGCCCTGAGGCCCCGGCTGGTGTCCGTGTGGGACGGACTGCCCCTGCTGGAGAACGGCAAAGTGGACCGGCAGGCGATCCTTGCCCGGCTCGCCTCCGAACATGAGGGAAAATAGCTACGGCGCATCCGCGCCGCAGAACCTGACACCGAACCAGACGCCGAGCGAGAGGTAATCGTGGCTACAGCCGCCCAGTGGATCCAAGGGGCACGTCCCCGCACCCTCCCCGCGGCGATCGCCCCCGTGGTGATCGGCAGCGCGGCGGCGTACCAGCTGCACGCCTTCAACCTCGTCAACGCGATCCTGGCGGCGGTCATCGCGCTGCTGCTCCAGATCGGCGTCAACTACTCCAACGACTATTCGGACGGCATCCGCGGGACCGACGAGAACCGGGTCGGCCCGTTCCGGCTGGTGGGGTCCGGAGCTGCCAAGCCGCGTGCCGTGCTCATCGCCGCGCTGAGCTGCTACGGGCTCTCCATGGTGACCGGCCTGGTCCTCGTCCTGCTCACGCAGACGTGGTGGATGATCCTGGTCGGTCTGGGCGCGGTCATCGCCGCCTGGGGATACACGGGCGGCAAGAACCCCTACGGTTACCAGGGGCTCGGCGAGCTGTTCGTGTTCGTGTTCTTCGGACTCGTGGCGACCCTGGGCACCACCTACACGCAGGCCGGGCACATCAGCCTGAGCGCCGTGGTGGGCGCCGTGGGCACGGGCCTGATCGCCTGCGCGGTCCTCATGGCGAACAACGTGCGGGACATCCCCACGGACAAAGCCGCCAAGAAGTACACGCTGGCCGTCCGGCTGGGCGACCTCCTGGCCCGCCGCACCTACGTGCTGATGCTCGCGGTGGCCATCCTGTCCTCGCTCATCCTGGCTCCGGAGAACCTCTGGATCCTGCTGGTGCTGCTCCTGATCCCGGCGGCCCTGCTCCCCTGCTGGCTCATGCTCTCCGGCCGGACCGGCAAGGCCCTGATCCCGGTGCTGCAGCAGACCGGCATGCTCAACCTCGGCTATGCCGCCCTGTTCGCCGTGGCGCTCATCCTCCAGCACGGGGTGTGAGCGCGGACCTCCTCGGGCCTCACCGTCCCGGATTCCTGTCCCGCTGAGGCAGCGGCGTCCCGAGCCACCGGGCCTCACCTGAAACGACGGATGCCCCGGACCCTGTGGGTCCGGGGCATCCGTGTGTCCGGGGTGAGAGTGTCTAGCCGTTCCGGGAATCCGTGGTGGCGTCGCTCTGCCGGGGCTCTTCCGGCTCCGCCAGGCTCTGCTCGGCCCGGCCCACCTCGGCGTCCTCGGCGGCGGCATCCTTCTCCGCGCGGCCGTCACGCGAGCGGGAGCCGATGGTGCTCGCCAACTGCACGGCGGCGTCGTCGCGCTGCCGGCTGAAGAAGAGGTAACTGACGGCGAAAGCGATCACGGCCGCGAAGATCGCGCCGAGGATCAGGCCGGTGCCCAGGAAAAGGCAGATGACCAGCGCCACTGCGAAGAGGGCCAGCCGGATGAGGAGGTACTTCAGATTCGCCACCAGCCCATTCTACCGGCCGTTCCTGGACGATCCCCCGGCCTGCACCCGCAGCACCGTCGGCCCGGCCCACCCCCCACACCCGGCTGAGACAGTGAGTTTCCGTTGAAACAGTGAGTTCAGCTCACTGTTTCAACGGAAACTCACTGTCTCAGCGGCTCACCACAGCAGTGGCGGGACCCAGACACGGTCCGTCCCCTGAGCCTTGCACCAAGCCCCAGGTCCTTTTCAGCGCGGCTCAGTAGACTGGCTGGATGCCCCGGGTCATCATCTCAGTCGTCATCGTCGCTGTCTGCATCTACGCCCTCATCGACTGCCTCCGCACGGACTCCCGGGAGGTGCGCGGAGTGCCGAAGGGCGTGTGGATCGTCGCGCTGCTCCTGCTTCCCCTCCTGGGTGCCATCCTGTGGTTCATCCTCGGACGGCCCCGGTCCGTGGCCACGCGCCCGGCCACCGGCGGCCCCGGCCCCTCCGCGGGAAACACCGGCGGCCGACCCATGGGACCCGACGACGACCCCCAGTTCCTGCGCAACCTCGAGGAGCGCCGCCGCAACCAGGAGGAGGCCCGCAAACTCGAGGAGATGCGCCGGAAGCTGGAAGAGCAGGAACGCCGCCTCCACAAGGGTGACGACGGCGTCTCCGGCCAGGACGGCTGACCTTCCCGGAAACAGTGAGGGCCCGGCACCAGGATTCCTGGTGCCGGGCCCTCACTGTTTACTGGCGTCGACGGTCAGAGCCCCGAGTAGGAGTGCAGGCCGTTGAAGTACTGGTTGACGATGGTGAAGTTGAACACCACGCACAGGTAGCCGACGATCGAGAGCCATGCGGCCCGGGTGCCGGTCCAGCCACGGGTGGCGCGCGCGTGCAGGTAACCGGCGTAGACCACCCAGATCACGAAGGTCCACACTTCCTTGGTGTCCCAGCCCCAGAAGCGTCCCCAGGCCTTCTCGGCCCAGATGGCGCCGAACATGAGGGTGAAGGTCCAGCCCACGAAGGCGATCGTGTTGATGCGGTAGCTGAGGTTCTCCAGGCTGAGCGCGTTGGGCACCAGGCTCATGAAGGCCAGCTTGTCCTCGCCTCCGCCCCGCAGTTTCGACTCACGGCGTGACTGGATGAGCTGCAGCACGGACATGGCGAAGGTCAGGGTGAAGAGCGCCGAGGAGAGCACCGCGATGGAGACGTGGATGACGAGCCAGTAGCTCTGCAGCGCCGGCACCAGGTGCCCCACGGGAGTCCAGTACGCCACGGACGCGGCCACCAGCATGATGATGACCAGCGCCACCACGAAGGTTCCGATGAAGCGCAGATCGCGGCGCAGGAGCACGAGCAGGAACACCACGGCCACCAGCCAGGCGCCGGTGGTGAGGAATTCGTACATGTTGCCCCACGGCACACGCCCGGCGGCGATGCCCCGGGTGACCACACCGGCGCCGTGGATGACGGCGGCGAGCACGGTCAGGGCCACCGCCACGCGAGCCGGGACTCGCCGTTCCGCGGCGTAGCGCATGGAGGGATCCGCCGTGATGGCGCCGTTTCCGGACTCCTGAGCCGGCACGGGCGCACCTGCGCCCACCAGCTGGCGGGACTGCTGCTGCTGGCGCGCGGCCCGCTCGTCGATCGCCTTCAGGGTGGCGCTGCTCTTGGCCAGGTCCCAGGCGAAGGCGATGAGCGCCACCGTGTAGGTTCCGGCGGCGAGCAGCATGAAGAGCTCGCTGTACTGTCCCAGCATCGGGTTCAGCGGTGTCATGAGCTTTCCTTTCCATTGCGCGCCGCCCCGCTGTCAGGCCCGGCCACGTTCTTTCCATTATCCGCCGCGGAACTCGAGCCGCCAGGCGGGTCCCCGGGGCCGGTGTTCAGGCCCCAGCCATCCTGCAGAGCCCGCCGGATCTTCGCGGTCTCCTTGGCCAGTCCGTGGTCCTCGCCGCGGGCCAGGAGGCCGTACTCGACCATGACCCGGCCGTCGTCGGCCGTTCCGGTCCGCACCCATGCCCGGCGGCGCCCCACGTAAAGGGAAGTCACCAGACCGGCCACCGCCACCAGCGCGAACACCAGCGCCGGCACCTGGCCGGGGTTGTGGCGGACGTCGACGGCGATGAAGCGCTTGAGTCCGTCGAAGGTGATGGAGCCCTTGCCGTCGGGCAGCTTGTAGGTCTGGCCCGCATCCAGGACGATGCCCTTGGCCGGCAGATCGCGGCCGTTGAGCTGCTTGAGGTTCTTCACGTCGAGGCTGTAGACGTTCTGCGGAGCACCCGAGTCCAGGCCCAGATCGCCGTAGTACGAGTTGAGGTTCAGCTGCGGCTTGAGCGGATCCGGGTCGGCGCTGAACGCCACCCCCTGCTCATTGAGCTGAGCGGACGGCAGGAAGAAGCCCACGAATCCGAGCTGATCCGGCTTGGCGTCGGGCACCTTGAGCACCACGGTGGAGGTGTAGACGCCGTCCGTGGGGATGGAGGGCACCGGACCCTGGAGGGCCACGTTCCCGTTGCCGTCGCGCACCGTGATGACGGGGGCGTAGCCGTTGCCGACCAGGTACAGGCCGGTGCCGCCGATCTCCAGCGGGTCGTTGACCTTGAGGGTCTCCTGCTGCGGAGCCGCGTCCGGGCCGTCCTTCGTGGTCACGTGCGCGGTGAAGTCGATCGGCTGTCCGAACTGCTTCACGGACTCGCGGTCGTACCGGACCTCGAACTTGTCCAGCCGCACGGAGTAAGGGCTCAGCCACGCCGACTGGAAGTTGGTTCCGGGGCTGAACTGGTCGTAGCCCACCAAGGTGTTGACGAACGTCTCTCCCTCCACGATGGTGCGCTGCCCGCTGTATCCGAAGAGCCCGCCGAGAGCCACCGACACGAGCACGCCCACGAGCGAGCTGTGGAAGACCAGGTTGCCCACCTCGCGGAGGTAGCCGGTCTCGGCGCCGAGGTGGGGACGCTCGCCGTCGGCGTCGCGGGTCTCCACGCGGTAGCGGCGTTTGCGCAGCACGCCGGCGGCATCCTCCAGGGCCGACGACGCCGTCACGCCCTCGCCTGCCGGGATCACCAGGGTGCCGTACTGGGGCAGCCGCGAGATGCGGCGGGGGGTCCTCGGCGGGGCGGTGCGCAGCGCCTTGTAATGCGCCCGGACGCGCGGGATGATGCAGCCGATCAACGAGATGAAGAGCAGCAGGTAGATGGCGGAGAACCAGTAGGACGCGTACACGTCGAACAACTGGAAGCGGTCCAGCCACGGCCCCGTGAGCGGGTTGTTCTTGATGTACTGCGTGACCACCGCGGGGTTGGCCGGCCGCTGCGGGAAGAGCGAGCCGGGAACGGCCGCCACCGCCAGCAGCAGGAGCAGCAGCAGGGCGGTGCGCATGCTGGTCAGCTGGGTCCAGGCCCAGCGGAGCATCCCGACCGGCCCCAGGACCGGGACGGCGATGTCCTGGTCCTGCGCCTTGGTGCCCCGGGGCTTCTTCACCGTCTCACTCATCCGTGTTTCTTCCCTGTCTGCGCTTTCCCAGCCTGCGTTTCATGTTCTCCGGTCCCGTCCATGTGCTTCGCCCTAGATGGGCAGCTTCACCTCGTTCTGGAACCAGGTCTGCAGCTGAACCGTCCATTCGCCCCACAGGCCGCTGATCATCAGCAGGCCCAGGGCGATCAGCATCAGGCCGCCCAGCCGCTGGATGGCGAGCTTGTGCTGGCGGAAGAACTTCATCACACCCATGCCACGCCGCACGGCCAGAGCGATCAGGAGGAACGGGATACCCAGGCCGAGGCTGTAGGCGAAGGCCAGGAGCGCACCCTTGGCCGCCGTCGAGCCGCCGGAGAGGCTGAGCAATTGCACAGCGGAGTAGGTGGGCCCGATGCACGGCGCCCAGCCCAGCCCGAACGTCATGCCGAGCAGGGGCGCGCCCCAGAGACCCGCCGGAGGTTTGGCTTTCAGCTTGGCGTTGCGCTGGAAGAAGTCGAATCCTCCCAGGAAGATGATGCCCATGACCACCACCACCACGCCGAGCCAGCGGGTGACGGTGGGCAGCCGGTCCCCCGAGATCAGCCCGCCGAGCTGTCCGAAGGCGCCTCCCAGCAGGACGAACACCACGGAGAAGCCCAGAACGAAGAGCGCCACCCCGGCGAAGATCCGGCCGCGCCGCTGCTTCTCCAGGTCCACCCCGGTGAGCCCCGTGACGTATCCCAGGTACCCCGGCACCAGCGGGAGCACGCAGGGCGAGAGGAAGGAGACCAGCCCGGCCAGGACGGCCACCGGGATCGCCAGAAGCAGCGACCCGTTGAGCACGGTCTCCGCGAAGGGGTTGTTGGGCATGGTTCAGGCCTGCTCCGCCAGGGCGGAGGAGATCAGGGTCTTCAGGGTGCCCTTCTCCAGCTGACCGAGGATGCGGGCGCTGACCCGGCCCTTCCGGTCGAAGATCAGCGTGGTGGGCACGGCCCCCGGCGGAACGAGGCCGGAGACGGACAGCAGGACCTGCCCGTCCTTGTCGTTGAAGCTGGGGTAGGTGATGCCGAAATTCTTCTCGAACGCCTCGGCCGTCGCCTTCTCATCGCGGAGGTTGACGCCGTAGAACTCGACTCCCTTGGGCGCGAATTCCGTGTGCATGGCCTTGAGGTCCGGCGCTTCGACGCGGCACGGGGCGCAGGCGGCGAACCAGAAGTTCATGACCACCACCTTGCCTTCCAGGTCCTTGCTGGAAACGCGCTTCCCGTCGAACAGGACGCCCTGGAAGTCCTTGGCCGCTTTGCGCTGGTCCGGGGCGAATTCGGTGACGGAGCCGTCACCGGCCACGTAGTTCTTGTTGTCCCCGGCGCGAGCCTGCTTCGCGAGGGGGTCGTCCTGGCTGCAGGCGGACAGGGCGAGGCCCAGCAGGCCGGCGCCCGCCAGTCCGAGGGCCTGGCGGCGTCCCAGGGGGAAACGTTCGGTGCTCATCGCTCAGGCTCCCGGGGTGGTCGAGGCGCCCACCAGCAGGTCGGCGGCGGGTTCACGGTACGTCACACCGACCAGCCGGCCGGCGTCGTCGAACAGGAGGGAGGTGACCGAGGTGAGCGTGCATTCGCGCTTGCGGGGGTCGTGGGCCAGACGGCGGCCTTCGGCAGCCAGGCGAGTGGACCAGATGGGCAGCTGGTGGCTGACGATCACGGCCTCGGCGCCGGCGCCGGCACGGGCGATGGCGGTCTCGCGGGCCTGATGCACGGCCGCCATGACGCGGGCCACCTGAGCGGTGTACGGCTCGCCCCAGGACGGCCGCAGGGGGTTCACGAACCGGGGCCAGTGCTTGGGCTTGAGCAGCTCCTTGCGGCTGACGCGGAGCCCTTCGAAGTGGTTCTCGGCCTCGATGACACGTTCGTCCGTCTCGATCTCCAGCCCCAGGGCCGCGGCGGTGGGGGCGGCGGTCTCCTGAGCCCTGAGCAGCGGCGATGCCACCAGGTGGACGATGGAGGAGCCCGCGTCGCGCTGTGCGCCGAAGTACTCACCGAGGCGATCCGCCATGCGATAACCACGTTCAGAGAGGTGGAAGCCGGGGAGCCTCCCGTAGAGGACGCCGTCCGGGTTGTGGACCTCGCCGTGGCGCATCAGATGAACGATTGCATGGGGCATGGCTCCATTTTCTCAGAGTTTAAGGGCGTCCCGGGCCAGAGTGGCCTCGCAGCGGCTGAGAATCCGCCATGAATCGGCGGGTGGCGCCGAGCGACTCCGGACATGTGACTGGCGCCACGCGGGAAGTTCAGGAAAAATTTTCCAGACCCGGGAACAAAAGATGCATATGCATGTTTATACTGGGTGACAGAAGGTTGGTTGAGGCTTCAACCAATCGACATGAGTGATCTGACAAGGAGAACCCCCATGAGCATCCCCACCAACCTCACCGCTGGCACCTGGACCCTCGACCCGTCGCACAGCGAAGCCGCCTGGACCGTCCGCCACGCCGGCATCAGCAAGGTGCGCGGCACCTTCGGCGAGCTCGCCGCCACCGTCACCGTCACCGAGGATGACGCGGCCGTCGACGCCACCATCCAGGCCGACAGCATCAGCACCGGCGACGCCAACCGCGACGGCCACGTCAAGGGCGCCGACTTCTTCGACGTCGAGCAGTTCCCCACCCTGACCTTCAAGTCCACGGGCATCGAGGGCGACGGCGAGGACTACAAGCTCAACGGCGACCTGACCATCAAGGGCGTCACCGTCCCCGTCACCTTCGACGCCGAGTTCGGTGGCGTGGCCGTGGACCCGTTCGGCAACACCCGCGCCGGTGTCTCCGCCGAGACCACCATCTCCCGCAAGGAGTTCGGCCTGACCTGGAACGCCGCCCTGGAAGCCGGTGGCGTGCTGGTCTCCGACAAGGTCAAGATCAACCTGGAGCTCTCCTTCCTGGCCCCGTCCGCCGGCTGAAGCCCGCCCAGCGCACGGCCGCCGCATCGTCCTGAGGGATGACGCGGGGCCGCGGATGCCCGACGACGCCGCCCGGCGTCGTCGGGCATCGTGCGTTCCAGGACGTCATCGCAGTTCACACTCACCGTTACCTCGGGGTAACGGATGCGTTGCGCTCCGGCGAAAGTTCCGCCCGGGTCTATCGGGAGCGGCCGGACGAACCTAAAGTGTGGATTATGAGCAGCCAATATCCCGGGGCACCGGGCACCGCACCCAGCAATGAACCTCCCGCGGGTCTCGGCTATGCAGCCCCGGCCCGGAACACCTTCGGTTTCGACACGAAGAACCTCGCCGTCCGTCTCAAGGACGTGTCCGGCGTCCCGCAGCAGCTGGTCTACTCCTACTGGCTCTGGCTGGCGGGGGCCGCGCTCGGCGTGCTCCTGTCGATCATCAACGTCTTCATCGTGTCCGCCACCCTCGGCTCCTACGCGGGAGTGGTCATCGGCGCGTCCATCGGCGGGATCATCTGGAGCATCATCTGGGCCGCCGTCGTCATCTTCATCGCCATCCGGCTCAAGGAGGGCTCCCGCTGGGCACGGATCGTCCTCAGCATCCTCGGCGCCCTCGCCGTGATCGGACTGATCGTGAGCCTGGCCGGCCTGAGCATCTCAGCCATCGGCTCTGCGGTCACGGTCGCCGCGGCCGTCCTCATGTGGCTGCCCGAGTCGCAGAAGCACTTCGTCTGAGGACTGGAAGAATCATCCCCTGGGCTGGGGAAACTGCTCCGCCCAGGGGATACGGTAGAAGGAACGCCGTGTTCCTGGCGGCGGACCCGTACATGCCGTTCACGAAGGAGCTGTCATGAGCAGCACACCCAACGAGCCTGCAACCCCTCAGCAGCCAGGCCAAGACCAGACGTCCAGCGCACCGCAGCCCGGCGCCTCTCAGGCCGGACCACCGCAGTACGGCGCGACTCCGCCGAGCGCACCTCAATTCGGCGCTCCCCCGGCCTACGGCGCTCAGCCCGGCCCGGCGGCACCCGGCTACCCCGGAGCTCCGCAGTGGCCCGGTGAGAGCCTCCAGCCGGGCGGCCAGGCCCCCGTGGAACGCCCGAAGAAGGTCGAGATCTCCTTCTGGCTCATCATCGTGGCGGGCGTGCTTAACCTGGTCAGCGCCATCCTCACCGCCATGCTCATCGGAGACACCGCCCAGTACCGCGACCTGGTCCGCCAAATGGAGCAGTCCGGCGGCAGCGCCGACTCCCTCCGGTCTACGCTGACGGTGACGGCCATCGTGGTCGGCGTCGTCCAGCTGGGTCTGTATCTGCTGGTCGCGTTCTTCGTCCGCAAGGGCGCCAACTGGGCACGTATCCTCGGCACGGTCTTCGCCGCGCTGTCACTGCTCAGCCTGGTGGGCGGCAACGCCATGAGCATCATCGTGGTGCTGCTGGGCGTCGCGGCCATCGTGCTCCTCTACCTCAAGGACACCAGCCCGTACTTCGCCAAGCGCCCGAAGTTCTGAGCGCGCCACCCACGCATCACACCGCCAAGAAGCCAGGGTGGGACGCCGCAGGCGCCCCACCCTGGCTCGTCCGGGGCCAGGCCCCAGTCAGGGAATCCCACATGAACAGCCACACACCCACCCCGGAACCGGGCCAGGAACCCGTCGTGCCGGGAGGTGGCTCCGGGCA
>Ga0213826_1000857_pt1 | contig 14045 bp, 21 predicted proteins | sample MC6MC0899MG_FD_180668 | JGI IMG/M metagenome (GOLD analysis project Ga0213826, IMG submission 180668) | Enriched soil aggregate microbial communities from Iowa State University, Ames, United States - MC6-MC0899-MG | ecosystem: Environmental > Terrestrial > Soil > Unclassified | place: USA: Iowa...
GGCGCCCAGCAGTGCCAGCCCGCCGGCACGCCAGTGGCGGATCAGCCCGCGCATCGGATCTGCTCCATCAGGGCGGCGAAGTGCTCTTCCTGGCGGCGCTGCAGCCAGGCGGTGGCCAGCAGGGCACCGGCGGCGAAGCCGACGATCAGGCCGAAGGTGAAATCGATCGCGCTCATGCCGCGTCGCCTCCTGGCGCAGGACGGGCGGCGAGGGCGCGCGCTGCCATGCGGTTCTGGACATCCTTCGAGTACCCGGCGCGGACCAGCTGGCCCACGGCGGCGCGGGAATCCCAGCCGCATGCGATGGCCTGCCGGCGGACGGACTGGGCCCGGTAGAACTGCTCGGCGGTCGTGACGCTCACGGCTTCACCTTCCTGGGGCGACTGTTCGTAGCCCCTGGCACCACTGGCGTTCCGGCGTAGTTGATAGACCCGACCTTGTCCGCATCGCTCTTCACCTTGCCGGGGAGGCCATGCGCCTTCCTCCGCTCGTTCTCGAGGCGATCCTGATCCTTCGCCTTCTTGCGCAACTGGGAGTTGGCCGACCGGATGATGTGCTTGTGGTCGTTCGGATAGATGCGGACTTCGCTCGGGCGCTTATTGGCAGAGTCCATGTACGCAAGCAATTCGCCGACGCGGCGCCGCACGTGCCCGAATCGATCGTCGAGCTTCGGGTGAGTGGCGAGATCGATGGCGATCATGCAGCCACCTCGATGCTGGTGGCTTGGCGGAGCTCGGCCGCTGCGCGCTGCAGCTCAGCTGCGGCGGTGTCGGCTTCGTCGGCGGTCAGGTAGACCCGACCGCCGGCACCGACGTGCATCGCGACTTTGTTGGAGATCCGACGCGGCTTGCGGCGCTTACGGGGCTGATCCAAGCTGAAGTATCGGGCGGCTCTAGGCCATTCGTGCTGATCAACTTCGGTATGAACGAGGTTGGCGTGGCTACTAGTGAGGAAAACGTCCGTCAGATCCTGGACGCGGTGTATGCCGCTGGTGGGGACTCCATTGCCGGGGTGGCTCGACGCAACCTCATCGACGTGGGATACACGGATGATCAGTGGCGCTACACCAACCGCGCCCTCCGACGTGCTGCCGAGTACGTCTCCCCCCAGACGGGAAAATCCGCCGCTTTCATCGACGGCGTGGGTCTCTTTGACGATGCGTACAACGTCATCGGCATCCACCGGCTGGACAATTGCGGAGCCAACTTGACGAATCACCCGGGAATTCGTGAGCACGCTGCGATGGGGAGAGCTGCGGCAGCGTGGATTGATTGAGAAAGCCAGCAGAGGCGCCAGCTCCTGCTTCAGGCTGTACCTTCCAGCAGCTCCGCTCGGTTGTTCCGGGGGGGGGGGGCTATTTACCGCTCGGCTGACGCGGTAGGCCTCCATGGACGGAGGCGTGCTGAGCAGCAGAGCGCCCCTCGGCTATCGGCTAAAGAATTGCCAACCATTGCCGATTAAAGTGGATCTATGCTCTATGCAAGGAACGCTAGTGACCACGCCTGCAAACAGTCGGTTTAAGCAATGGTTTGTTAATGAGAAGGCTAAAATTAGTGCTGACAAGGTATACAAGTGGTCAGCATTTTTTCTGGTCGTGAATCTTATTGCATCAGTTTCGATTGGTGTCTATGCCGCAGTCTGCGATAAGGACAAGCTGTTCATTGCAGTTGCGGCTGGATTTGTCGTAATAACGGAAGGAATCATTGATTACTCTTCCGAGCTTTCACCGGTCAGCAAGAAAGGGCTGCAAATTTTTAAGTTGGCGTATCGCTGCCTCGGCGTGATTATCACGGTATGTGCGGTTGCTTTTTGAGACCGATGTTCTCGCCAAGCCCTGGGCGAGGTCAACCAGGCCGGGATAGCTGAGGTCGACAACGGGGAGCTGGACGATGCGGCCGCACATGGCTAAAGGGCATGCCCGCCTCCGTGCGCGACGCGTGTAGGAGCGTATAGACCCAACGCCGCGCAGATGCCATTAGGGTGGCTGATGATCGGAGTGGTTATTGCTGCAGCAATCCTCCGTGCCCTTGACACGGTAGGGGACCTCCGTGGCACGCTGCCTCCGTGTTACTTGTCGGCAACTCTCTGGGAGACATGGATGGCGAAGCGAATCGAGGTGGAGTCTTTGGCCGGGCTGGAGCAATTGGTGGCCGCCTTTGAGACGGAAGACGTGCTCGGCACAGTTCTGAGGGCGCAGCTCCAGGTCGAGCAAGAAATTGAGCTTTTCCTCGTCGCGAATGTTGCTGACGACATCTGGGATGTGGCCGGTTCTCTCCCTCAGAATTTCCATCAGAAGGTCACGCTGGCAGCCGCGCTGGGTTTTCCCAAGGAGCTATGCCTTGCAGCCTTGGCGCTCAATCAGATCAGGAACAAGTTCGCCCATAAGCCCGGATGGGCTCTGAAGCAAGCTGATATCGACAATCTGGTCAGCAAGTACGATGCGGCGCGCGCAGCCGTTGACCCCGAGTCATATGACATGCATGAATCATCTATCCAGCTCCATAGCCTGGGCGGCGAGAAAATTGACTTCGGTACGAAAGGCCCGGAATGGGACTTCAAGATGGTTTCTGGAGGGATCGCGTCGATGATCCTCAAGTACCTAGTGATACAGAATTTCAAGAACGGTTTCGGTCCGCCGTGACCCGGATCGAGCTCTGCAGTGGCGTGCAGACGGCCCGGAAAAGTACTCTTGGCGCGATGCGCGGCCTTCAGCATCGCGCCGGCGGAATTTCGTGCACAGAAGTAGTGTAGTTCGGCGACAGCATGTGTTGCCGCATGCTCCACGCCGGGCGCGCCTGCCAACCCGATGCACCAAGGCCGGCTGTGCCGCGCCCGAACTTCTGGTTGATCCGGTCCATGGTAGCCATCAGCCTTTCGTTGCCGACCACCGTCGGCCCGAACAGATCCGCCTGCAGTTCATCCGGCCGGGCCAGGTCGAGCAGCGCTACGCCTGCCTTTTTGTAACCGATGCCTTCGCGGAGCAGTCCGTGCAGAAGCTTGCGCACGACGCCCAGCACCACCGTGGTGTCTGCGGTCGACGCGGGCAGGCCCACGGTCCTGCTGGCGTTGTGCTGCCGCAGCTCCGGGCGGAACACGTCCGAATGGGCGAACACCCAGACGCCGGCGGTAACTAGGCCCCGGGCACGCAGCTTCTCGCAGGCGCGCACGGCGAAGGTGGCCAGGGCCTGGGCAACGGCTTCGTGGTCCTCCACCCGGTCCGCGAATGATCGGCTGACCATGATCTGCTGCCGATCGGGCTCTACTTCCTCCATGGACATGCACGGGTGGCCTTGGAGCTCGCGCTGCGTGCGCGCCAAAGTCACCCCGAACTTGGCGAGGATGTCATCCGCTGGCGCATCCCGGAGATCGGAGGCGGTCCGGACGCCCATCGCCACCAGCTTCGGTGCTAGGCGCCGGCCAACACCCCACAGGTCTTCCACTGGGAACCTGACCAGCAGCGCATCACGGGCCGCCCTGTCGCCGAGATCCACCACGCCCGTGCCGGTCTTCGCCGCCTTGTTGGCGAGCTTGGCCAGCGTCTTTGTCGGGCCGATGCCTATGCAGTTCGGTATGCCGGTCCAGCGGTGCACCCGGCCGCGCAGTTCCCGCGCGAAAGCTTCACGGCGGGGCACGCCTGTCAGGTCGATGAAGCTCTCATCGATGCTGTACACCTCCACACGCGGCGCTGCCTCTCGCAGGATGGAAACGACCCGAGCACTCATGTCGCCATAGAGGCCGAAGTTCGCTGACCGCATCTGGAGGCCGTGCCGCCGGACCAGATACTTCAGCTCGTGCGCCGGCTGGCCCATCTTGATGCCCAGCGCCTTTGCTTCGGCCGAGCGAGCGATCGCACACCCGTCGTTGTTGCTCAGCACCACCAGGGGGGACGCCGCGCAGCGCTGGCTGGAAGACGCGCTCGCAGCTGGCGTAGAAGTTGTTGCCGTCAACGAGGCCGAACATGGCCGCGCCTCCGCTGAATCTGGCGCACCACGCCCACCACCGCGAAGACCTCCACCTCCGTGCCCTGGTCCAGGACTATGGGAGGGAACTCGGGATTGGCCGAGTGGAGCTCGAGGTGGTGTTCGAAGGTCTTGAGCACCTTGCAGGTCGGCTGGTTGCCATCCCAGACCGCGATGACCAAGTCGCCGGCCTGCGGCGTCACGGAGCGGTCAACCACCAAGATGTCTCCGTCACTGATGCCCACGCCCAGCATCGACCAACCATCGGCCCGGTATAGGAACGTGGCGGACGGATTGCGGACCAGCAGCCGGTGAAGGTCGATCGACTCGTCCATGAAGTCATCGGCGGGCGAGGGAAATCCAAGCCGAGCGCGCACACCGGCCAAGGGGACGAAATGCGCCGGTCCATCGATTGAGGCGGACCCGATGATGGTGGCGAGTGTGTGGGGTGGGGTGATGGACTGCATGGGGGCGAACTCTGGGCGGTAGGTGTCTCACCGATGGACACGGCGGGCATGTTAGTACAATTACTAACACGTCGCGCGTGACGCGACCGTAGTCAGGTGGCGTTGCCTACGTATCGCCCCTTGCGACCACCCGCATTCATCATCACCGCCATGACGAAAGCGACCGACGGTAAGGCGCGCTGGGCGCGCGCGAAGGCTGTCTCCCTATGGCAGCAGGCCGACGATCTGGACAGCATTCGCGGCGGTGATTGGCGGGCGAGGGCGACACGCCGGCGCGGGGCTGATCACCTCCGTGCCGAGGCCGCGCGCTTCGACGGCATCGCCAACCGGCTGCAGCCCTTGGACGACGATCAGGCCGCCTGATGGACTGACCCCAAACTGACCCCAGGCCACGGGTAAATCATTGATTTCCGTAGGCCCCCAATGATCGCGGGTGATCGGCTTAGTCGTTGTTTCTATTGATCTTCCGCGACCTTGACATGGTAGGGGTCAGGGGTGAGGGCGCGTCAGCTCCGGCCCAAGTGCCATGTGAATACCTGCCGGGTCCAGATCGACCATGCGGACAGTGGTGTGGCTCGGCGCCACCTTCAGTACTGCTTCCCTTACCGCGTCAGTAATCCGATTTCCAAGAAGAATGCTCCGCAACCTACCCGGAAGCTCGATGTACTTTCGGTCCGAAATGAAGCGCCACTCCGTCTCATAGTCCCAATGGTCGGTCTTGTGCGTGAGCGCATCAATCGTTTCCGAGGGCATGAGCAGGCCGATGTCGAGCTTGGGCAGCTCACGCGCATACGAGACCTGATGGAGTTCCGGCTCGGCAGCGTCAATCTCGAACTCAAAGGCCATGCCGCGGAAGCTATCGGCGTAGAGCGCCCACATCCGGACGTCTCTCCATTGCTCCGACAAGCTGCACACTCTGGAAGGTCCAGAAAGAGACATCCTGTCCAGGCCGGTGTAGACGATCCTGGTGTCCTGTGGCCCGAATCCATGCGTGAACAGAGATCCGAACCCTTTGTCGCGGTCACCAATCAATGTGCGGAACTGGCCCTCGAAGGGGTCGTTCAAGTCGTGGTAGGGCGCGCAATACATGCGTTCATGGATGGCAATGTCCAGAGCGTACAGAGCATCCTGGGCGGATTTGAACTTGTAGAGCAGCATCCGTGTGCGCCTCAGCTATTCGCGTTCGGCGATTGTATGCCGCTGCTGCTCGGCGAACCGCATTGATCGGGCTGAGTGGTGGTCGTGCAAATTCCGTGCAACAGGCAAAAAGAAAAAGACCCGCATCGCTGCGAGCCTTTAAAAGTGGTGGCCGGGGGGGCGGAATCGAACCGCGGACACGGGGATGTTCAATCCCAGCATCCCGGGTGCCCAGATGACCCGCTGCCGTTCCGCAATATCAGACACCCCCTTGCGGGAGTAGGCCTCGAACCCCCGGCTTAGGGCCCGTTTGCGGAACGGCATCGACGGCGCAGCCGTTGATACGTATAGATATGTGTCAGGACTGCAAATCCGGTGCAAATTGCAGGAAATCGGCACAGCTTTGGCACAGATGGCAGCAAGAGGACTGCTGCATAGGCGAGTCGCCCCCCTCCTAAGGGGAAGGTCGCCCGTTCGAATCGGGCCGGGGTCACCATTATCAATGGCTTAGATCGCAGTGCCGATGGTGCTATTGGCTTGTGAAGCTCAATCTCGGGCTAGGTTCGGCAAAGTTCGCACAACTTAAAACTCGATGGCCTTGAAAGATGCCGCGAAATGCTGGTTGGCAGACTGAGCGCATTCGAGAGTTGAGATTCGCCATGCGTGGCTCGTCGCCGATTTGCTGCTTGGATGCCCCAGTCCCTACCGAGATGATTAAGGAGGTTGTGATTGGCGCTCGGGCGCAAGTGACGAAAGTTGCGCTTCAAAGATTCTTGGCGACTTCCGGCTTTCCGGACGTTACCGCACGACGTTCGGTGGCGTCGTATCGCTGAAAGGGGCTAGTAAGCTAGACCCCCGACCGCAGCCTAGCCCCATTCTGGTGTCAGTTGGGCGGTACTTCTCGTTTGTGCCGGAGTCCGCATGTCCAGCAGGCGCCTGTACTCGTCTCAGGCATGCCGCCTATCACGCATTTGAGCGCAGATAGTGGAATTAAATAAAGCGACCGTGGTGCCATTGCGCCTAACGACCTTCAGTGGAACCTAAGGGGCAATAGCTCCGTTGTAGGCAGTGTTGTGGACGCATGCTAGTGTTGCGTCAAACTAGACAGGGGATGTGAATGCTACTTCGTATGGGATGCGCCGCCTTGCTGGCGGCTCTAGCGGGCTGTACGACTACAGCGGTTAAGGGAGGGCGCGAGCAATCCATCCCGCCTGATCGCGTGTTTGACGCGTCGTTGCTGACCGCCAGCGCAGAGCGCTCCGCCAAAATTGTGGTGACTAGGGATAAAGGCTTGAGAGGCTCTGCCTGCAGCTATCTAATCTTCTTTGACAACGTTAAGTTGTTCGCCGTGCGGTCCAGTGAGACTGCGACTCTACATGTTACCCCCGGCGCTCACTTCCTCCGCTTGGAGACGACTGGTGGGCTTTGTGGCTTGAGCGCGACCTCCCAGAACGTCGTGATCGCCGCCGACGAGCGGCAGGTGTATCGCGCAATTCAACCTGGTGTGGGAGAAGCGTACTTGTCTCGCTCTGAGTAGTACATGCAAGCTTTGCAACAAGAACTGTTATTTACCCACTACCCTGAAACTTTGGCTGGGCACCTATAGTATTTAAAATCGATTTCCCACACTTGAGCGTGCGCCCATGCTGGACGGGAAGAGGATCAAGAAAATTGGTGGCTAGGGAGGCTGTGGTGTGGTGTCAGGATGGTCGCCGTACTGTCACAATCCACACATAGACTGTTGCGCTAGGTCTTTGGCCTTTTCGGGCTGTCTCAACGCGTTGCTGTAGTGCGTCGTGTCTTACTGTCGACACATGGTCCGGCACACCAACATCGTGGAAGGGGCTAGCAGGATCGCTCAAGTTCCGCGCAGCCTCCCTAATGTTTAGCGATTAACCTGCTGTCTGGGCGTGCCGATCGTTGAATGAAGACGCCGTGCGGATCCTATTCGCGCCTTGGGGCGTTTGAACCTTTCCGCTTTCGTCACGCGTTCCCGGGCCGCTCATAATCCTCAGGCGTCGCCCCATGCTCCGCCTCCGGCATGTCCTTGTCCTTCCACCGGGCGTCATCGTTCCTCAGTTTGTCCGGGGTATGGCTCTTCTGCTGGTCATCTTCTTTTGTAGCTGGGGCTTGCGGTGTCGTGGTCATGACATGTCCTCGTTTGGTCAGCGATCCAACGTCTGCTTGCCCGACGTCCCACCCTGGCCGAAATTCGGCTGGGTGATGCCGTCGTCCTCGCGCACGCCATCCGGTTCCCCTTCACCTGCCTTGCCACCCTTGCCGTGGCCGTGCTGGTTGTAGCCCTCGTTCTCCGTCTTCAGCCGCGCCGCATCCGGATCTTTTTCGTCCTTGTCATCCTTCGGCGGCTTGGCCGCGACGAACGGGGAGATCGGATCGCTCGCAGGGAAGGTCTCTTCCAGCGCTTCGTCGTGGTTCTCCGAGGTGCGCTGCTTGTCGACCTTCCCGTCCGCCGGAGGGCAGTTGTGGGTGGCATGGGCGTCTTCGGTGGAGGCGGGCGGGATTTTGTCGTGCTGCATGGCATATCTCCTGCGCAAATGGGTAGGGCGGTGATTCCCCGACGCTAGCCCTGCCGCTGTTACGAAGCGGCAGGTGTCCTGTGAAGGGCGGGTGCTCCCATGGGCTTCACCCGGGAGTTCCTATCGTCCAGACCTCGCCACACGGAGGCTGCTGCCATGCATGCGATGTTCGAGCTGGGAATGGAATGGTGGGAGTTCGTCGTCCGCGCGGTTGCGGTGTACGTGGTGGTGCTGTTGCTGACCCGCATGAGCGGAAAGCGCTCAATGGGGCAATCCACCCCGTTCGACATCCTGGTGATCGTGCTGCTGGGCACGGCCGTGCAGAACTCGTTGATCGGTGAGGACACCTCGCTGCCCGGCGGGCTGATCCTGGCCGCCACCCTGATCGGGCTGAACTGGTTCGTCGGCTTTCTGGGCGCGCGCAGCACGCGCCTCAATGAGATCGTGGAAGGGGTGCCGGTAGTGCTGGCGCGGCACGGCACGATCTACTGGGACCAGGTGAAACGCTGCAATGTCAGCCCGGCCGATCTGGAGGTGGCGATGCGCGCCAACGGCTGCGAGGGCTTCGGGCAGGTGGACCTGGCGGTGCTGGAAACCTCCGGCGAGATCACGGTGAACAAGCGCCGTTCCGAAGGCGATGACTGAGCCGAGGCGTTCGCCCGGCAGCGGCGCCGTCGCTGGATGTTGACGGCGCGCCGCGTAGCGTCGAGCTCAGCCCTTCAGAAGGAACATGCGCGATGGACACGACAGTACGCAGTGGATCCACCTCTTCACTCGAGAGCGTGATCGCCCAGGTGCCGGACCCCACGCCGGACCCGATGCCACCCACGCCGCCGGTGGAAGCGCCAAGCCGCGGCGATCCGCCCGCCCAGGAGCCGCCGCAGGAAATTCCACCGGAGGGTGACCCCGCGCCTGCCTCGCCGCCGCAGGAGTTGCCGCCGGATCCGGAAACACCCTCGGCGCCGCCGGCGGAGTAACGACCAGCGCGAGCGGCGCCCGCCGCCGCAGCAGAATGAATGATTCAGTCCTCACGCACTGGCGCGCGCCATGCGTGCCGGACCTGCGGCGAGGCGCCTCTGCCCGGCTAGACACGCCGCACACGGGGCGGTCACGACGCTGCCACGCCGTACCACGTACCACAGAGGTACTTGGACAACGGAGTTTGCTATGCGCGCACTGACTTACCACGGCAGCAAGGATGTACGGGTCGATACCGTGCCGGATCCGGCGCTGGCCGCCCCCGACGACATCATCCTGCGCGTGACCGCCACGGCGATCTGCGGCTCGGATCTGCATCTGTACCGCGGCAAGATCCCGGATCTGCATACCGGCGACGTGCTGGGTCATGAGTTCATGGGCGTGGTGGAGGAGGTGGGCGCCGGGGTGATGGATCTGCGCCCGGGCGATCGCGTGGTGATTCCGTTCGTGATCGCCTGTGGTGAATGCTTCCATTGCCGTCTCGCCGAGTTCGCGGCCTGCGAGACGACCAACACCGGCAAGGGCGCGGCGGTGAACCAGAAGGGCATCCGCCCCCCGGCGGCGTTGTTTGGCTACAGCCATCTGTATGGCGGCGTGTCGGGCGGGCAGGCGGAGTTCGTCCGCGTGCCCAAGGCCAATGTCGGTCCGCTGCGCATTCCGGATGCGCTCGCCGATGAGCAGGTGCTGTTCCTCTCCGACATCCTGCCGACCGGCTACCAGGCCGCCATCAATGCCGGGGTGAAGCCCGGTTCCACGGTGGCGATCTTCGGTGCGGGCCCGGTCGGGCTGATGAGTGCGGCGTGCTGCCGCCTGCTGGGGGCGGAAACGATTTTCATGGTCGACCATCTGCCGTATCGCCTGGCCTTCGCGCAGCAGACCTACGGCGTGACCCCGATCGACTTTACCCAGGTCGAGGACCCGGCGGAGTACATCATCACCCAGACCAATGGCCGCGGCGTGGATGCCACGATCGAGGCGGTCGGCTTTGAAGCCGAGGGCAGTGCGCTGGAATCGGCATTGACCACCCTCAAGGTGGAAGGCAGCAGCGGTGTGGCGATCCGTCAGTGCATCGCGGCGACGCGTCGCGGTGGCACGGTGAGTATCCCGGGTGTGTATGCCGGCTTCATTCACGGCTTCCTGCTCGGCGATGCGTTCGACAAGGGCCTCACCTTCAAGATGGGCCAGACCCATGTGCAGAAGTTGATGCCCGAATTGCTCGACCATATCGGCGAGGGCCGCCTGGATCCGGGCGTGATCGTGACCCACCGCCTGTCGCTCGAAGACGCCGTGCGTGGCTATGAGATCTTCGACCGCAAAGAGGAGGATTGCCGCAAGGTGATCCTGACGCCCTGATATGAATGCCGTGGCTTCTCTTGTGCCGCCGGGTTCTCCGCAACCGGTGACCGATGGCGATGACCTGCAGGCCCAGGCCCGCAGGTGGATCGAGCACCAGCTGTCGCTGCCGCGTCCCGGCAGCGGCGATACGTTGGTGCGCTGGCAGGCGCTGGCGCATATTGCCGCCCGCGATCTATGTCTGGCCAAAGTGCTTGAAGCGCACTATGACGCGCAGGCGATCCTGGAAGAACTGGGCGCAACCGCCCCGGACCGGGATCGGTTGGGCGCCGTGTGGGCGGCCGAAGGACCGGCGGCTACCCTGCGCTTTGATCGGGCCAGCGGCACGCTGTCCGGTGACAAGCCGTGGTGCTCCGGCGCCGGCTGGGTCGACCATGCCCTTGTGACGGTGCGCGATGACGGTCGCTCGCGTCTGTTCCTGGTGCCCGTGCGCCGCGCCAATGTGAGCTTCCTGCCACAGACGTGGCAGGCCACGGGCATGGGGCGCGTTCCCAGTGGCACGGCGCGCTTTGACCAGGTGCCGGCCGTGGAGGTCGGGGCGGCGGATGGCTATCTGCAGCGACCCGGTTTCTGGCACGGTGGCGCAGGCATCGCGGCATGCTGGTTCGGTGGCGCCAGTGCATTGGCCGAGCCGTTGCTGCGCAGCGCACGGGCCGATGAGCCGGGCACGGCATCCGGCCTGCTCGGCGAAATCGATCTGGCGCTCTCGCCCTGTGCGTCGCTGCTGCGCGAGCTGGCCGCGTTGATCGATGCACAACCCGGGCTGCCGCATCAGCGCGAGATCGTGCGGGCACGCAGCGCGGTGGAGCGGGCTGCCTCGCTGACTCTGGACCGTGTAGGCAGGGCGCTGGGGCCAGGGCCGATGTGCATGGACCCGGCACACGCCCGGCGCTGGGCCGACCTGACGGTCTTCATCCGCCAGAGCCACGCCGACCGCGATTGGCAGCACCTCGGCAACCTGATGCATCGCGAGGGCCGCACGTGGACGCTGTGAATCGACAGATTGAAGGCGGCGGCGTCACCGAAGCCCAATGGGCGGCATCGCGCTGGCTGCAGACGCTGCCGCGTGCATCCGCGGCGGCGCTGTTCGGCGATGCGCAGCGCCTGGTGGTGGTGTCCCCGCATCCGGACGATGAAGTGCTCGCCTGCGGCGGCCTGATGGCACTGGCACACCAGTCCGGGCTGCGGGTCATGGTGGTCTCGGTCACCGATGGCGAGGCCTGCTATCCCGACCAACCGGCATGGTCGCCCGAGCGGTTGCGAATCGCCCGTGCGGCAGAGCTGGATGACGCGCTCCATTGCCTTGGCTTGTCAGGTGTTGAGCGGATTTCCTGGCACATCGGCGATGGCGAAGTAACGGCCAATGAGGCATGGATCGCCGCGCAGTTGGCGGCCGTGCTGCAGCGGGGCGATCTGGTGCTGGCGCCGTGGCGGTTCGATGGCCATCCGGACCATGAAGCCGTGGCGCGCGCCTGCCTCCAGGCATGCAGTGAGCGCGGTGCTGACCTGAAGGAATATCCCGTGTGGGGCTGGCACTGGCTGGACCCGCAGGCGGCGCCGAGCGCCTGGGCGTCGGCCACGCGCGTTGCGCTGGATGACGCCCTGCTGGACCGCAAGCGCGATGCCATCCAGCAATTCGTGACCCAGACCGGCGCGGTGGAGGGGCTGGACTGCGACCCCATCCTGCCGGCCGCCGTGCTGCAGCGCTTCGAACGGAACTACGAGGTACTGATCGGATGAGTGATATCGCCTACTTCAACGCGCTGTACGAGAAGGACGATCCCTTCCAGTACCGCACCCGCTGGTATGAGCAGCGCAAGCGCGCGCTCACCCTGGCCAGTCTGCCGCGGGAACGCTTCGCCCGTGGTTGGGAGCTGGGCTGTTCCAACGGAGTGCTTACCGCCGCCTTGGCCGAGCGCTGCGATCAACTGCTCGCGACCGACCTGAGCGAAGGCGCGGTCCTGGCCGCGCGCGCGATGACGCGGCGCCATGCGCATGTCTGCATCGAGCAGGGGCGTCATCCACAGGACTGGCCAGCGGGGCGCTTCGATCTGATTGTGCTTGGTGAGATCGGTTACTACCTGTCGCCGGAGGACATGCAGCAAACCGCCGCGCAGGTGGTGCGGTCACTCATGCCGCAGGGCGTGGTGATCGCCTGTCATTGGCGTGTGCCGTTCGAGCAGGCACGCTGCAGCGCCAGCTTCGTGCATGCCCAGCTGGATGACTGCCTGCCACGGCTGTTTTCCTATCGTGACGAGGACATGCTGCTGGAAGGCTGGTCGGCCGATACCACCTCGGTGGCGGAGCGGGAGGGCCTGCGATGATCGCGGTGACCCTTCCTGCGCACAACGAAGAACAATTGATCGCAGCTTGCCTGCAGTCGCTCAAGGTGGCTGCGCTGCATCCTGCCCTGCGCGATGAGCAGGTGGTGATCGTGGTGGCGCTGGATCGTTGCAGCGACGCCACCGGGTGGATCTGCGAGCGCTTCGGAGTAGAGGTGATCACGGTGGATGCCGGCTGTGTCGGCGTCGCGCGCGCGGCGGCGAGCGAGCGCGCCCTGGCCTTGGGCGCCCGCTGGATCGGCTGCACCGATGCCGACAGCGTGGTCCCGCCGGACTGGCTTGCACGCCAGCTGCAATGCGGTGCGAGCGCGTTCTGTGGCGTGGTGGCCGTGGGTGACTGGCTGGACTATCCGCAGGCCGTGCGCGAGCAGTTCCTGCAGGGCGAGCATGCGGTGGACGGGCATCCGCACGTCCACGGCGCGAACATGGGCTTCAGCGCGGTGGCGTATCGGCAATGCGGCGGCTTTGCGCCACTGACGACCGGTGAGGACGTCGCGCTGATCCAGGCCATGCACGGTGCCGGCATGCAGGTGGCGCGGCTGGCCAGCCCGCGGGTGATGACCAGCGCACGTCGGCACGCCCGTGCACCGCATGGTTTCAGCGAGTTCCTGCGTCGGCTGGAACAGCGTGTTGGCCTGGCGCCGGACGAGGTGGTGGTGGGCGACGCGGCGCCGCTGTCGTTGCTGGCGCGTTGATGGAAACCATTGACCTGCTCGGCTGGGCGGCGACGGCCGTGCTGATCGCCACGTTGTGGCGGCAGATCTGGAAGCAGTGGATGGCCGACGATCCCGAAGCCGTATCGACGTGGTTGTTCGTCGGTCAGATCACGGCCTCGGTGTTGTTCATCGCCTACAGCGCGGCAACCGGATCGCTCGTCTTCGTGGTGACCAATTCACTGATTCTGCTCACCGCGATTGCCGGGCAATGTCTGTCCTGGATCAAGCGCAGGCGGGCAGGGAAGTAACACGCATTTCGCGCCTCGACGACGCGCCGTGCACATTCATCGCGCAGTGCGTTGAGCTCGCTGAACACTCGCATTTCAGTGTCACGCCGACTTCATGGCCAATGCGGAAAAGTCGACTCACCCCGACAACAACACACGGGTCAAACCGGACCAACAGGAGTACATCGCAGTGAATACCGAATCGAAGACCGCGCATAACTTGAACGACCTGATCGAAATCGCCCGCGATGGCCAGGAGTTCTACACCGAGGCCGCGGGCAAGGTCGAAGATGCCGAGTTGGCGGCGCTCTTCACCCGTATCGCCGGTGT
>Ga0213826_1000862_pt1 | contig 14004 bp, 10 predicted proteins | sample MC6MC0899MG_FD_180668 | JGI IMG/M metagenome (GOLD analysis project Ga0213826, IMG submission 180668) | Enriched soil aggregate microbial communities from Iowa State University, Ames, United States - MC6-MC0899-MG | ecosystem: Environmental > Terrestrial > Soil > Unclassified | place: USA: Iowa...
AACGACATACAGCGTGGGGACAGCACTCATCAGCGGCTCTTCCGTGGTCAAGGGTAGAATCGTACCGTTCCCCGGCCACGGCCGCTGCCCCCATCGAATGGACCTGATCATGAACAAGCCCGTCGTAAGGATCTCCGCCCTTTCGTTGTCGCTGATGCTGCTTGCCGGCTGCGCCACGACCAGCTTCACCAGCGCGCCGGAATCGCCGGCCCAGAGCCAGGCCCTGGCCTTGATCGAGCAGGGCAAGCCGCGCGATGCGGCGCTCCAGCTTGAAGCGCTGGCCAACACCCTGCGCGGCAGTGCCCGCAGCGGCGCCCTGGCCGATGCCGCCTTTGCCTGGCACGAAGCCGGCGATGCCACCCGCGCCCGCACCCTGCTGGCCCAGGTCACCGCGCGCCAGCTCAGCGGCGCCAGCCTGCAGCGCTACCAGCTGACCACCGCCGAACTGGCGCTGGCCGACAAGCAGCCGGCGCAGGCGCTGGCCGCGCTGAAGGATTCGGCCGATGCGGTCACCCCCTCGCTGCGCACGCGCTGGCAGCTGGCCCGCGCCAACGCGCTGCAGGCCACGGGTGACAACCTCGGTGCCGCGCTCGAGCGCGCCCGTGCGCACGCCGCACTGACCGGCAAGGCGCGCAGCGACAACCAGCAGGCCATCGCCGGGCTGCTCGGCACGCTGGACGATGCCACCCTGCGCGCCCGCGCCGCCGCACTGCCGGCCAATGAGCCGCTGTACAATTTCGCCGGCCGTGCGCTGATCGCCCGCGGCCTGCCGCTGCCGCGTCCATTTGATCGTGAAGCCGCCTCGCAGTTCGATACCAGCAAGCGCCCGCCGGCCATGAGCGATGGCTACCGCCCGCCGGTGAAGATGGCGGTGCTGCTGCCGCTCAGCGGCCGCCTGGCCACCGCCGCGCAGCCGGTCCGCGATGGCCTGCTCAGCGGTTACTACGGTGAAACCCGCCGCCGCCCGGACATCCAGTTCATCGATACTGCCGGCACCGCGGCCGGGGCCGTGGCGGCCTACGACAAGGCCGTGACCGCCGGCGCCGATTTCATCGTCGGCCCGCTCGGCCGCGACGAAGTGGATGCCGTGTTCGGCCGCCGCGAGCTGCCGGTGCCGGTGCTGGCGCTGAACCGCGGCAAGGACACCCCGCCGGCCGGCAGCGCGGGTTTCTCGCTGGCCCCGGAAGACGACGGCATCATCGCCGCCGAGTATCTTCGCGGCCGCGAGCGCAGCAAGGTGCTGGTGATCCACAGCAACGATGACAACGGCCGCCGTGCCGCTGCCGCCTTCCGCGAGCGCTTCGCGCAGCGTGGTGGCCAGGTGGTGGCGACAATCGGCGTCAGCGACACCGTCGGTGATATCGGCGCGCAGGTGCGTGCCGCCGGTGCCATCGACGGCGTGCTGCTGGCGGTCAAGGCACCGCAGGCGCGTGCGCTGACGCCGCAACTCGCACTGGCCGGTGCGGGCGGCGCCACCCGCGTCGGCACCTCCCAGCTCACCGTCGGCGCCGGCAAGCCCGAAGAAGACATGGCGCTGGACGGCATCGTCTACCCGAACGAAGCCTGGAACGTGCGCGGCGTGCCCGGCCTGCCAGCCGCGTCCACCGCCGGGCAGATCCTGCCCTCGGCACGTGGCGCCTCCGGTCGGCTGTTCGCGTTTGGTTTCGACGCCTGGAAGATCAGCGCCTACCTGGACAAGGTCGCCACCGAAGGCGGCCTGGCCGGCGCCACCGGCACCCTGTTCCTGGACAGCAACGGCAACGTGCTGCGGGTACCGGCATGGTCGACCTTCAGCGGCGGCCGGCCGATGCCGATCGCCAGCAGCAACTGATCGGCGTGCCGACAGGGCGCGCGCTACGTGGCGCGGCGGTGGAAGCCGCCGCGCAGCAGCATCTCCGTGAGGCCGGGCTGCGCCCGGTCACCACCAACGCGCGTTATCGCCGCGGTGAGATCGACCTGATCATGCGCGACGGCGATGTCGTCGTGTTCGTGGAAGTGCGCTACCGCGCCAGTGCCCGCTTTGGCGGCGGCGCGGCCTCGGTGGACCTGCGCAAGCGACGCAAGCTGGTGATCGCCGCGCAATTGTTCCTGCAATCGCATCCCTGGCTGGCCGAGCAGCCCTGCCGCTTCGACGTGGTTGAAGGCAGTGGCGAGCCGCCGCAGCTGAACTGGCTGCGCGACGCGTTCCGGCTGGAAGACTGCTGATGCCAGCGAGCGTTACCCGCGCCTCACTCCACCGCCGTCGTGGTGCGCCGCGCCGATGCGCCCCAGCCGATACCCGGACCTGATGATGACCACCGCCCTGCCCGCTGCGTTCGCTGCCACCCTGCATGCCCTGCTTGGCGAGGACGGCTGGCGCACCGATGACCGCGCGCTCGAGGCACATGCGCAGGACAACTCGTGGCGGCACACGCTGCCGGCCGGTGTCGCCTTCCCGCGCGATCGCGGGCAGGTGGTCGCCCTGGTCCGCGCCTGCCGCGAGCACCACATCGCCCTGGTCGCACGTGGCGCCGGTACCGGCACCACCGGCGCGGCGGTGCCGATCGAAGGCAGCATCGTGCTCTCGTTCGCGCGCATGAACCGTATCCTCGCCATCCAGCCCGGCGACCGCTGCGCGGTGGTCGAACCCGGCGTGCTCAACGGCGACCTGCAGCAGGCACTGATGCCTCATGGTCTGTTCTGGCCACCAGACCCTTCCAGCGCGGAGATCTGCAGCATCGGCGGCAACCTGGCCTGCAACGCCGGTGGCCCGCGCGCGGTGAAGTACGGCACCAGCCGCGACAACGTGCTGGGCCTGGTGGCGGTGACCGGTGCCGGCGAACTGATCAGCTGCGGCGGGCCCTATACCAAAGACGCCACCGGCTATGACCTGACCCATCTGCTGGTGGGCAGCGAAGGCACGCTGGCGCTGATCGTGGAAGCGACCTTGAAGCTGACCCCGCTGCCGGTGACACAGGCCGGGCTGCGCGTGCTGTACCGCGATGCGGATGCCGCCGCCGCTGCCGTGTCACGCCTGATGTCGCAGCCGGTGGTACCCACGCGATTGGAGTTCATGGACGCGCGCAGCCTTGAACTGCTGCGTGGCAATGGTGCCGAGGTGCCCGAGGCCGGTGCGATGCTGCTGGTCGAAGCCGATGGCGACCACGACACCCTGCCCTATCTGCTGCAGGCGCTGGCTGCTGCTGCCGAGGGCGACGGCATGGTCCAGCTGGATGTGGCGATGGAAGGCCGCGCGCGCGACCAGCTGTGGGCCGCGCGCAAGGCGTTGTCCCCGGCACTGCGGACCGTCGCGCCGGGCAAGATCAATGAAGACGTGGTGGTGCCGGTGTCGCGCATTCCGGACCTGGTATCCGGCGTGCAGGCCCTGGCCCGCGAGTACACGCTCACCATCGTCACCTTCGGCCATGCCGGCAACGGCAACCTGCACGTCAACATCCTGTACCACCCGGATGATGCCGACGAAAACGCACGCGCGCACGCCGCACTGCCGAAGATCTTCGAACTGACGTTGGCGCTGGGTGGCACGTTGTCGGGCGAACACGGCATCGGCCTGGCCAAGCGCGACTTCATGGCGAAGGCGTTCACCCCGGAAACGCTGGCGACGATGCGCGCGATCAAGGCCGCGCTGGATCCGGATGGCATCCTCAACCCGGGCAAGGTGCTGCCACCGGCTTAGCGATTGGTGGCGGTCAACACCGCCCCGACCGGCACATGCGAAAGGCTGTTTTTGCCTGCCGTGCGTTGGCCGAGCACGCGGCTATGCGGCGCACGCGGCATGAGTGGGCACGCAGAAGGGGGATCCCTTTGCAACGCAAAGGGATCCGACCCCACAGGGTTTACCAGCTGTAGCTCAGGCCCACCTGGGCGCTGGTCTGGTGGTAACCCGAGGCACGCTGCAACGACAGCCCCCCCCACGCGCCCACGCCATTGGCAAATTTCAGCGACGCACCGGCACTGAACTCGCCACGGCTGCGTGGAATGCGCGCGTCCACCGCCTCATCGTCCATCAGCACGCCCGACGCCGCACGCTGGTGCAGCCAGTGCGCAGCCACATACGGCTGCACCTGCGCGGCGCTCGTGCCCCACCGGGTCACGCCGGAAAGGCGCACGCCCGCACGGCCGAACAACCCATCGGCATCGCGCGTGGTCACAACCGTGCCGTTGGCTTCGGTGTGGCGCAGATCATCCCAGCGGTTGTACCCGACCTGCAGCTGCGGCTCCAGGTAGAGGCCGCCGTTGGCAGCACCACCTACGCGCACCGCATAACCCGCTTCCACCGCGCCCTGCCACGCCTTGCTGTCATAGCGCTCCGGGGTCAGGGCCAGGCCTTCCACCCGGTTGCGGAACTGCGAACGCTGCAGCGAACCATCCACATAGAACCCTGCATACGGATCTTCATGCGGTGCACGCCAGGTGCCATACACACCCAGTGCGGCGCCCTTCACCTTGCCGCGCGCGTAGTAGCCGGTCAGCGCATTGGTGGAGGTGCTGCCGGCGTTGCCGGCCGACAGCATGACGCCAAAGGCGCTGCCGTCCGCGTTGCGCAGCAGGTCCGCCCCCACGCTCAGCGCCTGGCTGTTGCCCTGCACATCCAGCTGGCGGCTGACCGCATCGAAGCCACTACGCGAACCGTCCACCCGCGCCCAGCCGCGGCCACCGTTCTGGCCTGCCTGGCGGTCGTGGTAGCCCAGGCGGAACATCACCTGCGAAGCGGTCAGATTGGCCAGGTAGGCACCGCCTTCCGGGCGCAGCACCGGTACTACCGGGCCGCCGCAGTCGGGCAGCGTCGGATCGGCATCGCACGGGTCCGGCGTGGTCGGCAGCTGCGAGCGCAGGTACCAGTTACCCTCGCCACCGGCCACGCCGCCCTTGTGCAGGAAGTACTCGTACTGCCCGCCCACCGCGCGCCCGGCCAGATCGAAGTGGCCGTTGGATGCCCCATCCACGCGGATCAGCTCGATGCCATCCACCGTCTGCGCGCCGGCGCCGCCCACGTTGTTGATCGCTACCTTGGCGGTGCCGCTGGTATCGCCCAGCACGTGCAGCAGGTCGGTGTTGGACCCATCGGCGCCCAGCACGGTGTTGAACAGCACGGTGCCGCCCTTGCCGGTGAAGGTGTCCACGCTGAGCGTATTGAAGGTGCCACCATCGCCCAGCGCCAGCGTGCCGCCATCGTTGAGCGCCAGCGTGCCCACGCTGCTGTCGCCGCTCATCTGCCAATGGCCGCCGTTGTCCAGCGTGGCGCTCGTGACGTTGGTGAACGCACCGGTGATGCTGCCGCCGTTGGACAGCGTCACGTGGCCCTGGCTGCCATCGTCGCCCACCACGATGTTGCCGCGCAGAGCGCTGGATTGAACGTCGAAGTGGGCCAGGGGCCGGTCGGTACCCCCGGTGGACACTTCCAACAGATTGCCGTTGCCGCCGATCAACTGGCTGCCATTGCGCACGGCAATGCGTGTCTCCGCCGAAGCGCCGCCACTGGAGGTTCCCAGTACCGAGATGGCCGGTCCGGCAAGGCCTTCCACGGTCGAGCCATCGATGACGTTCTCACCGGGCGTATCCATGCTGATGTCGCCCACCCTGAGCCGGATGCCGGCGGCTACGCCCTCAATGCGGCTGCCGCCAAGGACGCTGAGTCGACCACCGAACGAGTTGACGCCAAAGTTGCCACCCGCGACGGAGGTATTGGAGAGCGTCAGCTCCGAGCGGGAAGCCATCAGCACCGCATTGACATCGGATCGGATCGTACTGCCACTGACGTTTACCGTCGTCCCTTCTGGCGACAAAGTACCGGAATATGCGACCAGCAACGCCTCACGATTGGTGCTGGTCAGGGATGAATTGGAGATGGTGGCCGTACCCAGGACGTCCACAGCGAAAGAGCCGGGACTGGAGACCGTAGCACCATCCATCAGCAGGGTCCCTGCGCCGTTCATGGAAATGTCGATGACCTGCGCGCCCGGCTGCACGATCAGCGTGCCGCCGGGTCCCACCGTCCAGCGTTCGGCAGGCGCCCCCGGCCCCAACACTACTTCACCATCGGCCGGAACCACGCCGGCAAAGGCAGCGGGGGTCGCGGCCACGGTGGCGAGGGCGGCCATGAGGGCCAGGGTCAATCGGCGGTGCTGAATGGGATTCATGGAAAGCGTTCCTGTTTGAAGGATCAGGCAGCCGAATAGCGCAGCTGCGCAGGCCGGTAATGGCCGCTACTGTGTCCGTCGTGCCGAATCAATCACATTCAATTAGTTGTAAAAATGTGCGATTACGACAACAAGTTACGTTTTGTTAATACTGGCGCGCAGGAACGTGATGGATATGTGAGCGGCGTTGCCGGCATGCCTGGACCATCTGCCGCCCGCACGACGCGCCCTACCAGTAATCCACGTTCAGCACGGCTTCGCCTTTGATCTGACCGGGTTTCAGGGCTTCATTCAACCTGATATAGCGTGCGGTGAACGGATGGTCGTGCACGCCGCCGGTACCCGGATCGAAGTCCCACGATTGTCCGAACTGCATCTCCCTGCCATTGCGCAGCAATTGCACCCGCACCCCCTGGGCGTCCGAATCGGCTGTGGGCGTCAGCTGACTCCCCGTATTGCCCGCGTCGCCGGCATCGACCAGCGTCATGCGCGCACGCGGCGGGTCGATACCGCAGTTCATGCGGATCGCCACCACTTTCTCACGGGCCGTACTGCCGGGCGTCGACAGCTCCGCTATCTGAACCTCCTGGAGGGTTTCGTCGACGTCCTGCAACGGGCAGGTGGTTGCCGGAAATTCGATGCGCAGACGCACCGGCATGACGGTGTTGACGGCCGGCCTCTCCACTGAGGTCATCGTCAGCGTCCCGCGGGTCTCGAAGGTGCGCATCCGGCCGCCCCGGCTGAAAACATAGAACTGTGGCGCGAATGCTGCGCGGCCCTCCCCGCTGACGTCCGCCAGATAGGGAACCTCCTCCCCATTGCGCAGCGCCACTTGGTCCCATCCGAGCACCTGCACTTGGGTGACCGCCAGCAATGCCGAATCCGGCGATGCCTCATACGCCGGCATGACCATTCCGTTGTAGGTGACATCCCCTACCGGCAGCAGATCCGGCATGTCCAAGCGGACACTGGTCTGGAACGGCGGACCGACGCAATCCAGGATGGTGATGGCCCCCGGAACCTGCCGCATCCATACCTTGGGCGCATCGGGGTAGGTGTCATACCGCAGATCCCGGTCCACTGGCCACATGGTGGTGGAGCAGGCCTGGGCGCCCCCCGCGACCAGACAGGCACCGAGCATTACCCAGGATGCGCTACGTTTACTCATAGTCTGCCGTCACCGTAATCTCGGTCTGCACCGCACCCGCCTTCGCCGCGCCCACCGTGGGCAGGTAGTAGCCGGCGCGCAGGGCGAAGGTGGCGGTCGAACCGGTCACCGGCACGTCGATGCCGGTATCGCCGTTCTTCAGATACGTCGTGCCCGTGGCGCCCTGCAGCAGCGCAATGGAGACGCCATCGGCCGCATCGGCGGCAGCCGTATTCTTCCAGCGCTCTGCGTCTCCATCAGCGGCGGTACCGGCGAAGGACAGCGTGGCCTTGGTCACGCCCACGCAACCGCTGAAATCGAGGCTGCCGGTCTTGAGCTTGTTGTCGCCCTGGGTGAGCTCGTCGGCTTTCACCGGATCCAGCGCGATGGCGGGCGCGTTCAACGTGCAGGTACCGGGCAGCACGCGGCCGCTGATGGTCAGCGTGGCGGTATCGGCCAACGCGGTGGGTGTGGTGGCAATCAATGCGAGGAGGATGGCGCTACGCAGGGCAACAGCATTCATGGGGAATCTCCTGTGGAAGGGAATGGCGGATCAGGGGGTTGCGGGAGCGGCGGCCTGCAGGCCCCGCACGGGGGCAGCCAAGGGCACGCACAGCGCCTGGCTCCACGACAGGCCATAGCCATCGGGCGCACCGGGCATGCGGTATTCCAGGCGGCAGCGCTGCGTGCCGTCCGGGTCGACAATCAATGCGCCGGCGTCCTGCGCACCGCGCAGCTGGATGACGCCGCCCTGCCCGACGGCGCCCTTGGGCGTGCCGGATTCGTCTTCCACCCGCGCAGCGAACGGCAACGGCTGGCCGAGGGCATCGGTGGCGTCGATGAACAAGATGCGCTCGCGACGCGCGCCGAATTCCACACGCACGATGCTGCCCGCCGTGGGCGCTACCCGCTGCGAGGTCTGCAGCAGTTCCACCTCGATCGGCAGGCCGGACGGGTCCAGATCGATCTGGTTCCAGCGGTACGGACTGATGTGCGGCAGCAGCGCGTAGCCATTGCCAGCCACGCGCACTTGGCCGCCATGGCCGACGCGCGCGCCCTGCGCGCCATCGGCATGGATGAGCACAAAGCCCTCGCCCGCCGGCGGGCCCAGGTTCATGCCGCCGCGATGCAGGGCGACGCTGCCGCTGGCACCCAGCGACAGGGCGCGGTAAATACCGCTGCGGCCGTAGCCCGCGGTGACGTTGCCACGGCTGCCCTGGTACGCGGCGTAGGCGCTGGCGTTGCCCTGGCTGCCGTTGCCGTCGCTTGCCGACAAGCTGTAGCTGAATGCACGGTGTTCGCCCAGTACGCCGTGGATGCCCAGCTGTGCCTGCGTGCCGCTGGCGGCATGGCTGAGCTGGCTGCCCAGGCGCGGCCTGTTGGGGCTGCGGCCAAGTGGCACGCTGACGGTAAGCGCATAGCGCGTGTCCTGGTGCCCTTCGCCAATCTGGTAGCGCAGCGCGGAGACGCCGATATTGGCCACGGCCACCACGGTCTGCATGCCCAGCTGCACGTCGTTGTGGCGGCGTGCGCTGTCCCAGTACCGGGTATGACCACCGCTGAGGTACAGCGTGCTGCGCTGGCCCAGCTTCTGCGAGAAGTTCATCTGATAGCGCTGGCGGGCGCGGCTTGCATAGCCCCAATCGTCACTGCGTACGCGTGCGAAATCGCCCAGCGACAGGTAGCCACGTGTGCTGTAGCGGTAAGCGGCCAGACCGAAGTTGGTGCCGCTGCGCGCGACGTAGCGCTGGTAGTTGATGCGAAGGCTGTTGCCGCTGACCGGCCCGGCATGCAGCGGCTGCGCGCGCGAATGGGTAACGTCGGCACCGAAGGCACCCACTGGTGTGTTGAACGCTGCGCCGGCCAGCAGCGAGCGGTAATCTTCGCCCAACTGGGCGCCGCCCAGCAGGGTCAGTCGGTTGCTGATGCCGCGTGCGTAGGTGGCTTCGGCAAAGCGCAGTTCTTCCCAGCGATCGCTGGTGTCGCGCAGCTGGCCCACGGTGGCGCTGAAACGGCTGGCGCCGGGACGCAACGCCTGCGGCACGGCGGAGAAGTTGACGTTGAAACGCTGCTCGCGACCGTCAGGCTCGGTAACGGTCACTTCAAGATCGCCACCGAAATGGGTGGGATACAGATCCTCGATGACGAACGGGCCCGGCGCCACCGTGGTTTCGTGGATGACGTTGCCGTTCTGGCGGATGCGCACCACTGCGTTGCCCTCGGCAATGCCACGCACGACCGGCGCAAAGCCGCGCAGCGAGTCCGGCAACATGCGCTCGTCGCTGGCCACCCGCAGGCCGGTGAAGGCCACGCTCTCGAAAAGCTCGCCGCCGGTGTTGCTTTCGCCCAGCAGCAGCTGGCTGTTCCAGCCGGTCAGTTCGCGCTGCAGCGTACTGCCGATCACATCGCGGCGGCGACCGTCGCTGCCATGGCTGATGGACGAGCGATGCCGCAGTCGCCACGCGCCCAGGTTCAGGCCGGCGTTGACGCCGAGGTAGGTGCTGTCGCGGCCACCGCTGCGGGTGTGGTTTAGGCTGTAATCGAAGAAGCCGGCAGTGATGCCACGATCGCGCTGGTCCGGTGCCACATGGCCGCGCGCGCGACGCGCCTGCGCCGCCTGCGGAAGACCGATGCGCAGCTGCAGCGTACTGCTGTCAATCGCCACGGTGGCGCCGTCGATCAGGCCGGGCAGATCGATGCAGGCGTCGGGGCCATCACCCAGCTGGGCACGGATGTCGTCCTTCAGATCCAGCTGACGCACTACTGCCGTGGGCAGGCACATCACGCCATCGCGCACACCGATATCCACGTTGCGCTGAAAGGCGTCGTTGACCAGCAGCTCCAGCGGGTAGTGGCCATCGGGTAATGGATTGCCCTGCGCGTAGCGCTGCATGTCGATGGCCTGGCCACCGATGAGGAAGCCGTCGCTGAACTCCACATCATCGGCAGCCGCCGACGCGATACCGGTCGAGCACAGCACGATGGCGACGGCCGCACACAAGGCCCGGCGCGGTACAGGAAGGGGGGTGGGAAAGAAGCGCAGTGTCATGGAGGAATTTCAGGTTGCGGCCCGCACAGGCGCGAACGTCGCAGCGAAGACTAGGCAGGCGTGTCCCACATGCCCATGCAACTTGTTGCAATTCCAGCAAGGCCGCTCCCGGCCATGCGCACGTGGCGAGCGCCAAGGCTTCGCGTCTGGTCCGACCTGCGTACGAAGGCCGATCACCTCATCGCGCGCACGTGTCGACGCAGCGTCTGCTCATCGAGTGGACTGCCTGCGACGTCGTGTATCCGCGCTTCCTTTTGCAACTAGTTGCATTGGTTGGCCGCCGCCCCGCCTGCAGACTGCGCGCTGTCGATCGGGCGCCGAGCGTTCGTCGGCGTTCCTTTTCTGATCTACCAAGAGAATCCCATGTCGAACATCATCCGCGCGCTGGGCGCTTGCCTGCTCGTTGCCGTTGCGCCATCCGTCTTCGCCGAGAAGCTGGAGATCACCGGCGAGATCATGCCCACCACCTGCGAGGTGCAGGCTGCCGCTGGCACCATCACCGTGCCGATGGGCAAGGTTGAACTGACCTCGATCAATGCCGATACCCGTGCTGGCCAGAAGAACTTCAGCATCCTGCTGGACTGCTCCGGCTCGGGCGCCGCGCAGGACGTAGGCGTGCGCTTCGGTGGCGCGCCGCATGGCACCACCGGCAACCTGGCGCTGAATGCTGGCTCGAGCGCCACCAACGTGGGCGTTGCGCTGTACGACTTCGCCGGCAACCACCAGAAGATCGGTGAGGACCCGGTGCAGTGGGTGACCATCCCCGCCGCCGGCAGCGGCCAGCTTGACTACAGCGCGTGGTACGCCTCGCCGAGCCAGAATGCCACCGCCGGTAGCGCCAATGCGTCCGGTGATTTCGTGGTCGTCTACAAGTAAGCCCGCGCCTGTTTCCGGCCCGGTCCGGGCCGGAAACAGCTTGTACAAGAGTCAAGCCATGAATCTCCGAGCAACCGTGTGTGTCGCCCTGCTGGCTGGCGCGATATCGATCCCTGCGCATGCCGCCGTGACCCTGCAGGGCACGCGCATCGTGCATGACGCGAGCAAAGGCCGCGACGTGACCGTGCAGGCCAGCAATCGCGGCGAACAGCCCGCTATGGTGCAGGTGTGGATCGACAACGGTGACAGCCAGGCACGACCCGAGCATGTGCGTACGCCGTTCCGGCTGACCCCGGCCGAACCGCGCCTGCTGCAGGCACATCAGGGCCAGGCGTTCCGCGTCACCTATGCCCCACGCCCGGGCGAAGCGCCGCTGCCAACCGATCGCGAATCCCTGTTCTATTTCAATCTGTTGGACATCCCGCCCAAGCCCAAGGACGCCGCGGGCAGGAACCTGTTGCAGTTTGCGGTGCGCACGCGGGTGAAGCTGTTTCATCGGCCCGAAGGATTGCAGGGTGCGGCGCGCGATGCCGCGGCGGCATTGCAGTGGTCGGCCGATGGCGACGCATTGCAGGTACGCAACCCCAGCGCCTACCACGTGACACTGAGCACGCTCACCTTGGCCGATGGCCGCAAGCTGGACGTGGACATGATCGCGCCGGGCACTGAGGTACGGTTGCCGTTGCCGCAGGGCACGACGATGCCGGCCACGGTGAGCTTCCAGTGGTTGGACGATTACGGCACGCCGCGCAACCACGATGCGCCCGTAGGCCCATGAGCACCGCACTCGTGCAACCTGGTTCGCGTCGCTTCGGCCTTTGGTGGCTGCGGGGCGGACGCTTACCTGTACGATGTGATCACGCGAAGTGCTGGTAGCCGCCGTCGGTGGCTTCACCATTCACCTGCACGCCTTGCCCGTCGACAATGCGGCCGATGCGGGTCAGTGGCAGGTCCAGTGATTCGGCCAGATAGTGCAGCGCGTCGCGCTGGTCGGCAGCGGCGGTGAAGCACAGTTCGTAGTCGTCGCCGCCGTGCAGCGCGCACTCGCGTGCACCCTCGCGGCCGAGCAATTCGCGCAGGGAAGACGAGACCGGCAGCAGATCGGCGTCCACTTCGGCGCCCACACCACTGCGTGCAGCGATATGACCGAGGTCGGCCAGCAGGCCGTCGGACACATCCACTGCGGCATGCGCGAATGCACGCAGGCGCAGGCCCAGGGTGACGCGCGGGGTGGGCCGCAGCAGGCGCAGGCGCAGGCATTCGTAGTCGGCCAGCAAGGTGGCGGTCGCCACGTTCAATGCGCCCTGCTGCCACAGGCGCAGCGCACCGGCGGCATCGCCGAGTGTGCCGCTCACCCAGATGTCATCGCCCACCTGTGCGCGGTCGCGGCGCAGTGCCTGGCCGCGTGACACCTGCCCCATCGCAGTGACCGACAGTGACAGCGGGCCACGCGTGGTGTCGCCACCGATCAGCGCGATGTCGTGCTGGTCGGCCAGGGCGAAGAAGCCATCGGCAAAGGCATCGATCCAGTCTTCGCTGGCGTCGGGCAGCGACAGCGCCAGCGTGCACCAGGCCGGGCGTGCGCCCATCGCGGCGAGGTCGGACAGGTTGACGGCCAGCGTCTTCCAGCCGATGTCGAACGCCGGGGTCTCCGCCGGAAAATGCACCCCGCTGTTGAGGGTGTCGGCGGTGACCACCAGTTGTTCGTTCGGGCGCGGCTGCAGCAGTGCAGCGTCATCGCCGATGCCGAGCACGATGTCGTCGCGCTCGAGGGTGCGCGCCCGGATGCGGTCGATGAGGGCAAATTCAGCCAGGGACATGGGGCCGATCAGCCCCCGTTTTCGACCTTGCGCCATTCCACGGCGGCGCGATCCAGCACCCCGTTGACGTAGGTGTGGCCGTGCTCGGAACCGAAGCGCTTGGCCGATTCGATCGCTTCGTTGATCACCACGCGGTACGGCACGTCCAGGCGGTAACGCATTTCATAGGCGGCCACGCGCAGCGCGGCGCGTTCGATCGCATCCACTTCCTCGATGCCGCGGTCCAGGTACGGATCGATCGCCGCGTCCAGGTCCTTGCGGTTGTCGAGCACGCCGTGCACGAGCGCTTCGAAGTAGGCCAGGTCCGCGATCTCGCGGGCCTGTTCGTGGGCGAACTGGGCGATCACGCTCTGCGCGTTGCCCCCCGAGATCTGCCACGCATAGATTGCCTGCAGCGCACGACGACGGGCGCGCGAGCGCAGCACCGGATCGACGCCATCACGGCGGACGGGCTTACCGGAGGGCTTGCCCGGGTTTGACTTGTTCATGGCAGCTGCTCCAGAAGATTGACCATTTCCAACGCCGTCAGTGCGGCTTCCTCACCCTTGTTGCCGTGGCTGCCACCCGCGCGGGCTTCGGCATCCTCGACCCGCTCCACCGCCAGCACGCCATTGAGCACCGGCACGCCGAAATCCAGCTGCACGCGCATCAGGCCTTCCGCGCAGCGGTCGGCGACGTGTTCGTAATGACGGGTATCGCCCCGGATAACGCAGCCCAGGGTGATGATCGCGGCATGCTGATGGGCGGCGGCCAGGCGCGCGGCGACCAGCGGCAGTTCCCACGCGCCAGGCACGCGGATCACGTCGATGGCAGACTCGTCGATCCCATTGCCGGCCAGGCTCTGCCGCGCACCGGCCACCAGCACGTCGGTGATGCGGGCATTCCAGCGGCTGGCGAGGATGGCGAAACGGGCCTTTTCCGGAGTACGGAGGTCGCCTTCGTAATGGCTCATGTTCGGCGTGGGGTCCATTT